>Ga0181537_10000230_pt1 | contig 52300 bp, 47 predicted proteins | sample PEATcosm2014_Bin_39_FD_119765 | JGI IMG/M metagenome (GOLD analysis project Ga0181537, IMG submission 119765) | Peatland microbial communities from MTU Mesocosm Facility, Houghton, MI, USA - PEATcosm2014_Bin23_10_metaG | ecosystem: Environmental > Terrestrial > Soil > Wetlands > Peat | place...
CGGGCGCGCTGGACCCGATCCTTGACCGAGCCCCCCGGGGCCGATGTGCCGGCGCCATGGTCGGTCACCCGCCTGCAGCCCTAAGCGGCTCCGAGCCGGCCCGCCGGCGCGCGATCGCTGCTGCCGGAAGTCTCGAGAGTTCGCAAACCGCGCCTTCAGACTTTCCATCAGCGCCTTGAAGCCGGGCCGTGCACGAACCGGGTCGAAGTCGTATGCCTACCGGTAGCGGTCCATCAGCTTGCCGAGCGCGGCATTGCCCGGAGAGAGCTTTTCGTACGGGATGCCGTTCAGCGGCGTTTGCGACGTGTGGTTCAGATTGTGGAACTCGGTCGAGTCCGTTTCGTCGATGTGGATGAGCCCGGTCACGTATTCTCCGTGCTTGAGCTTGGTCTCGATGTAGTTGTAGGCGGCGGTGCGATCCGTCGGATCGTACGCCGGGTCGAGCTTGCGCAGCATGACCCGGCTGCCGTCGTGCAGGCTCACGGGAATCGACTCGCCTTCCGCATAATCCACCGCAATCTCCTGCGCCCGGGGCACGAAATCCGTTTCGATCGCCGCATGGTAGTGCTCGCGCGTGAAGGTGTAGCTCTTGGTCGAACCCTCGTGATCGTTGAAGGTGACGCACGGCGAGAGCACGTCGATCAGGGCGAATCCATTGTGGCGCAGCCCTGCTTGAATGAGCGGAACGAGCTGCGCCTTGTCGCCGGAGAAGCTGCGCGCAACGAAGGTCGCGCCCAGGGTGAGCGCCAGCAACACCGGGTCGATCGGCGGCGATGAATTGACGTCGCCGCGCTTCGCCTTGGTGCCGATGTCGGCGGAGGCGGAGAATTGCCCCTTCGTCAATCCGTAAACGCCGTTGTTTTCGATCAAGTACAGCATGTTGATGTTGCGGCGGATCGCGTGCACCAATTGACCGATGCCGATCGAGAGCGAATCGCCGTCGCCGGACACGCCGACGTAGTTCAGCCGCCGATTGGCGGCATTCGCCCCGCTGGCGATCGAGGGCATGCGCCCGTGCACGGAATTGAAGCCATGCGAGCCGCCGACGAAGTACGCGGTGGTCTTCGATGAGCATCCGATGCCGGACAGCTTCACCAGCTGTTCGGGGCGAAGCGAGAGGCCCCAGCAGGCCTCGATGATCGACGCCGTCACCGAATCGTGGCCGCATCCGGCGCACAAGGTCGACATGCTGCCCTCGTACTGGCGGCGGGTCAGGCCGAGCGCATTGACTGGAAGCGACGGATGAGCGACTTTCGGCTTGTTGATGTATGACATGGGGTGCTCTTCAGGTCTTGCGCGGAACGGCCGTCAGGCGCGGTGCCTCGGCGAGCTTCGCTCGAATTTCATTGACGATGGGATCCGCCGACATCGGGAACCCGCTGTAGCTCAGGATGGAATGGAGCTTTGACTTCTCCACCGCGGTCTCGAGGATCAAAAGGGATCTCAGCTGCGCGTCGCGATTCTGCTCGACGACGAAGATCGTCGAATGCGACTTCAGGAAGTTTTCGACGTCGTTATTGAACGGAAACGCCTTGACCCGAAGATAGTCCACGTTGATTTTCTGCCGCCCGAGCACGTCGAGCGCTTCGCGAATCGCGCCGTCGCAGCTGCCCAAGCTGACGATTCCGACTTCGCTGCCGCCGGCCCCCATGATGACGGGTTTCGGCAGGTATTTCGGCGCGTTCGCGAATTTGCGCTTCAGCCGGTCGAGCACCACCTGGTATTCCGCGGAATCCTCGGTATATCCGCCGTATTGATTGTGGCCCGAGCCGCGCGTGAAATACGCGCCCTTCGGGCTGGTGCCGGGCAGGGTGCGGTAGGTGATCGCGTCGTCGTCGCGGTCCACGTAACGGTAGAACTTCTCCAGTCCCGCGAGCTCCTCGGGCGAGAGTATCTTGCCCCGATCGGGCCGATATGCATCGTCCCATTTCAGATCGGGACACATCCAATCGTTCATGCCTATATCAAGATCCGACAGCACGAAAACCGGCGTCTGCAGGCGCTCGGCGACATCGAAGGCCTGCGCGGCCAGGTAGAAGCATTCCTCGGGATTTGCCGGGAACAGCATCACGTGCCGCGTGTCGCCGTGCGAAGCGTACGCGCACAACATGAGGTCCGATTGCTGCGTGCGCGTCGGCATGCCGGTGGAGGGCCCGACCCGCTGCACGTCGAATATGACGCACGGCACCTCGGCGTAGTACGCCAGGCCGACGAATTCATTCATCAGCGAGATGCCCGGGCCGCTGGTCGGCGTGAAGGCGCGCGCACCGTTCCAGGATGCGCCAAGCACCATGCCGACCGCCGCCAGTTCGTCCTCGGCCTGCAAGACCGCAAAGTTGCGCTCGCCGGTCTGCGGATCGACCCGATAGCGTTCGCAAAAGCCCTTGAACGCGTCCATCAAAGAGGTCGACGGCGTGATGGGGTACCAGGCGCCGACCGTGGCGCCCGCGTACACGCAGCCCAGCCCCGCGGCCGTATTGCCGTCGATCATGATGTGGCCGCGGGTCTTGTCCATGTGCTCGACGCGCAGCGGCAGCGGCGATGTCAGATTCTCTTTGACGTAGTCATAGCCCAGGCGCAGGGCCTTGGTATTGGAATCGAGCAGTTTCGGCTTCTTGCCGTAGCTTTCGCGCAGCAGCCCGCTGATCACCTCGAGATCGACGTCGAGCAGGGCGGCGAGCACGCCGGCGTAGGCAATATTCTTCAAGAGAATCCGGTTGCGCACGCCGTCGAAATTCTCGTTGACCAGCTTCGCGAGCGGCACCTCGATCACCGTGATGTCGCCGCGCTGCAGCAGCGAACTGCGGGGCCAGGTCGAATCATAGATCAGGTACCCGCCGGAACTGAGCTCGCGGACATCCCGTGAATAGGTTTCCGCATTCATCGCCACCATGATGTCGACCTGGGAGGCGCGCGCGGCGTAGCCGTCGCGGGTCACGCGGATCTCATACCAGGTGGGCAGCCCCTGGATGTTCGAGGGGAAGTAGTTCTTGCCGGTCACCGGTACGCCCATGCGGAAGATCGCCTTCATGATCAGCGAATTGGCGCTGGCAGACCCCGTGCCGTTGACGTTCGCGAACTTCACCACGAAATCGTTCACACGATTGGTGTTGGCAATCAGGCCGGGCATGCTGAGACCTCCTCATCGACCGCCTGCGGAATGTGAATCGTCGACTTCTGCATGTCCCAGGCCGCGGTCGGACAGCGTTCGGCGCACAAACCACAATGCACGCAAACATCCTCGTCTTTGATCATCACGCGCCCCGTTTGCGGCAGCGTGGCGGAGACATACAGCGCCTGGGACCGATTGACGGCGGGCGCCGTCAGCCGGGAGCGCAGTTCGGTCTCCGTGCCGTTCTGCGTGATCGTGAGGCAATCGACCGGGCAGATGTCGATGCATGCGTCGCACTCGATGCACAGCTTCGCCGCGAACACCGTCTGGATATCGCAATTCAAACAGCGCTGAACCTCGATGGCCGCCTCTTCGGCGGTGAATCCGAGCTCCACTTCGATGTTGATCTTTTTGAAGCGCTCGATGAGGCCCACGTGCGGCACGAGACGCCGTTCGACGCCGTTGTACTCGTTCTTGTACGCCCACTCGTGCATGCCCATCTTGCGGCTGGACAACGTCACACCGCGGGGCATGCGCTCCTCGACCGCTTCGTCGTGGCAGAACTTGTGAATGGAAATGGCGGCCTGATGGCCGTGTTCGACCGACCAGATGATGTTCTTGGGGCCGAACGCCGCATCGCCGCCGAAAAAAACCTGCGGCAGCGTCGATTGATAGGTGGTCTTGTCCACCTTCGGCACGTTCCATTTGTCGAACTCGATGCCGATGCTCTTCTCGATCCATGGAAAGGCGTTTTCCTGGCCGATGGCGAGAATCACGTCGTCGCAAGCAAAGAAGACTTCGCCCAAGGTACGCGTCGCCTTGATGTCGCCCTCCACGATGTCGTACTCGAGTTCCTCGAACATCATGCCCTTCAGAAGGCCGCCCTCGGTCACGAAGGACTTTGGCGCGTGATTGACGACGATGGCGACATTCTCGTGTTCCGCGTCCTCGAGTTCCCACTCGGAGGCCTTGAAGAACTGGCGGGGCTTGCGCGCCATGACCTTGACGTCCTTGGCGCCGAGGCGCAGCGAGCTGCGGCAGCAGTCCATTGCCGTGTTGCCCACGCCGATGATCAAGACTCGTTCGCCGATGCGTTCGACATGGCCGAAGGCAACCGACTCCAGCCAGGTGATGCCGATGTGCACGCGATCCGTATCGTGGCGGCCCGGCAGGTCAAGCTCCTTGCCCTTGGGCGCGCCCGATCCCACGAAGACGGCATCGAAGGTCTCCGACTCGAGCAGCTGCCGCATGCTCTTGACCGGGGAGTTCAGGCGCAGGTCCGCGCCCATGTTCACGATATAGCCGATTTCCTCATCGAGAACATTGGCGGGAAGGCGGAACGCCGGAATGTTGGTGCGCATCAGACCGCCCGGCACCGCGTATTGCTCGAAGATCGTAACTTCGTAGCCCATGGGCAGCAGGTCGTTTGCGACTGTGAGCGACGCGGGCCCCGCGCCGATGCAGGCGATGCGCTTGCCGTTTTTCTCGCGCGGCGCCGTGGGCAGCAGCGCCGTGATGTCGTCGCGATGATCGGATGCGACGCGCTTCAGCCTACAGATGGCCACCGGTTTTTCCTCGATCCGGCCTCGGCGGCAGGCGGGTTCGCAGGGACGGTCGCAGACCCGGCCCAAAATGCCCGGGAAGACGTTGGACTCTCGATTCACCATGTAGGCGGCGGTGAACTCGCCCTGCGCGATCAGTCGAATGTACTCGGGAACATCGGTGTGTGCCGGACAAGCCCACTGACAATCTACCACCCGATGGAAATAGTCAGACTTCGAAGTGTCGGTCGGCTCCATGATTCCTCGGTATCGATCCCCCCACCAGCCTCCAAGTATAGCGGCCCTGGGGTGTTTGTGACGGAACCGCGGCACAATGTGGCCTGGAGCGGCGTTCGGGCCGCCGGACGGCCCGTCGAGGGGCCTGCAAGGTACAATTGACAGATTCCGTCCCACGAGAACGCGCCGATGAACCTTATTCAGGGCCAGGACGCCACGTGTCCGCATTGCTGGGAGACCGTCAACCTGACCCTCGATCTATCGGTTCCGGAGCAGGTCTACGTCGAAGACTGTCCCGTGTGCTGCAAGCCGATGCTGGTGTCCTACACCGCCGCGGACGGTGAAGTCGTGGAGTTCAGCGTCGAGCCCGCCGAGTGACGCCGTCCCCGGGTGCCATACCGCCGCGGGGGGCCGCACCCCGCCGCGGCCGGGCGCCTGGCGATGCAGAGCCGCGGCGCCACGGATGGAGGTCGCTGCGCATCCTGATCTTGCTGCTGGTCCTGCTGGTGGTCGCGGCGAGGACCTATCAGGAGCGCTATTTGAGCACGCGCTGGCGCGAGCCTCTGTTCGTCTCCATCTATCCCATCGCGGCGGACTTAAGCCCCGTGACGCTGGGATATCTTGCGGCGCTCGACAGCGAGCGCTTCAAGCCCATCGATCGATTCTTCGCCCGCGAGGCCGAACGGTATCGTCTGGCGACGAATGAACCCGTCAGAACCCGGCTCCGGGCCGAATTGACGGATCGCCCGCCACAGCGCGCGGCGGATGCCGGACTGCTGGCGACGGCCCTGTGGAGTCTGCGCCTGCGCTACTGGGCCTGGCGCGTCAGCGGGCACGCCCATGAACCGGAAGATATCCGCATGTTCGTTCTTTACCATGATCCGGCGCTCACCCCCACCGTGCCGCATTCACTGGGCCTCACGAAGGGACTGATCGGCGTGGTGTACGCCTTTGCCGCGCCCGAGATGAACGGCGAAAACAACGTGGTGATCGCCCACGAGCTGCTGCACACCGTGGGCGCCACCGACAAGTACGATTTCATCGATGACTCCCCGCGCTTCCCCGACGGCTATGGCGATCCGGCGCAAAAGCCTCTCTATCCGCAGGCGACGGCGGAACTGATGGCGGGGCGGCGCATGCTCGCGCCGGACAAATGGCAGCAGGCGGCAAATCTTGAGCAAGTGGTCATCGGGCCCGCCACGGCACTGGAGATTCGCTGGCTGCAGCACCGCCAGAGCGCGAACTGAATGCCTGACCGAGAAATCGGCGCAGGCGGCGGCTAGCTCAGCGCCGCCAATATCGGTTCATGCAACAGCCCGTTGGTCGCAAGCACCGAGGTGGACTCGAGCGTGATCGGCGCGCCGTCCAAGTCCGTGAACCGGCCGCCCGCCTCGGTGACGATCGCCACGCACGCCGCAATGTCGAGAATATTGACGTCGGACTCGATCACCGCGTCGATCTTGCCGGCCGCCAGCAGGTGATAGTGCAGAAAATCGCCATAGCCGCGGATGCGGTCGACCCGCGTCACGAGCGCGCCATACCGCGCCCACCGAGCTCCGGCGGCGAGCGTTTTCAAATTGCCGGAAGACAGCGCGGCGCCCTCGACCGTGGATACCTGACTGACTGCCACGCGCCGGCCGTTCAGATACGCCCCGCCGCCGCGCTCCGCATAGGCGAGTTCGCCGTACACCGGAGCGCTCGACACCCCAAGGAAGATTTCCCCGCGGCGCAGCAGCGCGATCTGCGTCGAAAACATCGGGTATTCGCGCACGAATGCCTTGGTGCCGTCGATGGGGTCGACCAACCACAGATTCTCGGCATTCACGTCCCGCGATCCGGTTTCCTCGCCGAAGAACCCGTGGGAGGGAAAGCGCGTCTCGAGAATCTCGCGGATCGCGATCTCGCAGCCCGTGTCCGCTTCGGTCACGGGCGACTTGTCCGCCTTGATGCGCACCTCGATGTTGCGCTGGAACAAGGAGCGGGCAATGGCCGAAGCCCGCTCAGCCGCGTCGAGGGCGGCCGTAAGTTCGGGCGATGGATTCATAGGGCTACCTTACCAAACCTTGTGCTACCGTCGCACCTGGGATACCGAGACTTCGAGCGATGGGCAACCGGCTGAGCAAAATCTATACGCGAACCGGCGACGACGGCAGCACCGGGCTTGGCGACGGCTCGCGCGTGCCGAAGGAAAACCTTCGCGTTGAGGCCTACGGCACCGTCGATGAGGCCAACAGCGCGATCGGCGTGGTGCTCGCCGTCGCCGGCCTGCCGGCGCCCATCGCCCGCTGTCTCACCGAGGTGCAGCACGACCTGTTCGATCTGGGAGGAGAACTGTGCATCCCCGGGCACCGCATGATTGCCACCACGCATGTCGAACGACTGGAGACGGAACTGGACGGATTCAATGAATCTCTGCCGCCGCTGAAGGAATTCGTTTTGCCGGGCGGCGGCCCGGCGGCGGCCGCCTGCCATGTCGCCCGCGCCGTATGCCGGCGCGCGGAACGGCGCTGCTGGTCGCTGGCGCGCACCGAAACGGTATCGCCGGAGGCGCTGAAGTACCTGAATCGCCTGTCCGATCTTTTGTTCGTGCTCGCCCGCGTGCTCGCGCGCCATGAGCAGGGCAGCGAAGTGGTGTGGCGCCGAACGAAAAAATGACCGGCGGCATGGCTTATCGCCCATCGCTACGCGACGCTGGCCGCGTTGAACCGATTGACGTGCAACCAATCCGCATGCCAGCGCTCCAGCTCCGCGATGGGCAGCGGGCGGCAGAATAAAAAGCCCTGAACCTGACTCGCGTCGCGGGTCTTGAGGTACTGCCATTGCGCTTCGGTTTCCACGCCCTCGGCCACCGTGGCCAGCCCCAGGCTCTTCGCCATGGCGATGATGGCGTCGACCAGCGGCGCGTTGCCGCCGGCCTTCGAGGCGATGTCGCGCACGAACACCCGGTCGATCTTCAGCGTGTCGATGGGAAAGTGCCGCAGATAGGACAGGGAGCTGTAGCCGGTGCCGAAATCGTCCAGCGCCGTCGCGACTCCCAGCTCCTTGAGCGATCTCACCGCCTTGCTGACCGCCGCTGAATATTCGATCAACGCGCCTTCGGTGAACTCGAGCTCGATCATGCGCGGCTCGATTCCCGCGGCGCCGACCGCGCGCGACACGCGCGACACCAGGCTGCCGTCGCGAAATTGCACCCCCGACACGTTCACCGCGACCTGCCAATCGGGCGCCCCGGCGTCGCGCCAGCGGCGCACCTGGGCGCAGGCCTCGCGCAGCACCCAATCGCCGATCTCTACGATCAAGCCATTCTGTTCGGCCAGCGGGATGAACTCGTCGGGCGCGACCAACCCGCGTTGCGGGTGCCGCCATCTCAGCAGCGCCTCGACCGCCTCGACGCGCAGATCCTTGAGCGCGAGCCGCGGCTGATAATTCAGGGAAAACTCTCCCCGCTCCAAAGCCTTGCGCAGGTCCGCCTCCATGGACAAGTGCTTGGCGGCGCGGGTGCTGATCGATTTGTTGAAGAACTCGAGTCCTCCCTGCCCCGTCTTCTTGCCATGATGCATGGCTGCATCGGCATTCTTGACGAGAGCCTCGGCGCTCGCCGCGTCGCCCGGAAATATGCTGATGCCCATGCTGGCGGACAGCGGTATCTCGGCCTGCGCGAACAGGAACGGACGCGCCAGCGCCAGCTGCACCCGCTGAGCCACCAGCTGTGCGGCTTCGGCGGTGCAGACCCCGGGCAGCGCCAGCGCGAACTCGTCGCCGCCGGTGCGCGCCACCCAATCGTTGATGTCTTTTTTCTCGAGGCTGTCCTCCGCTTGATCCAGCGTCGGCCGCGAATCGCGCAGGCTATTCTGCAGACGGTACGCGACTTCCTTCAGCAGCACGTCGCCCACCGCGTGCCCCTGCGTGTCGTTGATGCGGGAGAAATTGTCGACGTCGAGCATCAGCACGGCGACGCCGCGCTGCCTCGGAACGGCCCAGGCCACCTGCTGCTCCAGTATTTGCAGCAGACGTTGACGGTTCGGCAGGGCGGTGAGGGGATCGTAGTAGGCGAGATAGCGCACGCGTGCCTCGCTCTGGCGCAGCTGGTCCTGGGTCTGCTTGGACCGCACCAGGAACTTGACGCGTTGCGCGAGCAGCATCGGATTGATTCCCTTGGAGGAGAAGTCGGTCGCGCCCGCGTTGTAGGCGCGGTTGACCGAATCCATGTCGTCGAGACTGGTCTGCATCAATATCGGCACGTGGCGGCACTCCGGCAATGCGCGCAGCGCGCTGCAGACATCGAACCCGCTCATGCCCGGCATCACCACGTCGAGCACCACGCAGTCGGCGGGTTGCTCGATGAACCGGCTGAGAGCGGTCACGCCATCGGCCGCGGTGATGACGCGAAAGCCGGCCATTTCCAGCGCGGTCCCGGCCAGCAGCCTTGCGCCGGGATCATCATCCACGACCAGCACGGTTGCCGACATGAGCCCTTTATCTTCGGATGTGTTCATCGTTTCCTTGGCGGTTCGCGCGTCACGGTCACGCGGCGTTGGAGGATCGCTCGCGCGTCAGCGCGGCGCAGAATTCTTGGTACTCTCGGCGTATTCGCGGCACGACCGAAGCGGCCTGGGTGATCCCGCCCTCGCGCAACAGAACTTCGCATTCCTTGGCGGCCAGCGCCAGACGGGCCCCCCCCAGATTCGAGGTGCTGGATTTGAGCGTATGTACGGCCTGTGAGAGCGCGTCGGCCTGCATGTTCGCCGCCGCGGTCTCGATCGCCGCGACCAGGACCGGCGAATGCAGCAGGTACAGATCGATCATCGAATTCAGCAGCGCGGGCTTTTCGAGCGCGGCGATATTGCGCAACACGCCCGCATCGATCAGTGGGACGCGCGATAGATCGCGCCGCTCGGATTCCGGCAGGGAGCGCAGCGCCAGCCAGCGCCTGAGCAAGGTCGCCAGCTGCTGCTGGGTGAACGGCTTGCTCAGGAAATCATCCATGCCGACAGCCAGGCAGCGTTCGCGGTCTCCCTCCATGGCGTTCGCGGTCAGTGCGATGATGGGCACGCGCGCCGCGCCCGGGGCTTGTTCGCGCCGTCTGATTTCACCGGTCGCGGTCATGCCATCCATGACCGGCATCTGGCAGTCCATCAACACTGCATCGTATACGGCGGCGTCCATCGCCTCGATGGCCAGCTGGCCGTTTACCGCGCAATCGGCCGTGCAGCCCAGGCTCTCGAGCATGCCCACCGCCACCTCGCGATTGACCGGGTTGTCCTCGACCAGGAGGATTCTGGGCCCGGCCGCGCGGGCGCCCGCCGCCGCCGGGGAAGGCACCGCCGGGACGACAGGCGCGGCAGACGCCGGAGGCGCAGCGGGCGCCATGGACGCTGCGTGTGCCGATCGCGGCGGCGCATCGTCAGCGGCTCCCGGCGGCAGGGCCATCACCCGGGTGACGCAGGCAAAGAGCTGCGAGCGGCGCAGCGGCTTGGTGAGCGTGGCGGCGAACAGCTGCGAGATCTCGGCGCCATTCTCATGATCGTCCCGCGTGCTCAGCAATATGAGCCGCAACGCCGACCAGCGCGGCTCTCGACGAATGAATTTGGCCAGTTGAATTCCGTCCGTGCCGGGCATCTGGTCGTCCACCAGCGCCAGATCGAACGGCGCTCCGTCGACGCCGTTCAGCGCCGTCAGGGCCGCGGCGCCGGTCTGCACGGCAACCGTCGCGGCGCCTCGCGACTGCAAATGCTGCTGCAATATCTCCCGATTGCTGGCGTTGTCGTCGACGACCAGCACCCGCAGCCCCAGCAGGCTCTGCCGCGGCAGGCGCGTGAGGGTGGGGGCTGCGTCCGAGGCGGGCTCCAGGCGCACCTCGAACCAGAACGTCGAACCGCGATTGACCTCGCTGTGGACACCGATCTCGCCGCCCATCAAAGCAGCCAGCTGCCCGCAGATGGCAAGACCCAGACCGGTGCCGCCGTACTTGCGCGTGGTGAACGAGTCTGCCTGGCTGAAGGCATTGAATATATGGCCCTGCGCCTCCTGGGATATGCCGATGCCCGTATCGATGACCTCGAATCGCAGCAAGCCGTCCTTGCCGACGGTCCTGACCCGCACGATGACTTCTCCGGAGTCCGTGAATTTGATGGCGTTGCCGACGAAGTTGATCAGAACCTGCCGCAGGCGCGTGGGATCGCCGTACACCGTGCCGGGCAAGTCCATGTCGAGGGCACAGGCCAGCTCCAGCCCCTTCGCATGGGCGCGTCCGGCGAAGATCTCGATGGTCTCCTCCACGGTCTCGCGCAGGCCGAATTCGACGCGCTCGAGCTCGAGCTTGCCGGCCTCGACTTTCGAGAAATCCAGGATGTCGTTGATGATCTGCAGCAGTGCTTCGGCGGAACGGGAAATGGATTCCGACAGGTGCCTCTGCCGCGGAGTCAGTTCGGTCGCCTGCAGCAATTCTGACAATCCCATGACGCCGTTCATCGGCGTACGAATCTCGTGGCTCATGCGCGCAAGGAACTCGCTCTTGGCGCTGCTGGCCCGCTCCGCGGCATCTTTGGCGCGGTTGGCCTCGCCGATCGCCAGTTTGAGCTCCAGGTTGGCGTTGCCCAGATTGATCGTGCGTTCCTCGACCTGCTGCTCGAGGAATTGCCGATACTTCTCCAGCCTCGAATCGCGATGCCGGATCTGCCCGAGCATTTGATTGAAGCCCTCGATGAGCGAGCCGACTTCATCCTGGGAGCTGCGCTCGACACGCAGACTGTAGTCCTCTTCCGAGGAGACCCGCTTCATGGTGTTCGCCAGATTGACGATGGGTCCGGAGATCTGCTGTTGCAGGCGCGCGGCGAGCCAGTAGGCCGACAGGACGGCCGCCACGATCGCCGCCAGGGCGATGAGGACGTAGCTGGGCCAAGCCTCGTACAACACCTGCAGCGGCACGAGAATGTGCACGAACCCCTGTACCTGGCCGTTGCGCGCGACGGCGGCGATGATGTGGAACCGGCCGCCCTGAAAGAACATCTGCGGGTGCTGCGGATCGGCAGGCGGCGCCGCGCGCGGCATGGCCGCGGACTTCTCCGCGCCTGCCGCTTCCAGATGTACGTCGTTCTGGCCGCGATGGTAGGAAGCGAGCTTGCGGCCGTCCGAGCCCAGGACCTCGGCGTCGCTGACCAGCCACTCATCGCGTAGCCCGCGCATGATCTTGAGCGCCGCCGCGCCGTCGCCGTTCTGCAGCGCCTCGATGGTACCGGCGCCGGTGACGCGCGCGATCCGGGCGGCGCTCCACTGCAAGGCGTTGCGCAGATCGAGCACATTGGCGGCACAGTGCATGATCATCGCCACGGCGAAGACGGCGATGGCGGGTACCAGGATGACCACGCGCAGCTTTCGCTCGATGGGGAGGTCCGCGAACCAACGAATCAATAGTCCTCCCGCTCAGAAGTACGTTACTGCGCCCTCTTAAGTGTCGGCTTTATCGGGCAATACTGCTGGTTGCAGCGCAGAAATCTGCAGCCGGAAAGTGTGATGAGGTTCACGCCTGACGGCGCGTTGAGGGCCGCGCCGCCTACCGCGTTAGGGGTTTGCCGCAACGGAGGGGCCCCGCGCGGCGATGGCCGCGGCGACCAGGCGCCGGGCGCGCGGCCAATCAAAGGCGGGGCCGGGATCGGTCTTGCGGCCGGGCGCAATATCGCTGTGGCCGACCAGGCGATCCGGAGACAGCCGCGGATAGGCGGCACACAGTGCGGCCACCACCTGCGCCAATGCCTCGTACTGAGCCGGCTCGTACGGCAGCGTATCGGTTCCTTCCAGCTCAACGCCCACCGAGAAGTCATTGCATGCTTCGCGTCCCTGATACATGGACTTTCCCGCATGCCAGGCGCGCTCCGTGAATTTGACGTACTGCGTCACCTCGCCGTCGCGCGCCACGACCAGGTGCGAGGAGACGCGCAGCGGGCCCACTTCAGCGAAATACGGGTGCAGTTCCGCCGGCAAGGCGTTGTTGAACAGTCGCTCGATCCAGGGCCCGCCGAATTCTCCGGGCGGCAGGCTGATGCCGTGGACCACGATCAGATCCGCCTCGACTCCCGGCGGCCGCGAATCATGATTCGGCGAAGCGATTTGTCTCGCGCCGCGCATCAGCCCGCTCTTGAGATCGACCTGCAAGTCCGTCTCCTCGGAGCCTGCGCACAGGCTCCCCTTAGGTCACCGATACCCGCGTTAGCATATGCGACAATTCCCCGCCTATGCACGCCGTCCCCGAAAATGAGGCCGATTCGGCCTCGCTCGCCACCATGGCGGCCGCCAATCGCGCGGCGCACTCGATCGGGCTCGCCGCGTGCGTTTGACCCGGGTGTTCGTCGGTGTCTCGCTGATTCCGGGCAGCGTGGTCGAACTGCCGCCCGACACCGCGGCGCACGTGGCGAAGGTGCTGCGGGCGCGAAGCGGCGACTCCCTGGTTTTGTTCAACGGGGACGGTCGGGAATTCATCGGAGCGGTCGAAGCCGTCCGTGGCTCGCGGGTGTCGGCGTCCGTGGGCGACGGCCGGCTGGTGGACCGGGAGTCGCCGTTCGCCGTCACTCTGGTGCAGTGTGTGCCGCGCGGCGACCGCATGGATTTCATCGTGCAAAAGGCGACGGAGCTCGGGGTGGCGCGGATCGTGCCCGTAGTGAGCCAGCGCAGCGTCGTGCGGCTGGACCCGGTCCAGGCGGAATCGAGAGCCCTTCACTGGCGCGCCGTGGCGGTGAGCGCCTGCGAGCAGTGCGGCCGCAATCGGCTGCCCACCATCGAAGCGGCGCAGCCGCTGCTGAACTATTTGGGAGAGTTGGCGCCGGGTCCGGGGGCCCGTCTGGTGTTCGAACCCGATTCGGCACGGCACGCACGCGCCTGGGAACAGGATCGCCGTGGCGCCGCACCGGCCGCGATAGCCGCGGCGGACATCGCGATCGGGCCCGAAGGCGGTTTCGCGGACGAGGAGCTCGAGGCCTTTCGGCTGGCGGGATTTTCGCAGGTCGGACTCGGGCCCCGTGTTCTGCGTACTGAAACCGCCGCCATCTCTGCCGTGGTCTGGGTGCAGGCTCGCTTCGGCGACATGTAGGAAATCGTGCGACATCCGTTGTCGCGAACGGCCGACTCTTGATCGCCGAAGTCAGCTGATCTAATCCTGTGACCTGATGTTCGCGCGAGCCGCCCCACCCCATGCTTCAAAGCCCCATGACTGAAAGATTTTGTGTCCTGATACCGCTGTGTTTGTGCGCCTTTCTCGCCGCCTGCGGCGGAGGAGGCAGCGGCGCGGCGACGGACACCTCCGAGGCCACCGCTCCGTCGATCACCGTGCAGCCGGCGAATCAGAGCGTAACGGCGGGGCAAACGGCGGTCTTCACGGTGACTGCCGCCGGCAGCGCGCCGCTGTCATATCAATGGCAGAAGAACGGAGCGGCCATCGCCGGCGCCACCTCATCGAGCTACACGACTCCGGCCACCAGCGCCGCCGACAGCGGCAGCACCTTCGTCGTTGTCGTCACCAATTCGGCCGGCACGGTATCGAGCAACGCGGCGAAGCTGACCGTCGCGTCGGGAACGACGGCGCCCGCGGGGACCGACGTCCTGACCTACAAGAACGACCTGAACCGCAGCGGCCAGAATCTGACGGAGTCCACCCTCACCCTGGCGAACGTGGCGCCCGCGACGTTCGGTTTGCTGCGCAACCTGCCCGTGGACGGGAAGGTCGACGCGCAGCCGCTGTACGTCTCGCAGCTCAGCGTGGCGGGATCGGTGCACAGCGTGGTGTTCGCCGCGACCGAGCACGATTCTGTTTATGCCTTCGACGCCAACTCCGGCTCCGTCCTGTGGCAGGTCTCCCTGCTCGGCTCGGGCGAGACCCTGAGCGACACGCACGGCTGCAGTCAAGTAACGCCCGAGATCGGCATCACCTCGACGCCGGTCATCGACCGCAGCGCCGGAGCACACGGGACACTCTATGTCGTGGCCATGTCGAAGGATGCCTCGTCGAATTACCACCAGCGCCTGCATGCGCTCGATCTCACCACGGGCGCCGAATTGCTCGGGGGGCCGGTGGAGATCACGGCGACCTATCCGAGCTCCGGCGGCGGAACGGTCACGTTCAGTCCCGGCCAATACGAAGAGCGGGCGGCATTGCTGCTGTTGAACGGTACGATCTACACGAGTTGGACCTCGCACTGCGATACTCCCCCGTACTTCGGCTGGATCATCGCCTATTCCGGGAGCACTCTCGCCCGCGGCGCCGTGCTCAACGTCGCGCCGAACAGCGGCGGCGCAGGGCCCGCGATCTGGATGAGCGGCGGTGGTCCGGCCGCCGATTCGGCGGGCAACATCTACCTCTTGACGGCGAACGGGGCCTTCGAAACGACGCTGGATGCCAACGGCTTTCCCCAGAACCAGGATTACGGCAATTCCTTCCTCAAGCTGTCGACCGCCGGCGGTACCCTGACGGTCGCGGATTACTTCACCATGTTCAACGAAGTCGCCGAGTCGGCCGCCGACCAGGATCTAGGCTCCGGCGGGGAGATGCTGCTGCCGGATCAGACGGATTCGACCAACACCGTCAGGCATCTCATGGTCGGCGCGGGCAAGGACGGCAATATCTACGTCGTCAATCGCGACTCGATGGGGAAGTTCAATGCGGCCGGCAACTCGCAGATCTGGCAGCAGTTGAACGGCGCCGTGCCTTCGGGCATCTGGTCCACGCCCGCCTATTTCAACGGAACGGTGTACTACGGTGACGCCGGGGCGACGCTGAAGGCGTTCGCGATATCGGCGGCGAAGCTCGCGGCCACGCCTCAATCGCAGACATCGGAGCAGTTCACCTATCCGGGCACGGCTCCCAGTGTGTCGGCGAACGGGACCTCGGGCGCGATCGTTTGGGCCCACGAGAATTCCAGCACCGCCGTCCTGCACGCGTACGACGCCACGAACCTCACTCATGAGCTCTACAACAGCAATCAAGCCGCGGACAATCGGGATCACTTCGGCACCGGCAACAAGTTCATCACGCCGACGGTCGCCGACGGCAAGGTGTTCGTCGGTACCACCGCCGGAGTCGCCGTGTTCGGCTTGTTGCACTGACGGCGCCGGGCCGGGTCAGGCCGGGTCAGGCCGGGTCAGGTCAGGTCGGGTCGGATCGGATCGGATCGGGTGGGTCGGGTGGGTCGGGTCAGGTAGGCATCACCGAGGTCTCCTCGGCGATCATTTGTTCCAGCCGCTGCAAATCCGGAATCAGCGGCGTCTCGTTGACCATGCGCACTTGACAGATGACGGGTGATCGCTCCGGGAAGCTGCGTGTGGGATCCGGCCGCAGCACTTCCGCGTTCACGCGTACGAGCTGGGGAAATCCCTGGGTCAGCATGCCGAAGTAGCCGGATTGCAACGTGCCGCCGGCCGCGTGAAAGATGACGATCCGGGTGCGGCTGGAGACATTCGGCAGTGTCTGGCCGAAGGCGCCTTCGAAGGAGACCACCGGCACGCTGCGCCCGCCCCAGCTCACGACCCCTAGGTACCACGGCGGCGCATTGGTCATTTCGGCCGGCGCCTGATAGCCGATGACCTCGGCGACGCAGGCGCGCGGCACGATCAGCCGTTCTCCCGCCAGCGGCACCAGCAAGCTATACAGCTCGTCGCGCAAATCGGACATACGCTATCTCGCGACTGCGCTGCGGCGGTTGACCAGCGGCTCGATGGCGTCGAGCAGCTGGCTTTCCTGGTAGGGTTTGCCGAGATAATCGTCGACGCCGAGTTCGATGGCCCGCGCGCGGTGCTTTTCGCTGACTCTCGAGGTGATCATGACGATCGGAATATCCTTCAGACGCGGATCGTTTCGTACGTGGGCGGCGACTTCGTAGCCGTCCATGCGCGGCATTTCAATATCGAGCAATATGATGTCCGGCAGGTGCTCCTGCAGCAGCGACACCGCATCCACGCCGTCCTTGGCCGTCAACACCCGCATGCCGTTGCGCTCCAGCAGGCGCTGCGTCACGCGGCGCACCGTGATGGAGTCGTCGACGACCAGGGCGAAGATGCGGCGGTCGCGCTGATCGAGGATCGCCGTCTCGGTGGGGCGGGCGCGCCACTCGGAACGCACCAGCGAGCCCATGTCGAGAATGATGACGATGCGGCCATCGCCCAGGATCGTGGCGCCGGCGATTCCACGGATGCCGGATATTTGCGGCCCGAGCGATTTCACGACGATCTCGCGGCTGCCGACCAGTTCATCCGTGACCAGGGCGGTCGAATGCTCGCCCGCGCGGATCAGCACCACCGATATCGACACGTCGGATTCGGGCAGACGCGTGGGCCCCAAGCCGACGAACGACCCCAGCTGCTGGAAACGGTACTTCTGGCCGCCGTACTCGAACATCGGCGCATCCTTGCCCAGATGCCTGGCGACGATGTTTCGGGGCAGGCGCACCACGCCTTCCACGGTCGCCAAGGGCAACGCATAGGTCTCCTCGGAAACGCGCACGATCAGGGCCTGGCTGATCGCCAACGTGAAAGGCAGGCGAATCGTGAAGCGCGATCCCTTGCCCTGCGTCGTATCGATGAACAGACCCCCGCCGAGCTTCTTCACTTCGGTGGCGACGACGTCCATGCCGACTCCGCGCCCGGCCGATTGCGTGAGGTGGCCGGCGGTGCTGAAGCCGGGCTCCAAAATGAGCTGCACGGCTTCCTCGTCGGTGAGTTTCGCATACGTGGCGGTGAGCCCGAGGGCAGCCGCTTTCTCGCGAATGAGTTTCACGCTGATGCCCGCGCCATCGTCGGCGACCACGATGACGATCTCCGCTCCGTCGCGCTCCAGACTGACCGAGATGCGCCCGACATCGGGTTTGCCGAGTGCCGCGCGGCGTTCCGGGGTCTCGATGCCGTGCACCACGGCATTGCGCAGCATGTGTTCGAGCGGCGCAACCATGCGCTCCAGCATCTGGCGATCGAGCTCCGCGGACGCCCCTTGAATCGCGAGCTCGGCGCGCTTGCCGGTGTCGTTCGCGGCCTGGCGCACCAGGCGCGTCAGCCGCTGCACATGCCGCTGGAACGGCACCATCCGCGTGCGCATCAGGCTGTTCTGCAGCTCGGTGATGACACGGGACTGCTGAGTCAGCAGATTCTGCGCTTCGCGCGTCAATGTCTCGAGCAGTCCTTGAATGCTCGCCACGTCGCCGGAAGTCTCGGAGAGAGCGCGCGAATACTGCTGCAAGGAGGAGTATCGGTCCAGCTCGAGCGGATCAAAGTCGTTGCGCCGCGCGTCCACTTCCCGGTGCCGATTGAGAACCTGCGCCTCGGTTTCCATCTCCAAGCCGCGCAACTGCTCCTTGAGCCGCGTCACCGTGCGCGCCAGCTCCGCCAGGTTGAAGTCGATCGAGTTGACCTGCTGATCGAGGCGGGCGCGGAAAATGCTCACCTCTCCGGCATTGTTGAGCATGGTGTCGAGCAGCTCCGCGTCGACGCGCGCCATCTCCACGCGCTCCACGGGGGCACTCTCGCGTCCCGGCAGCACCGGAGCGCTGGAGAGTTCGAGATTCGCGACCGAATCCTCGCTCGCGGCGGCCGGCGCCGCTTCCGGCGGTGCCGTCGCATGCACCTCCGCCACGGAGGGCGGCGCGCCGACGGATGCAGCCAGGTCGGGGGGCGGCACGGCGGGCGGCGCCGCAACGGCCGGCTCGACGGACCTGGGCACGCGGGTGGGGTTCGCGAGCTCGCGAATCCTCGCGATCAGCGCCGTCGCGCTTGCCGGTAAAGTGCCGTTGCTGACCAGATCGCGCATGGCGGCGAGCTCATCGAGGCTGGCCTGCATGACCGCGTGCGCATGATCGTCGGCGGCCACGGAACCGCCGTCGATCAGGATCACCAAGGTCTCCAGTTCGTGGCTCAAGTCGCCCATCGCGCTGATCCCCGCCATCCGCGCGCCGCCTTTGAGCGTGTGCAATTGGCGCTGCAGCTCCGCCACGCGCTGCTTGTCCCGGCGGTCGCGATTCCAGGCGGTCAGCGAGACTTCCGCCGCCTCGAGCAATTCGGTGGCCTCCTCGCTGTAGATGTTGGCGATCTCGTGATCGAATTCCTCGGCCTGCGGCGCCACGGCGGCTTCCTCGCCCGCCGGCGCGGGTGGCGCGGGCGCTGTTGCGGTTTCCTCCGGCGGTTCCGCCAGGACTTCCCCGAGCTCTGCCAGGGCTCCCTCGAGCTCCACCAGGGCTTCCTGGGGTGCCGCCGGCGCTTGCTCGGCCTGCGCCGCCGCCTGTTCGGGCTCCGCCGGCGCTTGCTCGGCCTGCGCCGCCGCCTGTTCGGGTTCCGCCGGCGCTTGCTTCGATTCCGCCGGCGCTACCGCGGACTGTGCTGCGGGCTCGTTGGGCGCGGCGAATTCCTCGGGCGCCGCCGCGATCACCGGGGTCAAGGCCGACGCGCTGGTGTCTATGGCATCGCGGGCGATCGCGGCGTCGAGCTCGGTTTCGATGTCATGCAGCCGCGCGAGCAGCGTGGGTTGCTCCGAGAAAAATGCCGTCGACTCGTTGATGTGCGACACCACGTTGTCGATCGCGCGAACGGCGTCGCCGAGGGTCGCCAGCCCCGTGTCGGACAAGCCGTGACCGCTGTCGAAGACCTTGCGCATGACGTGGTTCAGCGGTTCGGTGACGCGGATGCCGTGCCGCGCTTCAGCCATCTTCGAACTGCCGCTCAAGGTATGAATGGCTCGATACACCGGCTCCGGCAATTCATGCGGCGCCGGCTGGCCGGCGCGCTTGCGCAGGTACTCGCGAATTTCCGTCAGATGACTCGATGTCTCCTTGCTGTAGATGTCATGCAGGACGGGATCCATGGCCGGCGGTACGGTGGGGGCCGCCGCGGGCACGGGCGCCGGTCCGCGATCCTCCGGCGCGAGAGTCACGGTGGCTTGATCCGCCTCGCGGCCGTCGGCATAGGCGAAGGCGCGGGCCATCAGCGCCTCGATCGGCACCGGGTTGTGGCGCCCGGATTCCAGCTGTTCCACCAGCTGCGGCAGGGCGGCGACCGCACTGCGCAGCAGGGCCATCATTCCAGGCGTGCGCGACAGCGTATTGTCGATGATTCGATTCAGCAGATTCTCGATCGACCAGCCGAATTCGGCGATCGACCGGGCCCCGACCATGCGGCCGCTGCCCTTCAAAGTATGGAAACTGCGCCGCAACAGCGCCAACGCCTCCAAATCCATTGGATTTTGGTCCCACCGCGGGAAGCTGACTCGAATGGAAGCAATCTCTTCCTTGGCTTCCTCGATGAACAGCTCGACGAATTGCGGGTCGACCGGCTCCGGCTGAGGCACGGCGATCAACGGATTCGTTGCGACGTGGGTCGGCGTGGCGCGCTCCATGGCGATGGTCTCTACCGGATCGAGCTTGACGGTCTTGGCGGCCTCGCTCGCGGGCAGGCCGATGTTCGGCACGCGCGACGGGGTTTCCTCCGCCAGCGTCTTGATGCACATCTCGGCGTTGTCGAGCATGTACCAAGGATCGTTGCGCCCGCTCTGCAGAGTCTCCATGTAGTACTCGATGCTGACGATCGCGTCGGCCACTCGTTCCAGGCGGATGGCGTCCGGCGGGGGCGCGCCGGGCTCGATGAGCTTGCGCACCTGCGCGCCGATCGCATCCATCAACTCCACCGCCCTGCCCTTGCCCAGCATCAACAGCCCGGCGGTGATGCCTCGCAGCAGCTGCGGCACGTTGTCGAGACTTTGCGACGGAAATTCGCCGGGCTTCTGTACGGCAATGGACACGGCCTCCTTGATGCGGGCCATGTTGACGATGCATTCGCGCAGCACCGCCTCGCTGACCAGCCTGAATTCCAGATCGTGATCGGCCGGCGCCTCGCTGGCCGAGCCATCGGACTGCGCCGGCAAGATCAGGCGCACCAGCTGATCGTCGAGGCTGTCTTCCACCGACAGCAAGACACCGGCCACCTTGAGCAGCGCCTCCTCGGCGGGAGGCTTACCGTCGGCGACCATGTCGGACAGCGCGGAGATCTCGTCTTGGACGCGCTGGCGCAACTCCCCGAGCCCGAGCACCCCGAGGGTGTCGCTGATCTTTTTCAGCAATTCGAGCTGAGTCCCGAGTTCATCGCTGCGGCCGCCGCCGCGGCGCACGAATATATCCAGAACGTCCTTGACCTTGGAAAGATCTTCCTTGATCGCGGCGGCGACCGTGCGCATCAGCTTCACGCTGGGCGCCGACAGGCTTTCGCGCTCCTGTTCGATCGTGTCGTCGACCGGCAGCAGCTCGGCGAGCTTGAATGAAGCGCGCACCGCGGCGATCCGGCCCGCGGAACTCGATGCCCGGGCGACGTAGTACAGAAGGTTGTTCAGCAGATCGACCGGCGGGTCCTCGCAATACCGCGCCTCGCCGAGTTCGTACAGAATCTTTATCTGCCGGTCCGCCTGCCCGAGCAAGCGCTTCAGCGTCGCGCTGCCTTCGAGGCCATTGGCGCGTACCGCCTCGAGAATGGCGCCGACCACCCACCACAATTGAAATACCGGCCGGGTGGTGGCGACCTGCTCGAGCTTTTCGGCCACCTTCGCCAGAATTTCCAGATTCTGGACGGTGCGTTCGCCGCGGATGTACCCCAGCAGACCGATCTGGAATCGCGGCCGCAGGCGCCTGGCCCATTGCGCCACGGTGATCACCTGCTCGCCCTGCCGCTGCGATTGCGGCTGTGCCGGCTGATCGGATTTCAAATTGAGCAATAACAGCGTTCCCTCGGACAACAAGGGGCTACCGCGCACGGAGCGCAAATCGTTGAGCAGCGGCAGCAGCACCAGCGCCAGGTCCCGGCCGCCCGACAATACCCGCTCGAGGTAGGTCGGCAGCTGCACCATCGCGCGCATCAACGCGTCGAGACCGTCGACCTGACGCTTCTGGTCACTGTCCGAGTTCAGCAGGTAGCGGGTGACATGTTCCATTTCCTCCGCGAGCAGCGCCGCGCCGTACACCTCGACCAGACGCAGCACCCCATGGGCGGAATGCAGATGGTCCGCGCATTTCTCGAGCAGCGCCCGCTGGTCCGGACGCTCCGCGTAGGCCTCGAGCGAGGCCCGAGCATCGGTGAGCGTCGTCGCGAGTTCTTTGGCAACGACGTGCAGAGTTTGGGAACTGATATCGGTCATGCCGGAATCGTCTCGAGGCTCAGGCGCCGAAACCGCTGGCCTTGCGCATTTTTCCGGTGCTGCCGGCATTGCCCGCCGGGCTGTTGGGGCTGCCCTGGCCGCCGGGAGCCGCGGGTTCGTTCAAGGCGGGCAGACGCGTGGAGGAGGCGGAACCGAGAGTGGTCGTGCCCCCGCCGTAGTCCGGCAGACGGAATCCCGCAACGGATTTGCGCAGCTGCGCAGACAGCGCCGCCAATTTGGCAATCGACGTGGATGTCGCCGTCGAGCCCTCGGCGGTCTGCGTCGATATTTCGCGCACCACCTGCATGTTTTTAGAGATGTTTCCGGACGCGACCGCTTGCTGCCGCGCGCTCGCCGAGATGTTCTGCACCAGACTCGCGATCTGATTGGATACCTGCTCGATCTCCTCGAGCGCGGCGCCGGCATTTTCGGCCAGCAATGCGCCGCCCACCACGTCGGTGGTGCTGCGCTCCATGGACACGACGGCCTCGTTGGTATCGGTTTGGATGGTGCGCACCAGCACCTCGATTTGCTTGGTGGCGTTTGCGGCCCGCTCCGCCAGTCTTTGCACCTCGTCCGCCACCACCGCGAAGCCGCGGCCTGCCTCGCCCGCCATGGAGGCTTGGATCGAGGCGTTGAGCGCCAGAATGTTGGTCTGCTCGGCGATGTCGTTGATCAGCTCGACGATGTTGCCGATCTCCTGGGAACTCTCGCCCAGGCGCTTGATCCGCTTGCTGGTCTGCTGGATGGTTTCGCGGATCGCGTTCATGCCGTCGATGGTGCGCCGTACGGCGTCGCCGCCCTTGTGGGCGATGTCGACCGAATGCCGGGCGACGTCCGAACAGCGCTCCGAATTTCCGGAAACCTCTTCGATGGAGGCCGCCATGTCCGCCATCGATTCGCTGGCGGAGGAGATCTGCCGGGATTGCGCGCCGCTGGCCTTGGCCATGTGCGCCGCGGCGGCCTGAGTCTGCTTGGCGGCCCCATCCAGCTGGATGGCGCTGTCGTTGATCGTCGTGACGAGCTCGCGCAGCGCCTCGATGGCGTAGTTGATCGAATCGGCGATCGCGCCGGTAATGTCCTCGGTCACGGTCGCCTGCACGGTCAAGTCGCCGTCCGCGAGACTCGACAGTTCGTCCAGCAATCGCATGATTGCTTCTTGATTGCGCTCGTTCTCGCGCACCCGCAACTCGCTGGTGCGCCGCATACTGACGGATTTCAGATAGAGCCAGGCGAGGGCCGCCAGCAACACGATGGCGATTGCCAGCAGCGACACCACCCAAGGCTTGTAATTCGCGGCAGACTCGACCCGCGACGCGGAGGCATCGCTCAGTGAGCCCGCCAGGCTGCCGGCCACGGCCGGCAGAGCGCGCGCCGCCGCCTGTGCCTTCGACAGCGCCTCGGCGGCGCCGATCGCCTTGCGCACGCTGTTGCCGTACTGCTGATTGCGCGCAACCACGGTCTTCAAGCGTTGCTCCGCGTCCGCGCCGCTGACCCGCGTCAGGGCGAGGCCGGATTCCTCGCCGGACAAGCCGCGCATGACCTGATTCAAGAACTCCAGGCTGTCGGCAAGGCGCTGCGCGGCAGGTGCGGCATCGCTCACGCCGGAGGCAAGGCCGTTCAAATCCTGTTGGATGCGCTGAACCATGAGCTCGAAACGCTCCAGGTACCGGCTCATCCCCTCGAGCTTTTGTACGCCGACCGCGCTGGCTAGATCGCCGAGCTCGGACAGCAGTTTGGGCGCCAATTCGCGGGCCTCTTGATTGGCGACCTGAATGGTGTCCACCGCGGCGCGGGCCTCGCCGACCGTGCTCACGCCCGCGGTCAGTTTGTTCCACATGTCATCGGTGACGGCGCCGGGGGCCGGCGCGCCCGCGGCGCGCAAGGTCTTCAGCCGGGCCTCGCTCTTGTCGAGCGCGTCAAAGGCGCTCGATTCCCCCCGCAGGGCGTTTTGCGCCTCGAGAGGCATGCGCTGCACCACGAGGGAGATCTGCTCGGCCGGCGCCGCGACGGAGGGGCCGCGCGAGAGAAGCGTCAGCGCGGCGGCGGCGGCTATGCAGAGCGCGACGAGTGCCGCCAGCACCGGCAGCAGATTGACGTTGGAATTCGTATCGTTTCGCGTGACCATTTCGGTTCCAGTGGAACAACTAGCTCGCGGCCTGCAGGAAACTCTGGCTCTCCACCAAGCTCTTCAGGCTCAACACCGGCCAGACCTCGCCGCCGCGGCGAAAGGCGCCGGCCAGATAACTGTCGCAGCGGATCACCGTCGGCGGCGCTTCGGCGTTGAATTCCGCCTCTGCGAAGCGGCGAAAACCCAACACTTCATCGACCATGAGTCCCGCCGGAATATCCCGGTGATTGACCACGACGACCCGGGTGTTGCGGCCGGCAACGGTTGCGCCGCTGCCGAGAAATTGTCGCAGGTCCAACATCGGCAGCAGTTGCCCGCGAACGTTGGCCAGCCCCTTGACCCAGCCTTTTGCACCGGGGATGCGCGTGACAACCGCAGGATAGCCCAATACCTCGCGGGTTTCCTCGCGTGCCACCAAAAAAGTCTCCCCGCCCATGCGAAACGCCACACCCACCCACTCGCGCCCCACCGTGCTTTCCGCAACCGCTCCGGTGACCACCGCGCGGCTGCGTTTCTCGAGTTCCTTGAGCAATTCGAACGGCCGGTCGCGCAGGCTGCGCAAGCTGATCACCGGCCCGCTCGACGTGCTCGTCATACGGCCAGGGCGGCCTGTGCCTTCTCGACCAGCGCCTGTGCCGACACGGGCTTGACCAGGTAATCGACCGCGCCCTGGCGCAGGCCCCATACCCGATCGGTCTCCTGACCCTTGGTGGTCACCATGATGATGGGTATCAAGCTCGTCTCGGGGTCGTTGATGAGCATCCGGGTGGCCTGATAGCCGTTCACCCCGGGCATGACGATGTCCATGAAGATGAGGTCCGGCTTCATGGCCTTCGCCTTGCGGACTCCCTCTTCACCGTTCTCGGCCGCCGCGGTCTTGAACCCGTGCTTCTCCAGGGCCTTTTGCATGACGAACACCTCGGTGGGTGAATCGTCGACGATGAGGATCAGTGCCATTCTGGTGTTCTCCGTCATTTACCGACGTGAGCTTCGATCGCGCTCAGCAATTCGTCTTTGGTGAACGGCTTCGTCAAATAGTGCTCCGAGCCCACGATGCGGCCGCGGGCCCGGTCGAACAGTCCATCCTTGCTGGAAAGCATGACGACCGGGATTTGCCTGAATACCTTGTTGTGCTTGATCAGCGAACAAGTCTGGTAGCCGTCGAGCCGCGGCATCATGATGTCCACGAAGACGATGTCGGGCTGATGGTCGGCGATCTTGGACAGCGCGTCGAACCCGTCCACGGCCGTGAACACCTCGCAGCCCTCCTTGGTCAGAAGGGTTTCGGCCGTCCGCCGGATGGTCTTGCTGTCGTCGATCACGAGAACCTTGAGTCCCGTGAGTTTCGGCTTGGCCGTAGTTATCAGGCTCTCCATGGATCTTGCCCGTTGGGGACCTCGAGGCTCAAGTGTGCGTAGGTGCTGGAATCTTGTGGCTTTTTAACATATCCAGGCGGCGCAAGCCACGGTGCGGGGTCGACATTTCGCGGTAACCGGCCGTAAACAACGGTGGCCTGGTTCACAGTTCTCTCATGTGAGCTGATCTGGCGCCCGCGGCGCCCGCGTGCGCTAGACTGCGGTTGCCGCGAGAATTGCGTTTTTCATTTATTGGGCCCCCCGAAGCAATGAGCATGTCTTCCCGAGTCCGTCTCATCGTGGTCATGGACCCCATCGAAGAGATCAAGCCCGCCAAAGACAGCACCTTGGCGATTCTGCTCGCGGCACAGGCACGCGGCTGGCAGCTGTTCTATGCCGAACAACGGCACCTGTCGCTGCGCGACGGCGTCGCCTGGGGCCGTCTGGCGCCGCTGCAGGTGTTCGACGATCCTGGAACGTGGTTTGTGCGGGGCGAAACGCAGAACGCCAGGCTGGGTGATTTCGACGTGATTCTCATGCGCAAGGATCCGCCCTTCGACACCGAGTACATCTACACGACGTACGTCCTCGATCGTGCCCTGCTGCAAGGCGCGCTGGTGTGCAACCGGCCGCAGGGGCTGCGGGACATGAACGAGAAGGTGTACACGGCATGGTTTCCCGAGTGCTGCGCGCCCACCCTCATCACCCGGGACCTGCACGACATGGCCGAATTCCTGCGCGAGCAGGGCAAAGCGGTGTGCAAACCGCTGGATGGGATGGGGGGCAGGTCCATCTTCGTTCTGGAACAGGGCGACAAGAACCGCAACGTGGTGTTCGAGACGCTGACCGAGTACGGCACCCGCTATGCCATCGTACAGCGATACCTGCCGGAGATCGTCGCCGGCGGGGACTGCCGGATCATCCTGGTGGACGGCGAGCCGGTGCCCTTCGCCCTCAAGCGGGTCCCCGCACCCGAGGATCACCGCGGCAATCTCGCCGCCGGCGCGCGCGCCGAGAGCCGCCCGCTCAACGAGCGCGACCGGTGGCTGTGCGCGCAAATCGGACCGAAGCTCAAGGCTGCCGGAATGATCTTCGTCGGATTGGATGTCATCGGCGACTATGTCACCGAGATCAATGTCACGAGCCCAACGGGCATACGCGAACTAAACAAGCGGCACAGTGTCGACATTGGTGCGATGCTCGTGGACGCGATCTACAGGAATTTGGGCGCTGCGTGAGTTCCGACATGTACGAAGCGGGCGAGATGTTCGGGGCCGGATTGCCGCCCGCGCACGACCGCATGCTCACGACCTGCTTCCTGGCGGCGTTGCTCCATGCAATCGTCATTCTCGGCGTGACCTTCAGTGCGCCGGGCAGCAAGGCGGAGGGCAATGATGCGCCCGGCCTGGAAGTCGTCCTCGTCGATGACACGGCGCCGAGCGTCGCAGAGAGCCCCGGCGCGCAGTACCTCTCCGAGCGCAGCCAGAAGGGCTCGGGCAACACCTTGATGCGCGAGCGTGCCTTGATCCCCAAGTCCTCCCTGATGCCGGTCGAGCGTGCGGGCATCCCCGGCGGCGATGGGCTCGCGGCGCAGCAGGCCGGCACCGATGTGGGGGATGAGGAACTCATCGCGACGCACAGCCCCGGGCAGAAAATTCTGTACTTCGCGTCGGCCACGGCCGCGACGGAGGCATCGCAGCTGCCTTTGCTGCTCGAGAATCGGCCCGACCTCGCGATGACTCCCAATGATGACGGGGTCGAGCTGCGCATGCGCGGCGAGGCGACGCAGCAGCTGTGGATCGCCGCGGACACGCGGGAATCCGATGTCGCCGTATACCTGGACAATTGGCGGCGCAAGATCGAACGTGTGGGGACCATGAATTTCCCCGACGCCGCACGGCGCCGCAAGCTCTCCGGCACGCCCGTGATCGAAGTGATCATCGGATCCGACGGCAAACTGCTGCAGACCGTGGTACGGCGCAGCAGCGGGCATGCGGAAATCGACGAGGCCGCCATGCGGATCCTGAAGCTCGCCGCACCCTTCGATCCGTTTCCCGGCGAAGTGACCGCCAAGCACGATGAAATACGCATCGCCTACGAGTGGCAGTTTCTGGACGGCGCCTCGCATGGCGCCGCCGTTTTCTATGCGGAGCCGAGCCATTAGCGAGTCGGGGTATCTGACCAATCAGCTGCTGATCGCCATGCCGGCGATGGGCGATCCGAACTTTGCGCAAAGCGTCGTCCTCGTGTGCGATCACAGCTCCGAGTCGGCGCTCGGACTGATCCTCAACAAGCCGTTGCCGATGCGCATGGGCGAAATCTTCGAGCAGCTGGAAATCGAACTCGCCATGGGGCCCCTGCGGGAACGGCCGGTGCTGCGCGGCGGGCCGATGCAGACCGATCGCGGGTTCGTCGTGCACCGTGCCGGCGGCGAGTGGGACTCGACACTCAAGGTGTCGGACATGATTCATGTCACGACGTCGCGGGATATTTTGGCCGCCATGGCCCGCGGCCAAGGACCCAAGGAAGCCGTTGTCGCCTTAGGGTATGCCGGCTGGGGCGGCGGACAGCTCGAGGATGAGATCCGCGCCAACGCTTGGCTCAGCGCGCCGGTCGATCCCACCCTGATATTCGAGCTGCCCTTCGAATCCCGCTGGCAAGCCGCGGGACGGCTTTTGGGGGTGGAGTTGTCGCGCATCAGCCCCTTGAGCGGCAATGCCTAGATCGGCGGCGCCGCCGCCGGCAACGCCTCAGGCCGCCTCGCAGGCGGCGGCAGAGCCGGCCGCCGCACGGCCGGACGCTCCCGGCGGTCAGGCGCGCGGCGCGCCGGGGGTGGTCCTCGCGTTCGATTTCGGGCGCCGGCGCATCGGTGTCGCCTGCGGCGACACCGTCAGCCGCACGGCCTCGCCCCAAGGCACCGTCGCAGCCGGCCCGGGCGGCCCACGTTGGGAGACGATCGACGCACTGCTGCGCGAGTGGCAACCGACCCTGATCGTGATCGGACTGCCGTATAATGTGGATGGGTCCGACAGTGCGATGACGGGTGCCGCGCGCGAGTTCGCCGCCGACGTGGAGCGCCGAACCCGGTCGCAGGTCGTGCTGGTCGACGAGCGTTATTCGTCCAGGGACGCCGAGGCGCGGCTCAAGTCGGCAAGAGAATCCGGTCTGCGCCGGCGGCGGGTCGCCAAAACCGACGTTGACGCCGCGGCGGCCTGCGTCATCCTGGAACGTTGGTTTACCGAACAAAGATAAGGCGCAGATGCGATCACAACAAGACGGCGCCGGGGGGCTGCGCCACCTCATCACGCTCGACGGCCTGACCCGCGACGCGTTGACGGCGATTCTCGATCGCGCGGAAACCTACCGCCGGCTTCCGGGACAACCTGCCTATGAAGGCCGCGAACTCGCGGGCGTTACGCTCGCGAATCTGTTTTTCGAGCCGAGCACGCGCACCCGCGCCTCGTTCGACCTTGCCAGCCGGCGTTTGGGCGCACACGTGCTGAACCTCGACCTGCACTCGAGCTCGCGCGCCAAGGGCGAGAGCATGCTGGATACGATCTACACGCTCGAGGCCATGAACACCGACGTGTTCGTGATCCGCGATTCGGAGGCGGGCATGCCCGAATTTCTGATCGATCATGTTGCGCCGCACGTGTCGGTGATCAGCGCGGGCGAGGCGCACCTGTCGCATCCCACCCAGGGGTTGCTCGACGTACTGACCATCCGCACCCATAAGCGCCGCTTCGCGGGGCTCAAAGTGGCCATCGTCGGCGACATCAAACATTCGCGGGTGGCGAGATCGGCTCATCAGGCGCTGACGACGCTGGGGACGACGGACTTGCGGGTCGTGGCGCCGGAGGCTCTGCTGCCGGCGGAGGGCGAATTCCGCGGCGCGCAGCGCTTCACCCGCATCGAGGACGGCATAGCCGGCGCCGACGTCGTGATGATGCTGAGGATTCAGAAGGAGCGCATGGTGCAAAGCGCGGCTCTCGACGACGCCGCATATTTTCGCGATTTCGGCCTCAACGCCCAGCGCTTGAAATTGGCCGCGCCCAGCGTACTGGTCATGCACCCCGGGCCGATGAACCGCGGCGTCGAAATCGCATCGGAGGTGGCGGATGGGCCGCGTTCGGTGATACGCGAGCAGGTGAACAACGGCGTCGCCGTTCGCATGGCAGTGCTGGCGTCGATCGCCGCCACGCTGACCCGGCATCGCCGGCCTCTTTAGATGGGCTTCGGCCAGAATGTACGCGGTCAAAGCGCATTGCGCTGCGCAGTCCCTGCTCCGCGCAAGCCCAGGGTGACCATCCATGGTCACCCGGTGAGGCGCATGCGCCTCACCCGTCCGATAGCTCGCTGCGCGAGGTAGAAGAAGAACCGGAATGCGCCTGCGGAAGATCGAGCCGATCGATCCGCATCAAGGGCTGCCCCATGCGAATCCGCCCGCCGTCCTCGATTCCCTCGCTCAGGGAGGCTCCCCGAGGGGCGAAGACGATGATGGTTGAGCCGTGTTCGAACCAACCCATCTCCTCCCCCCTGCGCAGACTCACCTCGCAGGGAATGACGTTGGGCCCGCGATAGCGCAGGTGCAGCAGCACGTCGAGAAATTTCAGGCGCATGCTCGCAACCAGGATCGCGGCCACGGGCACGAGAGTGATCAGCGCGCCCGACGGGCGCAGCCGGCAGCGAATGACCGCCCGTTCGTTCTTGCAGAATAGGCGCTCGACGCGCTTCAGCGCGATGGGATTCACGTTCCACGTGTCGCCGGAGATGTAATTGACCTGCTCCACCCGGCAGTCGCCGGGGGCATGGAAGCGGTGGTACATGGCCGACGTCAGGCGCAAGGTCGCGTACTGGCCGCCCTGGTAGTAACGCACCAGCTCGGCGTCGCCCAGCAGATCCAGCAGCGGGTACGGAAATCCCTTCGCCTGCAGCACCGAGCCCTGCCGTACGGGGCCGCAGGCGCCCACCAGCGCGTCGCAGGGACTCACCAGGTGACGGAGGTCCGGGTCGATGGGGCGGGCGCCGTCCTTCAGTTCGCGCGTGAAACAATCGTGCACACTGTTGAAGCTCGCCTGCTTCGCCTCGCTTAGGTCGAGATCCGAAAACAGCCGCCACAGGGCGATGGCGCCGCGGCAGAACCAGGGCTGCTCGATCCGGCTCAGCCGGCCCATGAGCCGCGTCAGCAGCGCCCGCGGAAGGCGGTTGGTGAGCAGGAAATTGATGTCCTCCTGCTGCGTGAGGCGGGCGATGAGAGTTCTCGCGGTCATCTCAGTGTCATTCGCCTGAAATACAGTTCGCGGCCTGGAAGCACCACGGAGAAGCGGCGATTAGCACCATGATCTTGTACGCCTTGGCCGCGCCGGCGCTGCTTGCGCTGCTCTACAAATTGGAAATGCGGCTGCAACTGTCCCGCGCCAAGCATCGCTCGCTGACGGGACATTCGCGCCTGGCGCGCCGCTTCGCATCGCTGGTGCCGTTCTACGAATACGGCGAGTCCCGGTTTTTCGGTTCCGACGGCGCGCCTGAGACGATCGTCGCGGCGCGGCGCGGCGGTTTCGCGCGGCTCCGCGCCATGTTCGCCGAGCGCTTCAGCAAGACGGCCGAACTCACCGCGCAAATCGCCGGAGGCGTGTCCGATCTGCAGTTCACGTCCCGTTACCGGGTTCCCTTCCAGTTCAGCAGCTACGTGCGGCAGCACTTGAAGGCGGGTTCGTTTCTCGAATCCTCCTGCGGGGTGACGGTCACGGATCTCGACGGCAACCGGCTGTACGACCTCACCGGCTCGTACGGGGTGAACGTGTTCGGCTACGACTTCTACAAGCAATGCATCGAGCGCGGCAGCGAGCGGGTTCGGGATTTGGGGCCGGTGCTCGGCGCCTATCATCCCGTCACCGCCTACAACGTGCGGCGGCTCCTGGAGATATCGGGCCTTCAGGAGATTTCCTTCCATATGTCGGGTACCGAGGCGGTCATGCAGGCGGTTCGTCTCGCCCGCTATCACACGGGGCGCACTCACCTGGTGCGTTTCTGCGGCGCTTATCACGGATGGTGGGGCGACGTGCAGCCAGGCGTCGGCAACCCGCTGGCCGCCCGCGAAACCTACACGTTGAAGGACATGCACGAGGCCAGCTTGCGGGTGCTGCGCCGCCGGCGCGATATCGCCTGCGTGCTGGTCAATCCGCTGCAGGCGCTGCATCCGAACGCGAGCGCGCCCGGCGACTCGACCCTCATCGACAGCGGACGGCGCGCGCACTTCGACCGCGCCGCCTACGCGGCCTGGCTGCGGCAACTGCGCTCGGTGTGCAGTGAACGCGGCATCGTCCTGATCTTCGACGAGGTGTTCCTGGGATTCCGGCTCAGCATCGGCGGGGCGCAGGAATACTTCGGCGTGTGCGCCGACATGGTGACCTATGGCAAGACGGTGGCGGGCGGTTTGCCCGTCGGCGTCCTGTGCGGCCTTGCGCAATACATGCGGCGCTTTCGCGAGGATCGGCCGGCCGACATCTGTTTCGCGCGCGGAACCTTCAATGCGCACCCCTACGTCATGGGCGCCATGCATGAATTCTTGCGGCGGCTCGAGACCGTTGCCATCCGCGATCTGTACCGCGATCTCGACGGCATCTGGAATGCCCGCGCCGCGTCGCTGAACGATCGATTGTCCGCGGCGCAGCTGCCGGTGCGCGTCGCCAATCTGTCCTCGGTGTGGACGATCTGCTACCCCTCGCCCTCGCGCTATAACTGGATGTTTCAATATTACTTGCGCGCCGCCGGACTTTCGCTGAGCTGGGTGGGCACGGGGCGCCTCATCTTCAGCCTCAACTACACGGATGCGGATTTTGCCGAGGTCGCCGACAGGATCCTGTCGGCGGCCCGGGACATGCAGCGCGACGGCTGGTGGTGGTCCGATCCACGGCTCACCAACAAAGCGATCAGGCGCCGCGTCTTCAAGGAGATGATTCAGGCCCGATGGACTTCGGCTTCCCCCATGACATCGCCCATGGGATCGATCAACTCGCCGCGCATCAGGAAAAGGGGCGCCTTGCAATAGATCTTCGCATCGTTGAACGGGTCGGTGAGGATCTTGGTCATCCACACCAGCCCGGTTTGCACGTCCTTCAAGAAGAACAATTGAATCGTGCGGAACAGCAGCGCGCCGACGCCGATCGCGAGCCAGATCTCTCCCACGTGACGCACGAATTGCGCTCCGCCGGCATGCGGCTTGAACACGCCGAAGAACGTCGGGTCCAGCCATAGCACCACCGGCGCGAGTGCCCACACCAGGTGCAGGATCACTTTTCGGCGCAGGTTGTAACCCACCTTGATGTTTTCCTTGTATTCGTGGGAAGCGCGGTTGACCTCATCATAACCCTTGGGCTCGAAGAAAAAATGCCCGGATTGGCGGCTGACCATGGACACCAGCCAGCCGATCAGCGCGGATTTCACCGGGTCTATGAACATGGTCACGTAGGCAACGATGAAACTGACCGCACTCAGGAAATGCAGGGACTGATTGATGCGGCTGTGGTGATAGAAACGATGATCATCCCATCGCTGGGTCTTGAGTTCCGTCCAGAAGCTGCGCATAGGGGTTCCTCGAGAATTGCAATGTGAGTCGGTCATGAAGCAAATATAGGAATTTCATTACAGGCCTATGACAAGGACCCGCTCGGGCCCGCACCGCCGCTTCGAGTCGCGGGATTGCAGGAAAATTAATGGTCCTCGGTCATCGTTTCGTCATCGCAGGATGAGATTGTCGGGGTGTATGCGAATCATGATCGTTACGGACGCGTGGTTTCCCCAGACCAACGGCGTGGTCAGCACCCTCGCGCAGACCGCGGCATGGCTCGGGCGCTTCGGTCACGAGGTGCGGATGCTCACCCCCCGGGATTTCCACAGCATCGCCTGTCCGACGTACCCGGAAATCCGTCTGTCGCTGCTGCCTTACGCCAAGGTGAAACGCTGCATTCTCGCGTTCGCGCCGCAGGCTCTGCACATTGCGACCGAAGGCCCCTTGGGGCTGTGCGCCAGGCGCTTCTGCCTGAAGTCCGGCATGCGCTTTACGAGCTCGTATCACACTCAGTTTCCGCAGTACGTGCGCGCCCGCTTTCCGATCCCGATCAGCCTGTCCTATCGGGCATTGCGCTGGTTCCACGGCGCGGCCGCACGCTGCATGGTGAGCACCCCCTCGATACGCCGCGATCTTGCCGCGCGCGGATTCGGCAACCTGGCGACCTGGCGGCGCGGCGTCGATACCGGGATCTTCAAGCCCCATCCGATGGCATTGCTCACGATGCCTCGCCCCATCGCCGCCTATGTCGGACGGGTATCGGTCGAGAAGAATATCGGCGCATTCTTGAACATGGCGTGGAGCGGCAGCAAGGTCGTCATCGGCGACGGTCCGGAGCGGGCACGGCTCGAGAAGCAGCATCCTCATGCCACGTTCCTCGGCTACCGTTTCGGCGAGGATCTGGCGATGCATCTGGCGGCGGCCGACGTCATGGTGTTTCCGAGCCGTACCGATACATTCGGCCTCGTGAATCTCGAGGCCATGGCCTGCGGCGTACCGGTGGCCGCGTACCCGGTGAGCGGACCGATCGATGTCGTCGAGGACGGGGTCACCGGCTGTCTCGACCCCGATCTCGCGGCCGCGGCGCGGCGCGCGCTCGGGCTCGATCCCCGCGCCTGCCGCGAGCACGCGATGAAGTCGGGCTGGGAGGTCTGCAGCCGCGAATTCGAGAGCAACCTGGAGCGCTGCGAGGTCCTGCTTCAGCCGAAGTTGATCTTCGCTTCCAGGTTGGTGCGCGAATCCGCGCTCGACAGCGCTTCCTCGAGTTCGATTCGTCCCTCGCGCACGAGATTGTAGAGCGAGCTGTCGAAGCTCAGCATGCCGCGCTCCGTGCCGGTGCGGATCGCTTCCTTCACGCCGATCACATCGCCCTTCTTGATGAGTTCCGACATGTACGGGGTGTTGACCATCACTTCGGATGCGGCAACCCTCGTTCCGATCTTTGCGGTCACCAGGCGCTGCGAGAGGATGGCCCGCAGGTACTGCGACAGATCCAGGAAGATCTGATTGTGCTGGTCGCGCGGAAACATGTTGATGATGCGGTCGAGCGTCTCGGCGCAGTTGTTCGCGTGCAAGGTGGCGATGCACAGGTGCCCCGTGCCGGCAAGCGTAAGGGCCGCCTCCATGGTTTCGCGGTCGCGAATTTCGCCCACCAGGATCACGTCCGGCGCCGAGCGGACGGCGCTGCGCAGGGCCCGCGCAAAGGACTTGGTATCGAGTCCGACTTCCCGCTGGTTGATGATGGACTTCTTGTTGGTGTGCAGGAACTCGATCGGATCCTCGATGGTCAGGATATGGTCCGAGGAGGTCTCGTTGCGGTAATTGATCATCGCGGCGAGCGTGGTGGATTTGCCGGCGCCGGCGGCGCCCACCATGAGAATCAACCCGCGCTTCAGCATGACCAGCTCTTTCAAGACGTCCGGCATGCCGAGATCTTCGAGCCGCGGCATCTCCGCCGTGATGTAGCGCAACACCATGGCAGGATAGCCGCGCTGATAGAAGACGTTCACGCGGAAGCGCCCGAGCCCCGTCTCCGATATCGCAAAATCGATCTCCAGGTCCTCGTTGAAGTGCTCGATCTGCTCCTGCGTCATCAGCCCCAAGGCCGCCTGGCGCACGGTCTCGGGACTCAGAATCTGCTTGTTGACGGGAAATATCTTGCCGTCGATCTTTATCTTGACCGGGGCGTTGCAGGTGAAAAAGAGGTCCGACGCCTTGCGCTCGACCATGAGCCTGAACAGCGGCTTGGTGTTCATCGCCTGAGCCGGAACGCCGGGAGACGCGGCCATGATGCTAGAACACCTGGCCTTCTTCTTCCTCGAGGATCTGCAGCGCCTGGCCGCCCTCTTCCGGATTCTTCATTTCCCGTTTGCTCTCGAGCTTCACGCGCAGCCGCAGCTCGTTCTTCGAATCCGCATTGCGCAGCGCGTCCTCATAGGAGATCAATCCCGCCTCGTACAGATCGAACAGCGCCTGATCGAAAGTCTTCATTCCAAGACGGTTGGACCGCGCCATCACGTCCTTGATTTTTGCCACTTCGCCCTTGAAGATCAAATCGGAGATCAGCGGCGACGCCAGCATGATCTCCATCGCCGCAATTCGTCCCGACCCCGCTTCGCGCGGGATCAGGCGCTGCGAGATCAGCGCGCGGATGTTGAGCGACAGATCCATGAGCAGCTGCTCGCGCCGCTCCTCGGGGAAGAAATTGATGATGCGGTCGATGGCCTGGTTCGAGCTGTTGGCGTGCAGGGTGGCGAGCACCAAGTGTCCCGTCTCGGCGAACTGAATGCCGTATTCCATGGTCTCGCGATCGCGGATCTCGCCGATGAGGATCACATCCGGGGCTTGACGCAGGGTGTTCTTCAGGGCCAGGTGCCAGCTCTCGCAATCGACGCCCACTTCGCGATGCGTGACCACGCAGCCCTTGTGCGCGTGCACGTATTCCACCGGATCCTCGATGGTGACGATGTGACCGCGGGTCTTTTCATTGCGATAGCCGATCATCGCGGCGAGCGAGGTGGACTTGCCGGACCCGGTGCCGCCCACCAGGATGACGAAACCGCGCTTGGAGAGTACGACCTCCTTCAGCACGGAGGGCAACTCCAGCTCCTCGAAGTTCGGAATCTTGGCGTTGATGGTGCGCAGCACCGCTCCGGTGAAGCCCTGCTGCACGAAGGCGCTGACGCGAAAACGCCCGATCCCCGGCGGAGCGATCGCGAAATTGCATTCCTTGGTCGAATCGAACTCCTTGGTTTGCCGGTCGTTCATGATGGCGCGGACCAGGCCGGCGCTCTGTTCGGGGCTCAGGGAACGGTCGGATTGCGGGCGAATCTCGCCGTCCACCTTGATCGCGGGCGGAAAGCCGGCGGTGATGAACAGGTCCGACCCCTTCTTTTCCACCATGCGCCGGAGCAGATCCTGCATCAGGCGTATTGCTTGATCGCGTTCCATAGTTTGTTTGTCCTATCTTACGGCGCGCCCGGCGCGCCGCTCCATGGTCTGGGTTCGCTCCTCGCGAACCCCGTTGAAAGGTTGCGCGCAGCGCATTAAATGACCTTGCGCGCAGCGCATTAAATGCTGTCCTTGTTCTGCGCCTTGTAGCGCGCTTCTTCGCGGCTGACAACGCCTTTTTGCACCAGCTCCTGCAGGCATTGATCGAGCGTCTGCATACCCTGGCCTTGGCCGGTCTGAATCGCCGAATACATCTGCGCGATTTTGCCCTCGCGGATCAGGTTGCGTATAGCCGGCGTGCCGATCATGATTTCGTGCGCCGCAATACGGCCTCCGCCCACCCGTTTCATCAAGGTTTGCGATATCACGGCCCGCAGACTCTCGGAGATCATGGCGCGCACCATGTCTTTTTCAGCGGCGGGGAACACGTCCACGACGCGGTCTATGGTCTTCGCGGCCGAACTCGTGTGCAAGGTGCCGAACACCAGGTGGCCGGTCTCCGCCGCGGTCAGCGCCAGGCGGATGGTCTCCAGGTCGCGCATTTCGCCCACCAGAACGACATCGGGATCCTCGCGCAGCGCTGAGCGCAGCGCCTCGCTGAACCCCAGGGTGTCGCGGTGCACTTCGCGCTGATTGACCAGGCAGCGCTTGCTCTCGTGCACGAACTCTATGGGATCTTCGATCGTGATAATGTGGTCGGGACGGTTGTCATTGCAATGATTGACCATGCCGGCGAGCGTCGTCGACTTGCCCGAGCCGGTCGGCCCGGTGACCAGCACGAGACCGCGGGGGAGCATGCAAAGATCTTTGAAAGTCTTGGGCGCGTTCAACTCATCCAGCGACAGGATGGTCGACGGAATGTTGCGGAATACCGCCGCGGCGCCCCGATTCTGGTTGAAGGCGTTGACCCGGAAGCGCGCGAGCTTGGGAATTTCGAACGAAAAGTCCGTTTCGAAGAACTCTTCGAAGGCCTTTCGCTGCTTGTCGTTCATGATGTCATACACCATGCTGTGCACTTCCTTGTGCACCAGCGCAGGCATGTTGACGCGCTTCATATCGCCGTCCACGCGAATCATGGGCGGCACCCCGGCCGACAGGTGCAGGTCCGACGCATTGTTCTTCACCGCAAAGGCGAGAAGCTGCGCGATATCAACCGCCATGTACGGCTCCTAATTTGGCTGCCAGTCCGACTCTGTAATAAGCCGCTTGCAGTATATAAGAGGGTGTCCTCACCCAATATGTTAATTGGTCCGCAGAATTTGACGCTTCATGTGAACCACGTCCGGTCTCGGATACTTCAGGCGGCCGCGGCCGCCGGGCGGGACCCGGCCACGGTCACTCTGGTCGCCGTCACCAAGGCACAGACTGCCGAAACCATACGGGTGGCCGCCACGGCGGGCGTCACGGATTTCGGGGAAAACTATCTTCAAGAGGCGCTGGCCAAGATGGAGCGGCTCGCCGACCTCAGGCTGCAGTGGCATTTCATCGGGGGCATCCAGTCGAATAAGACCCGCGCGATCGCCGAACGCTTCGATTGGGTGCACGGCATCGATCGATTGAGCGTCGCCCGGCGTCTGTCGGAGCAAAGGCCCTATCACGCCCCCCCCCTCAACCTGTGCATCCAGGTCAGGTTGGTGCCTGAACCGACCAAGGGCGGAGTGGAGCCCGGGGAGGTCGGGCCGCTCGCGGCCGGCGCGTCGCAGCTCCCCGGGGTCCGCTTGCGCGGACTGATGTGCGTACCGCCGCCGCAAACCGACGCCGCGGCGCAGCGGGCCGTGTTCGCGCGCCTGCGCCTCCTAATGGAAGAGCTGAACGCGGGCGGCCACGAGCTCGATACACTGTCAATGGGGATGAGCGCGGACTTTGAGTCCGCCATCGCGGAGGGCGCGACGCTGGTCCGGATAGGCACTGCCTTGTTCGGCAGCCGCCAGGAGCCTGTCTGAGTATTCCACGTGGCCGCGACCGCGACGGATTTGCCTTAGGGTGTCGCGAATGAGTGCAACAAAGAGGGATGGATATGAACAACATACGTCGGCTGGCGTTCATCGGCGGCGGCAACATGGCCGCGGCGCTGATCGGGGGCCTGACCAAGCGTGGTCTGCCGAGCGATCGGGTGGTGGTGGCCGATCCGAGCCAGGAGCAGCTGCAGCGGCTGGTCCGCGACTACGGGGTCAGGGCCGCCGCCGACAACGCGGCCGCCATCAAGGGCGCCGAGGTCGTCATCCTAGCGGTTAAACCACAGCAAATGCGGGCCATGGCCTTGGGGCTCGCGCCGAACATGACCGCGACGCCTCCCCTGCTGATCTCGGTCGCGGCGGGCATTCCCCATGCCGCGCTCGCACGCTGGTTCGGACCGAGCGTCCCGGTGATCCGCACCATGCCGAACCGACCGGCGCTCAACGGATTCGGCGCCACCGGGCTGTTCGCGCCCGCGAGCGTCGGCGCCGCAAACCGGGCGCTGGCGGAGATGATCATGGCGGCCGTCAGCGCCACCGTATGGGTGGAACACGAATCGCAGATGGATACGGTGACCGCTCTGTCCGGGAGCGGCCCGGCCTATTTCTTTCTGTTCATGGAAGCACTCGAGGCGGCCGCTCACGAACGCGGGCTGCCCAACGACGTCGCCCATCGATTGACGTTGGAGACCGCGTTCGGCGCCGCGCAAATGGCGCGTCACTCGACGGAGTCGCTCGCCACGCTGCGCGAGCAGGTCACCTCGAAGGGGGGCACGACCGCCGCGGCGCTCGCGGTTCTCGACGCCGCCGGCCTTCGTGCTATCGTCGCGCATGCGGTGGCGGCGGCGGATCGCCGCTCAGCCGAACTCGCCGCCGAATACGGCGCCTCTTAAGTATTGACATTTTTTCGGTCGGGGTCGCTTCGATCCCGTTGATAGGTGGCGCGAAGCGCCTAAAAACAACACATGGACGCCATCAGATATATCGTCGATACCTTGCTGTGGTTGCTGACGCTCGCCTTCGTGCTGCGTTTGTTGTTCCAGTGGGTACGGGCCGATTTTCGCGATCCAATGGCCGATGCCATCGTGCGCGTGACCAACTGGCTGATATTGCCGCTGCGCAGGCTGCTGCCGCCCATCGGCAAAGTCGACACCGCGACGGTCGTCGCGGTCCTCGCCGCCGCATCGATCCGCACCGCCGCGGCCCTGGCGTTGGCGGGCGTGGGCATCGGCGACCTGGGGCTGTTCCTGCGCATCACTCTCGTCGATCTGGCGGGTCTCGTGTTGCGTGTGTATCTGTTCGCCCTGCTGCTGTACTGGCTGACGAGTTTCGTCTCGCCGGGCGGATACGCGCCCGGCCTGCGCCTGCTCGCGCAAGTCTGCGAGCCGATCTTGAAGCCCGTGCGCCGGATCATTCCGCCGATCGGGCAGATAGATTTCTCGGTCCTGTGGGTGTCGATCGTGATCGGCGCCTTGCTTGTGCTGCTTCGTTGAACATCGCCTCCTACATGCCTGAAATCACAGTGAACGTCGGCTCGCCGCGGACGCGGTCCGGCTCGAACTCGACGCGGAAGGCCTGAAAAACCAGCATCGGACGCGCGCTGAGCGCGGATCTTTTTCGTGATTGCGCTAAACATCGGCTTTTTTCTATGTTATTTTCGGCGCCGAGTTGAATTTGCGGGCATTTAACGCCCGCGCTCGCAAACCTTAGCAGGAGATTTAATATGGCGAAAAAGAATGCAGCACCGACCAAGTCTGAAATTCTCGCTAGCATTTCAAAGGAAACAGAGCTCTCAAAGAAGCAGGTCGGAGCCGTGTTTGACTCGCTTTCCGCCGCGATCAAGAAGAGTCTGCGCAGTCACGGCTTGTTCACGTTGCCGGGGCTTCTGAAGATGAAAGTCGTGAAGAAACCGGCCACGAAGGCGCGTGAGGGGGTCAATCCTTTCAACGGCGAGAAGATGACTTTTAAGGCGAAACCGGCCAGCAAGAAGGTGCGCATTGCCGCGCTCAAGACGCTCAAGGAATTCGTGAACTGACATGCCCTTGCATTCGGGGCGGTTGTAAACTCAGCCGCTCCGAATCGCATCGATCACGGCGCTCCGCAATTCTCGCAAGGAGCCGTGGAAGAAGTGACCCACGCCGGGCAGTACGAGCAGCCGCGGTTTTGGGTCGAGCCGGTCGACCCAGTCGATCACCGCCTTGGAGTCCACCACGTCGTCCGCATCTCCCTGAATGACCAGCCACGGACATCGCGGCACGGTCGCGCCTGTCCCGTCGAAGTTGAGAACTGCGGGCGCGATGGTGATCAGCAGCCGCGGCACCCGCCGTTGCGCGAGGCGCAAGGCGACGTAGCCGCCGAACGAGAACCCCGCGACCACCAGATCCCGGCCGGGCCAGCGCCGCGCGCCCCACGAGGCGACGGCGTCCGCATCGTCGGTTTCGCCCACACCTTGGTCGAAAACGCCGGCGCTCGCACCGACACCGCGAAAATTGAAGCGCAGCGTCGGTATGCCGGTCTCGTGCAGCGCTCGCGCCACGGTGGTCACCACCTTGTTGTCCATGGTGCCGCCAAACAGGGGATGGGGATGACAGAGCACTCCGTAGCTGGATCCGTCCGAACCGGGATCCTCCAGAATCGCCTCTAGCGCGCCCGGCGGCCCTTCAATGAGGAGCCGTTCAAGCGCCGCGCTCATTCAATGGCGATGAGATCGATATCGAACACCAAAGTTGCGCCCGGCGGAATGACGCCGCCGGCGCCGCTGTCCCCGTAGGCGAGGTCCGCGGGTATGACGAGACGCCGGCTCTCGCCGACCTTCATGCCGATCACGCCCTGATCCCAACCTTTGATGACCTGGCCCGTGCCCACGGGAAAACGAAAAGGCTGCCCCAGATTGCGCGAGCTGTCGAATTGTTTGCCCTTATTGTCGGCTGCGGCGGCCTCGTACAGCCAACCGGTGTATTGCACGACGGCGATTTTTCCGGCGCTTATGCCCTCACCCGTGCCCGCTTTGAGCTCCACCGATTGAATGGATTTCACTCCAGCGGGGGGCGGCACGGCGGCGGGCTTGCCGCCGCAGGCCGCGGTCACGCCGAGCAGAACTACGGCAGCGATCTTCCACGGCAGGTTATTGCGCGCCATTCACCCATATTAAAGGATTTCACAGTGGCGGGGTTCACGACGTCGGCGGATCTGGCCGCGACGTTTACTGCTGGGGCTGAAACTGGAGCTGCCAACCGTGAACTTTCAAAGCGGCGCTCAAGCTAAGCACGATCGCCGCGCAGCAAATCAAAGCCACCTCGGCGCCAGTGACGATTGCCGCGCCAATGGCGCCCATTGCGAGAACGGCGGCGACCGCCAGGCAGATTTCCGTGCCAAGCCCCAGGAGCCACAGCCGCACGGCGCCAATGAGATCATCGATTTCGTCGACTACTTGTAAAATCCACTCCATACGCCGTGCAGTGTAGGCGGGCGGCCGCAAGGCCGGCGTGAGTGGGGTCACAACCCCGCGAGCGCGATGAACCCACTCTTGCTATGGTGCGTGGGGCTGCGTAGGCTTGAGCACACATGCAGCGAATTCTCGTCCTGAACCCGAAGGGGGGTTCGGGCAAAACGACGATTGCCACCAATCTCGCCAGTTATTTCGCGAGCCAGGGTGATCGTCCGCTGTTGTCGGATAACGATCCCCAGGGTTCGAGCACCCGCTGGCTCAAGAAGCGCAGCCCCGAGCAGGCCTTGATTCAAGGAATCGCGGCTTTCGAGCGCAACTCCCGGATGACCCGGGCCTGGCAAATGCGCATACCGCCCGACGCCGCGCATGTGGTGGTCGACACCCCCGCCGCGATAATGCCGCAAGACCTGCCCGAGATGACCAAGAACGCGGATGCCATCATCGTGCCGGTGCTGCCTTCGGACATCGACATCCACGCCTTCTCGAAATGCATCGCCGACCTGCTGCTGATCGCGAAGGTGCGGCGCGATGAGAATCGCATCGGCGTCGTCGCCAATCGGGTCAAGCGCAATACGGTGGTCTTTCAGTCGCTGATGCGATTTCTGGAGACCTTGCGGATTCCCGTGATCGCGACCTTACGCGACTCGCAGAACTATGTCCGCGCGGCCGAGCATGGCCAGGGACTGCACGAAATGAAGCGCTATGCGGTGGAGCAGGATCTTGCCGATTGGCAGCCGATGCTGGCCTGGCTGAAGGCCAAGGAGGGCGCCTGGCGGCCGAGTGAGGGCGTCAATCCGCTGCTGCCCGAGACCGCCTGACGGCTAGGAGCCCGGGGCGTTTACTTTTTCTCTTCCCAGGAACCGCGAACCTTGTCCGCCCAGTTCTTGTAGCTGTGCCAATTGTACAGGTTGGTGGTGATCGCGGCGTGTCGGCCGCCGGTCTTGTAGAGATCTCGTGAAGCGACACCGGCCGGCTTGGCAATGCCCGGCACCGTGCGCGGAGCGCGGCGGTCCACTCCGCTGTATCGAGTTTGATTCTTAACGTCGCTCATCGGTTGTGCCTCTGTCGATGATCACGACAGTATGTGTCGCGCACCCTCTAGGGCAGGAACTGTGTCACAGGGGGGTCGGCCATGTCGCCAACCGGCGACAGCATTGCGATGCGCATCTCGCCGCCCGTCGCGGTAAGTTAAATGACCGCTTCACCACGCATCGAAGAGCGGCCTCAATTCTTCGAGCGAGGAGTCGAGAGCGGCCGGCACCAACGTGACGTAGGCATCGAGCAGAGCCATTGCATTGCGCGCGGGGTCGGTCTGCGCGGCCGCGCCCAGGCGGCGCGACATGTCGCGGTTCACGACGTGCAGGTTGTCATAGAGCTTCTGCAGTTCCGCAAACCCGTGAGCATGGCTCGCGCCCGCCAATTCGCGCGCCAGCAGATACATGCAGAGGCTGCGATAGACGGTTTCCGCCTCGCTCGCGAAGGGCAGATGAAAGCGCGCCATGGGGCGGAAGCGGTCGGTCCAGGGGCAGCCCGCAGTGGCCATGATCAGTCCGAGCACCGAACTCATCGCCTCATGTGCCGTTGTTTCGGCGTAGATGGTGCGCTCGGCCTGCGTAACCGTCACGCCGACCGTATCGAAGGAGACCAGCGCCTTGAGCGGCTCGACGACCTGCGCCATGTGCAGCGCGGCCGGACACCGCGGATGCAGGGCGGCGTCGAGCGGACAATTCGCGCATTGGTTGAATTTCAAATCCGTCCAGAACGGCGGCGCGGCCGGAGCCGCGTTGGACAGGCGAAAATCCAAGGCATCGAAGCTGAAGTCCAGCGTTGTCTGCGATCCGTCGGGTAAGTCGAAGCGATAGCGGATGCGCTGCGGACCGCTCATGCCACCAGCCGGTAGCAAGGCCTGTACTCAGCCCCCGTGAATTTCATCCGGCCCTGCGCGACGAAGGAGCGCAGCAGCCGATCGAGGGGTTCCATGATCGACGGTGCACCGGCGAGCTCGAACGGACCGTGGCGCTCGATCGCGTTGATGCCGTATTCCTTGATGTTTCCCGCCACGATGCCGGAAAATGCTCGCCGCAGGTTGGCGGCCCGCTCGTGCACCGGCTGATCGTGAGACAGGCGCAGAGCGCGCATCGAGGCGTGCGTGACCTCGAAGGGCAGCTGGAAATCGAGCGGGATTTTCAGCAGCCAGTTGAAACCGTAAGAATCGCTTGCCTGCCGCCGGTACTCGCGCACTTCGGCCATGCCCTGCACCATCGCGCGTGCGACCCCGGCGGGGTCGTCGATGATCATCTGGTAGCGCGCCTGCGCCGCGGATCCGAGCGTCGACCCGATGAAGCGATGGATCTGCTCGAAATAATCGGCGCTGTCGGCCGGGCCGGTGAACACCACGGGAAAGGGCAGATCGCGATTCGCCGGATCGAGCAGAATGCCGAGCAGGTACAGGATCTCCTCGGCGGTGCCGGCGCCCCCGGGGAAAATGACGATGCCGTGGCCCAGGCGCACGAATGCTTCCAAGCGCTTTTCGATGTCGGGCATGATGACCAGGTGGCTCACGATCGGGTTGGGCGGCTCGGCCGCGATGATGCCCGGCTCGGTGACCCCCAGGTAGCGGCCGTCGACGATGCGCTGCTTAGAGTGGCCGATGGTCGCGCCCTTCATGGGGCCCTTCATGGCGCCCGGACCGCAGCCCGTGCACACGTCGAGGCTGCGCAGCCCGAGCTCGTAGCCGACTTTTTTGGTGTAGTCGTATTCGATCCGCCGAATCGAATGGCCGCCCCAGCACACCACCAGGTTCGGCCGCAGTTGCACTTCCAGCACCCGCGCGTTGCGCAAAATATGAAAGACCGCGTTGGTGATGCTCGTCGAGGACTTCAGATCGAAGCGGCCGCTTTCAATGATCTCGTTCGAAATGAACACCACATCGCGCAGCACCGCGAACAGATGATCCTTCAGCCCCCTGATCATGACTCCGTCGACGAAGGCCGCCGCCGGCGCATTCTTGATCTCGAGCTTGATGCCCCAGGCCTGGCGCACGATCCGCAGGTCGAAGTCCCGGTACTTCTCGAAGATCACCCGCGCATCGTCGATGTCGCTGCCGGTATTGAGCACCGCCAGCGCGCACTTGCGAAACAAGGGATACAGGCCGCCTTGTCCCGAATCGAGCAATTTCGCGATCTCCTGCTGCGACAGGGTCTCGAGGCTCCCTTTGGGCGCCACCCGCGCATCGACCATGTCAGACGATAGAATCGTGGTTTCCACGCGGCACCTTAAGGGTAGATATCGATCGGAATGTTGTCTTGAGTGCGCATCCACACTTCGACCATGTCGGAATTGGACAGGGCGATGCATCCATCGGTCCAGTCGTTCGACTCGTAATACGCCGCCGGGTGCTTGGGAGTGTTGGGAAAGCCGTGAATCATGATGGAGCCCCCGGGCGCCCACCGATTCTTGCGCGCGCGCAACTCGTCTTCCTTGTTGGGGTACGACACTTGGATGGCAAGAAAAAACTCGCTGCGCGTATTACGCCTGTTGAGGTAGTAGCGGCCTTCGGGAGTGCGAAAGTCGTGTTCGCGCTCCTTCTGCCCGGAGGGACTCAGGCCCAGTTGGACCTTGTACTCGCCGAGCAGCCGGCTGCCGCTGTACAGGTACAGCTTGTGTTCCGCCTTGCGGACGACCACGCGGTCGGCGGCCGCGATCTCGCCGGCCAGGGCGTTCCCGACCGGAGCCGCGATGCAAATTGCCAAGGCAAGGGCTCTACAGGAGAATTTGGATGAATGACGGCGGATTCGAGTGCTCATTGCGAAAATTATAGCGTGTAGTCCGTGCGACATAATCGGCTCTAGCTCACGTCCCGGTATACTAGACTCATGCGCGCTCGACTGATTCCGGCCGTTTTGCTCCTGGGATTGACCTTAGGCTGCGCCGGTCCTTCGCCCAAGCCCGTCGAAGTCCTGGACGAGCGCACGGGGGTGACCTTGGGCGCGCTCAAGGAGCCGATCGAACTGCTGCCGAGCGCGCAGGGTGAGTCGCTCATCGCGCACAAGCGCATCACCTTCGCCTACTTGGGTCCGGTGGAATGGAACCGCAGCGGCGCCTTCAGCTACGGCTTGTGGGTACACATCGCTCCCGGAGACGATCGGCCGCTCGGCGACATTCACGCAGCGGGCGCCGTGACCTTGATCCTCGACGACGGCCCCTTGACCCTGTCGGCCATCGAGCCGCCGGCACTCGGACGCCCCCCGTACCAGCAAGTCGTCTCCTGGGGGCAGATCGGGTACTTCGACCTGTCGATCGACTCCCTGAGGCGGATGGCCGCAAGCGGCAAGCTCGAACTCAACGTTCGCGCGGTGGACGGCTCCGTCATCGGCTTTTCACCCACCCGGGAAAGTCATACGGCCCTGACCGAGTACCTCGAGGCTCGCGGCATTAGTGCCGATTGATGGGATTGCCGATTGATGGGCGTCACGCGCGTCCCGCAAGCTTCAGCGAGCTCACGCCGAGCCAGTCGGCGTAATGATCAGCGGCAGGGCGAAGCAGTCTCGGCAACCTGCCATCATAGCAGTAACCCGGATAATTCGTCCGTACGCTGTCGCACGCGTCAGCTGCGCGTCAAGCCGCGATGCCCCGGCGCACGAAGTTGCGGTGAATGGGGCCAAAGCGGGACAGCGCACAGAGCCGGCCCCGTGGCTTGTGTAATTGTTACACCGCCAACACCCCCAACCAGGAGGACTAACCATGAACAGGGACGCACTGGCGCGGCAGGAGGGTTCCGAGGAACTCGATCGGGATTCGTTGGGAACCGAAGGGTCGACCGACGGTGCGTACGATGACAGAGAAGCACGCTCGAGAAAGAACATTTCGCGGTGGCGCTCGTATCTACCCGAGGACTGCGTCGCCATGATGATCAAAATGGGATGGGATCGCAGCACCTGATCGAGCGGCGAAATTGAAGGACTCTCCCCCTGCTCGAATCTGGACGCTCTGCGATTGCGCGCGCACCGCGACTGGCGCGCTGAATGGATTCAGCGGCCAGTGATCAAACGTAGTGCCTCATCAACCTTCTTCAGATGATTTTCACCGACCGAACAGTAATGGAACATGAATCGAGCGTTGGAGACCGCTCTGATTTGATCGATCAATAAATCCGTGTCGTATTTGAGGCCGCCTGTCTTCTGAATCCGGACGCGCAAGGGGAAACGATCCTCCGGTGACGGTGACAGCGAATCGGTTTGACTCGTGCCGGGAACCACAATCGTTGTCGGATGGCCGGACTTATTGAGCGCGTCGGTTTGAACAACGAGAGCCGGGCGTTCGCTCTTGCCAGGTTCCTGGCGGTGGGTTTGCGGCTCGAAATTCACCGCCCAAACCTGGCCGCGCAGCACGGCTCTCATGCGAGGCCATCGGCGCCACTGTTCTCCATCGAGGACGCAGCGTGCGCGCTTTGTCGGGCAACTCGACGCGAGAGTTCCGCCATCCGCTCCTGCATCAGCTGGGTTTGGAATTGCTCCAGAGCCCGACGCGCGTATTCGGACCTGCTAATGCCTAATTGTTTTGCCGCGGCTTCCACGCCCGCGGCAAGATTTCGCGGAACGCGAAACGTGAAGGAGATGAGATCTTCCATGGAACCCATCTTACATGCTGCCATACAAATTGCAATGCAATTTGTATTACGCGCCTGATGCGCTTACCGCTACCCGCACTTCGAATCCCCGCAGTTCAAACAGGTATGGCAGCCGTCCATCATCACCACGGCGGCGGTGCTGCACTTGGCGCACAGCTGCGCCCCTTCCGGAAAGTGCGACTTCGAGAAGGCATCGGTCTGCTTGGCCCGGGCCTCGAACTCCGCGCGCTTCTCCTGCACGAGCTTGCGCTGATGCACGTCGAGCTCGGGTTTCTTGAGCAGCCCGATCGACTGCAGGTGCCGCTCGATCACGTAGCCCAGCTCGGCGATGGTCGAGGGCATGTACTTGCCGCCCGGCTGCCAGTAGCCGCCCTTCGGGTCGAACACGGCCTTCAATTCGTCGACCAGGAAGGTGGTGTCGCCGCCCTTGCGGAATACCGCGGATATGACCCGGGTGAGCGCGACGATCCACTGGAAATGGTCGAGATTCTTGGAGTTGATGAATACCTCGAACGGGCGGCGCTGCTCGTGCTGCGTCCCTTCATTGAGCACGATGTCGTTGATGGTGACGTACATGGCGTGATCGGAGACCGGGGTCTTGATCTTGTAGGTCGAGCCGATCAGCACCTCGGGCCGCTCGAGCTTCTCATGCATCCAAATGACATTGTCCTGCGCCTTTGGCGGCTCCTTGGGCGCGGCCGCCGGCGTGTCTTTCGACTCGGGCTTCTGCACCCGGTACTTGGCGATTTTCTTGTCGATCTTGATGTGAGCCATGATCAGAATTTCCCGTAATAGCCTTCTTTCAACGCATCGAACAGGTTGGCGGCGGTATGCATTTCGCCATCGTATTCGATCTCCTGATCGCCCCTCGCCTCGACTTCCGTGCCGTCCTCCAGCGTGAATACATAGGTCGTGTTCTTGAGATCGTCCTCCTTGACCAGTACGCCCTGGAAGGCCTCCGGATTGAAGCGAAATGTCGTGCAGCCCTTGAGCCCCTGTTCAAAGGCATACATGTAGATGTCCTTGAAATCCTCGTACTTGTAGTCGGTCGGGACATTCGCCGTCTTGGAAATGGAGGAATCCACCCACAGCTGCGCCGCCGCCTGGATATCGACGTGTTCCTTGGGGCCGATGTCGTCGGCGGAAATGAAATAATCGGGCAGCTTTTCCGCCGGATTCTGCGAGTCCGGCATGGCCCGGGGATTCACCAGCTCGCGGTATGCCAAGAGCTCGAAGGAGAACACGTCCACCTTTTCCTTGGACTTCTTGCCCTCGCGGATCACGTTGCGGAAATAATGATGCGCGAACGAGGGTTCGATGCCGTTGGACGCATTGTTGGCGAGCGACAGCGAGATCGTGCCCGTCGGGGCGATCGACGAGTGATGCGTGAAGCGCGCGCCGACCTCGGCGAGCTCATCCACCAGTTCGGGCGAGGCCTCGGCGATCCGCTGCATGTAGCGGCTGTAGCGGGCGTGCAGAACTCTGCCCGAGATCCGCGCGCCGACGCGCCAGCCATCCTTGATCATCTCGGGACGCTTGCGCAGCATGGCGCGCGTGACCGTGAACTCCTCGTTCATGATCGGCGCCGGGCCCTTCTCGCGAGCCAGATCGAGCGCGGCTTCCCAGCCGGCCAGCGCCATCTCGCGCGACACGTTCTGGGAAAATGCCACCGACTTCTTGGATCCGTACTTCATGCACAGCATGGTGATGCTCGAGCCCAGCCCGAGGAAACCCATGCCGTGCCGTCGCTTGCGCATGATTTCGTCGCGCTGCGGCGCCAGCGGCAGGCCGTTGATCTCGACCACGTTGTCGAGCATGCGCGTGAACACCTTCACCACCTTGCGATAGGTATCCCAATCGAAGCGCGCCTTGTCGGTGAACGGATCGACCACGAACTTGGTGAGATTGACCGAGCCCAAGAGGCACGAGCCGTAGGGCGGAAGTGGTTGCTCACCACATTGACCTGTCACGAGGCCGTTAAAGATGACGGTGTTGCGATCCTCTTGCGTGGTATCGAAGACGGCCTCCCGTCCCACATGGGTGATCTCGGCGATGCGGCTCGTGAAGCGCTGGGAACTCCTCAGCGCCTTTCCCTGAACCCACTGCGCATATTTGGCGTTCTTCGCTTCAGTCAGGAATCCGACATACTCCATGAAGTACTCGCGCGATTCACCGTCGATGATCAGCTCGTAGTCCGCCCTGCAGGCGTACTCTTTCCTGCCGCCCTTGCCGTCGGGTAGTAATCGATTCCCTGCTTCGCGGCGCTTCAACACTCGCGCGAAGACGCCGAAATTCGCGAGCAGCATCTGCACGTCCTTGAGCAAGGATTGTTCGCTGGACGCGAGCCGCACCGAGCAGCTCGTGCCGTCATTGCCTGAGATGTTCACCGTGCCATCGGCCTGGAACAACGCCCGCAGATAGCCCTTGACGCACTCCTCGTTGCCGCGCCAGACGATCTCCGGAACCCTGAGCTTGGTCTCGGCGGTGAATCCGTACTGCGCCAATACGCGAGCGAGAATCACCGAACGGATCATGACCAGATTACGTTCCGGGATCGCAACGGAGCCCACCTGGTAGTTCCTCGGATTCTCGGCCCATCCGGCAATCAGTGAGTTGACGTGCGCCACGACGGTGTCGGCGATGGCGCGGTCCGCTCCCCACAGATTGACGACCGCCGCCTCTTCGTCCTTGCCGCTATTCGTGAAATGCCCGTCGCCCGTGAGCAAGCCCAGCAGCTGCCCGAGCTCTGCATTGCCGCAGCCGCCGAACTGTCCCTTGCCCGACTGAATCAGCAGCTCATCGCCGGGCTTCAGATCCTTGAGCTTGATCTTGCCGCGCGATGTATAGAAGTCATGCCATTCCGTCGCCTTGATCTCATAGCCATCCTGCGTCACGACGCGGTAGACATCCGCGGACGATGAAGTCATGAAAGCCGGAACAGCCGGCCGGACGTCAACGCCCATGCCTTCTTCGCCCAAGGCCCGGCGATCCACGGTTGCCTGAATGTCGAGCCGCGCGTCGTACAGATCGCCGATCCGCACCATGCCGAACTGCGTCGCGAGACGCGTGTCGGCGGTCACGCATGGATTGGTGGCGCGGATGTTCTCCGTCCACCAATTGTTGTTCATCTCGTTGACCTTATCGATCAGGATGAAGCCCGGTTCGGCAAAGTCGTACGTGGAGGACATGATCACATCCCACACGCGCCGCGCCGGCAGGGTCTTGTAGATCTTGCAGGCAACCAGGCCTTCCTCGTTCGCGACGTAGCCTTCCGTGTAGGGCCATTCTCGCCACACGTACTTGGAGGTGTCGTCGAGATTGGGGCGCTCGGCCTCGAATTCCTGCAGTCCCAGCGGAAATGCCAGCTGCCATTCGCCGTCGCTCTTCACGGCCTTCATGAAATCATCGGTGACGAGCAGCGACAGGTTGAATTGCCGCAGGCGACCGTTCTCGCGCTTGGCGCGGATGAATTCCAGCACATCGGGATGCCCGATATCGAAGGTCCCCATCTGCGCGCCGCGCCGCCCACCCGCGGAGGACACGGTGAAACACATCTTGTCGTAGATATCCATGAACGACAGAGGTCCGGACGTATAGGCGCCGGCGCCCGACACATAGGCACCGCGCGGCCTCAAGGTCGAAAATTCGTAGCCGATGCCACAGCCCGCCTTCAACGTGAGGCCGGCCTCGTGAACCTTGTTGAGGATATCGTCCATGGAATCGCGGATGGTGCCGGATACGGTGCAGTTGATGGTCGATGTGGCCGGCTTGTGCTCGAGCGCGCCGGCATTCGACGTGACGCGTCCGGCGGGTATCGCCCCATGGCGCAGAGCCCACAGAAACGACTCATACCACTGCTCGCGGCATTCCTCGCTCTCGACATCGGCCAGAGCGCGCGCGACGCGCTTATAGGTATCGTCCATCGAGTTGTCGATGGGCGAACCATCCTTCGCGGTCAGCCGGTACTTCTTGTCCCAGATGTCGAAGGACGCCTCTTGGAATGAAATATCGCCAACGTCTTTGGGCTGTATTTTGACCACCGTATTCATGGGTATTAAGCCGCTCCCTTATAATTTTCGAACTTGTTCACTGAACAGAAATTGCGGCGGTCCCGGAAAAACTAAAGAGTATTGATGCGAATCTAGGCCGATGGAGGGGACTTGCGCGACCGACCACAACATCTTGTGTGCGGACGATGAGGTTAATTCGCGACGGCAATCACCGTCAAGCCATTTTTTATACTTTTTCGCATATAAAAAATGTTTATATATCAATCAGTTATAAATATATCGCGAGAAATCGCCTGACTGCACTCCGGCGACGTTCGGTCAAGGGGAAAAAGCCCTAATCGCAATATCTTGTGTTTCCACACGTTATCCACATTATGTCCAATTGACTTTGAGCTACGTCTCAGTTTGCCCCCAAGGTTGGCAGCGCTGCTTCGCCTGTCGCGGGCACTAAGCTCCATGCCGCACGCCTCGTTTCCCGTCTCCTCTCCGCACGTCTCCTCTCCGCACGTCTCTCTCCGCACTTCTCCGCCCCGCCCCGCATCGCATCGCACTGCACTGTGCGCCGCGCCACGCCACGCCCCGCTCGGCCACGCCGTCCCACGCGGCGCCACAACTCGGCCACGCCACGCCGCGCCCCGCCCCGCCCCGCATCGCATCGCACTGCACTGTGCGCCGCGCCACGCCACGCCCCGCTCGGCCACGCCGTCCCACGCGGCGCC
>Ga0181537_10000231_pt1 | contig 52084 bp, 41 predicted proteins | sample PEATcosm2014_Bin_39_FD_119765 | JGI IMG/M metagenome (GOLD analysis project Ga0181537, IMG submission 119765) | Peatland microbial communities from MTU Mesocosm Facility, Houghton, MI, USA - PEATcosm2014_Bin23_10_metaG | ecosystem: Environmental > Terrestrial > Soil > Wetlands > Peat | place...
CACCACTTGCACCCGCGCGACACGATCCGGTTGCCGCTCGGCGGCCAGGAGCCGTTGTTCCGCGTTGCGGGAGTCTTCTACGACTATTCGAGCGAGCGCGGTTTGATCGCCATGGATCGCCCCGCCCTTCTCAAATATCTTCCCGATCCCGCCGTCTCGGGCGTAGCCGTCTACCTGAAGCCCGGCGCCAATGCGCGCGCGGTTCGCGATGCCATCGATCAGGTGATTTCTGGGCGCGGCATCGTCGTGATTCCGCATGCGGCCATCCGGAGCGCAGGCCTGGCTACATTCGATCGCACTTTTCGCATCACCTGGGCGCTGGAAGCCGTGGCCATCGCGGTCGCCATCATGGGCATCGCGTCGGCGCTGCTGGCGATGGTGCTCGATCGGCGCCGCCAGTTCGGCCTGCTTCGCTTTCTGGGGTGCTCGCTGCCGCAAGTGCGCCGCTTGATTCTTGCCGAAGCGGCGTTCCTGGGCCTGGTGGCCAATGCCGTGGGATTGGTTCTCGGGTTTGCTCTGTCGCTGGTGTTGATTTACGTCGTCAACAAACAATCCTTCGGCTGGACGATTCAATTTCATTGGCCTCTCGCCCTGCTCTTCTCCGCCCTGACCGGCGTGTATGCCGCCACCATTGCCGCGGCGCTCTATCCGGCGCGTACCGCCATGCGGTTGAATCCCATCGAGGTGATTCATGAGGAATAAGCTTTCGGGCAGATACGGCCTGGTGCTGGCGGCGGTCGCTTTCGGCGCAGCTTCGATTGCCGCGATTCCATTCCGCGAGGCGCTGCCCGGATACCGGTATCAATTCCCTCGCGACCATTTCAACCACCCTGATTTCGCCACCGAGTGGTGGTATTACACGGGCAGCCTGACCAGCTCGAGCGGGCGCCCGTTCGGCTTTGAGCTCACTTTTTTCCGGCAGGCCGGGCAGGGCAAGATCGCCTTCGGCGATTCGCAAAGCATGGCGCCCCGGTGGCAGCCCGACCCGATCTACCTCGCTCACTTCGCGGTTAGCGATCCGGAGGGCCAGTCCTTCTTCCATACCGAGCGGATGAATCGCGCCGGACCCGGTTTAGCGGGAGTTTCGGATGCACCGGGCCGCTACTGGAACGGCAACTGGCAAGTGCGGTGGCTGGATGAATCGAGCGGCGAACAGGAGTTGAGCGCCATCGACGAAATGGCCGCGCTGGAGCTGCGGTTGAAACCGGCAAAGCCGCCGGTGATTCATGGACAAAACGGGATCAGCCGCAAGGGCGAGCTTCAGGGGCAAGCGTCGCACTACATTTCCTTCACACGCCTGGAAGCTGCGGGAACGCTCAACTGGAAAGGCCAATCATTCTCTCTCAACGGACTGGCTTGGATGGATCATGAATTTTTCTCGAGCCGGCTCGACAGCGGCCTGGCGGGTTGGGATTGGTTCTGCGTGCAGCTTTCGAACCAGGAGGAATTCATGTTCTACAGCCTGCGCCGAAAGGACGGTTCCGGAGCTGGTTTCTCGTCGGCCACGTTTGTGGATTCACACGGCATAAGCCGTTACCTGGGCAGCGCCGACTTCACGCTGGAGCCGGGCCGCCGCTGGCGGAGCACGCACACTGGCGCCGATTATCCGATCTCGTGGACGATTCGCGTACCTTCGCTTGGGCTCGAGCTCGAGGAAGAAACGCAGCTAGCGGATCAGGAACTCGCTTCGAAGGGCGCAGTTAGCCCTAGCTACTGGGAAGGAATAGTGCGCTATCAGGGGGTTAGGGCGGGCAAGCCGGTCACGGGATCGGGGTATTTGGAAATGACGGGGTACGACCAACCGGTGGGGCGCTTCGGGTTGTGAAAAAGCGGGGGGACAGTTGCTAGTCCGGTCAGCCCCATGCGTCAGCCTGGGGCCGTTTCTCTAGTCGAGCTAGCCCCAGGTTGACGCATGGGGCTACATACCCTTTCGGGGACCGTGGGGTTGAAAACGCTCCCTTACGGTCGCGTCTCGGCTAGGGGGTGTTGGGCCGGCCCTGTTTTGATCAGGTTGCGAGATGGCAACATGCCCTGGAGCTTTCGCTGGGAAATGTCGATGAGGGGCATAGGACGTTCGGGTCATCACCCCCCCGTTGCAACTCGCAGTGAGATTTCCCAGGTTTGGTCTCGACAATCCGTCTGGCGGCCTCAGCTCATGCCGGCTGACCATTTGGCAGCAGTACGTCGTGACAGCAGTCGTCTATTTCGCGGCGTATCGCTTGGGGGCCCTTCTTGCCAGCCAGAACGGCAATGTTTCGCCCGTGTGGCCTGCCGCAGGCGTGGGAATCGCCGCCATGCTTTTGTTCGGAAACCGCATTTGGCCGGCACTTCTGCTGGCGGCAATCGCCGGGGATGCGCTCAGCCCCGTAGGCCCGGTAGCGATGGTTGCAATGGCCGCGGGCGACCTTGCTGAATCCTGGGCCGGCGCTGCCATTGTCCGGTGGGCCTTAGGGAAGCGAGATCGTTTGAGGGGAATATCGGAACCATTGGGGATTGTGGTCGCCGCGGTCGTTTCGCCCTGGATTGGCGCGGCAGTTGGCGTGACGTCGTTGAACACGGCCCAATGGGGGAAGGCCCTTGAGACCTGGCTGGCGGGTGACTTTCTTGGGGCATTGACGGTGGCGCCAGTGCTGCTCTCTATTGGACTGTGCCTTTCGAGGCCTGGCGATGGGTTGCCCCGAATCCGGCTGTCACAGGTGGCCGGCATTGGAAGCGTTGCGGTTGTGTGCTGGATCCTGGCCGCCAGTTCGGCTGGCGCCTCGTGGCCTTTTGTCGTTTTCCCGATACTGCTCTGGATCGCGCTCTGGTGCGGGCCGGGCACGGCAAGATTCGCCGGACTAGTGGTGTGCGGATTCACGGTCTGGGGAACCACGCTCGGCAACGGTCCGTTCACGGGCGGCTCGCTCAACGAAAATCTGATCAGCCTGGTCCTCTTCCTCTCAGCCGTCCAGTTGGCCGCCCTGCTGCTGCCTTTGTTCCGCTCGACGGGAGCCATGGCTTTGCCGGCTACCATTCTGCTGGTTGGGTGGGCGCTTGGCGGGTGGTTGTTCGCGGTGGTCGATCATGGCCAGAAAGCGCTCTTCAATGAGCGGTTCCGCTCGTTGGTCTCGATTGGCGAGGATGGCGTTCGGCAGCGCGTCGGCCGATACCACGCCGTCCTCGAAAGTGGCGCGAGCTTTATTGCCGCCAGCGGGCTCCCTGCGCGGGAACGGTGGGACGCATATGTCAGGTCGCTGCTGGCCAATGAAAGCTACCCGGGCATTAGCGCTCTGGGATGGATCCCTGTCACCTACGGTGAACAGCGGCGTGACTTGCTCGACTCTCATCCCGGGCGCCTTGCCGCCGCGGAAAAGGCTCGCGATTACGGCCAGATCACCATCGCGTCCCGCGAGTCGGAGCCTTCACCAAAGGGTCCACGGCCGGAATTTCTTACCTTCGCCCCGGTCTATCGCCCCGGCGCGCCCACGCAGACGGTGGCCCAGCGCCGAGCCGCGATCGAGGCATGGGTTTACACCTCAATGGTCCCGGAGACTCTCCTGAACGGCGTTCTAGGAACCGAAGCAGATCTGATCAAGATGGACGCGTTCGATGGCTACCAGACGAGTGCCGAGAACATGCTTTACCATTCGGGCAAGGCTCCGGCCAAGCGTTTCGAACTGGTCACGCGATTCGAGCTGACAGGGCACACCTTCACACACGGCTGGAGCCGGGGCGACAATTTGGGCGCCATCGACTCGCCGTCGGCCTGGCTTGGATTCAGCCTCGCCTTGCTGCCTCTGGCCTTGGCCGGCCTGGTGGCCAGCCTGCAATCGACTCGCGCCCGCGCGGATTCGATCGCGGCCGAGCGCACTGCCGATCTTGCCAAGGCGCTGGAGGCCGCGGCGGCCGCAAACCGGGCGAAAACGGACTTTCTGGCGAATATGAGCCATGAAATCCGCACGCCGCTAAATGGCGTTTTGGGAATGGCTTCGCTGCTGCTCGCTACGCCGCTCGAAACCGAACAACGCGAACAGGTAGAGACCATCGCGCATTCCGGCGCAGTACTGCTCACTGTCCTGAATGACATTCTGGATATCTCGAAGATCGAGGCCGGCAAGCTGCGCGTGGATCCGGCGCCTTTCGATCTGGAGGAAATGCTGGGAGAAGTCGGCGACCTGATGAGCGCGCACGCGGCTGAAAAGGGTTTCGAGATCATAATCCGCCACGCGCCGGGGACCGATCACTCGGTGGTTGGCGACGGAGGCCGCATTCGCCAGGTTTTGTTGAACCTGGCCGGCAATGCGGTGAAATTCACCGAGTCGGGGCAAGTTGTCATCCAGGCCGAATGCGTCAGCCGGACTTCGACTACTTCGACCATCCGTTTTTCAGTGGCCGATACGGGGGTTGGCATTCCGGAATCCACCCAGGGGCAGCTATTCGAAAAATTCAGCCAGGGTGACACATCCACCACGCGCAAGTTTGGCGGGACGGGGCTAGGTCTCGCGATTAGCAAGCAGCTGGTGGAGCTGATGGGAGGCGAAATCGGCTTCGAGAGCAGGCTGGGCGAGGGTTCCACTTTCTGGTTCTCGTTGACTCTTGAGATACCTGAACACGCCGCTGCGCCACCTGATTTAAGCCGCATTGAAGCTCGCGTTCTGGTGGTGGCGGGCAGCGAATTGAGCCGCCGTGTGCTTTGCGAGCAGTTGAGCTCGCTGGGCGTTCGCTACTATGCTTTGGCCATCCCCAGAGATGCCGGAGACGCAGCCGAGGGGGCCATCGCGCTGCTCGAGCGCGGGAAATCCGCGGAGGATCCTTTCTCAATCGTAATTCTCGAAGAGCACTTTGCGACTCACGGCGCGCCGAATCTTGCTGGCAGGATTCATTCAAGCGAAGTGTTCGCTCCCGTCCGCGTCATATGCCTGACGGGCGCCGCCGGCAGCAGAAAAGGGCAAGGGAACATGTTCGCAGAACGTCTGGTGAAGCCAGTGCGATTATCGCGCCTGGCCAGAGCTCTCTGTTTAGGGCTTAGCGATCCCGCGTCGTCCGCGTCTTCTATATCTTCCACATCCCGCATGTCTTCCACATCTCGCACCGCAGGGCCCTGTCTCGCGGCTATCCGGATTCCGTTGTCCGGAGCGCCTGGTGACTCCGTCTCGACCGATGACATGGCCCCGAAACACGTTCCGGGTATTTGTCGCGTCCTGGTGGCGGAAGACAACATTGTCAATCAGAAGCTCGCCGCCCTGTTGCTCAGAAGGCAGGGGTGCCAGGTGGAGATTGCCGAAAACGGTCAACAGGCGGTCGATAAAGTCCGTGAGCAGGAGGTTGATCTGGTCTTCATGGATTGCCACATGCCTGTGATGGACGGTTACGAAGCGACCGCCGAGATTCGCCGGCTTGAAGCGGCCATTGGGCGCCACACGCCGATCATCGCGATGACGGCCGCGGCAATGCAGACCGATCGCGATCGTTGCCTGGCGGCAGGTATGGACGATTACCTCAGCAAGCCGGTGCTGGCGGAGGGCTTGCGCGTGAAGGTGGAGGAATGGCGGCCTCGCGCCTCAAGCGAGCAACCTGAAAGTCCACACCCCGCTCTTTCGGTATCATGAAGATTCGCGGGCTAACTGGGGCGTCCGTTTTGAACCGGGTCGGAAAGGTGTGACACCTGCGGAGGGTCCGGGTTGAAAACGCTCCCTCACGGTCGCGTCTCGGCTAGCGTTCTTAGACCGGGTTCGAGCGGACCGAATGCCACTTGCCAGCCCGCTTGTTGAAGAGCAAACCAAGAAACACCATGCCGGATACGAAGAACGGGCCCAGTCAAGGGATTAACAGCTGGCTTGAAGACGAGCTGGCTTATCAGTATAAGTTCGATCGACAGAGCATTGATGCGGGCTGGTCGGCGGTATTTGACGGCGCTCGGCCGGCGGGAGTGGAAATCGCCGACTCATCCGGCGAACCTGCTGCTTTTGCCGCGACCGCAGTTGCAGAGCCGCCTCAGGAGACCGCCAGCCTGGAGCCCGCGGGTTTAGCTAGCGTGACACCCGATATGACACGCGAGATGAACCACGCATCCGCTTCCACTGCGCCCAGAGCCGAACCCGCTGGCAGGGAAGCCGACGCTCAGGCGGCTTCGGCAGTTGCGGTGTCTGCAGGCTCGGCCTCGGCCCTCGCTCCATTGCCGGCTTCTTTTCCGCCGGCCGAAGCGGCGGGGGACTCGACGGCTGCCGGACACGGCGATCAACTGGTTCCGCTTCGCGGGGCGGCTGCGCGGATTGCCGAAAACATGACAGCCAGCCTGCTTATTCCGGTGGCCACGTCGCAGCGCCAGATTCCGGTGAGGGTGATTGAAGAGAACCGGACGCTGATCAACAAGCAGCGCGCGTTGCAGGGCCGCGGCAAGCTCAGCTTTACGCACATCATCGCGTGGGGAATCGTAAAGGCGGTCGCCTCGAACCGGGCGTTGAATCACGCCTTTGCGAGCAATGGCGGCGACATGTTCCGCGTGGTGCGCAACCACGTCAACCTCGGGCTGGCGGTGGACGTATCCGCGAAGGACGGGTCGCGGTCTCTGAAAGTCCCGAACATCAAGAACGCGGACGGCATGGATTTTGCGCAGTTCTGCGCTGCCTACGACGATATCGTGGCCCGCGCCCGCGCGAACAAGCTGCAGGTTTCGGATTTCGAAGGCACCACGATTTCGCTGACCAACCCCGGCACCGTGGGGACCTCGGGCTCGGTGCCACGGCTGATGCCAGGCCAGGGCGCGATCATCGCGACCGGCGCGATGGATTATCCGGCTGAATTCGCAGCGGCCAGCGACGATGTCAGGGCCATGCTGGGGTTGAGCAAAGTGCTGATGGTGAGCTGCACCTACGACCATCGCATCATCCAGGGCGCGGAATCGGGACAGTTCCTGGCCACATTGCAGAAGCTGCTGCAGGGCGAGGAAAGTTTCTACGACCAGATGTTCCGCGATTTGCGGCTGCCGTTTCTGCCGGTGCGCTGGCAGATGGATCAGCCTATTACGCCGCAGCGCTACGCGGCCGTTAACACGGATGTCGCCAAAGAGGCGTCGCTGATCCAGATCATCAACGCTTACCGCGTGCGGGGCCATCTGGTGGCCAATGTCAATCCGCTAGGCATCGAGCCCGGCTACCATCCCGAGCTCGATCCGAGTTGCTACGGCCTTTCCATTTGGGATCTCGACCGCCCCTTCCTCGCCGGCCTCGTCAAGGCTCCGAGCGGGGCCATTGCGTCGTATATGCAGCCGTATGAAACGCTGCGCGAGATTCTGGACCGGCTGCGCGCGACTTACTGCGCTTCGATCGGCGCCGAGTACATGCACATTCAGGACCCGGAGCAAAAGCAGTGGCTGCAGGACCGCATGGAAGCCACCATGAATGCCTGGCCGCTGGAAGCCTCGACGCGCATTCGCATCCTGTACCGCCTGATTCAAGCCGAGGAATTCGAGCACTTCCTGCAAACCCGATTCGTGGGTCAAAAGCGATTTGGCCTGGAGGGCTGCGAATCCGCCATTGCGGTGCTGGACGAGATACTGGACGAGGCGGCCAACGAAAACGTGCACGAGGCGATGATTGGCATGGCGCATCGGGGCCGGCTGAATGTGCTTGCCAATGTTGTGGGCAAATCGATGGTGCAGGTATTCTCGGAATTCGAAGGGGAGCCCGACCCGGAGAGCGTGCAAGGCGGCGGCGACGTGAAGTATCACCTGGGGGCAAGCGGCGTGCATCGCTCCAGCCTCGGCAAGGAAATTGTCGTGTCGGTGGCCTTCAACCCCAGCCATCTCGAAGCCGTGGACCCGGTAGTCGAAGGGCTGGTGCGGCCGAAGCAGGATCGCCTCGGCGATACCAAGCGGGAGCGGGTGATTCCGATCCTGATTCATGGCGATGCGGCTTTTGCCGGCCAGGGCGTGGTTGCCGAGGTGCTTCAGTTATCGCAACTGGAGGGCTACACCACCGGCGGAACGATTCACCTGATCATTAACAACCAGATCGGATTCACGACCAACCCTATGGAAGGCCGCACCAGTGTGTATTGCACGGATGTGGCGCGGGCAGTCCAGGCGCCGATTTTCCACGTGAATGCGGACGATCCGGACGCGTGCGTGCGGGTTGCGCAGACCGCCTATCAGTACCGCCAGCGCTTCAAGCGCGACGTGGTTATCGACTTGATGGGCTACCGGCGCCAGGGCCACAACGAAGCTGACGACCCCAGCTACACCCAGCCGGTGATGTACCGCAAGATCCGCAACACTCCCACGGCGGCTACGCAGCAATCCGAGCGCCTGGTGCGCGAGAAGGTGGTGACGCAGGATCAGGTCGACGTGATGCGCAACCAGATACGCGCCAAGCTGAACGAGGTTTACGATCAGTCGCGGAAGGCGCGCGAAGAATACGTTGTCGAGGAGTTCTTCGTAATGCCGGGGAGTGGCGAGGCTACGCTGCCGATGCCCGCGACCGCGGTGGATTACCCCACCCTAGCGAAGGTGATCCAGACCTGCACCACCCTGCCGGATGGCTTCCATCTTCACCCCAAGCTGAAGGTTCTGCTGGAAAGGCGCGCCGCGGCGCTCAATGGCGGGCCGATAGACTGGGGGTTCGCCGAGACGCTCGCCTTCGGAACGCTGGTGCTTGAAGGAACACCGGTGCGGCTTAGCGGCGAAGATGTCACGCGCGGCACGTTCACGCAGCGCCATCTCGTATTTGCCGACTACGAGACCGGCGAGAATTACGTGCCTCTGAAAAACCTTGACCCGCACCAGGCCCGGTTTGAAGCGGTGGACAGCTTGCTCAGCGAATTTGCGGTGATGGGGTTTGAGTTCGGCTACAGTGTTGCCGATCCGCTGACGCTGGTTTTGTGGGAAGCGCAGTTCGGCGACTTCGTCAACGGCGGGCAGATCATCATCGACCAGTTTCTGGTTTCCGCGGAATCCAAGTGGAACCAGCCGAGCGGCCTGGTGCTGCTGTTGCCACACGGATTCGAAGGCCAGGGGCCCGAGCATTCCAGCGCGCGCATCGAGCGATTCCTTCAGTTATGCGCGGAGAACAACATCCAGGTGGCCAATTGCACGACGCCGGCTCAATACTTCCATTTGTTACGGCGCCAGATGTATGGCGGCCACGACCGGCGGGGCGTGCGCAAGCCGCTGATCATCTTTACCCCCAAGTTCCTGTTGCGCTATGCGAAAGCCACATCGACGCTCGGCGATCTGACGAGCGGCAGTTTCCAGCCGGTGGTAGGCGACAGCAATCACGTGGGGCAGGGTGTCAACCGGATTCTGCTTTGTTCCGGGAAGGTCTACTACGATCTAGTGAACAAGCGCGAAGAACTGGGGCGCCAAGACGTGGCGATACTGCGCCTGGAGCAGCTTTATCCCTTCCCGCTCGATCGGCTGACGGACATGTTGGCGCGCTATGTGGATACGGCCGAGCTGTTCTGGGTTCAGGAAGAGCCGGAGAACATGGGCCCGTGGTATTTCGTCGAAGAGCAGATGCAATCGATCGTCAGTCCGGGTGGCCCGGGGGCTCCGGAGCGGCGTCCGCTGCGTTATGTGGGCCGTCCGACGGCGGCCAGTCCTGCGGCTGGCGCTCACAAAGTACACCTCGAGCAGCAGGCCGCGTTGGTAGAGGCAGCCTTCGCCGCCGCGCCGGCCGTGGTGCGCAAAGCCCGGCGTTTGGTTCACAAGAAACGGTGACGCCTGCGCAGGGCCCCCCGTTGGAACGCTCCCTGACGGTCGCGTCTCGGCTAGGCGTTTTGGATCGGTTCCAGCGGCAGATGCCGCGGGCTGGCGCGGCTGGTGAGAGGGTTGACAGCGGTGTCCCGATGGCGTTGACAAAATGCTACCCTGTAGATACCTATTGGGCGTCGAAATGGCTGCAACTAGGCCAGTGGCCACGGCGTCTCATAGGCAGCTAACTTAATTGGCGGCCTGAAGCCGAACTGTGTCAGAGGAGCGAGGCAGGCAGTGAAAGTGGTCGACAGAGCCGAGAGAGTAATGACTGAACAGAGTCCCGTTCCTCCGAGCGATCATTTGGACCACTTGCTGGCTCCGACGCTGGAAGAGCCTTGGTTTAAGTCAGTTGTCCGCAGTGTCAAGGAACTGGTAAGCCCGCCAAAGCTACCGCCGCTGGAGGTCACCTCGCGGCCGGTGGAAATCCACAGCGAGATCACCGAGATCGAGGCGCCCTGGTACAAGTCTCTGTTCGTTAGCATCCGGGACTTGATTAGTCCGCCGAAACTTCCGCCGCTACAGGTGACTTCAAAGCCGGTTGCGGTTCGAGACATTTGGAACCCCGACCACAAGCAGGGCAGGCTTTCGTTCGCGGGCGCGATGGGTTTGGAAGTACTAGCGGTTCTGGCCAGCCTGGTGATTTTCAGCAATAAGACGGTTCAGACCGCGATCAAAGAGCACGTCACGCTGATTGCGCCATTCCTCAACGAGTACAAAGCGCCTCCCAAAGAGAAAGTGGGCGGAGGAGGCGGCGGCGGTGGACAGAAACAGCCTGAGCCTGTGAGCAAGGGAACGACGCCGAAGTTCGCAGCGAAGCCGTTTATTCCGCCGACGCCGGCGCAGCCGAAGCCGGAACTGCCGGTGGTTCCAACGATCACGGCAGAGGCGCCGAAGATCAATATGGACCAGTACGGAGATCCGCTGGCAAAGAACTTGCCGTTCTCCGGTGGACCTGGGATGGCCGGCCTGGGAAGCGGCACGGGCGGCGGCATTGGCAGCGGAAATGGCAACGGCTATGGCAAAGGGTCTGGCGGCGGCATGGGTGGCGGCGTGTACCGGCCCGGCGGCGGTGTTTCGGCGCCATCGATCCTGATGAAGGTTGAGCCCGAGTATTCGGAAGAGGCGCGCAAAGCCAAGTTCCAAGGCACCGTGGTCCTGATGATTGTCGTGGACGAGCACGGCATGCCTCGCAACCTGAAGGTGGTCCGCCCCTTGGGCTTGGGGTTGGACGAGAAAGCGCTCGAAGCGGTGTCGAAATGGCGCTTCAAGCCAGGCATGAAAGACGGAAAGCCGGTGGCTACTGAAGCCACGGTTGAAGTGAACTTCAGGCTGCTCTAGGCCCAGCGGCAGGCTGATTTGACAATCAGCCGCAGGTTGACAACCTGCCCTACAGGCTCACAACCTGCCCTACACTCAGACTGCAGGCGACAAGATCGCCTGCACCACATCCTGATCGTATGCCGCCTCGCACTGCTCTCGATCAACAGGTAGCGGAACTGCAGCGGTTGGCGAAAGAAGGGCTGACTCCGGCGGTGGTTCAGGCGCTTACCCGGGCGCTCAAACATTCCAGCAATCTGATGGTGGCGAAAGCGGCCGAGCTCTCCTCCGAGTTTCAGGCGCGTGAGCTGTTGCCTCTCCTCACCGCCGCCTGGGACCGCATGTTCGAGAATCCGTCTAAGACCGACCCGCAATGCTGGGCTAAGAACGCACTGGTCCGGGCGCTGACGGCACTGGGGGTTCAGGAGTGCGCTCCCTTTCTGCGGGGGGTTCGCTATAGGCAATGGGAAGGGACCTGGGGCGGGCAGGAAGACACGGCGATCACGGTGCGCGGAGGGTGCGCGCTGGCGTTGCTTCAATGCACCGATATTCCGCGGCTGGAGATTGCACAGCACCTGGTGATCACCTTGACCGACGAGAAGACACCGGTACGCATCGATGGCGCGAGAGCTCTTGAGGCTTTCGGCGGAGACGAAGCTTCGCTGCTGTTGCGGCTGAAAGCGCGGATGGGAGACGCGGAGCCCCAGGTTCTGGGGCAGGTCTTCGAATCTCTGCTGGGGTTGGAGGGCGATCGGGCAGTTCCCTTCCTCGAGGAGTTCCTGAGCGCGCGCGAGGAGGCCGTGGCTGAGGAAGCGGCGCTGGCGCTGGGCGCGTCCCGTTCGGCACGGGCTCTCGAAGCGCTCCGCAAGGCGTGGGACCGGCGGCGAGGGGGCAGTCTGGACGCCGTGCTTTTGCGCGCCATCAGCGCGCTGCGGATCCCGGAGGCAATCGATTTCCTCACCGGAATTGTGCGGACGGAAGGAAAGATGGACGCGCTAGATGCGCTGGATGCGCTCGCTCTCCACGGCGGAACGGGCGAAATCGCGGAAGCTGCACGGCGCGCCGCGTCAGAGCGAGTAGAGCAGAGCATCGTGAGCCGGGCCAGCTCGCTGTTCCCTCCAGGCAAATAGGGCGGGCAATGTAAGGTGGATGGGCAGATTGGGGATTGGTGTGCGTTGCACAGTAAGTGGCGGCGACGCGTGAGTTACACCGATGTGTTATGCTGCTGTTCCAGATCATGCCGACAGGAGCCGCCTCAGAGGAGCAGCAAGTCGCCGCGTCCATGGCCGTCCGATTCGGCCGAACTCTAAGTTCATTTCCCGCGCTGGTCGGGGCCATTCTTGCCGCGAGCGTGTATTGGTTCTGCCGCAATGACATCGTCGACCCGGACATCTGGTGGCATCTTCGAAACGCGCAGTACCTTCTGACAAATCTACACTTCCCGAATTTCGACACGTATTCGTTCACGGCGGCGGGTTCGCCATGGCTCAATTTCGAGTGGTTATCCGAAATTTTTTACTACGGCGCATTCAGCGCATTCGGACTCCGGGGGATCTTCTTCGTTTTCGCCTGTGCGTTGGCGGCGATCGTAGTGGCGGTGTTCTGCCTTTGCATGCAGGAGTGGAAGGACCCCTTCGCGGCGGCCATTGCGACTATCTTCGGCGCTCTGCTCGCCACGGTTGGGTTCGGCCCGCGAACTCAGAATTTCGGCTGGTTGTGCTTCGTGGCCATCTTTGCCATTTTGCTGCGCTTCCGGTCAAAGAAGCAGGGGCCGGTGTGGCTGATTCCCGTGATCTTCTGCATCTGGGTCAATTGTCACGGGAGCTGGCCGTTCGGACTCATCATTTACGGGATTTTTGTGTGCGCCGGACTTATCCGCCAGGACATCGGACAAATGGCGGCAGCGCCCTGGTCGAAGCGCGAATTGAAGACGCTGATTGTGACCGGCGTAGCTTCCGTCGCCGCTCTGTTCGCCAACCCGTTCGGTTATCGGATGGTGCTGTATCCGTTCGATTTTGTCTTCAATCAAACGCTGAACGTCGCGAATATCTCAGAGTTTGCGTCCCTGAACTTCGACGTTTTCCGCGGCAAAGTTGTCCTGGTGGTGCTGGCCGCAATCCTCATCATTGCTTTGAGCGGGCGGAAGCGCTGGCGCATCGATGACGTGCTACTCACGATTTTTGCGCTGTATTGCGGCATGGCGCACGTTCGTTTCCTGCTGCTTGCGGGAATAGTGCTGCCTCCCATTCTGGCGTTCCAGACAGGCGAGATGAGTACCTACGATCCGAAGACGGAGCGGCGGCTTGTAAATTCGGTGTTGCTGGCGGTGATCGCGGGCGTTTGCGTATTCGGTTCGCCGTCCGCTCGAGTGCTCGACGCGGAGATCGCCGGATATTTTCCGGTTGGTGGGGTTCAATTTCTGCGGAGCCATCCGCAACAAGGGCGTATCTTCAATTTGTATGAATGGGGAGGATACCTGGAGTGGAATTTGCCGCAGGTTCCTGTATTCATCGACAGCCGGGGTGACATTTTCGAGTACAAAGGCGTGCTGAAAGACTACCTGGATGCGGTGAGGCTGAGCCAGTCGGAGGAGATCCTGGACCGCTACAAGGTTAGCTACATTCTGTTTTCGGCCGATGCGCCACTGGCCTACTTGCTTTCGAGGAGCACGCAATGGGAGCGCGTTTATGGCGACAAGCGAGCCGTGATCTATAGGCGATCAGGGACTTCGAACCCGTGAGGAACTGGGAAAATTTGCGAGATGAGTTGTAATTAATTCATTGCCCGGTGGCGGTCAGGGGCTTATCTGTAAGCTAACTCACTTTCGGGTGAGAAGTGACTTACATTTCTCTGTAAGCTGACGCACTAAAGGACTAGTAGTACTCTACTTTTCCCTTGCTCTTCTATTCCGTATAGGACTAAACTAAAGTTCGCGCCAATAACACTTGGTTTGGCACGAAAACCTGTTAACGCTGGGCTGGAGGGCCCGGAGGAAGTTCTAACGCTTTGGGCTGGAGGGCCCAGAAAGTAGCTCTAGCAATGTCTCTCTCGACACCTGTCTCTACACCTGCATCTGCGCCTGCTCCTACTCGCTTAGTGCTGTGTTCCGCGGACTCGAAGCTCCATCTGGTATTGGCCCCGGGGCTTGGGAGCAGTTTCACTGTCATCATTGAACGCCGGCGCCAGAACGTCAAGGAACTGGCTTGGGAAGGAAAGTGCGACGTAGTAATTGTCGACCTGGATCCCGCTCATTGCGCGGTGGAGGAGCAGGTTGCCCTTTGCAAAGACATCGTCGGCGCTCCCGTCGCGATTTTGGCGATGGCGGGAGATGAGGGCCGGTCAACGGCAATGGAGTTACTGCAGCAAGGCGCTTTCGGCTACGTACACAAGCCGCCGCTTTTACGGGAACTGAAACTGATAGCGAAGAAGGCGCACGAGAGTGTGGCAGTGAGACGGGCCAGTCTGGGCCTAGGGCTCGGGCCGGTGCAGGACGATGTGTGCGGCGACCTGGTTGGGTCGAGCGGTCCGATGCGCTCAGTTTACGAGTTGATGCGTCGTGTTGCCGATCATGACAGCCTTGCAGAATACAACATTAGCCGCGCCGCGCAGCCACCGCCGGTGCTGATCACGGGCGAAAGCGGCACGGGAAAAGAGCTGGTTGCGCATGGCATCCACAGTCTCGGCAACCGGTCGAACCGGCCATTCGTGGTGGTTCCTTGCGGAGCTATTCCAGAGAACCTGATCGAGGCCGAGCTTTTCGGCCACGAAAAAGGAGCGTTCACTAACGCCAACGGCCTGCGTGAAGGTTATTTCGAGAAAGCGGGCGACGGGACCTTGTTACTCGACGAAATCGGCGAGTTGAATATTAACATGCAACCGAAGCTGCTGCGCGTATTGCAGGAGCGGGAATTCAGCCGGCTAGGCTCCAGCAAGCTGATCCCGTTGCGAGCCCGCGTCCTGTTCGCCACTCACCGCGATTTGGAGCACATGGTGACCGAAGGCGGATTCCGGCAGGACCTCTTCTACCGCATCAACGTGATGGAAGTTCGGCTTCCTCCGCTGCGGGAGCATGCAGAAGATATTCCGCTGCTGGCGGAGCACTTCCTGCGGCGTTATTCGAAGATATATCGAAAAGCCGTCGGGGCGATTGAACCCGCGGCGATGAAGTCGCTTGAAAGCTACGACTGGCCCGGTAACGTAAGAGAGCTTGAAAATGTGATGCAGCGCGCCGTCATCATGGCGGAAGACGTGTGCCTTCGCCTGACGGATTTGCCGGAAGCGTTTCAGGCTATGAACGCTCTCGACTTTCTCGAAGATGAGTTTTCGGGTTCGTTCGAGGGGATGATACGGGATTATAGAGTCAAGCTGGTGAATGAAGCGATCCAGGAGTGCAACGGCAACAAGACACTCGCCGCCCAGCGCCTGTCCATATCGCGCGCCTATCTGCACCGGCTTATCCGGGTGCCCGCCCCAGTGCATGAACTTCGCCGCGCCTGACACTCGGCGCAATGGTCCGGCTCTCACCGGCAAGCCGCTTGGCTCATAATACTCCCGATGGATTACGTTCCACTTCATGGCTTGCGGGTCTTTCTGGTGGAGAGCGGCATGCTGCTGGCTTTTTTCATTGCAGCCCGTCTGGCTCTCCAACGCTGGAGCCTTCCCGATTCGCCGCCCGCCTGGCTCGAGTGGATACTGGCTGACAATCGCCGGGCAATATTGATTGTGATCGCCGCCGCGCTCGCCGGCCGCGCCTGCCTACTGCCTTTTACGGGAGTTCCCGAACCTCGCAACAACAATGAATACAGCTATTTGTTGCTGGCCGATACGTTTGCTCATTACCGGCTGACTAATCCGACGCCGGCGGCGTGGCGGCATTTCGAAACGCTGCATGCCAACGTGCAGCCTACTTACCATTCGAAGTTCCCGGTATCGCAGGGGCTCGCGCTGGCTTTCGGCGAGATTTTCTTCCATCAACCCTGGATAGGCGTATATCTGAGCACCGCTTTTCTGTGCGGCGCCATTTGTTGGGCGCTTCAAGCCTTCCTGCCCCCGGGGTGGGCTTTCCTCGGTGCATTGTTTGCCGTCTTCCGCATCGCTCTTTTCTCTTACTGGATGAATTCTTACTGGGGCGGATCGATGGCAGCGATCGGGGGAGCCGTCGCGCTCGGCGCAGTTGTCAGGCTGTTCGATCCGGATAGCAAGGGCCGAAGGCGTGTCTTCCTCGCGGCTGCATTCGCGATCTCGCTTCTGATTCTCGCGACATCGCGCCCTTATGAAGGGCTGGCATTTTCGATCCCTCTGCTGGCGTATTTCTGCTATCGGATTGTGGCCACGCCAAGCCTAATGAGAAAGCAGCTTTGGACAACGATACTGACGGCCGGAACGATTGGCTTGGCCGGGATGCTGCTGCTTGGATATTACAATTGGCGAACCACCGGAAACCCGTTGTTAATGCCGTACATTCTAAGTGAGCGAACATACTCACCAATGCCGCTGTTCTTGTGGCAGAAAGGGAACACCAGCCTGGTATATCGGGATCCGATGTTTGTGAAATACTGGGCCCTTCTCGACCCGGAGTATCGGGAAATGCTGTCTTTTCCGAGCCTTCTTTCGGAGGAGCTTCAGCGTCTTGTGCTCAACTGGTTCTTCTATGTCGGTTCGGCGCTGTTTTTTCCGACGCTGCTGGGGATCTTCGTATGTATGAAGCGAGCTCGCACGCGGCTTGCGCTGTACGCTCTGTTGTCGCTTAGCATCGCCCTTTTCCTGTCTGTTCATTTCATGGCGCATTATTATGCCGCCGTGGCAATCGTGGTGTATCTTCTTGCCATGGAAGGTCTGGGTTATCTATGGGACCAGCGGGGAAAGGGTGAACGCGCTTTCGTAATTGCCGTCTGCCTTACGGTTATCGTGGCTTCTTTGGCCAGGCAAACGGGCAGTACGATCCTCTTCGGCGAATTTGCGCTTCCGGATATTCGCAAGATGATTGCCCAGCGTCTGGAGCGTGAACCGGGGAAACAGCTGGTGATTGTGACGTATCTCGAGCGGCATTACCCTGATTACGAGCTCGCGGAGAACACGGCGGAGCTTGGCAGTCAAAAGATCATTTGGGCACGATCGAAGGGTGCTGGAAACGATGCGGACTTATGCGGGGCGTATCCCGATAGAAGCTTCTGGAGCCTTGCTACCGACGACACGAACATCTCGCTCAGCGCGCTGGACCTTTGCAAATCAGGTGGACGCTGAGCTGTTGGTGTCCGGGTCCGCTCCCTGGCGCTTCGCGAGCTACGGTCGCGGTTCAGTGCTTCGCCGCTGACAGAGCTGATGGGCCGCGTTAGCACGCAGGCGGACTGGTGCAACCCGCTGGCGGCGGTGAACCGCGCGCGTCAGCAAGCGGACGGGCCCGTGCAAGGAAATTTTCGGAACTTGGCTGAGGAGAGCGTGTGAGGTGGGGTGTGGAAGAGAAACACTGGCGGAGAGATCACCATTGTGCTCTGATGACCTTCTCCGCCTCCGCCCGAGAGAGATTGCGGGGCAGAACTTAAGGGTTAGTATTCTCTTAGTTAGCTGGCCTAAGCGCGATTTACATCGAGCTTACGACAGTGTTGAAGGTGGTGCTGATGGCAGTTGCCAGCGGCGTCATGGCTGCAATGCAGGCGACCGATATCAAAGCGGCGAGCAAGGCGTATTCGATCAAGTCCTGACCGCTTTCGTCCTTCAGAGCCCGGAGCACAGTCTGCATTTGCACACATAGTGTTGACATTCTAAAGCCCTCCTATTTTTACAGTTATCAGTGAGTCACGCGGTTTTTCTTTAACCTGGCTGGCGCGATTACATGGCGGTCACGACGGCATTGAATTCCGTTTTGATCGCTGTAGCAACCGGCGTCATGGCCGAGATGCAGGCAACCGAAATCAAAGCAGCGAGCAGGGCGTATTCGATCAGGTCCTGTCCGCGCTCATCCTTCATCGCCTGAAGCAGAGTCTGGATTTTCACGTATAGTTTCAACATTCTGGAGTTCCTCCTTTCTTTAAACAGTGGATATACATCTTTAGTCGACCAAGCTGCGTTTACATCGCGCTGACGACAGAATTGAATTCCTTCTTGATCGCTGTGGCCACGGGCGTCATAGCAGAGATACAGGCGACGGAAATCAAAGCGGCAAGCAGAGCGTATTCGATCAAATCCTGCCCGCGCTCATCTTTCATCGCCTGTAGGAGAGTTTGTGCTTTCACATATAGGGTTGACATTCGAAGGCCCTCCTTCGTTGAGCGACCGTGTTGCCGGCCCCTCTTTAGCATCAGTCGACTACGCCATCTTACATAGCGGTGACGACGGCATTGAATTCCGTCTTGATCGCGGTAGCCACCGGCGACATAGCCGAGATACAGGCAACCGAAATCAAAGCAGCGAGCAGGGCATATTCGATCAGGTCCTGGCCGCGTTCGTCCTTCAGCGACTGGAGCGCCGATTGAATTTTCACATATAGCTTCAACATTCGAGAGTTTCTCCTTAGGTGTTTAGTAATTAAAATCTCGAGATCATCGAGACGCCCACTTTAAAGCAATTGCCGCGCCATAATTCGTTTTCTGGAAAATCAACAATTTAAAGCTGGACCCGTTGGATTGGCTGTGAACAGGGGTAGACACAGGCATGCGCTGGGCGTAATGTTGGGGTTTCAAAAGTCGAATGTTCTCCGATTTTGCCCGGGCAGAGCGGCTACCGATGCCGCTGGCGGCTTACTGGTCTGAAGTCAGTCGCGGCGGTTTGCTTTGCCGGCCCAGATTTGCGGCTGATGGGCGCACGGCCGAGGCGGGCGGCGTTTTCGATCGCCTCGAGTGGGTCACGGAGCGAGTTTTTGTATCCAACGCTTGACGCGCAGACCACCAGAGTAAACACTCGTTCACATTCGAAGCCGCGGCTTAGATGCCAACTTATTGATTTAGAAGGTTTTGCTGCGAGGTCGAGATTGGGAGTCAAACTGCAATTGCTCATGTCGCCCCCCTGGGACACGAGAAACCATGGATTACATCTCATTCTTACCGACCGCGTCAGTTGTCACAGTTGCCACAATTACCGATCTGCGAAGCCGCCGTATTCCCAACTGGCTGGTTGTGCCATTTCTCGTTCTAGGACTGGTGGTTTCGGGGATTTTGCATGGGTGGCGCGGTTTAGGGCAAAGCCTGCTGGGCATGGCCGTAGCGGGAGCGGTGATGGGCGTATTTTACTTTTTGGGCGGCATGGGCATGGGCGACTTGAAGCTTTGCGCTGCCGTGGGAGCTTGGATTGGCCCGTGGCAGGTGATGATTGCCCTGATTCTGACCAGTTTGGTGGGCGGCGTAATGGCGCTTTGCTATGCAGTGGCCGGCGGTTTCCTGCTGGATGCCTTCCGCGGAGCGGGCGACCTGCTGTTTGGACTTCGAAAACGAGGACTCCGGCCGCACGAGACGCTGGTGCTCGATAATCCGGCGGCGCGCAAGATGCCTTATGCGCCGGCAATAGCAATCGGCGTCCTGTGGTCCTTCTTGGGCGGGAAATGAGGTAAGAGGTCATGGGCCAACTGAACGGGGGACAAACGAACGTATCGGAGGGGCGGGAGAGAACTGTGACTAACGGATCCGAAAACAGGGAACAGACGTCGGTTGCGACGGCTACCGCACGCAGCTCACAACCGCAATCGCTCAGCATGAACGCGTTGTCAGCGGTGGTTTTGAGCGAAAACGAGGGCCGGCGCCGGTCGCTTGCGGGTGTGCTTAGTGGAACGCAGGCCCATATCCTTCGAGAAGGGCCCCTGCCAAGCCTTGACGCGCTTCCCTCTTTCTTGGAAGGCGAATGCGACATTCTAATCGTCGATTTGCTTGACCAGACGGAGCGCGCGCTGGAAATCGTCGAAACGGCGGTGGCCAGTCATCCGGCGATTACGGTGATGGTCTACTCGCCGCACCTCGATAGCGAGCTGTTAGTTCAAAGCATGCGGGCGGGCGCGCGCGAGTTCCTCTCCGACCCAATTACGCCCAGCACGTTGACCGAAGCTTTCGTCCGGGCGTTCGTCCGCCGGGATGAATCGAAGCGCCAGAAGAAAACCGTTGGGAAAGTTCTTGTCTTCGTAGGCGCCAAGGGCGGCTCGGGCGTCACCACGATCGCTTCCAATTTCGCCGTTGCGCTGGCCAAAGATACCGGCCAGAGCGTCGCGCTGCTCGATCTGGACCTGCAGCTTGGAGACGCCGCGCTGACCCTGGGTCTATCCAATAAGTTCTCCACGCTGGATGCGTTCGACAATCAAGACCGCCTGGATTCGGACCTGCTTTCGAAACTGATGGTGTCGCACAGCTCAGGCGTGCAAGTGTTGGCGGCGCCTAATGAGCACAACGTGGCGCAGCCCCCGGCAGAGGATGTGATGAAGCTTGTCAGCCTCTTCCGGCAGGACTTTGCCTGGCTCGTTGTGGATGCAGGCAGTCATTCCCACCACTATGCGGAGAGGCTGTACGAGGCCGCGGACAAGGTGTACCTGGTGACGCAGGTGAGCGTGGCGGAGCTGCGCAATTGCCACCGTTTGATCGCGCGGCATTTCGCAGATGAAGCCGCGGGGAGGTTGGAGGTGGTGCTCAACCGGTTTGTCGCGCGCTCGGATGAAATTGGCGAGCAGAGCATCGCGAAGGTTTTGTCGGACCGGCCGAGGTGGAAGGTGCCCAGCGAATATCGATTCGTACGAGAGGCCCAGAATCGCGCTACGCCCTTGGCCCTAAGTGAGAACGGCATCACGCAGGTGATTCTGGACATGGTGAGAGCCACAACCGGAAAGAAAGTGGAAATCAAGAAAAGGAAGTTCGGCCTGTTCTGAGGCTGGAGCCGGAAAGTGTTCTTTCACCAGATGCCAAGAAAAATGAAGACATGCGGGGGCGCTCCCTTTGGTCACGGCTCGAGGCTCGCGCCAGCGAGCCTCGGCCGAAGGGAGCGGGAACAAGGTCGAGTGAGCGAATAAATGAAGATCCTGACCTTTGAGGAAGCTAAAACCGATTTGCATCGCGTGCTGCTTGCGCAGCTTGATCTGGAGAAGCTCGCGCGAATGAACGGCGATCAGGCCAGGCAGGCCGTATCGGCGATGATCTACGAGATCGCCACTCGCAGCAATCATCCGTTCAATGCGTCCGAAAAGGACAAACTGCAGTCGGAGCTGCTGGATGAGGTGTTTGGACTGGGGCCGCTGGAGCCGTTACTGCGCGATCCGGCAATCTCGGACATTTTGGTGAACAACCGGAATACCATTTTTGTGGAGCGCCGGGGCAAGCTGGAAATGGCGCCCGTCTCGTTTCGCGACGACCGGCATTTACTGCAGGTTATCGACCGCATCGTATCCGCGGTAGGGCGGCGCGTGGATGAAGCCACCCCCATGGTGGACGCGCGGTTGGCGGACGGCTCGCGCATTAACGCCATTATTCCGCCGCTGGCGATCGACGGGCCAGCGCTCTCGATCCGCCGCTTTGGGTTAGGCCCGCAGACGCCGGAAGCGCTGATCCAAAACAAGACTATTTCCCCGTCGATGCTGGAGCTGCTGGAGGCCGCCGTAAAAAGCCGCATTTCGATTTTAATTTCGGGCGGAACGGGAGCCGGGAAGACTACGCTGTTGAACTTATTGTCGCGTTTTATCCCGGAGGGCGAGAGGTTAGTAACCATTGAGGACGCGGCTGAGCTGCAGCTTAGCCATAAGAACCTGATCCGGCTGGAGACGCGCACGGCCAACGTCGAGGGGCAAGGCGCTATTAAGCAGCGGCAACTGCTGATTAACTGCCTTCGCATGCGTCCAGACCGCATCATCATTGGCGAGGTGCGCGGCGAAGAAGCGTTCGACATGCTGCAAGCCATGAACACCGGCCACGAAGGGTCGATGGGCACTATTCACGCCAACACGCCGCGAGACGCCCTGATGCGTCTCGAAGCTATGGTCGCGATGTCGAGTATGAACATCCAGGAAAAGACGATCCGCCAGCAAATTGCCGCGGCGATAACCCTGGTTGTGCAGGTCTCGCGGCTTAGCGACGGCACGCGCAAAGTAATTAGTATTTCGGAAATTACCGGCCAGGAAGAGGCCGTGGTGAGCATGCATGAAGTGTTTGCATTCCAGAAGAAAGGCGTTGGGCCTAACGGAAAAATATTGGGCGTGTTCCAAGCGAACCGGGTCCGCCCGCGCTTCGTGGAGAAGTTGTTTACCGCCGGGATCAAATTACGGAACGATCTCTTTGAACAGGCAATGGAAGTGAACTAGCGTGTACATCATAGCCCTGCTTGCATTTCTGGCTGTTTTCGCGCTTGCGGCGCTGATACTGGGCGCAGCGCGCTCGGACTCTTCGAAGGAATTTCAAAAGACGCTGGATGCGGCGCTAAAAGGGTCAGTTGCCACACAATTCGCAGATTTGGTGGACATTCGAAAAAGCACGGTACTGAGCGGCATTCCATGGCTAAACCGGTGGCTTGCCGACGCTCAACAGGCTCTCAAGCTGCGGCAGTTTCTGGACCAGGCCGATTTGCAATGGACGCCCTCGCGAGCAGTGCTGACCGTGGCCACGTCGTGGGCAGTACCGGCCTACCTGATTTACCTTCGCACTGGCATTGCATCGGTGTCGCTGCTCTTGGCCCTGCCGGCAGGCATTTTGCCGGTTTTCTATATTTTTCAAAAGCGCCGTAAACGCCTCGATTTGTTTCTCAAGAAGCTACCGGACACCCTCGACCTGATGGTAAGCGCAATGCGCGCCGGCTACAGCATGGTCGCTGCTTTCGGTCACGCGGCAAGCGAAGCGCCGGAGCCCATCGGACGCGAGTTCCGGCTTTGCTTCGAAGAACAGAACTTCGGAGTGGATCTGCGCGTCGCAGCGTACAACCTGGTCCGGCGGGTTCCGCTGCAAGAACTGCGCATCGTAACCACCGCCATGATTATCAACAAAGAGAGCGGAGGGAATCTGGCTGAGGTTCTGGAGAAGACCTCGCTGATCATTCGCGAGCGGACGCGCATCCGGCAGCAGATTCGCGTACACACCGCGCAGGGCCGCCTGACGGGGCAGATTCTTTCGGTTCTTCCGGTGGCGCTAGGGGTTCTGCTTTACATAATCAACCCTGACTATATGGGGCTGCTCATCGCAAAGCCGTTGGGCCAAAAAATGATGGTAGCAGCCGGCATTATGAACGTGCTCGGCATGCTGATCATTCGGAAGATCGTCAACATACAGGTCTAAGAGTACTCAATGGCATACGTCGCATCGGCTTTTCTAATTTTCTTTTTTTTGGCGGCCAGCGGCCTGCTGCTTGTCTTCTACCGGGAGACAATGGGCGGCCGGGTATCCGTCATTATCGAAACGGACCGTGATGACGAGCCTAAAACCAGGGCGGAACAGTGGACCCAGTCGGTCCGAACGTTTGCCGGGAAGGTTCAGAACATTCTTCCCAAGGGCCAAAAAGAAGTATCCGTGCTGCGGCAAAGGCTGGTCATGGCCGGATTCCGGGAAGACATTCATCTTACTTATTACAATGCCTTGAAAGTCGTGCTGCCGGCGAGCTTATGCGTGATTGTAGCGGTGACAGGCCTGTATCATTTGCAGCCGTTCTGGATGTTCGCTGGGCCGGCAATAGTGGGATACATGGTTCCCGACTACTGGCTTACGCACCGCATCAAGAAACGGCAGAACGTGCTTAGCCGGGGGTTGCCCGACGCGCTGGATTTCATGGTGGTTTGTCTGGAGGCCGGACTAAGTCTTGACCAGGCCGTAGTACGGACAAGCGATGAATTATTCGACGGCCATCCAGTGGTTGCGGAAGAGCTGGGTCTGGTGATGCTCGATGTGCGCGCGGGCCGAAGCCGGGTCGAATCCTGGAAGCGGCTCATGGAGCGATCGGATATGGACGAAGTACGCATGCTGGTGGCGGTGTTCGTGCAGGCCGACCAGTTTGGGACGGGCGTGGCCAAAACACTGCGCATACACTCCGAAGCGATGCGCACGCGCCGGCGCCAGCGCGTCGAGGAGCTGGCGGCTAAGACTCCCGTGAAACTTGTTTTTCCGCTGGTTTTGTTTATCTTTCCCTCGTTATATGTCGTTATGCTCGGGCCGGCGGTCATCCAAATGATGGAGACATTCCCGAGCTAGTAACAAACACGTCTAAGAAAGGAGAATCGAAATGGACCAAACCACCTTAATTCGCGTCGCGGCAGCCGTTGTTGCCGTGGTCATTCTTCTGGTCATTGTTCAGCGCCGTAAACATCGCGTGCGCTAAGAGCCTGTCACGGATTAACCGGGACAGCGCTTCGTGCGGCAAGCGGCTCAGGAGTTAGAGGCGTAAATGTGAAAGATCGGCGGGCTGCCTAGGCGGCCCGCCATAACCAATGCAAAAGGCTTACTACGTATTCAACAAAACGCGGGAATCGTTCCTGGGGCTCGGCGTATCTTGCGCCGATAGCCCGTCTGGGCGGCTTCGCGCATTGCTTGGGAAATTGAGAATAACTCAGGGAGGGGGCTTGTGGCTGGTTCCGTCTCGAGGCATCCACACCATCGGCATGCGGTTTCCCATCGACGTCATTTATCTGAACGCGGACCATCAAGTGATTCACATGGTTGAGCACCTGCGCCCTTTCCGTTTCAGCCCGAATTATCGAGACAGTTCAAGCCTACTGGGGCTGCCGGCACATACTATCTATGCGTCACAAACGAAGTTGGCCGACCGGCTGCTGATTTGTCCGCCCGAGGAGATGGAAACATATCTGGCGAGCGCCAACCGGAGCACGGCGAGCACGGAGGCTAAGGGCTAGAGGAGCAGAGTAGCGATTTTGCGGCGTCTTCTCCGGACGTCCAGCGGGCGTGCGGAGAGGAAGTCATCAGGAGAACAAACGATGAGAGTAGAAAGTTCAAACATAGCGACCACGGAACCGGGCACACGAAGAGCCAATGCCGCGAGTGCGAAGATTCGGTCGAGAGCCAGGCGCGTACACGCCGGCGAGCAAGGCCAGTCATTGATCGAGTTTTTGGCGGCGTCGACGATCCTGTTACTGATTGTGACGGGCGTGACGTCCTTTGGGATTACCCTGCACAATTTTTTGATACTGACGAATGCAGTAAACTCCGGCGCGCAGCAGCTATCGTTCAGCCGGGGGGAAACCACAGACCCGTGCGCGACTGCTTACTCGGCCATCAGCGCCGCGGCCCCCACTCTTGCCTCCGGTGTCACGCTATCGTTCGTGATTAACGGAACCTCCTTTTCGGGCAATTCGTGCACCTCGGGAGCGGCAGATATGTCGCAGGGCGCAGCGGCTCAAGTTACGGCGACTTATCCCTGCACTCTGAGCATCTATGCAGTGACTTACTCTTCCTGCAGCCTGAAGGCGCAACTCACGGAGACAATCCAATGAACCAGGACAATGCGGGCTTTTTACGCCGGCTGAGGAAAGACCAGAGCGGGCAGATTTTGGTTTACACGGTGATATGCATGACCGTGCTCATCGGAATGGCGGCTTTAGTAATCGACGTCGGCCGCGTTTACATTTACGAGAGTGAGCTTACGGCGGCGACACAAGCGGCGGCGTTAGCGGGAGGGGAGGCCATGTCACAGGCCGGGGCTACGGTATCAAGCACCACCAGCGCCGTCACGACGTACAGCAGCACGACCGGCAACAAGAACGTTTTATCCGGCCTTTCGAGTGTTGCGATCGCATCGGGTTATCCTGCATTCTCGTGCCTGAGTACCGTGACAAGCGTCTTTGGAATCCAGTGCAACGGCCCTTCGAGCTCAAACGCAATCGCCGTGAAGCAGACGGCGACAGTGCCGATGTTTTTCTTCTCGTTGTTCGGTGACACGACGATTACTCTCTCAGCCACCGCGACAGCGAGTATGAAGGGTGCATATATACCGCCGTACAACGTTGCGATCATCGTCGACTCAACGCAGTCGATGAATGACGAGGACTCGGACAGCTACTGCTCGAACACACGAATCTCGTGCGCGCTGTCCGGCGTGCAAATTCTGCTGAAGAGTCTCGCGCCTTGCCTTCCGACTGAATCGAGCTGTGGCACAGCCACTAGCGGCATGGTGTCAAACTCGGTAGATAGGGTTACTCTGTTAACGTTTCCACCGGTGTCAACGGCCACGGTTGCGGATGACTACAACTGCGGCTCGTCCTCTCCCACCATTGAATATTATGCCACTCCTTTCCCATCTACTTCGACTTATCAGGTGGTAACTTTCTCGAGCGATTACCGCACTTCCGACACGGCTACTAGTTTGAGCACCAGCTCCAACCTGACGAAGGCGGTGGGAGGAAAGAGCGGGTGTACCGGGCTGCAGGCAATAGGCGGCGCTGGAACATACTATGCTCAGGTGATCTATGCGGCGCAAGCGTACCTTGTTTCGGAGCAAACCTCGTATCCGACTGCGAAGAATGTGATGATTCTGCTCAGCGATGGCGACGCAAATGCGACGTCAGCTCACATGCCAGGGGCCTCGACCACGTCGGGAACTTACCCATCCACGCTCCAGCAGTGCCATCAGGCGGTGACGGCGGCTGCGGCTGCCGCGACAGCGGGAACGCGGGTATATGCGGTTGCCTACGGCGCGGAGGCGACGGGATGCGCGACTGATACGAGTCCGACTATCACTCCATGCCAGACGATGGAGGGAATCGCCTCCTCCTCGGAATACTTCTTCTCCGACTACACTGCGACTGGCGGCTCTAGCGCCTGCGTCTCCGCCTCTCAGCCGGTCACCGGCTTGAACCAAATCTTTCAGGTGATCGTGCAGGATCTCAGCAGCGTCAAGTTGATCCCCAACAACACGACGTGAGCGGGTCTTTCGGAGCAACGAAACGAATCGTTCCCGCGGCGCCCCTCGGGATGAAAGATACAGAATTCGGGTCGGCGCGAAAAACGCTTCCTCACGGTCGCGTCTCAGTTCGCGGCTATGGCGACGCGACCCACGAATGCAAAAGGCCGACGAAGCGTGGGTTGCGTGAGGAACCGCAGTCCGCGCTTCATTGGTTTTTAGGCGTCGTGAAGCAGCGGCGCCCAAGCAACAGGCGGGTTCCGTCATCAGGTTGCCTGTTCACAGGGTTCTATAGCTTCATTTACAAGCAGAAGTGTCTCTACAGCGTGCAGTGTCTACACGGCGATACTTCAGCAGGCTAACTGGAAACCTGAGTGCGCAGTAAAGTTTCTTCCTGTTGGCTAAACATCGTCATTGGCTTACTTAAGGGGATTGGGGATATGGCCCGCGGGTTGCTCTAGTACTAAAAGGAAGGTTGTTCGAGGACTTAGTCAGAACATGTGTCGTGTCTAAATGAACCGAAGATTGATGATTATTCTCGTCTGCGCCTTTGTGTTGGCTAGCGGGGCCGCGTTTATCGTGTACCGCCTGGTAGGAACACAAATGGATGCCAACGCGCACCATCGAACCTCGAAAGTCGCGACCGCGGCTCGGGATTTGCCAATCGGCACTTTGATCAAGCCCACCGATATCAACACAACGGAGATAGTGGGCGATTTGCCGAAGGACGTGATACTCACGCCGGAGGCGGCGGTTGGACGCGGTGTAGTGTCGACGCTCTATGAGGGCGAGCCTCTTATGGGGAAGCGGCTTGCCGCCGTGGGGTCGGGAGCAGGCTTGGCGGCTACGATTCCGCCCGGCATGAGGGCTTGCGCCGTAAAGGTAGACCAGGTGGTGGGAGTGGCCGGATTCGTTGTGCCAGGCATGCGCGTAGACGTGATCATTTCGGGCAACAACACTGCGAGCGAAGCGAATGTGACGGGAATGAAGGTGAAGACGCTGCTCGAGAACATAGAGGTGCTCTCGGCGGGCACAAATATTCAAAAAGACGAGGAGGGCAAACCCATCTCGGTGCAGGTGGTCAATCTGCTTGTTGACCCGGAGCAAGCGGAACTTTTGAGTCTTGCGAGCAATGACACGAAAATTCAGCTCGTTCTGAGGAATCCACTGGACACCCAGATAGCGAAGCCGCCCGGAGCCGAGATGGCAGGCCTTTTCGGCGGTCCAGCGCCAAAACCGGTAGCCGCGGCAGCCAACCGGGTGGTGTCGGTTCAGACGGCGCCCAGGCCCGCACCGGCGCCGGCGCCCCCCGCCGTATGGGTAGTCAAGGTGATCAATGGCGCCAAGGCGACAAGCGAGACGTTCCCGGCTGCCGGCAAGTAACTCCATGGAGAACCAACTTTGAATACCCGCGTGTCCCGATTACTCTCGATTGTCTTAACCGTGTCGACGATTGCCGCCTCGGTGGCGAACTTCGAGGCACTGCCGTTCGGCGCCGAAACCAAGCCTGCGCCGCTGCCCGTCCCCGGCCAGAATTCGGCCCCGCAGGCGGATCCGCTGCCCCATGAGCTCTCGCTTTTCGTAGGCAAATCGGCGATCGTCAACAGCGACGCGCCGATTCAGAGTGTCGCAGTTGGTTTTGGCGAGGTCGCCGAAGTGCAGGCCATCAGCCCGCATGAAGTGCTGGTGAATGCGAAAGCGGCAGGCTCAACCAGCATGATTATCTGGCAGGAGGGCGGCGGCAAGCTGCTATTTGACGTCAATGTGCGGCCAAATTCGTTTGTGTCGGATAGCCGACTGGAAAATGTGCGTCGTGAGATCGCAAAGGAATTGCCCGACCAGGATGTTGTGGTGACTTCCGAGAACGAGGCGATTTTTCTGCGCGGCACGGCCAGAGACCTTATGAGTGTTCAGCGCGCCGTGTCAATCGCGTCGACCGGCGGTAAGGTTGTGAACCTCATGTACGTGAGCGTTCCGCCTCCGGAGACGCAGATTCTTTTGAAGGTGCGTTTTGCCAGCATCGATAGAAGTAACCTCGAACAACTTGGACAAAATCTCTTTAGTACAGGCGCGGGCAACACGCTGGGAACCATCGCGACGGGACAATTCCCCTCCGCCAGTCTGCCAACCCAAGGCCAGTCGACCAGCAGCGCCACCGGCGCTTTCACATTTTCCGATATTCTCAATCTTTTCCTTTTCAATAAGAACATAAACCTGGGGACAGTTATTACCGCGCTCCAGTCGAAAGGGCTGGTGCAACTGCTGGCTGAGCCAAATGTGCTGGCTGAGAACGGCAAGGAGGCGAGTTTTCTGGCCGGCGGTCAAGTGCCGTATCCGGTTTTTCAAAGCAGCTCGGCAGGCGTCGGCGCGGTCACAATTCAGTTCAAGGAATATGGCGTGCGCTTGAACTTCATCCCCACCATCACTCCCAATGGCAATATCCGTTTACAAGTGGAGCCGGAAGTAAGCGCGCTGGATTACGCGAACGCCGTAACGATTTCCGGATTCAGCGTTCCGGCTTTGACCGTTCGCAGGGTGCAGACTGAAGTCGAGTTGCAAGACGGGCAGAGCTTTGCCATAGGCGGCTTATTGGACCGATCGGTGACTAAGACGCTTTCAAAAGTGCCATTTATCTCAGAGGTTCCGATTCTGGGGAAGCTGTTTCAATCCAAAAACATCAGTGAAACAAACACCGAATTGCTGGTGATTGTCACCCCTCAGATTGTTCGGCCTTTGCCGGCAGGCGCGCCACCGATGGAGCTTCACTATCCGCTGCCGTTCAGGACATACGGGCCGGGCAGCGCCGTCAAACCGCCTGGAGAGGCCGTGCCTGCGCCGCTTCCCCCTCAGGGCCAACCGATTCCTGTTGAGACGTTAATTGACACTATGAAACCTGAGAAGCCTCTGGATTCGTCGTCAACGCAAAGCACAAGCCCGAAAGTATCCGCACCAACCCAGTTGGGGCCATCGACGTCGCCCCAGCCCTAACCGCCACGAGACTTGCCATGTCGATTCGGTCTGCAGTCGAAGGATGGTTCGCGCCGGAGAAAAGAAGCCCTCCGGTGTCTATATGGAACGAGACGCGTGGCACGCTTTTGGCCGATGCCGCGGACGTCGCGGATACCAGCGCGACCAGACGGCGCGGGCTGCTGAAGCACGACTCTTTACCAGCCGGACAGGGGCTCTGGATTGTGCCGTGTGAAGGCGTTCACAGTTTCGGAATGAAATTCGACATCGACGTGGTGTATCTGGATCGTAGGATGCGGGTGCTGAAAGTTCGAAGGGCTATGGCGCCCCAGAGAATTTCGCTGTGCCTGACGGCTAAGTCGGTGCTTGAACTTCCCGCGGGCACGATAGCGAGCACAGGAACGCAGACGGGGGATGTGTTATCGGCGACTGTGAAATCCGAACAGCCGCATGTGTCCGAGACAGAGTCCCTAAAGACTTAGTACTCCGTTGCCTTCGTTGGCGCGCCGTACAACTTCAATTATGGGGATCTCCGGAGCGGTTTTTCCGCGCGACCCGCATCGAACGGATTTCGGTCGCGAGTGAGGCCGGCGGCGGGTCTTTTGCAACTTATATTTGTCCCTTAGGAAAGGCTCTTCTATACTTAATCATGCACCGGCTGTTGCTTGCCGTGCTGGCGTGGGGAGTATGTGCCGCACAGGCCGAGCCCATCACGTTCAACAAGCACATTGCCGCAATTGTTTACCAGTCCTGTGCGCCCTGCCATCGTCCAGGCGAGTCCGGACCCTTTCCGCTGCTCACTTACGGCGACGTCCTCAAGCATAGCCGGCAGATCGTCTCGGTAACCAAGCAACGGTACATGCCGCCGTGGCTGCCCGAGGCAGGCTACGGAGATTTTCGGGACAAGCGGCGCCTCACCGACGAACAGATTCGAACTATCGATGAGTGGGTGCGGCAGGGCGCTCCGGAGGGATCGGCGGCCGATGCTCCTCCACTCCCAAAATTCACTCCCGGCTGGCAGCTAGGCGCGCCGGACCTGGTGATCGAAGCCGCCAGCCCCTATCATCTGCCCGCCGACGGGCCGGACCAATACTGGAACTTCGTGCTGCCGCTGAAGGGGCCGGCCCCGCGGTGGGTGAAAGCCATCGAGATCCGCCCGGGTAATACCCGCGCAGTGCACCACGCGAACCTGATCATCGATATGCACATCGATCGCAAACGTTTGGCTACGACTGGAGGCAACAACTCAGGCGGCTTCGCGGGCATGGACATGAGCACCGAGGCGGGCACTTTCGATTCGGACAGCCATTTCTTGTTTTGGAAACCGGGCGGGACGCCGTGGGTCGAGCCCGCCGGCATGGCCTGGCGCGCAGAGCCCGGCACCGATCTGGTCCTGAATGTCCATATGCGGCCGACGGGGAAGCCTGAGTTGGTGCAGCCCTCCGTCGGGTTGTACTTCACGCGCGACCCGGGCACGAAATATCCCATGCTGCTGCCGCTCGAGCACGATGGCGCCCTAGATATCCCCCCAGGCGTCGCGGACTTCGTGGTAAGCGACGACTTTGTGACGCCGATGGATATGGATGTGCTCGCAGTCTACCCGCACGCGCACTACCTGGGCCGCCTGTTGGAAGGCTATGCGACATTGCCGGGAGGCGCTCGCAAGTGGCTGGTCCGCATTCCGGATTGGGACCAGAGCTGGCAGGCGGTTTACCGCTACACGGTACCCGTATTCCTGCCGAAGGGGAGCGTGATTTCGATGCGCTACCACTACGATAATTCGGCCGCGAATCCGCGCAATCCGCATCAGCCCCCGCAGCGTGTGCGTGACGGGAATCAGACGACCGACGAGATGGCACACCTGTCACTGCAGGTTTTGCCGCGCGGGTCCGAGGACCGCCGCACGGATCTCGAGGAAGTCATCATGCTCCATCGCCTCGAGAAGTATCCGGGGGACTTTACGTCGCAGTACAACCTGGGAACGATCCTGCTGGGGCGTGGCGGGAAGGCGGACGCAGTACGCTACTTGCGCGGCGCGGTGGCGGCGCGGCCGAATAATACGATCGCGTTGAATATGCTCGGCGTGGCTCTGGTCTCAGCGGGGAATCTGAACGACGCGGCCGGCTTCTTCGAACGTGCGCTGCAGGCGAATCCGCGCTTTACCACCGCGCGGTACAACCTGGCCAACGCGCTTGCCGACCAACAACGCTGGGAACCTGCGGCAGCCGAGTTCAGCAAAGTGCTCGCCGAGAATCCGGGAGACGCGCGGGCGCGGCAGCATCTGGGCGAAGTGTTACGGCTGTGGGGCTACCAGAGCGCCAAGAACGGCAACCTCGAAGAGGCGGCCATGCACTTGCGCGAGTCGTTGCGGTTCCGGCAGGACGACGCGGGGCTGCACAACCTTCTTGGCACGGTGTTGGTCCGTCTCGGACGTATCCGGGAAGCCGTGCCGGAATTCGACGCCGCGTTGCGCCTGGATCCGAATCTGGAGGAGGCGAGGCAAAATCTGCAAGCCGCCACCGCACAATTGCCGCGCACGCGCAATTGAAGAAGACAACATCCGCGCGCGCCCCTCAACGCCAAGGCGATAGACTGGTCGAATTGCACAGGATGCCAGCATTCCGGGGGATTTCTGTGACAAAGCCATTCTAATCGCTATGAGACACAAAAACAGAAACTCTGCCGCACTGACCGATTTCATTCCCTTTGTGTATTTCACTCCCCTTCGCTTGAGTGCTCTGGCGCTGATCGCCGTGGCTACGCTCATACCGGGCGCGCAGGCGCAGCCTCCAGCAGATGCGCAATTGGCCGCAACGCGAAATGCGAAAGAGAAGGAACTCGAGTCTCTGGCAATCGTTGACCGCAAGGTGATGGTGGCGATGCGCGATGGCAAGCGAATGGCCGCAGATATTTACCGGCCCAAGGACGCCAGCAAGAAGTACCCCATCATTTTCGTTCGCACACCCTACAACTTCAACTACTGGGACGTCCGCACCGGGATGCCGCGCGATATGTCGAGCGAGCTCGATGCGGTTAAGCGCGGGTATGCGTTTGTCGAAATGAAAGAGCGCGGGCACTTCTTCTCCGAAGGCAGCTACGATATCCTCGGAGCCCCTCTCAGCGATGGTGACGATGCCATCTCATGGATGTCTTCGCAGCCCTGGTCCAACGGCAAAGTGGGTATCATCGGCTGCTCTTCCACGGCCGAATGGCAGCTCGCCGTTGCCGCCCATGGCAACCCGGCTTTGGCGGCGATGATCCCGCAAGGTTTCGGGGCAGGCGTCGGCCGCGTGGCTCCTTACTTCGAGCAAGGCAATTGGTATCGCGGCGGCGCGGTCCAAATGTTGTTCATCTCGTGGATCTATGGCGAACAGAACCAGATCAGGCCCATGTTTCCGCCTAACACTTCACAGCAGGACCTGATTGACGCTTCGAGGCTGTTTGACCTCGCTCCCCAGATGCCGCCCGTCGATTGGGCAAAGGCCCTCTGGCACTTGCCCGAGATGGACATCATGAAGGCCGTGAACGGGCCCCGTGGCATCTTCGCCGACCGAATGGAAGTATCCACTGGCGGCGCAATGATCAAGCGGGCTCCCAATGATCCGGCATGGTATCGCGGCGGCCTTTGGCATGACGATCAGCCGATCAATGTGCCGGGTTTCTGGTTCATGTCCTGGTATGACGTGTCGGTTGGACCGAATCTGGCGGCCTATAACCGCGTTCGCCAGACCGCCAAGCCCGAGATCGCCAATCAGCAGTACGCGGTGATCGCGCCGACTCTGCATTGCAGCTACAAACGCGCTACCGAACACACGATCGTGGGAGAGCGCGACATGGGCGACGCCCGGCTCGACTGGGATGCTCTTACGTATGGGTGGTTCGACCACTTCCTGAAGGGCGACGATAACCACGTGCTCGAGAACATGCCGCGCGTGCGCTATTACACGATGGGGCTGAACAAATGGCAGTCGTCGGACACGTGGCCGCCGCAAGGCGCGCATCCGATGAAGCTGTTCCTGGCAAGCGCAGGCAAAGCGAACAGCGTGTTCGGGGATGGAAGCATGGGTGGCGCTCCTCCAGCGAGCGATAGCGCGGATGCCTTCACGTACGATCCCGCAAACCCGGTGCCTTCTTACGGCGGCAACGTATGCTGCACCGGCAATGCCGTCACTGGAGGCGCATTCGATCAGCGCAAGCTCGAGGCTCGCGAGGATGTGCTGGTGTACTCGTCGGAACCCCTGAAAGAGGGCATCGAAGTCAGCGGGCCAATCGACGTGACCTTATACGTGTCTTCCGACGCCAAAGACACCGACTTTACCGTCAAGGTGATTGACGTCTATCCCGACGGCGCCGCCTACAACCTGGATGAGACCATCCAGCGAGCGCGCTACCGCAATGGATACGACCAGCCGCTGGCGTGGATGGAGCCTGACAAGGTGTATCGCGTCGCGCTTCAACCGATGACCACCAGCAACTATTTTGCCGCCGGCCATCGCATCCGGATCGAGGTATCGAGCAGCAATTTTCCGCGCTTCGACCGCAACCTTAATACTGGCGGAAATAACTACGATGAAGCTGTCGGCCGGGTCGCGCATAACGTCGTGCATCACTCAGCCCGCTATCCGTCTGAGGTGGTGCTCTCCGTGGTGACACAGGTGCACTCGTCTGATCACTGAGGGGCCTTAACCCCTGTTCGCTTCACTTCTTGGTTTGGCTCAGTCGCGCGGCCGTAGACGGCGGAACAATGCGATTGGCGCGCAGGTAGCCGGCGATGTTGCCGTAGATCTCGTTGTTGTGGATCAGGATGTGAAGGAAGGAATAAGTCACCTGTGGCGACGACAGAATCTTGGAGTCGTCCATTGCCTCCAGCGCCGCCGCGCAGTAGGTAAATGAATCCTTCAAAGCCTTGATCACATCCGCTTTTTCCTTAAGAGACTTTGCGGTTGCCGGCGCGCTTTCTCCCCTCAGCGTGGCGCAATCCGAGTAGTTGCGTTCTGTCGAGTGGTTCAGCCACTCGGCAAAAGTCATTTGCCCGTCTGTCAGTCGAAAGGCGTATTTGTCCTCAGGCATGACTTCCGCTGCCGCTTCCAGATTCTTGCGGATCGCATTGAAGTAGCGTTGGGTGCCGGTGGTGGTGAGAGTGTTTTGCGCCTTCAGCGCGACAGCGAACACAAGAATTGAAAATGCGGCGGCTATTCGACGGCTCAAGAAGTGGTTGGGTGGACGCATAGGAACAGCATACGCTTGATGCGTGTCCAAATTTCTTCGTCGTGTTCGCTCGAGGCGACGTTCGCTGATTTCACTGGCGTGAATGCCGGCCCTTGACCGAGCGAGATAGGTTGGCGATCGTGCTGCGTGACGGCAGCGTTGCAGAGTACGTTATTGATAATAAACAAGATACATCTCAATTCAGCCTCATTTTCCACCTGTGAATATCTTTCATCCACAAGATGTGGAAAAGCACGAGCCCGCGTAAATGGTTTATCCATTATCGAGTTGCAGGCGCTCAAAGATCGCGGGAAATTCGTCCTTGACTTCACCTCCCCATGGCCCTACACTCCAATCACAAACAGGTTTTGACGGTTGCGTGCCGTCGGATCTGATTTTCCCATCAAACGTAATCCTCGCCGAAAAGCGAGGCCTGGAAACAGGACAGAGACGGCCCATTCCTACCCGAATGGGCTGTTTCTGCGTTCGGGGCAGCCAACGGACAGGCGAATATAAGGCGAACAGCGCCGAGACGAGTCTCGGCACGGCAGGCACGAGTGCCTGCGCCACAAAAAACCGGGCGCGAGTACTTTCTGTCACTGGCTGGCCTACCAACGCCGAGGCGCGGATAAACAGCCCACGGGCGAGAGGGGCAAGTCTCAGCCCCACGGTGTACCGTGGTGCGTATGGCAACTCTTGGATATGTGGAATATGAGCAGGCTGGCGCGGAAGTTCGGGCGGTCTACGACGACATCATGGCGACGAGAAATACTGACTGGATCAACAATTTCTGGAAGGCGCTGGCGCACGACCCGGTCTCGCTGAAGCGAACTTGGGAGAGTATCAAACAGATTATGGCGCCGGGCGCTCTGGACGCCCTTACCAAGGAAATGGTCTATCTCGCCGTCAGTGTCAGCAATCAGTGCCCGTATTGCATCGCCTCGCATACGGCTGCCGCGCGCAAGGCTGGGATGTCAGAGAATATGTTTCAGGAGCTGATGGCGGTTGTCGGAATGGCCAATGAAACCAACCGTCTGGTGTCGGGCTACCAGGTGGAGATTGACGAGCGGTTCAAACGGTAAGGCTTGGGCCCTCGTGCCTGCGACATGGGCTTGTGGCGCGTGCCTGAGCCGCTTGCGGGCAGATCGATTTTGCCATTGGTGGTACCATTCCTTGCAAATGGATAAAGCTTCGTTGATCGTACTTGTCACAGGGGTTTGGCTGCTTGCGGGCTGCTCGCCCCCGCGGGAAGTGACACCGGCACTGACGCCTGAGAACGCACAGGCGCTTCTGAACGCCAACGATCGCGCTATGACGTGGATCAAGTACGCGCAAAAACAGGACTACTCGTGCCAATGGCATGTCGAGCTGCCGGATCAATCGGCACATCCGACGGAGATCGATGTGGACCACATCGTTCACTGCCAAATCACGAAGAGTCCGCGCGAGTTGGACGCAAGCGTGCAGTTTGCCTTCGACAAGGATCAGAAGCGTTGGCTGATCAGCGCGTTCCGCAGCTAGCTCCGCGGCTTCGTGTCAGAAGGCCGTTGAGGCCGCAGGCAGTATCGCAAGGACCGCTCCCTTGGGTCGCGGCTCGGTGCGGGCCATATCGGTGTCGGCCAAATCCGCGCCACTCGCCAAAATCCCAAAACCGCCAAAATCGGTGTCAGAGACCCAAAAGCCCGATTTTTCTGGTGAGACGTTAGCGGGAGACGGGCCACTAAGTGGCTGATGCCACGGCCTCATCGAATCCTCGTCGCGGATGTGCCGCTCCACATTACCCAGCGTGGCAACTACGGCCAACGCGTGTTCTTCCGCGACGAAGACCGCCGGCTCTATCTGGCGCTGCTGGCGGAATTCCTCCCCCACTACGGCGTCTCGCTGGAAGGCTATTGTCTGATGTCCAATCACGTTCACTTAGTCGCCACACCACACAACGACAAGGGGTTATCCCGCGCGCTTCAGCGCATTCAAAGCGACTATTCCCGCTCGCTCCATCTGCGGTTGCGCCGTGTGGGTCACCTCTGGCAGGCGCGCTTCTTTTCGACCGCGCTCGACGAAGAACATTTCTGGGCAGCAATGCTTTATGTGGAGCAAAACCCGGTGCGGGCGGGGTTGGCCGAACGAGCCGAACAATGGCGCTGGTCGAGCGCGCCGGCACACTGTAGCGGGCACAGTGACCCGCTGCTGGACCTAGTGCGTTGGCGTGCCCGATTCGACGCAAATCGTTGGCAGCGTTACCTGGCACTGGGTCCGGCGGCGGGTCAGATGGAAGATCGGATCCGGGCGGCGACACGGAGTGGATTTCCGTTGGGAAGCGAAGAGTTTCGGGACGGCATGGAAGCTCAACTAGGTCGGCCGGTGAGCCCGCTGAGAGCCGGGCGACCGAAGAAAGCCGCTGCGCCGCAGGCACTTACAGCGACCTCGCTGGCTCAGCCTGCCTAGCCGAAATTCTGTAATGAGGTCTCTGACACCGATTTGGCGATTTGGCGTGGATTTGTAATGAGGTCTCTGACACCGATTTGGCGGATTTGGGGGGGACACTGAGACCGATCGTGACACCGATGGGGGGGGCAGTTCGAACTAGGTGCTTTGGATGGTGCGTGATTCTGCGTCCCAGCGAACGGGCTTTCCGCGGAAGTAGGATTCGTTCGCCATATGGCACGCGATGGCGGCATGGTTGCCGAATACCGCATCTTCGGCCACCGGGTGGCGCGATTTCACGGCGCGGAAGAAATTCAACAAATGCGGCGGCTCATCGTCCCAGTCGTTGCCGTGAATGACCGTGTCAGTCAGCATGGGCAATGCGGCCAACGCAGCATCGTGTTCAGCGTGCCATTTGGCGAAATATTCCTCGCGCATCTTGCGCGGGAAACTGCCCGAGTAATAGCTGGGTGACATGTCGATACCCCGCTGTGGCGAAAGCCTGAGCTCGGAGCCGCTAGCATCCATAATGCCCTTCGGCCCCATGAAACGCGCGAGCTCCGGAGTCTCTGTACCCAAGCCCAGGCGCACGTAAACCGGCACACCGTGGTAGTCGAAGAGGACCAGATGCAGGTCGGGCATGTTGCGGCCGTCCTTCCAGCGGAAAATGCCACCAAGGGCCTGGGCCGAACGGGGCGGCTCATTCCACCCCAGCGTGAACAGCATTCCGCTCAACAGGTGAACCATCAGATCACCGCCAACGCCGGTGCCGTACTCTTTCCAGCAGCGCCAGCGGGCAAAACGCTTCGGGTCAAGCGGGATCTTGGGGGCGTCATTGAGCCAGGTGTCCCAGTCGAGATTTTCAGTCGACAGGTCGAGGGGGGGCGGATACTCCCAGGCACCAGTGGGATCGTTGCGGCCGAGCGTGAGTTCCACCATTTCCACTTCGCCAATAGCGCCTTCGGCGTAGGCGCGGCGCGCGGTGTCGCACAAGACAGAGCTGACGCGTTGCGAGCCGATCTGAACGATGCGCTGGTTGCGATGAGCAGCCTCCACCATCTCGAAGCCTTCTTCGGCGCGGTGCGACATGGGCTTCTCACAATAAATGTCCTTGCCTGCGTTGCAGGCGTCCACTACGACGCGCTTGTGCCAGAAGTCCGGGACGGCGGCAATGATGCAATCGATATCCTTGCGTTCGAGCAGTTCGTGATAGCGCCGGGTCACGGGCAGGCTCGGATTGCCGGTGATCTCTCTGGCCAGCGTGTGGCGGCCATCATAGAGATCGGCCGCCGCAACACATTGGGCGCCTGCCAATCCGTGCGCGGCACCCAGCAGGCCTGAACCCTGCATCCCAATGCCAATCATGCCGAACCGGATCCCTTGCGCGCCTTGCATGGCTTCGGCAGAATGCAGCCGTGCCGCCGCTCCGGCCGCCAACAGGCTTCCTGTAACAGCGCTGCTCTGCAGAAATGTTCGCCGCGAAACGTCATTCGCCATAAAATCATTCTCCTTGCGAGGGAGAGCGGCTGTCCCGGGCGCCACCTCGCGACTTCCAAGATACACCCAGCCCGTCAGGGCCAGCGCCAGCGGACGGCGCCTCTGGTGCGCCCCGACGCCTATACTCAATAAAGTTCGTTTCGTGTCAGGGGGCATCCAATATATGCGTCTGAGCTCGACGTGGAAATGGCTTGCCGTGCCGATGATGGCCGTGTGCGCCGCGGCCAGCGAAATCCCGAACGACGCTGTTTCCTCGAAAGTAGACGCGATCTTCGCGGCGGCGACCGATACCCGGTCCCCAGGCGTAGCGGTCGAAGTCAGGAGGAATAGCCGGACGATTTTCGCACGCGGCTACGGCGTGCGGGATTTGCGAACCAGCGCCAAGCTCGACGCGCGCACCGATTTCCGCCTCGCCTCTTTCACCAAGCAATTCACGGCAATGGCGGTGATGCTGCTGGTGCACGACGGGAAACTGCGATATGACGAACCGCTAACCGAAGTCTTTCCCGATTTCCCGGCGTACGGGCAGGGCATCACCATCCGACACCTGCTGACACACACGTCGGGCCTGCCCGATTATGAAGACCTGATGGATTCGATCGAAAAAGCCAAGGGGCCAAAGTGGTCGGCAACGCAACAGATTCAGGATGCCGAAGTCCTGGAGCTTTTGAAACAGACTACGCACGGAAAATTCGCGCCGGGTACAAGTTGGGCTTACAGTAACTCCGGCTACGTGGTGCTTGGGCTGGTGGTGGCCAAAGTGAGCGGCGAGCCTTTCGGCCAATTCGTCAGCGAGCGAGTCTTCAAGCCGCTCCACATGAGCCGAACTCTGGTGTTCGTGAACGGGAAGAACACCGTGCCGAACCGCGCCTACGGGCACACGAAGGAAAACGGCGTGTTCACGGAAACCGACCAGAGCTCCACTTCGGCAACGCAGGGTGATGGCGGAGTGTATTCGAACCTGGTGGATCTGGCGAAATGGGATGACGCTTTGGCGCGTCACACACTACTCGGCGAACGGGAGATGGCTCCGGCGCAGGCTCCCGTGAAGCTGGCCGACGGTTCGCCTACGCTTTGGCCGCGCGAGCCGGATGGCGACAACCTGGATCCGGGCAAGACAGTCTCGTATGGGTTTGGCTGGTTCCTCGACGCCTACAACGGCCACCAGCGCATGTGGCATACCGGCAGCACGCGCGGCTTCCGCACGGTGATCGAGCGATTCACGAGTGATGGGTTGACCATTATCATTCTCGCCAACCGCACGGACCTGGATCCGTCAAAACTTGCGCTCCAGGTTGCGGACATAATGCTTGCGGCGAAGTAGTTGGCGTGAAGGTCCCCCGAAGCAGCCTGTCTGAGGTGGCTTGCTCCTTATACTGGAAGAGGGATCTGTCCATGCACGAATATATCGAACAGCGCGATGGAGGCTATTACGTGGCCGGGACGCGGATTTCGCTGGACTCGGTCGTCTGCGCCTTCAACCGCGGAGATTCCCCTGAGCGCATCCTAGAGGAATTTTCGCTGCTCGAAAGAGTGTCCAGGGTTTACGGCGCGATCGATTTCTATCTCGACCACAAGGCCGAGGTCGACGACTACCTTGAAGAGACAGGACGCGAATTCGAGGCCAGCGGCGTTCCCCTGGAACAGGCCAATCCCGTGCTTTGGGAAAAGATTCGACAGGCACGGTCAGTATCGGATCCTAATGATCTTCGTGATCAGGCTTATCATCTTCCGTCGCTGGTTCGCCACGTGTTTACCCGATGAGCGCCGCACAATTTTTCACTCTTTCGGGCGTTTCGGCGTTTTGCCGGGAATTCCCGGCGCGTTCTCGTGAACGTACTCGCGCACATTGACGGCCATGCCTTTTGCCAGCGAGATCACCTTGTCACCATACTTATCCCGCAGATGATCGACGGCGCGAAAAGCCCCGCGCAAACGCTGCTTGTGCGGCTCTTCCAGCAAGCTCATCTGCCCCTCGCTGCCCTCGAGCGCTCCGGCATGCACGCCGATCAGCCGGATCAGCGTTTTGCCATCCCATGCCTTGCGAAACAGCGCGGTCACCGTCCCGGCGATTTCGTTATCCAACTGCGTGGCGGCGTCGAGCGACTCCGCGCGGGTAATGGTTTCGAAATCCGCATTGCGCAGCTTCAGTTGAATTACTCGCGCATAGAGACAATGCTGCCGCAGCCTCGCCCCCACCATTTCCGCAAGCTTCCACAGTGTCGCCTCGAGACGCTCGCGGTCGGCGATATCCTCGGAAAACGTCGTTTCGTGGCTGATGGATTTGGGTTGTTCGTGTTCGCCGATTTCTCCGTCAAACCAGCCGCCCGCGTCCTCGCCACGCGATTTGCCCGCCATCGCCAGGCCCCATTTTCCGAAACGCTGCCTCAGGAACGCTTCCTCGAGATTGGCGAGATCGCCCACCTTTCGAATGCCGAGTTGCTCCAGGGACCCCGCCGCCACTTTCCCGATGCCGGGGATTCTTCGCACATCGAGCGGCGCCAGAAACGCGGCCTCTTGTCCGGGCAACACCCACAGCACACCGTTCGGCTTGGCCTGGTCTGACGCCACTTTTGCCACCAGCCGCGAAGTAGCCAGCCCGAGCGAACAGTTCAATGCCGTTTCACGCCGGATGGCATCATGCAACTTGTGCGCGGTCTCGAGGACGGAGCCGTGCAAGCGCTCGGTCCCGGTGAGATCCAGGTAGGCTTCGTCGATGGATGCCATTTCCACTTGCGGCGTGAAGCGTTCCAGAACCGCGTATACTTTGCCCGAATACTCGCGATAGCGTTCCATGTGGCCAGACACAAAAATCGCGTGCGGGCATAGTTTCGCGGCCTGGCGAAGCGGCATGGCGGAGTGGACGCCGAACTTTCGCGCCGGATAGGAAGCGGCTGAAACCACGCCGCGTTGATTGGGACGCCCGCCTACGATAACCGGTTTGCCTTTGAGGGATGGATCAAACAGCTCTTCGACGGAAACGAAGAACGCGTCCATATCGAGGTGGCAAATGCGCCGCATCATCTAGTTATCGCGCCCGCAACGGGATTGACTATCCGTCCTCTGTTATCGCCGCTCCGCGACGACCACTCGCGGCAAACCCGCCAGGTCGTCCAGCACCTGGATCGAAGTCCAGTGCGCCTGGAGGCGCGGCACGGCAAAATCAACCGAGCGGTATCCAAGTTCCATCATCAATTGTCCGCCCGATCGCACGGCGCCGGTCGCCTGCTCGATCAAGCGAGCGTAGATTTCGTTTCCCGACTCCCCGCCATATAGTGCCACTGGCGGCTCCCAGTCGCGCACTTCGCGCTGCAGGTTGGCTTTGTCGGCTGCCGGCACGTAGGGCGGATTTGAGAGCAGCAGGTCGAGGCGTTCCGCTTGCACCGCCTCAGCCATGTTCCCGGCGAAAAACGCGACCGCGGCCTGATAGGTTGCGCGATTTTGTTCGGCAACGCGAAGAGCTTCGAGCGAGATGTCCGAGGCGGTGACGAGCCGCCCGGTCTCGAGCGCCACGGAAATGGCAATCGCGCCCGAACCCGTTCCCAGGTCAAGAATTCGGCCGTGTGCGCGCTCGCGGACGGCGGTAATCGCGGCTGCCACCAAATGCTCGGTTTCCGGACGCGGAATGAGCACATCCGGATTCACAAAGAAGTCGCGGCCATAGAACTCCTGGCGCCGGGTGATGTACTGCGTGGGCTTGCCCGCCAGCCGCTGGTCCAGATAGCCTGCAAAATGCGTCCAACCCAACTCGCTCAGTTCATCAGTCGAATGCGCATAAAGGTACGCGCGGTCGTGGCTGAGCGCGTGGCACAGTAATACCTCGGCAGTAAGACGCGGCGCGGGGATGGACGCGCGTTCCAGAAGCTCGACTCCGTGCGCTAGTGCGGCGGCAATAGTCACTTTCTTGAGCCTACTGCTTCGCCGGTTGCGGCGAAACGGGTCCGAGGGCCCCTGCCTGGGTTCGGTTTAGCCCCCCATTAAGTAAGTATTGTTTGTCCGAGCCCTTTCTGCGATCATTAAGGACATATGGCCTCCAGTTTCCAAGGGCCCGTCCCCGTTCTCACTTTGAATACGCTTACTCAAAGTGATTCGATTGTGGTCGAGTGCAAGGGCAAGCTTGTCTCCGGAACCGCGGACGAGCTGCATTCCGAGGTTAAGGCCTTATTTCAGCGCACCAAGCATGTGATTCTCGACCTCACCGGCGTCACGCAAATGGATAGCTCGGGCCTGGGCACCATCGCCGCCCTATACATCTCGGCGAGGGCCGCTGGGTGCCGGCTGGAGTTGATCAACTTGAGCAAGCGGGTTCGCGAGTTAATGTCGCTGACCAACCTCGTGCTCTTGTTTGAACCGGCCGGCGATATCCGTGTGGGGTAAGTCGCCCGGTTACAGACCGGACCGGTTCAGCCCTTTTGGCGTTTACTTCCGCTAACATCTTTCGACGTCCGCTGGCCCCAAGGTAATGTGTGGTAGCACCAAGCTGACGCATGGGGCTGGCGACCGCGCGTTTGCCCGGGCAAAACCACTCACAGCGGCTATAGCCATTGACACTATAGTCATAGTGGCTATAATGGATGCATGGATGACCAGCTCGACCCCACCGCTCTTCTTCCGCTTCCGCCCGTGACCTTCCACATACTTCTGGCGCTAGGTGACGAAAGCCGGCACGGTTACGCAATTATTCAGGATGTTGCCGCTAGAACACGCGGTGAACTGAAGTTGGGGGCCGGCACGCTTTACCGCTCGATCCAGCGCATGTTGGACCAGGGTCTGATCCTCGAAACGGCAGAACGCCCCGACCCCGAGCTCGACGACGAACGTCGCCGTTACTACCGAATTACGTCATTCGGCGAGCAGGTGGCGCGCGCGGAATCGCGCCGGCTGGTGGAGCTTGTAAGACTGGCGCGCGCCGGCGGATTCGTCGCAGGGAGGGCATGATGCGGACTTACCAGGCTCTGCTGTTTCTCTGCCCCACGGCCTTTCGAAACGAATACGGCACGGAGATGACCGCTGTATTTGCGCGCCGCCGCCGCGAAGCGTCGAATGTCCTGGCGTGGTTATGGCTATGGCTGGAGACCGTATGCGACGTGGCGGTCACGGCTGCGCAAGCGCATGTCGACATTCTGCGCCAGGATCTGCGCGATACTTTTCGCTCGATGCGCCGCGCACCGGGATTCGCTGCGACGGTGATTACGGTCACCGCTCTCGGCATCGGGGCCACGACAGCGGCCTTCTCGATCGCGGATCACGTCTTCCTCCGGCCGCTGCCTTATGCCGATTCAGGGCGCCTGGTGACGGTCTGGCAGAGTTTCGGCCAGTACGGCGAAATGGAACTTTCTCCGCTGAACTATCGCGATTGGAAGCGGATGAACAACGTGTTTGAATCCATGGCCGCCTATCGCGGACTGGCCGTGAACCTCAGCGGCGATGGACCGCCTTTGCACCTGGAAGGCGTCTGCGTTACTGCCGACGTGCTGCCGCTGCTAGGAGTGAAACCCGCGCTAGGCAGGCTCTTCAGGGCCGAGGACGATCGCGAGGGAGCTTCGAAGACCCTGATCTTGAGCGACTCACTTTGGCGCTCTCGTTTCGGCGCTGATCCTGGCGTTCTTAATCGCAAGGTAATTCTAGACGACGCGCCCTATACGGTGATTGGCGTCATGCCACCGAACTTCTTCTTTCCGCGCCGCGATGTCGCGATGTGGGCTCCGATGCAGTTTGCGGCGGAAGAGTTTTCGGATCGCACTGATTATTACCTAAATGTTGTCGCCAAACTGGCGCCCGGAGTGACGCGTGGGCAGGCTCTTGCCGGGATAAAGGTGGTTGCCGCACAGCTCGAAAAGCAGTATCCCAGGGATAATGCTCACGTTTCGGCAAGCATCGCCGGCTTTCGAGACATGGTCTCGGAAAAGTCGCGGATCCTGCTGATCGCCCTGGTTGCCGCTTCGCTCTGCCTGTTGCTGATCGCGTGCACGAATCTCGCAAATCTCTTGCTCGCCCGCAGTATGATCCGCCGCAAGGAGATCGCCGTGAGAACGGCTCTTGGCGCCGGCCGGGAGCGGCTCGTGCGCCAATTGCTCACTGAGAGTCTTCTGCTCGCCTTCGCCGGAGGCGTGCTCGGAGTCTTGCTCGCGATTGAGGCCGCGCCATTGCTGGTCCGGCTGGTTCCTAGCGGGCTGCCGATTGCCGAAACGCCGCCACTAGACCTTCGCGTGCTGGCGATTGCAGCGGCGATGACGATTCTGACCGGGGTTGGCTTCGGAACGCTGCCGGCGGTGAGCACTTCGCGCGCGGGTGTTACCGGATTGCAGGAAGGTTCGCGCTCCGGTGTTGGCGGCCGGCGCGAGCGCCTCCGCGGCCTGCTGGTTGCCGGCCAGGTCGCCTGTTCGGTGGCACTCCTGGTCTCGTGCGGTTTGCTGATTCGCGCTTTATGGCGTGTCGAAGCAACCGATCCCGGGTTCCGCACCGCCGGTGTCCTGACGCTTCAAACGGCTCTGCCGATGCCGAAATACGACGCCACTTCGAAGCGGGTCCGATTCTACGATCAGGTGCTCGGCGGCGTTCGATCGCTTCCTGGCGTGGAAAGCGCCGGATTTATCAGCTTTCTGCCGATGAGCAAGAACCGCGGCGGCATCTGGAGCGTGGCGGTGGATGGAGAGCCGCGGGACCCGGCCCATCAAGACCATGCGAGCGTCCGCTTTGCGACTCCCGATTTCCTCAGAACGATGGGGATTCCGCTCGTGGCGGGCCGCGACATTTCCAATGCCGATACCATCGACACGCTTCCCGTCGCCGTGGTCAGCCAATCATTCGTTCGCCGGTACTGGCCACAAGTGAACCCGCTCGGCCACCATTTCAAGCTCCAGTTCCAGGGGGAGGAGCGCACCGTTGTGGGCGTTGCCGGAAATGTGCGCGTGCGCGGGCTGGAGAGGAACAGCGAGCCTCAAGTGTATATGCCGTACAAGCAGATGAAGGATGGCCAGTCCACCTGGTACGCACCTAAGGACCTTGCTGTCCGGGCAGCTTCGGATCCGATTTCCTTGCTGCCGGCGATCCGGCAGATTATCGCCGCCGCAGATCCGGAACAGCCCATCTCCGAAGTGCAGACGCTTTCAGATCTTGTCGCTGCCGATGCCGCGCCGCGCGCTGTGCAGGTTCGCGTGCTGGGCGGGTTCGCCCTGCTCTCGTTTCTGCTGGCGGCTTTGGGAATTCACGGTTTGCTCTCGTTCATGGTTTCCAGCCGCGCGCCGGAAATCGGCGTGCGTATCGCAGTCGGCGCACAAGCTCGTAACATCATGGGCCTGGTGCTTGGCGAAGGCGCTGCGCTTTGCGGTATCGGAATCCTCGCTGGGTTGCTGCTTGCCTGGGCGGCCGGGCAGTCATTGCGCACAGTGCTCGCCGACGTGAATCCTCTGGATCCGCTCACGTTTCTGACGGGATTCCTGCTCGGCAGTTTGATGACGTTGGGGGGTAGTCTGCTGCCTGCGCTTCGCGCCATCCACGTCGATCCGATTGTCGCCATTCGCAGCGAGTAGCTCCACGCACGCCAGTATGCGGTCGTAAAGCCAAGCGGTCTCCCTCGATCATGGTCCGGTGGCCGGCGCTTGCCAAGGTGGCAGTATTTGATCTACAATTCAGAACAAATGGGCGATCACTACCTCGGCGAGTTCGAACAGATAGTTCTGCTGGCTGTCGTGCGGCTTGGGGAAAACGCTTACGGCGTGCCGATCCGGCATGAGATCGAAAAGCGCGCGGACAGGAAAGTTACGGTCGGAGCCCTGTATTCGACGCTCGACCGGCTCGAAGGCAAGGGATATCTCAGTTCGTGGTTCGCCGAGCCTACTTCCGAACGGGGCGGGCGGGCGCGGCGCTATTTTCGCGCGGAGCCCCAAGGAATCGAAGCGCTGGCTCTGGCCAAGGAGATGTTCGACCGCATGTGGAAGGGGGTGCGCCTTGCCTGAGCGGACGCCAAGATTAGCGGAGTGGCTCCTCAGGCGCCTTGTACCGGGGCGGGAGGGCGAAATCATTGCAGGGGACCTGTATGAGGAGTTCGTGGCGCGCGGGGGCGGGCGGCTCTGGTATTGGGTTGAGGTGATCAGTTGCATCGCGGTGCGGCTCTCGCCCCATCGATTGACGGCGCCGGACCTACGGCAGGATCTGCACTATGCCGCTCGCGTGTTGCGGCGCAACCCTGGATACAGCCTTACGGCGATGCTGTGCCTGGGGCTGGGAATCGGAGTAAACAGCACCGTCTTCAGCATGGTGGATGAGCTTTTTTGGGAGCCGCTCCCTGTTCCTCAGGCGGATCGTGCGGTCGCAATCGGCCGCACCGGCGAGGAGATGACCTGTTCGTACCGCGATTACCTCGATTTTGAGCGTCGACTGGCGATGCCTGGCGGACACCAGTTCTCCGGGTTGTTGGCTTACGATGACGAGGCGACGTCTATGGACGTAGATGGCACGAGCCAGATCATTATGGCTGAAGCAGTGTCGGCGAACTTTGCGAATGTTTTGCAACTGCCGGCACAGGCGGGCCGATGGTTTACACCAGAGGAAGACAGGCCTGGCAGCGATCCGGTGGCCGTGCTCAGCGACGGCGCCTGGGAGCGACGCTTCGGCCGGAGTATGAGCGCTATCGGGCGACGCGTGCGAATCGAGGCGCAGTGGTATCGAGTGGTGGGCGTGGCGCCGCGAGGATTCCTCGGCGTGTCGCCTCCCCATACGATGGAACTCTGGTTTCCGTTGATGTCGCGACCCGAGGTGAGGCAGGTGCTGGCCAATGCGGGCGAGCGCGAGCGGCCCCGCGTACGGTTGATCGGGCGCCTGGCTCCAGGAATAGGCGTGCGGCCGGCGGAAGCTGCCTTTCGATTGGTGGACACCCAGATCCGGCGCGAGTTTCCGCGAGACCCCGGATCGACGCCGGCAGGTTTGGTCACGGTGGCCATCGCGGCTGGATCCACTATGCCAGCAGCCAGGGAGGTGGCGACACCTATCTCAATTCTGCTGCTTTCCGTAACCGGCATCGTGTTGCTGATCGCTTGCGTGAATGTAGCGAATTTGCTGCTATCGCGCTCGGTTGTGCGGGGGCGCGAGATGGCTGTTCGCCGGACGATGGGCGCCTCGCGATGGCGGCTGGCACGCCAGACATTGGCGGAGGGACTCGTGCTGGCGGCCGGCGGGGCCGCGCTCGGATTGTTTATTGGATACGGCGCGAACCAGCTACTCGCCCGGTCTCTGCCGGCGTTGCCGCACGTAGGCCTGGTGACGCTGGATTTGAACATAAACTGGCGAGTGGCGGCGTTTGCGGCGGTGATCGCAGCAGCCAGCGCGCTGCTATTCACGCTTTCGCCCGCGATCGAGCACTCGCGCCAGGACTTGAGCTTGTCTCTAAAAAGCGAAGGCGCCCCCGTGCGGCGGATGCGGCAGCGCGATGTGTATGTGGTGGCACAGGTAGCATTATCACTGACTCTGCTGGTTGCGGCGATGTTGCTTGTTCGCGCGATGCAGCATGCGCAACGAATCGAGCCCGGTTTTGCGATAGACCACCGCCTGGCCGCGCGCATTTACGTTTCGGAGCCCGAGTACACGCCGGAATCCGGCCAATTGTTCCTGGCGCGCCTGCTCGACGCCGTTCGGGCGGCGCCCGGCGTGCGAAGCGCAACGCTGAGCTACACGACTCCGCTGAGCTTTTCGGATTCTGTGTGCACGGCTGTGGAACGGGACGCTCGCCCGCACAGAGCCGCTTCCGATGTCGTGGTCCCCGGATATTTCGAAACTATTGGCACTCCGATCGCGCGAGGACGGCAGTTTGAGCCAACGGATCAGGCGGGTTCGCCGACCGTCGTGATTGTGAATCAGACGTTCGCGGCTCGCTACTGGCCGAATCAGGACGCGGTGGGAAAGACGGTCTGGCTGGGATGCGACGCGAAAGCGCCCCGCACGATGGCGGAGGTGGTGGGTGTGGCGAAGGATGCCAAGTACGAATCGCTGGATGAGTATCCACGCTCGTTCGTGTATCGTCCGCTCAGCCAGAGTTGGGTTGGATTTGTGGCACTGATCGTTGAGACTTCCGGCGCCCCCGGCGACTTCACAGCGCCGTTACGCGGCGTCCTGCACGGTGTGGATCCCGACCTGCGGGTTTATGAGATCGAAACGCTGGAGCAGTACGCAATGGACTCATTGTGGAAGCTGCGCTGGCAGGCTTCCCTGTTAGCGGTGTTCGGCGGCCTGGCCATGCTGTTGGCTGCAGTGGGGCTCTACGGAATAGTGGCTTACGCGGTGGCGCAACGGACGCGGGAGATCGGCGTAAGAATCGCGATGGGGGCGCAACGGGCCGACGTGATGTGGATGGTGCTAAGCCGAGGGTTGGGCCTGACGGCGATCGGTATCGGCGTCGGGCTGGTGCTGAGCGCAGGAGTGACACGGCTGCTGGCGATGTTGCTCTATGGCATGAGCTCGCTCGACCCCGTGGCATTCTCGGTTGCGGCTCTGGGATGGCTAACGGTCGCGATGTTGGCGAGCTATTTCCCGGCACGCAGAGCGATGAAGGTGGATCCAGTGGTGGCGTTGCGATGGGAGTGAGTTGTACGTTAGTGAGTACGATCATTGCTCCAAACGTTAACTCCAGAGGTCCCGATCATGCGCACGCGTCTGTTGATTCTCGGCGCCCTTGTTGGCGGCTCCGTCAGTTTGTTTGGCCAAAAGCCCGCGTGGCAGCCTGCTCCCGGGCATCTGACGTTGCCTCTCTGGCCAAAGGGGGCGCCGGGTGCTGCGCCAAATCCGGCGGCAGAAATCGATGTGACCACCGCGAAAGACAACCTCATCGCGGGCAAGCCGCTTATCCGTCTGGGCAACGTGTCCAACCCTACCCTCACGCTCTACGCTCCCAAAGGCAAAAACACCGGCGCCGCGGTGGTTGTTTTCCCGGGAGGCGGTTACCGCATCCTCGCCATTGACCTCGAGGGGACCGAGGTGTGCGACTGGCTTAATTCCGCAGGCGTGACTTGCCTGCTTGTGAAATACCGCGTGCCCGATTCGGGGCCTTACCCGAAATCCTCCGCCGCATTACAGGATGCGCAGCGCGCAGTGGGGATGGTGCGGTCTCACGCCAGCGAGTGGCACATTGATCCGCATCGAATCGGAGTCCTGGGCTTTTCCGCGGGAGCTCACCTTGCCGCCGCGCTCAGTACTCACTTTGATCAACGGCTCTATGATTCGATTGACGCCGCTGACAGCCTGAGTTGCCGGCCCGACTTCGCCGTAATCGTTTATCCGGGTTATCTGGCGTTGGCCGAGAAGAACTTCGCTCCCAATCCCGACATTCACGTGACGGAACAAACGCCGCCATCGTTTATCGTTCAGGCCGAGGATGATCCGGTGCATGTCGAAAACGCCACGGTGTATTTTCTCGCGCTTAAGAATGCGAAGGTTCCGGCGGAACTGCATATTTATGCCGAGGGCGGACACGGTTACGGCCTGCGCCGCACCGCGCTGCCGGTGACGACGTGGCCAGCAAGTGTGCAAACGTGGCTGCATACGATTCATATGCTGCCAAATTCCGCTGGGTCAGGCTCGCGGGCGAAGTAAGCTTGTTGAAGGCTTACTCCATCGATTGATAACTGATGAACGTCACTCGACGGCCATCCGGGGACCACGGTTGTGTTCCCAGCGAATCTCGCCCACCGGTAAAGCGCGCCAGGGTCTTAATACTCTTGTCGGCCAGCCCGATTACCCGCAGTTCTACTTCCGCGTTCTCTGGAAGCGCCTTGAGATCTTTCGAGTAACTCAAGAATAGAAGCAACTTTCCGTCTGGCGACAGACGGGGCGATTCGTTGTTGAAATCGTCAGAAGTCATTTGCTCAGGCTGGCTGCCATCGGCCGCCTTGCGCCAGATCTGCATGCTGCCGTTTTGGCTCGAGGCAAAATACACAAGCTTGCTTTCCGGCTGATCGGTAACAGGAGCTCCCACTGGAGCCGCGGTTTTCAGGGGCGTGAATGGCGTTTCCTGGCGCTGGCCGTCGAGTTGGAAGGTCAGCACGTGGCCATCCGGGCTCCAACCTGGCGCGGCAAGATGTTTACGCGAGACGTAGCCGGAGCGCGCGTCTCCCGAGAGCAGGACTGTCTCTATCGTGCTGTACTGCGCCTGGGGATGAGTGACGCTCGTGCTCAGGTCTACGTCTGTGAACATAGCCCTCTCCACTGCATCCTTCTGATGAGCGCACACGCCGATGCCGACGTAAAACGGGGCGTGTATCTCGACGCGCACGGAACCGCCCGCAAATTGTAGATCTTCGTTCTCGCTTGCGATCCATAAATAAAAGCGGTCACCCTGTTTCTCTATCCGCAACCTTGCCGGAGCCGACACGTTCGCTTCAATCTCATGGGTGACAGCTCCTTGCTTGTCGCGGTACTGAAGCGAAGTCAGGCCATCCCCATGCCGCGCCGCATCCACGTAGGCCGAATCGCCATCGAGACTCTGCCGGATCATCAACACCGCTTTGCGGTGGCCTTCACTGCTGCTGCCGAGAATAGAGATATTTGCCGCGAGCGTCAGGTCCTGGGCCGAAACCTTCTTCCACACGAAATGAAACTCATCGCTGGCAAGCCACATGTTCACGCCGCTGCCGTACAGCAAGTAAGACTTGGCGGCCGCGTCGTATTCTCCCGAGCCCGGATGCACGACATTGCCAATGTCGTTTTGACTTTCGAATATGCCGAGTGGTGCGGCTGCATCCTGGCCTGCCGCGGCGCATGGCAACAGGCTGGCCAACGCGATTAAAGCGAACCGGAACATAGCTCTCCAGGAAGGCAGTTTCCTTCCGGCCTTCCAGTTTATCGATATGCGTCGGAGAACAAGTCCGAGGACGGCCGTTGGTCGGCGGGAGACTTTGCGACAGTGGGAATTGGCGATATGGGGCACACTCGCTGGTATTTCGCATTTACGGTGACAGCGCTCGCCACAGCCGGCCTGGCAGTGATTCATGCGAAGGCTCCGGCGCGATTGGGCAGCAACTCACAGGGGGAATCTTTCAAATTCGGCGGCCTGCGTTCGTTTGAGATTGTTCCCTTGGAGACAGTTTCGGAAACCTCCTCTAACGCCAGCATTGGCGACCTGAACGGCGATGGGAATCCGGATATCGTGCTGGTGAACGG
>Ga0181537_10000232_pt1 | contig 52033 bp, 38 predicted proteins | sample PEATcosm2014_Bin_39_FD_119765 | JGI IMG/M metagenome (GOLD analysis project Ga0181537, IMG submission 119765) | Peatland microbial communities from MTU Mesocosm Facility, Houghton, MI, USA - PEATcosm2014_Bin23_10_metaG | ecosystem: Environmental > Terrestrial > Soil > Wetlands > Peat | place...
GACCGAGAACGTCTTTACGACACACACAGAGCCGCAGCCTGAGCCAACGTTGCGTCGCAACCTGGAGCTGCCAAAGGGTGTCTTGCAGAAGAATCTCAAGACCTTCGTTTATCTGGGTGCGGCATTGCTCGTGATTGTAGCGGCCCTCTTCAGTTCGTCCGGCAAGAAGACGCCTGGACAGGCCACCGCGAAAGGGCAACCACCGCAACCCGCCTTGCAGGACAACACTGACAGCAACGTGCAGGAATTGAAGAACCAACTTCAGGCCGAACGTCAGAAAGAACAGCAGGCAGCAGTAGCCGCCGCTGCGATGGCAGATCCGTCGCTCGCGTCTGCGACGCCCCAGCAGCGAGCTGCCGCCGCGGCCTATGGACCGACCGGCGTTGCCGCGCCCTGCGTTCCGGGCCAGCCCTGCCCGCAAGCGCAGCAGGGCAACATGCAGATGCAACTCACGCCGGTGCAACAGCAGGCACAGTTAATCGCTGCGAAAGAACGCGAGCGCTCTGACAACTCCCGTTTCGCTTCCAATCTTGTGTACTCCCGCTCTGCCGATCCGGCGCAGCAACAACAGCAAGGCCAGACGATGCCTGCCCAATATGGCTCTGCCGAACGGCAGGTAAACAGTAATCTCGTGGCCCCACCAGCCGAAGGAAAACAGGAAGACACATCCGGAGGCTATAAACGCCCACTGGAGGCCAACATAGATTCGGCCGTCGGCCAGCCCTATCTCGTTTATGAGGGCGCGGTTCTCGACACTGTTCTCATGAACCGTTTGGATGGAGACGCCGTGGGGCCGGTCAAAGTTCTTGTCTCAAACCCGCTTTATTCCCACGATCATCAACACGTAATCATTCCCGAGGGAACGGTTGTTCTGGGTGAGGCAAAGAAGATTGGAGCGGTGGGCTTCGGCCAACAACGGCGGATGGCCGTGGTTTTTCACCGGCTGATTATGCCAGATGGTTACTCCGTCGATCTCGACCAGTTCCAGGGCCTCGATCAGATCGGAGAGGAGGGACTGAAAGATAAGGTCAACAACCACTACCTCCAAATCTTCGGCACCTCGATAGCTTTGGGTGTGGTCGCTGGAGCAAGCCAGATCACGCAGGGTGGCGGCACCATCACGACGAGCGGCTCTCAAGGATTCACCAACGGGGCTGCAGCCAGTGTTTCGCAGTCTGCGGCCACTATTCTTGATCGCTTCATTCAGATACCGCCCACCATCACGATCCGGGAGGGGCACCGCGTGAAAGTGTATTTCACGCAGGACTTGCTTCTCCCTGCATACTCCAACCACACTATTCCACAGACGTTTTGAGGAGGATCTCCATGCGAATCGTTGCCCTCTCCCTCTTAGTGCTGTGGACTCTCACCCTTGCCGACTGTCAGAGCAAAGCCGCAAAAGTAAAGCAGTTGCAGGATCAATACAACGCCGAATATCCGGCCTATGCCAAGGACTGTCTAGATCCGGAGACCGCCGGATCGGCGGATCTTCTGACCGGAAAGAAGCTGACTCAAGAAGAGATAGCGGCCCTAGAAGCCAAGAAGAAAGAACGCGAAGCACGGTGCAAGCCACAGGCCGATCGTCTTGCGCAACTCCAGAAAGAGATCATCGCTGCACAGCAGTAGAGCCGTACCGCTGTAAAGCATAACGAAACCAACGGCGACGAAGGGATGAGACAAATGAGGAAACTAACCCTTACCGTGCTCGCCGTTGGGTTTGCGGCGTTGCATCCGTACGCAAATGCACAATTCGGTTCCGGCATCGTCTTCGATCCTACTCAGGCAGGTCATGCCGTCACGCAGATCGAAAACGAACAGAGATCCATTGCCAACGAAGTCCGCCAGATTGAGCAAGGCCAACAGATCTTTACCAACACAGTCAAGATCGCCACGACGGCGCTACAAGCCTACAACGTCGCAAAGCAGCAATACGAACTCACCCACCAGATGATCCTCGCGCCCAGGATGCTTTATGCGCGGTTTCTGTCTCCAACCTCTGACTTGCTACTCCTGCAGCAAATCTCGAACACGTATGGCAATTCGATGGGTTGGCTCAGTTCGGCAAACACAGGGAAGGGCGCCGCATCCGCTTACCAACAAGTTAGCGTTCCGAACACGAACAGCATGATTCCCGGCTACGGCACCGCAAGTATGGCCGGACAGCTCCAGATTGCAGCACAGGGCGCCACTGTTGATATCAGCGACTCGGTGATGACCAATAACCTGCAATCTCTCGGTACGATCCGCGCCAACCAGACCGCAAGACAGACAGACATTGCGAATCTGGAGGCCGCAACCCAAACCCAGGACCCGTCGCAGCAGACCATCATGGCTGAACTGCAACGTATTAACCAAGCCCTGCTCTTGCAACTGCGCACCTTGCAAGACGCAAACCAGATCAACGCCAATCTTGCCCTGCAACAGATCGTTGCCCAAAAACAGCAGCAGGACGCGATGAAATCGACGTTTCGTGACTCGGCAGGATACGAGAGCTACTACAACGCGAATATCACCACGACCAGCAGTGGATCCGCCAACCTCCTAACGCAGGCGTACTGAGACAACAAAAGTTGAAGGACAGAATATATGAGTCTCTTTCAATACATCGCGCAGGCGTGCCAATCGCTCGCAGCAACGGCCGCTCCCTCAATCACAGCGATGGGAGTTCACATCGTCCTGGCACTGGCAACCATCATGATGGTTTGGTTTGGCGTGCAAGAGGCATTGGCATCTGCGCATGGTGGACCGGGGTTCAGCATGGGGAGGTTTCTTAACCTCTTCATGCTGCTCACCTTTGCATACGTGATGGTGAACTACTACGACAGCTCAATTCCTGGACTTGGTTTTTCCATCAAGGGCTTCATCGACGGCGGAACAATCAGTCTAGTCAACCTCATTGGATCGGATGGTTCAAACACGATGCTGAACGAGATTCACACGGCATCGTCCAAGACAGGGCCGTCAATATTGAACAGCATGATGAATCCCTATTACGCGATCGTGTACTTCGTTGTGCAATTCCTGTTAGCCATGCTGGCCGCGATCGTATCCGCCATTGTGGCGTATGGAGCCATTGCAGCAACGATCATCGGACTACTCGGACCAATCTTCATCCCATTTCTTGTCTTCGACAAGCTCGATTGGTTGTTCTGGGGATGGCTCAAGGCATACCTCGGGTTCAGCTTCTACAAGGTGGTTGCCGCAGCCACGCTGAACGTTTTGTCTCATGTCCTGACGAACTACTACATCCAACTCGGCCAAAGCCTTTCGGACCCTTCACTGATCGTGCAGACGTTACCGCTTCTCGTCCTTCTGGTACTGGTCAACATCTACATCCTCTTCAAAATTCCAACTATGACGCACAGCCTATTCACTGGTGGTACTGGTGGACACGGTGGAGGTCTGGGCGTTGCGGTAATGGCGATACGGGCGGCGATCTAACGGCAAGGGAAACGAGGTCAGAGATGCCCACAGAAACGACGACTATGGAAACCAAAGCGCCACCGGAGATCACCCGAGCCGCAGAGCGTTACCTGGAACAGTACGGTGATCCACTGGTGATGAATACGTATTTGAAGGTGACGATTCTTGTGCTCGCCGCGGTGTGTATCAGCCTAGCGGCGCTCACCTTCAAGAGTCAGCAAGCTCTCGCCAACATGCACCCACTGATCGTGCGGATTAACGACGTCGGCCACGCGGAAGCAATCGACTATCGGAACTTCCAGTATCGCCCGCAGGAAGCGGAGAACAAGTATTACCTCACCCGCTGGGCAGAACTGTATTTCAACCGCAACCGTTTCACCATCGAGCGCGATCAAACGCAGTCGCTCTACTTCCTCAATAGCGACGTGCAACGCGCCGTGATCGACCAGGAACGCAAGGACAACAGCATTCAGAATTACGTCAAAGACAGCAGCTTGCCTTATATCGATGTGGAGATCAAGAACGTCATCCTTGACGACCTGCGCCAGTCGCCGTATTCGGCACGCATCGAGTTCGAGAAGGTATACACCAACCCTGCGGATCATTCCGAACTCAAGCGGGAGAGATGGACAGCCAGCGTCACCTATGTCTTTCGCGAGAATGTGAAGAACAACGAGCTTGCCGTGAACCCCCTCGGTCTGACCATCGTGCGTTTCCGGGCCGACCAGGCGTTCAGCTAGGGATTCATCGACCTGCCCCGAGGCTTATTCATGTCCTTTCATGCTGCTAATCCGGCTGGCTTTCCCCACCTGTCCTCGTGTCCGGTCGCGTCGGCGAACAACGGGCTTTCGACTCGCAACTACGGTGGCAAATTGTGTCCTTCTTACGGTGGACATGCCCGCTCGAATCGAGCTGCGATTGAAGCGACCTTCCGTAGCCAATACGCAGATGAGAACTTTGCTCTGGAGCGTGTTTGCCGTTATGTATCCCGTCTCTTGCTCGGTCACAGCTTCGGGGCTTTTCCGGCGCCCGGCGGCACTCGGTCTTCTGCTTCGCATTTCGCGCCACTTCGGGGTCTCGGTTCCCCCCAAAACAAGTTTGAGAACCACGGCAAAGAACGCCGCTCAAACTTCTTTCGGGCCCCTCCCAGAAAGCAGACCTTCGGCACTTGGGAGCCGGGCCCACTCGCTAAGCTCCGCCCAGTGTGACCCGAGCAGCAACGGGCGAATTCGACAAACGGAGACACTCTCATGTACCAGAACAAAGTAGCCCTCATCGGCTTTCTCGGCAGCAACCCAGAAGTTCGCACGGCCAACAACGGCAGTTTCACGACACTCTCCCTGGCAACCAAGTCCTCCTACAAGAAGGACGACAAGTACATTTCGCACACCGAATGGCACCGTTGCGTTGTCTTCGGCAAGCTCTCAGAGTTCGCCAAGACGCTCACAAAGGGCGCACATATCCAGGTGGAAGGCGAGCTGCGCAGCCGGGAGTACCAGAGCAAGAAGGCGGATACGAAGCAGCGCGTCTGGGAAATTCGGGTCGCTTCGATCCTCAAGCTGGACCGCGCCGAGAAGGCCGCCCCAGAAGATCAGGATCACGATGAAGTGCCCCAGGAGGAAACGGCTGCATAAGCCCTTGCTCTTCACTCTCGGAAGCCCGGCTAACCGCTGGGCTTCCATCGCTGTGAGATTCCCACTATGAGCTTCGAATTGATCCTTCCATTCCTTCGGCCTATTGAGTCGCTACTGCTCGACGAAAACGTCAGCGAGATCATGGGCAATCCCGACGCCTCATGGTGGTACGAACGCGACGGCATCATGTTCCAAGAGCAGAACATTTCGTTCGACGCCGGCAAGCTACAAACAGGCCTCGAAGTTATTGCCAATCAACTCGGTAAGAAGCTCGACGAGGACAACCCACTTCTGCACGCACAACTCCCGGACGGGAGTCGGTTGGCAGCAGTCATCCCGCCGGTCGTGCGCTGTACACCTGCCCTCATCATCAGGAAATTCACCAGCCGCCATTACACAGTTGATGATCTGATCGCACGCGGCACGCTGACGCGAGCACTTGCAGAGTTCTTAGCCGAGCAGATTCGCAGCGGTAAGACGCTCCTTATCAGTGGCGGAACGGGTACCGGCAAGACCACCCTATTGCGGATACTCGCCGACTTTATTCCCGAACAGGATCGCCTCGTTGTCATCGAGGACACCTCCGAACTTCAGATCCAGAAGCCGAACATCCTGCCGACGGAATGCCAAACCGATACGTTCAAGGCCAAGATAACTTTCGACGACCTTCTAAAGTCCGCTCTCCGCTGGCGACCGGACCGCATCATTCTCGGCGAAGTCCGCGGAATCGAGGCACGAACGCTGCTCGATTCCTTCAACACGGGCCATGCGGGTTCAATGGCTACGATCCACGCCAACTCAGCGGAGAAAGCCCTTCACCGTTTCGCCAATCTCGTGATGCGGAGTCACGCGCAAAGCACCTTCTCCGACACCGAAGCCGAGATCGCAGAAGCTGTCGATTTTGTCGTCCACGTTGAACGTCAGCCAGGCCGCCGCGTTGTCCGCGAGGTGCTTGCGCTTCGCGGCTACGACCGCGACGCGAAACGCATCCTTATTGAGCCCGTCTTCGAAGTGCAACCTGCCTCAAGATCAGCACAGAGTGCCGCGCCTATTGCTGCTGGGTTGCTAACCAATTCTGCGCAGAAAGATTCCTTGATTCCACCACCTATAAAGGAGAACAAACATGCCACTGCTTGAGATCAACCAAATCCGCCACATCTGTGCTTCTGTCCGACTCGACGAGGTCACCGCCACGCAAGTCGATCAGTACGCCGCCTTCATCCATGCATCCGCGGACGATGTTGTCGATAAGGCGCTCAATTATGTCTTCTCGAAAGACCGTGACTTCCAGGACTTCCTTAAGACGCCGCAAGCCAATCAGGTTGCGTCGACTTTGCGTGTCCGTAAAGGCCCGAGCAACGGCGCCGCAGAGGAACCCGCAAAGAAGGTTGTAGCTGGGGTGGAGTCGAGGCCTTCCGTGCGTGCGGTAAAGGCGTGATCCCACCGTCAATTTCGTGGTGCTGTCAAAACGGTGCTTCGCACCGGAAGAATTTTGACACTCCACCCCTGAGAGGGTCGTGCAGGTATACCACGGTAAACGTGCACATAACGGAACACTTATGAAATGCGGGTATACGTCGGTATACCGCACTGCAGGCGCTCCAGATGCCCTTACTTGCCCAACATAACGGCTCGCAAAGAACACAGAAGAAGACTGTTTTCCGGAATGCAACGGTGTGCCTCAAGTTGACTCAACAGGAGGTTCAGCTCCTCGATCAGATCGCGACTGCAAAAGGCATGGCACGGAGCGAATGGATGCGGGATGTAATCCTCCGGGAGCTGCGCGGAGACTCGGCCAACGACCCATCTCTCGCGGAGATTCTTGGGGTTCGCTTGCTCCTGGTTAACGTGTTGCGGCCTCTGGCCGCAGGCCAGAGACTCACGCCGGAGGTGTTCGACAAACTGCTCGACGAAATCAGCGAGGCCAAGCACGCGCTCGCCGGAAAGCTGGCCGCTTCCGCAGGAAGGAAATAGCGATGGCAATGACAAAGTGGGGACGCAAGGAATCCATCATCTGGCCGCCGCACAGCCCGATTTATACGTACGGGGCGGTATTCATGGCGCTCGTTCTCACTGGACTTTTTCTTTACTGTCGGTTCACCTTCGGCAACAACCCACTGCAGAAGTTCTACACGCCCGCCTTCATCCGATCGAGCGTTGCAGGAGCAATCGGAACGAGCCGCCGGGACAACTACCGGATGCTCATGGTGGGCGGCCCCGGGATTCAACCGCGTCTGGCGACGAACGCCGACGTGACGGACGGCATCACGCCGCAACCGGGCGGCAAAGCCATGCCGCTGGCGCTCTCGCAGCCTGCTTTGCAGCACGGCTATACGGTTCTTTACCTGGGACCGCAGCAGGGCTATATCGACGTGTCCTTGAGCGCCTATCTCAAGAGTGCGGTTTTCGGTGGCGACAGCCTTTTCGACCTCTACAAGCTCCCGCTGCTTTTCGGTCTGCTATCACTGGTCATCCAGCTCCCGTTTTCCATCGCCAAGGACGTTCGACGGCGCAAGGCGCTGAGATACGGACGACGACTGAAGGGCCCCGAGATGATGACTCCGAGGGAGTTCAACGACAGGGTCGCAGGCGATGGCATAGGCATTAAGACCAACGAAATGAAGACAATGATCCGCATACCGCAGCGGGCGGAGGCCCAGCACATGCAGATCATCGGAGATACCGGAGCGGGCAAGACTATGATCATGCTCCAGATCCTTCGGCAGATAAAACACCGTGGCGATTCAGCGATCGTCTACGACCCAGCACGGGAGTTCGTCAAACGCTTTTACGACCCGGAGAACGGCGACGTAATCCTGAATCCGCTCGATAAGCGCTGTCCCTACTGGGGGCCCGCTGAAGAACTCCGCCGACGCTCCGAGGCGAAGGCTCTGGCGGTGTCCCTCTTCCAGCCGCCGCAGGACAAGAAGGGGGAGTTTTTCATCGAGTCCCCGCAGAAAATCTTCGCTTTCCTGATGGCCTATGGCCCGACGCCAGAGGAGTTGGTGAAGTGGATGTCGGACCCGCAGGAAATCGACCGAAGGTTGAAAGGAACAGAGCATGCTCACCTAATTGACCCGAGAGCGCACCAACAGCGCGCTGGAGTTCTTGGCTCGCTTGGACTCGTCGCCGACAGCCTCCGTCTCTTGCCGAACAAGGGCGACGGGAACGGTGAGTGGTCGGCCACGGAGTGGGCCGAGACCCGGCAGGGCTGGATCTTCATTACTTCACTCCCGGCAGAACGTGAGGCACTTCGACCGCTTCAAAGTCTATGGATCGACCTGCTCGTCTTGCGTCTGCTAAACGAGCCGAAAGAGGGCCAGAAGCGCGCATGGTTCGTGATCGACGAGTTGGCGAGTTTGCAAAAACTACCACAGCTCCATACCGCCATTACAGAAAATCGAAAGAGCAACAACCCAGTGATTCTAGGTTTCCAAGGAAAGGCCCAGCTGGAATACCTATACGGCCACCTGGCTGAGGTTATGCTGTCCCAACCGGCGACCAGCATTTGGCTGAAGACGAAAGAGCCGACCGCTGGCGAGTGGGTCAGCAAGTTCATCGGAAAGGTCGAGATCGAACGGCTACGCGAGACCCACTTTGACGGCTCCCGCGCTGGGCGCAACTTCGCGCTGGACCGGCAGGTTGAACCGCTGGTAATGGAGTCCGAAATCTCCGGACTCCCGGACCTTCACGCCTATATGAAGTACGAGAACTATGTGACGCGGTTCTCATTCCCGTACTTCGATATGCCGGTTGTCACGAGTGACTTCGACCTCCGCGACACGCCCGAAGACAAGCTCCCCTACGATCCAAGAAACATAGGAGCAGCCAAGCCCGAGTTGCGTCCGCATGAACTGAAGCCGGACGCAAATGTGCCCACGCCGCCGCGAAAATCGCCACGGACCGCGACGGAGATCGTGCCACAGGAGAGCGAGGCTGAGCGGAACGTCAACGCCCAACAAAGCCTCAATCTTCGGGGGTAGTAACTGCCATGCTGACGATTTCAAAACCGCTCTCCGCAGGCCAGGCGCAGACCTACCACCAGGCGGAGTTCACCGCGAAGGAACAGAACTATTGGTCGCAACGCGGCGTCATCGCGGGGGAATGGCAAGGGAGCCTAACCGGACAGTTCGGCCTTGCAGGGACTGTCTCTGCCGAGGACTTCGCGAAACTCAGCCAGGGCCAGCATCCTCAGACTGGAGAACAGCTCGTACGCCAACGAGCGTCGTATGAGTATCAGGATGCCGAAGGCAAGACCATCAAGACGATGGAGCACCGAGCCGGGTGGGATGCCACCTTTTCCGCTCCGAAATCCGTCTCGCTCACCGCGCTGGTCGGCGGCGATGAGCGTGTCCGTGAAGCGCACCGGGAGAGCGTCCGCGTTGCTCTCGACCAGCTCGAACACTACACGCAAGCGCGCATCGGCGGCAATCATCCGCCCGAGACTACTGGCAAATTTATCGCCGCCAAGTTTGAGCACGATACAGCCCGTCCGGTCGATGGGTATGTCGCGCCGCAACTGCATACTCACGCGGTCGTTTTCAATGTCACGGAGCGCGACAATGGCCAGCCTCGCGCAATCCAACCGCAGAGCCTCTTCGCCTCCCAGCAATTTGCCACGGCGATCTATCAATCCGAGTTGACTTACCGCCTCCGACAATTTGGTTACGAAATTACGACAGGGCGGAGCGGTGCTCCGGAGATCAAGGGATACACACAGGAATATCTCGACGCATCCAGTCCCCGAAGCCAGCAAATTCGTGAATACCTCGAACGCACGGGCCGCTCGGGGAAGGAAGCTGCCGAGATCGCCGCCCACTCGACCCGTGACCGCAAGGAAATTCATTCACCGGGCGAGGTGATGGCCGCACACCGAAAGCTGGCGGCAGACTTTGGACACCAAGCGGACGCTGTTGTACGCGCGGCGCGTGAACGATCTCAACATCAGGAGAGGCCGGTCAACGTTTTTGACCGAGTTCGAGAATCTCTGACCTTTGCTCGCGACAAGAACTTTGAGCGAGAGGCGGTTGTGGATGAACGTGCGTTGATCCGCGACGGGCTCCGCCGTGGCATGGGTGAGATCACCCATGCCCAGGTTCGCGCCAACCTTGACGCCCGCTTGGCTTCCGGGGAATTTCAAGTCGTCGAGCGCCCTCAGAGCGTTCCGAGCCGCCAGTTCACCACTGCCAGAACCATCGAAGCGGAACATGAAATTATCCGCAGAGTCCGCGAGGGTCAAAACGTTATCGAGCCGGTTCTTCCGCGTCCGCAGGCCATCGCCCTTGCCGATCAGCACCCGCACCTCAACCCAGCACAGAAGACCGTAGTGGAGGACGTGCTCAGCTCGCGAGACCGCGTCCAAGGAATCCAAGGTTTCGCCGGCTCAGGCAAGACAACCACGCTGACGGCGATTCACAGCGCTGCGGAAAGGCAGGGTTATCTGGTTGAGGGCTTCGCTCCGACGTCCCGCGCCGCGCGCCAACTCAAAGAGGCAGGTATCGAAGCTGGAACCCTGCAAGCGTTTCTCGCCCGCACTGCGAATCCAGAGCTACGAGAACAAAAACACTTCTACCTTGTCGATGAATCGAGTCTCGCCAGCACGAACCAGATGCGCGAGTTCCTTGTGCGGATTGGTCCCCATGACCGCGTCCTTCTGATCGGCGATATTCGACAACATCAGGGCGTCGAAGCGGGTCGCCCCTTCGAGCAACTGCAGGAGGCGGGAATGCGCACCGCCAGACTGGATGAGATCGTCCGCCAGCAGGATCCGGCTCTGAAATCTGTCGTCGAGCTGCTAGCAACGGGCCAAGTGACGGATGCGCTCGAAGCACTTCAAGAGCAAGGCAAGGTCAAGGAGATTTCAGGCGCAGAAGAACGCATCCGCTCCATCGCCAAGAGTTACGTCGAATCACCCCAGAACACACTCATAGTCTCACCGGATAATGCTTCCCGACGCGAGCTGAACGTGGCTGTTCGCCAGGAGTTGAAGGCCACCGGAGCACTTGCGCCAGAGGATCATGCTTTCCGTGTCTTGGTTCAGCGTCAGGACATGACCGGAGCCGAAAGATCCTGGGCGAGCCACTATGAGATGAACGACGTAATTCGCTACGCCCGCGGCAGCAAAGCGATTGGAATTGAATCTGCTGCCTATGCATCAGTTGTCGCGATCAACCCGCCCGCAAACCAACTCACGGTCGACAAAGGCAACGGAGACCTTGCCACCTACAATCCCCGCCGCCTTACAGGCGTCAGCGTCTATCAAGAGATGCAACGCGAGTTTTCCGTAGGCGACCGCATCCAATTCACCGCCCCCGACAAATCCCTTGGTGTTGCCAACCGTGACCTCGCTACCATCGAAACAATCCGTCCCGACGGTCGCGTTTCTGCCCGTTTGGACGACCGCCGCCAGATCGAGTTCGACGCCGGCGAGCATCGTCATTTCGACCACGGCTACGCCGTCACCAGCCACAGTTCCCAGGGCCTTACCGCCGAGCGCGTCCTCGTTCATGCCGATACCAGCGTCCACCCAGACCTGCTCAACTCTCGCTTCGGCTACGTCTCGATTTCCCGCGCCAGCCACGAGGCCACGCTGTTTACCGACGACATGTCAAAGCTCGGGCCCCAACTCGCAGCCGATGTATCGAAGACCTCCGCCTTGGAAATCCATCAAACTTCATCTGTTGCACAGGGGATTGGGCTGGGAATGTGAAAAATGCGACCTTATCGGGATAGCCAGAAGTCGCCCAGCTTTGAGTGTCAGTTATTATATTTGCATGATTGCCTGCAAGATACGTTGGCTCGATGTTCGCTGCAATTCACCCTTCAAGATCTAGCAAGACTGTCTCGAACTGGCTCCGCGGCGTCGTGCTTCATGCAGTTGTGTCTCCGGTCAGGTTCCCAATCTTTCGACGGCTCCCTGCCTTAAAGTACTCGGACGAGTTCTTCACTAGCTCCAAATGATAACGGCGTCGATCAAGCACTTCCAAAAAGCCAATCTCCGAACCACTATCGACGGTGATTCTTCCGTTCGTATCTTGGACCTTCACGCCCGTTCTCTTACAAAGCTTCTTCAGCGCACTCTTGTCGATGTTCTTTGTTTCGCCCTGAGCCCGAATGGAAGCCAGGTGACGGGCAGCGCGAGCATGCTTTTGAGCATACATTTCAATTGAGTCAAAATCGACAAATGGTAAATCTTTCTTAATGAGCTTTATGTTTCCCGGTGCGGCAGCCAACACAGAGGCTTGTAGCTCCCCGAGGAACTCGAATCCGCTCGGCCGCAAAATATGGACTGCAGTGTTGTCTATCAACAAGTCAAAGTCACTGTCGAGTTTGAACACTTTGTCTTCCACCAGCTTGAGGGCATCGGTGACTATGCGGATCAGTCGATTCTTCAGAATGCCCTTAAATTGACTCGCACGCCGAACTCCAGTTAGGCGATGCCCCTTGCCGTCCGTCATGCGCGCAAAGTAGCAATAAACGCTGGATGGATCGGATAGTACGCTTGAATCTACAGGCAGATTCTTTCCCTGATGAATGAGTCTCAGTTGGCTCGCCATTTCATCCTGCAGGGGCAAATGGATGTATTCGCTACTGCCATATTTCTCTGACGGCTCGTAAACAGGAGAGTCGGCACTACCGATCTCGTTCATTTCTTCCCGCGTGGCAATCGCCATCTCCTGCAGAACGACTTGTACATCAGTATCAACGGGCACAAGCACAAAACTGTCGCCATTTTCGCCTTCACGCCCTACGCCGAACTCAGTGATTGAAACATCCTGAAAATTGAAGTTGACCGTCATTTCTTAACCTCGAAATAAACTGTATCGCTCAATCTATACGCAACGATGTGCTCGCCCGGTTCTAGCGAGATTCTTGGAGTGAGCAACACCTGAGTATCCCGGCCACTGAGCGGGTTGTCGTCCTTCGGAGTGGAGATCGTGAAGACGCGATATCCAAAAATCGCGAAGAGTAAATTCATGTAGTGAAGGTTGAGGTGCCAAAACATGAAGACGATAAATGCGAGGGCCGACAATAATGCCGCGAAATCGCGCCAAGTGCCCATATCGATGGGATAGAGCGGCAGGAGCATTGCGAAGAGGTAAACAAGAATGTGGTCTCGGTGATCTTCTGCGGTGCCAATCGCAAGTTCGCGTCGCTCTTGTAGGCTGATGGCCGTTTTGATTCGCAACCACAAGAACAAATTGGGGAACACCAGCATAGCGGCACAGAACGGGAGTAAATAGCGGTCGCAAACGAGCCTATTTCCCCTTATCGCCCAGAGCAAAAAGAGTGGCGAGACACTGCTGAGTACCATCAGCAGCCTTGCCGCCTTCAATCCCTCGCCTCGGATGCTGGACATTTGAAGCCCTATCAGCCTTGCTTGACCCGAGGCCAAATATCCTCGATAGTTTCGCAAGCTGCATCGATGTCTCGTTTCAACTGCTTATTCAACTTCTTGCCTGTGAACTGTCGCTGGCGGGACACGTCCAGATAGATCACGTCTGAAGGTCTGACTCCAAGTTCTTCGGCCATTCCTGCCTCGTGCATGACCTTCAGAATAATGCTAACCACATTCTCTTTCGGAGCGGTAGCACTGAAATCTAGTTTGATGAGTTTTTTTGCGCCATTTTCTTCAACGTAAAGATCGGGCGCGGTGGAGACAAGGACATCTCCATGAACGTACTTCGGCCGGGGAGTATCCAAAACTGTAAACTTGTTGTTCTGAAAGTACTTCATGTACGCGTTGATGGCCCGGATGTTGTCTTCGAACCTGCTCTGGTCTTTGTCAGGATTGTCCGCAGCCTTCTTCTTCAATGCCTCGACAGCTTCGAGAAGTACGGTAACGTCATTGTTGCTTTGATGATACTTCTGGATCGTCGCTCTGGCCTCGCTGTACCGCACGATCTGTGGTTTTCTTCTCCCATCTTTGGTGAAAGGAAATTTATAATCTCGCAGCAGCCTACGTTGACGAAAGGAAGTTGCATTCATGAACTGAGCTAGTCCGGATACCGAGATTCTGATCGGCATGGCTTAGTGGCCCCCGAGAGTATCTGGTTGGTAAGGCGAAAGAAAGGTAGGAGGCTCGCAGTTCGAAGGGTGCATGGTTAGTTCCTCCGGTAGTCGGAGTGACCCGCTCCCCCTCGAAGCAAGTCGTACTTGGCGATCATATCGTATGCTTCCAAATTGAAGAAATGGCTGTTCAGTGCGGGCGAAGAAAACGCGAACGCCATAATATAGCCCTACCCGGGTGAGGGGCGCAAGGGCTGTAATAGTGGCCCGGGATTCTCCTAGCACGGAATTCAAAGAACCCAGAAGACCTCAATGATTCCCGACCAAGTCCACGCACTGAGCCACCAGTCGCAACGTCTGTTCAGGTAGACTCGTGGCTCTGCCATCAAACATCTCGATGTAGGCATTTAGGCTTACCTTTTCCGACAACCAAGATTGTCCCCATTAGAACTTCACGCGAAGCGTAAGTTGGCAGTCATTGCGTCCTACGCCCGGAGAAGATCCCCTCTCCCCTCAAGCCCGCCAGGCTTTCGTCCAAGGAAGGGGTGAAAACGGATATAAATGGATATTTGCTTGCCTGCGCGTAGGAATTCGCCCTGCGAGCTTTGATCAGGCCTAGCTCCTGCAGATGCTAAAATCCTTGGCTGGCGAGATGCGGACAATCCAGCCTATGTTCTTGTTGCATAAGCAGTTCTGAGGACAATTGCGATCCTGGTCGAATTTAGTGGTCGCAGAGCCGAAATATGGAAGTCCTAGACAATGTGAATCGGTTCGTCGGAGATGACCTGAAACGGTCCATCACTCCCGGCGCCAAGATTGCGATCGCGGCATCGAGCTTCTCGATCTACGCTTATGAGGCACTGAAGCAAGAGCTGGAGCAGGTCGAATCTCTCCAGTTCATCTTCACAACTCCGACGTTTGTTCCCAGTGAAGTAACCGATAAGGCCAAGAGAGAATTGCGAGAGTTTCACATTCCCCAACCTGCCAAGGAAAAGGGATTTTTTGGTACGGATTTCGAGCTTCGGCTCAAGAACAAGCTCACGCAGCGGGCAATCGCGAAGGAGTGTGCAGACTGGATTCGACGCAAAGCCCTCTTTCGTTCCAACCGTACCGGAGCACCCATGCAGCAGTTTGCCTGCGTGAAATCATCCGAACGAGAGGCCGTATACATGCCGTTGCACGGCTTCACGGCAGTAGATCTCGGCTACCAACAAGGGAATGCAGTCTCCAACATTGTCAATCGGATGGATGAGCCGGTCGCAACTCGAACATTCATTGATCTGTTCGAGCAGATTTGGAAGGACACTGACAAGGTTGCCGATGTAACCGACCTCATCGGCGACCACATTGCCTCCGTATATCAGGAAAATTCGCCCGAGCGGATTTACTTCCTCATGCTTTACAGCATCTTCAGCGAATTCCTGGAGGACGTGAGCGAGGATCTTTTGCCAAACGAGCGAACCGGCTACCAGGATAGCGTCATTTGGCAGAAGCTTTATCACTTCCAGAAGGATGCGGCCACCGGCATCATCAACAAACTTGAGACATACAACGGATGTATTCTTGCCGACAGTGTTGGGCTCGGCAAGACATTTACTGCTCTGGCCGTCATCAAATATTACGAGTTGCGCAACCGGACAGTCCTTGTCCTTTGCCCCAAGAAACTGGCCGACAACTGGGTCACCTATAAGGGCAACCTGAAGAACAACCCGCTAGTCAAAGACCGCTTCAGCTTCGATGTGCTCTGCCACACTGATCTTCTGCGCGAACGCGGAGAGTCGCTGGGTATGCCTCTGAGCCGGGTGAACTGGAGCAACTATGACTTAGTGGTGATTGATGAGTCCCACAACTTCCGGAACGACGACGCATTCAAGGATCACGAGACTCGCTACCAGAGACTCATGAATCGGATCATCAAGCAGGGCGTTCGGACCAAAGTGCTGATGCTATCCGCCACTCCCGTGAACAATCGTTTTAATGACCTCAAGAACCAACTGGCCCTGGCCTACGAGGGTGAATCCGATTCCCTGAGCGCAAAACTGAAGACGGACCGCAACATAGATCAGATTTTCCGCCGGGCCCAGGCCGCCTTCAATGTCTGGTCCAAGCTGCCCGCGGAAGAACGAACGCCGCAGGCGATTCTCGCCACATTAGACTTCGACTTTTTCGAGCTCCTCGACTCGGTCACCATCGCTCGGTCTCGCCGGCACATCACTACGTTCTACGACACCAAGGAGATTGGCGAATTTCCCACTCGCCGCAAACCACTCTCCTTTCGTTGTCCGATCACCAATCGTCCGGATGTCATTGGTTTCAACGACATTTTTCGCCAGCTCACCGTGTTGAAACTGGGAGTCTACACCCCGGTCAGCTACATTCTTCCCAGCCGCCTTTCGAAATACGAGGAAATGTACGACACAGAGGTCAGTGGAGGAGGTGGGAGGCTGAAGCAGAAAGATCGCGAGATCAGCCTGCGTTGCTTGATGACGGTCAATCTGCTCAAGCGGCTTGAGAGTTCTGTTGCCGCTTTCCGGCTCACGCTTCGAAGGCTCCAACAGATTCACCTAAGCACCCTAACCAGAATCGAGAGCTACCGGCGCACCGGCCAGACAGACACGTTCACAGACCTATCCGCGGCCTTCGAGGACGCCGAGCCGGATGAAGATCTAGAACTACCCGATCCAGACGACTCGCCCTCCGAACAGCAGACCAGAGGGAAGGTCGTCATTCAACTGGGAGACATGGACCTGCCCTCCTGGGAGCATGACCTGAAGGCCGATCTAGAGGTGATCGAGGCACTCTTGGCTGAGATGGGGAAAGTCTCGCCGGCCGATGACGCCAAGCTCCAGCACTTGAAGGAATACGTCCTTCAAAAGATCGAGTCGCCCATCAATCCCGGCAACAGAAAGGTGCTGCTGTTTACCGCCTTCGCTGATACCGCCGAGTATTTGTATGAACATCTGTCCCCGGTGGTTCAAGAACGGCATGGCTTGCACACCGCTCGCGTTGTGGGTTCGGACAGGCCCAAGTCCACTCTGGCACGAAAGTCCGACTTCCAGGAACTGCTGACGCTCTTCTCTCCGCGATCCAAGGAGAAAGCCCTACTACTCCCCGAGGTGCACGATGAGATTGACCTGCTCATCGCGACAGACTGCATCTCCGAAGGCCAGAACCTCCAGGATTGCGACTGCGTAATCAACTACGACATTCACTGGAACCCCGTCCGTATCATTCAACGGTTTGGCCGCATTGACCGCATAGGCTCGACGAACGCATCTATCCAGCTCGTCAACTACTGGCCTGACATCTCTCTGGACGAGTACATTCGTCTCAAGCAGCGAGTCGAGAGCCGCATGGTCATCGCCGATGTAACAGCTACCGGCGATGAAAATCCGCTCGATGATCGCTCCAACGATCTTGCCTACCGCAAAGAGCAGTTGCGCCGTATGCAAGAAGAGGTGATCGAACTGGAGGATCTGAAGGCCGGTGTCAGCATCACCGACCTTGGCCTGAACGACTTCCGCATGGACTTGCTCAACTACGTCAAGACCCAGGGCGACCTCTCGCGGCTACCCACTGGGTTACATGCAGTATTGCCACCGTCTCCGGAGCGCGGCCTGATTCCCGGCGTTATCTTTGCTCTCCGCAATCGCAATGAGAGCGTCAATGTGAGGCAGCTCAATCGTCTTCACCCGTACTATTTGGTGTACGTGGGCATGGACGGGGAGACAATCCAGCCGCACACCGATGTCAAGCGCCTGCTCGATTTGGTCCGATCAGTTGCCAAACCCCGCGAGACACCGATTAAGGAGGCTTACCAGCCATTTAACACGCGAACTCACGATGGCCGCGAGATGCGCGTCTACTCGGATTTGCTCACCGCGGCGATTCGATCCATCGTCCAAGTAAAGGAAGAGAAGGATCTGGACAGCCTCTTCAGCGGCCAGAAGACCACGGCGCTCACGGGGCCTGCGACGGGCATCGACGATTTTGAACTGATCGCTTTCTTGGTTGTTGAACCGGTCACCGAGCATGCCGTTGCTCCTACCGCTTGAGCCTGCCATGTTCCTGTATCCCGAACACTCCTTGGTCGAACGCATTCTGCCGAAGACTAAAATCTACGGGCACGCGCAACCGAACCGGGCCACCCGGCAGCGGTTCGTGAATGAAGTGGATCAAATCGTCTGGCGTTACAAACTAGCGCCGGAGACGATCCATCTGCCGGCCAAAGCCGGTGTTGAAGAAATCCAGGTTTTCGATATTGCCCTCAAAACAGGCGAGCTGAGGGAAGACGTGCTGCGCACGATTGACCGCGCTATTCCGTCGCTTCTCTTTTTCGAGTTGACCTTTCATGGGAAGATTCGGTTCTGCGCCACCTACAAGCGGGTCAGCGAAGCGGATTCCAAGCAGCTCGTCGTGGGCGCCTACTTCCAGACGCCGTGGCAGGATGCAGCTGCGCCCCGGCGGACGCTGCCGATTGCGCTGGATCTGGGCAGTCTCTACGAGCAGATGCTGCGCCAGCTTATGGAGACCAGCTCGCTTACGTTGAGAGCCCGAACGGGTGAGACGCTGGCTGAGACGATCGAACGAGCCAACCACATTCGGGCCAAGCGCCGTGAGCGCCAGAGGCTTGAAATACGTCTGAAGCGGGAGGTCCAGTTCAACCGCAAGGTCGAGATCAACGCCGCGCTGCGCCAGTGTTGCACTGAACTAGCAGACTTGGAAGGGGCCGGCAATCCTGGATCTGGCTATCTAGGAGCGTAAAGTAGTGGGGAACTGAAAACCTGACATATTTTGTCCAGAAATCCTTAGGAACAGCGGAATGGAAAAACTGAAACTGCACACGCCCGATCTTACCGCTCAAAACATCGAAAGGGTGGCTCAACTCTTTCCCAACTGTGTCACCGAGACGCAAGATGAGCAGGGACACGTGACCCGAGCCATTGACTTCGATCAGTTGCGCCAGGAACTCTCAGGCAGCATCGTCGAAGGACCACGTGAACGCTACCATCTGGATTGGCCCGGCAAGCGAGAGGCGATTCTGACTGCCAACGCGCCGATTGCCAAGACTCTGCGCCCAAGCCGCGAAGAGAGTGTAGATTTTGACACGACGAAGAACCTTTTTATAGAGGGAGACAATCTCGATGCGTTGAAGCTCCTACAGGAGACCTACCTCGGCAAGATAAAGCTCATCTATATTGATCCGCCGTATAACACCGGCAAAGATTTCGTTTATCGTGACAATTTTACGGAAGACAGTGCAGCCTACTTTGCTCGATCGAATCAAAAAGACGACCTTGGAAACCGGATGCTCGCAAATACGGAATCCAATGGACGATTCCATTCAGATTGGCTGAATATGCTGTATCCGCGACTTCGATTGGCGAGGAATTTGCTCACGGACGATGGAGTCATTTTAGTTAGCATCGATGACCACGAATTAGCCAATACGACGAGGATATGCGATGAGATTTTCGGTGCCGCAAATTCTGTTGCGACTCTGGTTTGGGAAAAGGGACGGAAGAATGATGCCAAGCTGTTTTCCGTGGGGCACGAATACGTGCTGGTCTTTGCGAAATCTCTTAGTGCGCTTAAAGACGCCAAGACGATTTGGAGAGAAGAGAAGCCAGGTGCACGCGAGATCTGGAATAAGTACCTAGAATTGACTGCGGCCTATCCAACCAGCATCTTGAACGTTGAGCTGGGACTGCAGAAATGGTTCTCGGAACTCCCGAAGTCGCATCCGTCTAAGAAATGGAGCCGTTACAAGCATGTAGACGAGCACGGGCCTTGGAGAGACGGCGACATCTCATGGCCTGGAGGCGATGGCCCTAGATACGACGTGATTCATCCAAAAACGAAGCTTCCCTGCGCTGTGCCGGAACGAGGGTGGGTGTTCTCTCAGCCTGAAACGATGAAGAGGATGATTGAGTTGGGCATCGTCGAGTTTCGCGATGACCATAGTGAGCCTCCTCTACGCAAGCAGCACATTCGTCCGATCGACTTCGAGATCGAAGCGGCAGCCGAAACTGACGATGAAGACATCGATTCAGAGGAATCGGATGAAGATGAACTTGCGACACAAGTTCGTGGATCGTATTTTTACAAGCAATCACAATCCACGGTGAAATTTGTCCGAAAGCTCATGGGCGCGAAAGTCTTCGACAATCCCAAAGACCATTTAGAGCTAGCACGTTTGTTTGACTATGTTACGAGCGGTGATCGAACCTCGATCATGTTGGACTTCTTCGCAGGAGGTGCCAGCTCGGCGCATGCGATCATGCACCTGAATCATTCGGATGAAGGAACCCGCCGCTTCATTCTTGTACAGCTTCCTGAGTCATTAGATATCGAAGTCAAGGCGCAGAGAGCAGCAGCAAAGTACTGCGACAGCATGGGCCGACCAAGAACGATTGCCGAAATCGCTAAAGAACGGATCCGTCGGGCGAGCATTCAGGTGAAGGAGGGTGATGAAGCGCTCAACACTAATTTCGATACCGGCTTCCGAATTCTTAAGATAGACACCTCGAACATGCGCGACGTCTATTACGCGCCCGACACTGTTGTTCAGGGGCACCTGTTGGAGTACGTTGACAACATCCGCCCGGATCGCACGCCCGAGGATCTACTCTTTCAAGTGTTTGTGGACTGGGGGATCGACTTGGCCCTTCCCATCTCCCATGACACGATCGTTGGAAAGACGGTCTTCTTCGTGGACGGTAATGCTCTGGCCGCCTGCTTTGACTCCGGAGTCACCGACGAACTAGTCAAGGAGATCGCCAAACGCAAGCCACTCCGGGCAGTCTTCCGTGACGCGAGCTACGGAAGCGATAGCGTGAAGATCAATGTGGACCAAATCTTCCGGCTCCTTTCTCCGGAGACGGAGGTCCGCTCGATTTAGCCATGAAATTCAGATTTAAAGTGCAAGCGTTCCAAACCGAAGCCGTTGAAGCGGTGGCAGACTGCTTCGAGGGGCAGCCACTAGATGGCGGCCAGCGCTACCGCATTGACCCTGGTCTCACCCAGAAGGGTCAGACAGCACGGCTTGAGATGGACGAAGGCTTTCGCAACGCGGAGATCGCGCTGCCGCTTCCTGCCGTTCTCAAGAACATTCAGGCCGTTCAGTTGCGCCAGAATCTTCCCGTCTCAGATGCCCTCAATCGCACTGCAATTTGTGATGTGAATCTCGATATCGAGATGGAGACTGGCACTGGCAAAACTTACTGCTACATCAAGACCTTCTTTGAGCTGAATCGCCGCTACGGCTGGAGCAAGTTCATGGTAGTAGTGCCGAGCATCGCCATTCGTGAAGGCGTCTTTCAGTCTCTGAACGACACCTCGGAACACTTCCTTGAAGCGTATGGAAAGCGGATCCGGTGCTTTATATACAACTCGAAGGAACTGGACAACCTGGAAAACTTCAGTTCTGACGCCGGGATCAACGTCATGGTGATCAATGCGCAGGCATTCAACGCGCGCGGCAAGGATGCGCGTCGCATCTACGAGGAGTTGGACGACTTTCAATCGCGCCGGCCAATCGACGTGATTGCCCGGAACCGTCCGATCATGATTCTGGATGAGCCCCAGAAGATGGAAGGTCCTGCGACGACAGCATCACTTGGAAAATTCAAGCCGCTCTTTATTCTGCGCTACTCCGCAACGCACAAGAAAGAGCACAACAAGGTTTATCGGTTGGATGCGCTCGATGCTTATAACCAGAAGCTCGTGAAGAAGATTGCCGTGCGCGGCATAGCATTGAAAGGCCAGGCAGGGGCGAGCGGTTATCTGTATTTGCAGTCGATCGAAGTGTCGAAAGAGAAAGCGCCTGTGGCCAGGGTGGAATTAGATATTCCCCGATCAGGCGGGATCAAACCCGAAACACGCATCTTGGCTAAGGGTGACAACCTCTATACGAAGTTCGGCGAACTGGACCAGTACAAAGGCTTCGTAGTGGCCGACATCAATGCTCTAGACAACACCCTGAGCTTTACCAATGGCGTCGTGCTGACCGCTGGCGATGCAGTGGGCTACGTGAACGAGTCGGTGCTGCGTAGGCTCCAGATTCGTGAGGCTGTGAATGCCCACTTTGAAAAAGAACAGCAGCTTTTTGCGCAGGGCATCAAGGTGCTGTCGCTCTTTTTCATTGACGAGGTGGCAAAATATCGCGTGTATGACGGTGGAGTGGAGAAGCAGGGCGAGTACGCGCAAATATTCGAGGAGGAGTACACAACACGGCTGAATGAGATCCTGACTCTAGAAGATAGTTCCTACAACAAGTACCTGCGCGGCATAGCTACCACACGGACACACGAAGGCTACTTTTCCATCGACAAGAAGAGCAAGCACATGATCGATCCGGAGACGAGTGCTCGATCAACCGAGTCGGACGACGTGGATGCCTATGACCTCATCCTGAAGAATAAGAAACGGCTGCTCCAATTCGATGAGCCTGTGCGGTTTCTGTTTTCGCACTCAGCGTTACGCGAGGGCTGGGACAATCCGAATGTGTTTGTGATCGGAATGTTGAAGCACAGCGACAACACAGTCTCCAGACGGCAGGAAGTGGGGCGCGGCCTGCGCCTGGCCGTGAACCAGAATGGCGACCGCATGGACGATCCGGCGACTGTGCACGACATAAACTTACTAACGGTGGTTGCCAGCGAGGGCTACAAGGAGTTTGTGGCAGGGTTGCAGAAAGATATTGCGGCGGCGTTGTCGGCGCGGCCCCAGAAGGCGGATGAAGCCTACTTCACCGGCAAAGTGCTCAAGACGGCGGCCGGCGATATTCCGGTAACGCCGCAGATGGCAAAGGTGCTGACGCGCTACCTCATCAAGCACGACTACACCGACACCGACGACAAGATCACGGGCGCATATCACGAAGCCAAGCAGGCAGGAACGATTGCTCCGCTACCGCCAGAGCTGGCGGCGTACTCGGAGCACATCTTCCGGCTAGTTGATTCGGTCTACAGCAAGGATCAATTGCCGGAGATTGAGAATGGACGAGTTCAACAGGGGAATCCGCTGAATGCGAATTTCGATAAGAAGGCATTCAGGGAGCTGTGGAGCCGTATTCATCAGAAGGCCGTCTATTCGGTTCACTTCGAGACCGAGGAGTTGATTGCCAAGTGTGTCACCGCCATAGATGCAGAACTGAAAGTGGCACCTCTGCAGTACGTCGTCGAGCGCGGTGAGCAGACTAAAGAGACCAGCTATGAGGCGCTCAAGGCGGGGGATGCGTTTGATCTGGCAGAAACGAAGACAGAGCGGCTTACATCTTCAGTTTACTCGGCCGTGCAGTACGACCTGATCGGCAAACTAGCCGAGGAGACCACGCTGACACGCGCGACGATTGGGGCAATCCTGCAAAAGATCAAGCCTTCTGCCTTCGAGCTATACCGAGTAAACCCAGAAGACTTTCTACGCGTTGCTTCCCGCCTTGTGAACGAGCAAAAGGCGACAGTAATTGTGGAGCACCTAGCCTATAGCCCCACGGATGAGACCTACGGGATTAACATCTTCACGCAGCAGCCGAAGCAGGATTTGAGCAAAGGAGTGAAGGCCAACCATCACATCTACGATTATGTTTTCACTGATTCTCAGATTGAGCGGAATTTCCTTGAGGAACTGGACGCGGGTACCGATATTGAGGTGTACGCCAAACTGCCAAAGAGCTTCTCGATTCCGACACCAGTTGGCAGCTATACGCCTGACTGGGCCATTGCATTCAAGCAAGGTTCGGTGAAGCATATCTACTTTGTCGCGGAAACCAAGGGCTCGATGTCGTCGATGGAAATGCGCGAGATCGAGAAGTCCAAGATTAAGTGTGCCCGGAAATTCTTCGCGAAAATTACGTCAGACCAAGTGAAATACGAAGTTGTCCCCAGCTACAGCAAGCTGATGGAGTTAGTGCATTAGATCGGCAGATTCTCGATCAAGAGTTGACCCACCAACATCGTCTTTAGTGTGGCTCCATAAGGGTGCGAGACGTACCCATCCCGCACCTGCGACCCTGCAATTGCATCCAGAAGTCGACCACATTGAGAGTAAGCGACCATGGTGCTACCTTATTGTGTGCATTGAGGTTAGCCGCCGAGGATAACTGATGAAATATTGGCTTGATCTTTTCACGGGTACCACCTGGCAAGAGTTTAGGGCTGCCGGGGCTGGAGTGTCCGGGTTTAGTGCGAAGCGACGCAATTTAGCTCAGAGTGTCGAGAAGAATGATATTTTGCTGTGCTATCTGACAGGGGTCATGCGATGGGTAGGAGCGTTGGAAGTTCAGGGCCGCAGCACGGATACAAAGCGTATTTGGAAAGACCAAGAGTTTCCTGTTCGATTTACTGTCAAGCCACTGATGATGCTCGAACCTGAAAATGGTGTTCCAATGGAGCACCTGGAAGGCCGGGTCAGCTTCTTTGCGAACGCGAAAGACAAAGGAAAGTTCCGGGGTTTTGTTCGCGGAAGTCCTAATTTGTTCAAGAACGTCAAAGATGCTGAAATAATATTGTCTCTGCTTCGAGAAGCCCAGCAGAACCCTGTTTCACGACCAGTAGATGCCAAGAAGCTCGCCAGGAAACCACTTTACCGAGTAGAGCCCAAACGAGGCATCGACAAGAAGGCCACGCTTGTTAGTGTCCCCGAACCCGAGGAGCCATCGGTTCCAGCAACTTCGTCCACGATTGTCGAATCGGTCGAGCCTGCCACAACCAGGCATACTGAAATCCAGTATCAACTTCTCACTCTGGGCACTGAGTTGGGACTCGACGTGTGGGTTGCGAGAAATGATAGGAGCAAGAAATGGAAGGGCGTTAATCTAGGTTCTCTTCCGAAAATGCTGGACAAATTACCAACCCAATTCAACGAAGCCACGACTCGCACGATCGAATTAATCGATGTTCTCTGGCTTTCGGGTAATTCGATTATTGCCGCTTTTGAGGTGGAGTGCACGACTTCCGTTTATTCTGGATTATTACGTATGAGCGATCTTCTGGCCTTGCAGCCAAATTTGGACATTAGCCTCTACTTGGTTGCGCCGGACGAACGGCGAGACAAAGTCGAACAAGAATTGCTGCGACCGACTTTTAGTCTTCGCGAAAAGCCCCTAGCGAGAATCTGCGGCTTTCTCTCTTTCACCGCGCTATGTGAAAAAGTCGATGGCATTAGAAAGCTTGGCTTAAGTGAGTCTTTGAAACCGAGTTTCCTGAAGAGCACGGCTGAGTTCTTTACCGCAGACGAGACCTCGGATACTGAATAGAGCTCTACAAGATCAGAATTCAAAGCGTTGAACAACATGTTTTCTGCGACGGATGTAGCCAATTTTCTCGCTTGTCGCCACACCGCCACTCTCGGTCTCGCGGAATCGAGAAAAGAGATCAAAAGGCCGTTTTTCGACGATCCGTCGATTGATTTGTTGCAACGCCTCGGACTGGAACACGAGAAGCGGTACTTGCAAAAGTTGATTGACCAGGAAGGGCGTGCGGTCACTCAGATCGATCTCAACGCTCCGTGGGAGCAAGGCGTCGCCCAAACGATCGAAGCCCTTCGACAGGGTTCTCCCGCCGTCTATCAAGCCACCTTAATGACTGGGCATTGGCGAGGCCGTGCCGACTTTCTGATTCGGGTAGAGACGTCCAGTTGCCTTGGTCCTTGGTCCTATGAGGTCGTGGATACAAAGCTTGCGCGCAGTACGAAAGCTGGCGCCGTTCTCCAGCTCTGTTTTTATTCAGACTTACTTTCAGAAATTCAAACTCTGGAACCCCGGTCGATGCATGTGGTCCTCGGCGGAGGCGTAAAGCCTGAACAGTTCTCCGTTCAGCGGTACATCGCTTACTACCGCAGAGTTCGACGTGACTATGAGACCGCTTGGAAAGCAAATCCAATCACGTATCCAGAACCAACACTACATTGCGACGTGTGTTCATGGTGCCCGCTGTGTGACAAGCGCCGCCACGACGATGACCATCTGTCACTCGTTGCCGGCATCTCGCAGAATCAGCGCAAGGCATTAATCGAGCGGAAAATTACAACGATGGAGAGCCTGGGGAATCTCACTCTCCCGCCGACACCGCCGATCGATCGCATAGGGAAGGCCGCCCTGGTCCGTATACATGAGCAGGCTCGGTTGCAGATTAAGGGGCGCGAGGAGGGTCGGACATATTACGAGCTCCTCGAACCGGTGGAGTCCGGCAAGGGGCTCACAGTATTGCCACCACCTTCGCTGGGAGATGTGTTCCTTGATCTCGAATCGAACCCATACGTATTGGATCAAGGCCTGGAATATTTAATCGGATTCCTCACGTTTTCGCAGGAGTCAGAACCACGCTACGAGGCTCTTTGGTCCTTTAACCGGGCGGAAGAGAAAAAGGCGTTTGAGACCTTTATAGCGAACATGATGGATCGATGGCAGGACGATCCAAGTATGCATATCTACCATTACGCGCCTTACGAACCCACAGCTCTAAAGCGCCTAGCAGGACGCCACGGAACTTGCGTCGATGAATTGGATGAGCTGCTACGCGCAGAAATCTTCGTAGACCTCTTCCGGGTTGTTCGGCAAGGACTTCGTGCGTCCATAGAAAGCTATTCGATCAAGAGACTAGAGCCACTCTACGGGTTCACTAGGGACGTGCCGCTCCGTGAAGCTAACGTTGCGCTCCAGTCGTATGAGGCTGCGATGGCTCTTGGGGACGAACGCAAAGACTTGGGCGATTTCCTTAAGACGATCGAAGGCTACAACCAAGATGATTGTTTGTCTGCGTGGCATCTGAGGGATTGGCTGGAAGACCGGCGGATCGAATTAGAGAAAAAGAACAATCAGGTTCTGGCACGACCCGAATCCAAGTCTGGTAAGCCGACTCTGGATTTAGCGGCTCAGATAGACGAAGTGGGGGAGATCAAGGCCCGTCTACTGGACGGCCTCCCAGCGGAAGAGTTGGAATGGACCCAAGAACAGAGAGGAACCTGGCTGCTCGCGCAGATGTTGGAATGGCATCGCCGCGAGGAAAAGTCAGCATGGTGGGAATACTACCGGCTCCGCGAGTTGTCGGACGATGAACTCCAAGAAGACAAGAGCGCAATGGGCGGCCTTGTTTACCAGGGTGAGGTCGGTAGGATCAAACGATCAATCATCCACCGCTATGCTTTCCCTCCTCAGGAGCACGCCATTGACCGGGCGGCTGAGCTTCGAGATCCCCGAACTGGGAAGAGTGCTGGGGAACTAGTGCAGGTCGACGAGGGCAGTAGAGTTATTGACCTTAGGAGAGGCGCTACGTCCTCCGTGCCGCACCCGACCGCGCTAATTCCCTTGGAAATCATTGGCACCGATGTGCAACGTGAATCCTTGCTCAGGCTTGCGTCTTGGGTCGTCGACAGCTCTATTAGCAATCCGGGACAATACAAGGCGGCACGTGATCTCCTCTTACGTCGTCGGCCGCTGGTCCTTAAGGAGGCCATCACCGTGCCGATTGGCGAGAACGGACAGCTGATGGAAGCTGCAAAAGCTCTCGTGCTCGCCCTGTCGACAGAGCCTTCAGTCCTTCCCATTCAGGGCCCCCCCGGTTCAGGCAAGACTTTCACTGGCGCGAGGATGATTGTGGAGTTGGTTAAGCAGGGTCTACGCGTCGGGATCAGCGCAGTCAGTCATAAGGTCATCACTTATCTCCTGCGTGAGGTATGCGCGACGGCGTCAACCAACAGCGTACGCTTGTGCGCAATCCAGAAGGCAAATGACGAAGGAGATGGGTGTGAGCATCCCTTGGTCACGGCAGCGAATGACAATCAAGCCGTACTGGAAGCCCTGGTGACCGGTAGCGCCCAAGTAGCCGCAGGGACATCATGGCTTTGGGCTCGGCCCGAGATGGCGAATTCAGTGGACGTGCTATTTATAGACGAGGCCGGCCAGATGTCCCTCGCAAATACCCTAGCCATCTCCCAGGCAGCAACTAGTATGGTCTTGCTGGGTGATCCCCAGCAGTTGGACCAGCCTCAGCGGGGTGTTCACCCGCCTGGGGCTGAGGTTTCAGCTCTCGGGCACTTGTTGAATGGACGGAAAACGATCGCTGCAGATCAAGGGCTCTTCCTAGCCGAGACGCGGCGTCTTCATCCTGATCTTTGTGCGTTTACATCTGAGATGTTTTACGATGGCCGACTCACGTCCCGCCGTGAAAACGCAACACAGAGGCTCAACGCAAAAGGAATGCTTGATGGGACAGGTCTGCGATTCGCCCCAGTTAAACATGCGGGGAACCAGAATGAAGCTCCCGAGGAAGCTGAGAACATCTCTCTGATCGTGGGTCAACTCTTGCGAAGCGGGGCAACCTGGACCAACAAGCGCGGAGAAACTTCCGCACTGACCCTTAACGACATCTTGATCGTAGCTCCTTATAACGCACAGGTCTCGGCCATTGCAAACAGGCTTCCAGGCGGAGCGCGGGTTGGCACTGTGGACAAATTCCAGGGCCAAGAGGCCCCGCTCGTCTTCTACTCCATGGCAACCTCAACGCCAGAAGATGCTCCAAGGGGAATGGAGTTCTTATACAGTCTTAACCGGCTGAACGTTGCAACGTCGCGTGCGCAATGCGTAGCGGTTATTGTCAGCAATCCAGGTTTATTTCAAGTGCAATGCAAGACGCCGCGGCAAATCGAACTTGCGAATGCGTTCTGCCGGTACCTTGAAATAGCTATTTGAAAGATGGAGCCAGTTCATGAGTGATGGTCACGACCGCGACAGTGCCAAGACGAAGGTTCTCGTGGACAATACCGCTCAGACTGTCCACAAGAACTTGACCAAGCTTTTTCAAGAAAAACCTCTCTTCAAGATTCGATGGATATGGGAACTCCTTCAGAACGCTCGCGATGTAGCGCCAGCTCATGGGGTTCGTGTGTCTATTGTTCGCGAGCAAGCACACGTCTCATTTCGTCACGACGGTGAACCCTTCACAAACGAGAATATCGCTCACCTTATTTATCACGGTTCTACTAAGGAAGACCCTGACGCAATCGGGCAGTTCGGAACTGGATTCCTAACGACCCACCTTCTGTCCAAGCAGGTAAGAGTCACAGGACTGATGGACGATGGGCAACAGTTCTCCTTTGTCCTTGACAGAACAGGCGACACGGCAGAGGCCTTGACTAGTTCGATGGACGCATCTTGGGAGGCCTTCAAAACCTCCTTGTCGTCTCCGCATCACAGGGAGAGATTTACCACATCATACGATTATCCAATCGACGAGAGTGCAAGCGATCTCGTGGACATGGGCGTTCGCAGCTTACTGCAGAACGCAGCTTTTCTGTTAGCGTTCAACCATCGAATTGCTTCAGTCCACATAGTCGAACAGGGCAAGAGCTACGAGTTGGAGAAGATGCCTGGCGTGGCATACCAAGAGGGGAGGATTGTCATCGAGGCTATCGAGGAGCGGCAGGAAGGCAAAATGCCCACCATGCGCTTCGTCGCGGTACTTCGAGAGGGTGAAGTCGTCGTTGCAGTTGAGCTTGCTGAGGTCGAAGCGGGAAGGCGGGTGCTTCCGTCCGCCGACTGCCCTCGTATATTTAAGGCATTTCCGCTGACAGCGACGGCTCAATTCTGCCTTCCTGTCATTATCAACAGCGAAAAACTACAGCCACGAGAGAACCGTGATACGGTTTTCTTAGGGGAAAGCTCTGACGGCAAACTTCAGAACAGGTCCATCCTGGAATTAGCGTGCGGCCTTGCTGCAGAGCTTGCAGTAGTCGCTGCTTCCCTCGACTGGGAGAACGCTGCGCAACTAGCATCCCTCGGACCACTACAGCCATCAGACTGGCTGGATGTCGAATGGTTCCGTCCTGTCATCGAGAAGCAGTTTATCGACAAGCTACGCGCTTCACCCATCCTTATTACCGCCACAAATACAAAGTCTGCACCCGTCGCGGCCTGGGTGCCACTGGCGTCCGATGGGGTGTCGAGTGAAGAGCTATGGGATCTCGCTTTGCTCATTGCCGACTCAGAGAAGCACATGCCCCGACGGAACGAAACTAAAGCCTGGGCTGCCATCCTTGAAAATTGGGCACGTTACTTAGGTAAAGCACCCAATGAGATGGATGAGAGCCTCACGCTGATTAAGGTTTGCGAGAAGATCAGCTCTTGCAAGGACCTCGTAGGATTGCAGGCTCTGTTGCGCGCGGACGCAGACCCCATTCATTTCCTAAACGATATGTACGCCATAGTTTCGAAAGCTAGCGCTACTGATCTATTGAGGCGCTACGACCTGATTCCGAACCAGCATGGCATTCTCGCCAAGATTACAAACTTGAGACGCGATGGCGGCATTGACGATTCCCTCAAGAAGATCGCGGAACAGATGGGCGTCCCCGTGCGAGTAGATATCGTTGATAAACAAATACGCTGTGAGGCTGTCGATAATTTGAAAGCTAAAGAGCAAGCCGAAGTTGTCCTTGCAACCCTGCAAAAGGCGCGTGAACGCGCGCAGGCAAAAACACTCGATAAGTCTTACCCCAGTGCCAATGTTGCTCTCTTTGCATGGCTGGTCCGGAACGAGCAGCTTGACCATCTCGACGGATTTCCGGTTTTGACGCGGGCGACGACGGACGAGGAGCCTGCCATTCTGAAGCTGTCGTACGCCTCAGATGAGCAGCCCCTTCTGCCACTACCGCAGTGGCCGGAGGCAATGCGCATCGTCAGCGACTTATTCCCCAAGGCACGGATACTCGCCGATGAGTATCACGAGGCCGATTCCTCTCTTCAATTTTGGCTGAGCGTCGCGAATGCCCAGTACGTTCGCGGAAGCCCGCTGTACGTGTCTCGACAAAAGCACATCCCTTTCATACCGGATGAACCGATCCCTGAAAAGGACTTAAAGCAGAAGCATCACACAAAGAATCCTGTAGAGGTGCGGACAATCGCATTTTTTGATAAGGAAGGCACAGGCCTAGATGCAGCGCGCCGCAGTAAGCAGCGTGCATCGAACCTTCTAATGTTCCTCGGGAACTACGTTCTACATCAGAACCCGGACTCCCTCGATCAAATCGAAGCAGAATGCGAGTGTGGCCTCAGACACCACTACTACAAAGCCGCGTGGCTTGTTCCTCTGTCGGAGCGACGATGGGTTCCCCTTGGGGACGGTAAGCAATCAGCGGCAACGGCAGAAGCTATCGCCCAATTGTTCGAGAAACGTGAGAATGACCTAAGGGAGCTTACGTCTGGCGAAGGACGAAAGCTCTTAGAGGCGCTCGGGATCAGCATGGCTGACCTGTCTCTTCGGGCCGTGGCAGCCGATGAAGAGAGCCGAATCTCACTCATCGCTTCACTAACAGATATCTTCCACGCCGCCAACGATGACCCTGATCGTGTTCGTCTTCTTGCCGACGACCTTCGCGAGTCACCCGAGCTTCTGAACGTATTACAGGACCATCGTGATAGGCGGGAGAAGATTCGGCGCAACCAATCCATCGGCGCCGCTGTCGAGCAGCTCTTGAAGAGACTACTGGAGTCACACGGACTCCACGTGGCACGTACCGGCATCGGTTCCGATTTTGAGGTTGAGTCCGACTTTGTCGAAGGTGACACAGAGATCCTATTGACAGTCAATGGGCACGACCGTTCATACCTAATCGAGATAAAGTCCGCTCGCACGGATAGGGCGAGAATGACGGTGACGCAGGCAAGAACTGCCGTGGCCGAAAGAGCCCGCTTCGTTCTGTGCTTGGTAAAGCTCGATGGAGTGTCTGAACCAACTGCCGTCGAAGTTGAAGCCGGATGTCGCTTCGTGTTCGACATCGCCGATCGCGTCGAACCAGTCTGGAACGACTACGTTCGCGTCGAAGGGGCCAAAACGGTTGCTTCTGAGCGACATGGCGATGTGGAGCTAGAGATGGAGAACGCTGACATCCGCTTTGCAGTTAGTATGAAGCTGTGGGGAGCTGGTCTTATGGTCGATGAAGCCGTCGCCTGTTTCCGGGAAGCACCTACGACAGACAACGGGAAGGCTAGGTTAAAAAGTTGAAACACCCGGAACTCGCTCACCATCTTCGCCGGATATGGCATTGTCTTTCCCGAGTGCTTCTTGGGAAACTCGAAGCCGGATAGAAACTGAGCGTGTAAATTGGTAGCCCATGCCAAAGAATAAAGCCACACCTCTCGGGGATAAGATGGGGACGAAAAAGTACGTAGGCGTCGACATAGGAGGATCAAAAGTCGCATTTGTCGTTTTGACCGCAAACGGCCTACATCCAATTGAAGTCCATCGCCTGCCACTTCCCAGAAAAAGAACTGCAAAGACGGAAGCCATGGAGATAATCGGCCAGGTTGGTTATCTCGTTTCAAAATATAGGGACGATGTGGCAGCGGTTGGAGTGGCCTCTGCTCCTGTTATGGACTTCGCTAACGGCACCATCGTGAGATGGGGTTCTCGCCCTGCGTGGAAAGGCATTCCTCTTCAGAACCTATTCGTAGAGTCCCTCGGGCTCCCAGTCCTCTTCGACAACGACGTTAATCTCACCTGCCTCGCCGAGTGGGAAGCTCTTCCCCGCAGTCAAAGGCCAAAGGTTCTTGTCACGGTTGCGATTGGCACTGGGCTCGGAGGAGGTGTTGTCATCGACGGCACAATCTTTGGAGGTACTCACGGCCAAGCTGCTAATCTCGGTCATATTCTGTACATTCCGGAAGGTGCTGATTGCCCTTGTGGCTCGAACGGTTGCCTTCAAACCGTCGCATCCGGTCTGGGGATTGTGCGGCTGGCCAGGAGTTTCGCAGCACAGTTGCCCGGCGGATTTACCATCGCGAGTCAGTTGGGAAGGCCTGATTCTTGGACTGCATACAGCCTTGCTATGCGCGGGGCCGATCTTGAGTGGGTACAACGGGCATTTGTGAGAGCAGCCGAGGCTGTCGCATGGGGGATGTATCAAATGCGAGAGCTATTCGATCCTGACCGGATCGTGGTTACCGGTGGCGTCATGAACTCGCGTGAGCTGTTCGTAAAGCCTCTCATGCGATGTGCCGCGGGACTAGGGTTATCTTCCCTTGTTACCGGCCCCACATTGCAGCAAGATCTTTCGGCTGCCATTGGGGCCGCTATTGCAGGCCGCCGATTGCGCGCCCCTGGACATTTTGATGAGCAGACAAATTAAGCAGCGAAAGACGACGGTTGGTTGGTTGCATTTGACCGATCTCCATTTGGGAGACGAAGACGCACGATGGCTATGGCCGAATGTGCAAGACCTATTTTTTAAGGACTTGCAATTCCTATATAAGTACTCAGGTCCATGGGACATTATTTTGTTCACCGGGGACTTAACAAATAGAGGGAGCGAGGAGGAGTTTCGACAAGTTACGGAGTTCTTCAGCGTATTGCGGGATAAAGTCCAGACGTTTTCTCCTATGCCGTGCGTTGTCGCAGTTCCGGGCAATCACGATTTGGTTCGGCCCGGAGCTACAAGACCGGAGGCAGTAGCGCTTCGGTCCTGGGAATCAAGTCCGGAATTGCGAAAAGAGTTTTGGTCCGCGGACACATCTCCCTACCGCAGGCTTATAAACGAAATGTTCGCCAACTATGCAAACTGGTGGGCACAATCGGATTTACTCGGCAGCTTATCTTTCCAAGCGGGACTCTTACCAGGTGATTGTTCTGCCGTGTTTCAAAAGGATGGAGTGAGGGTAGGAGTCGTCGGACTTAACAGCACCTTTCTTCAGATCGCAAAGGGCGACTTTGTTGGCAAGCTCTCCTTGGATCCTGGCCAGTTGCATCACGCCTGCGGCGGCGATCCTCAGAAATGGCTCAGCGCAAATGACGCTAACATATTGTTGACGCATCACCCACCCACTTTCTTGAGCCCGATCGCTACGAATGATTTCAACAGCGAAATCGCGCCGCCCGGTCGTTTCCTTATTCATTTGTTTGGGCACATGCACGAAGCCGTAGTCAGAGTTCACAGCAGCGGTCAGGGTGAGGCTCGTCGTTTGTGGCAGGGCAATTCACTATTTGGTTTGAAGACCTGGGGAGAAGAACATCAACAACAGGAACGTCGCCATGGCTATTCTGCAGGCCGCTTGGATGTCGTGGGCGATACGGGCCTCCTCACTCTGTGGCCACGCAAATTACGTCGACATCCTGATGGTCAGTGGGAGTTCGTGCCGGATTACGATTCGTACAGCTTGAGGGGTCCCGACAATCTTAGCACCCGACCCGAAACAATCGTTTTAAAAGAGCCCGGCGGGGATAGCCTTGACAGCGACCGACCGACACCAAGAGGGGGGCCGCAAAAGAAGATTCGACTTGTATCGTCCAAGTTGCGCTTCAAGCGCCCCAGAGATGGAAAGCTCGCGAAGGATCACCGGAAACCTCAACCGTCGTTCGAGTCTTCTGACGTCAGAGACGTCGCCGGCATTGTGGATCGGCACCAAACGTTGCTGCAGAAACTTGGGAACGAAATACTAGACTGTCTTTCTCAACGGCCTGACCCGACTCGACCGATGGATGCCCGAACCTTAGTTCAAACACTTGTGGGATTATCAGACGGTGTTGTGAGAAATCTGACTGCCGAACAAATCGCTCGGCTGATCGATGACGCACAGGGCCACGGATTCATACCTGGCTTAGTCACCGGCCCAGGAGGTTTTTCCGTACCTGTTGATCACACGGCTCCTCGCTTGTTACGAAATACTACCGCCAAGGAACAAATTGCCAATGCAGCAGCGGATCTGGTTCAGACGGGGATGAGAGTGGCCCTCGACGGAGGATCAACAAACTTTTTCATTGCGGGACAAATTATCGAAAACCTTGACCTCGGATTAATTCGTGATGTTACACTCCTCACCAACTCACTCTTGGTTGCACGCAGATTCCTTGACTGGTTTGACAAGCGGGGATGGACAGATCAAAGTGCCCCTATGCGGTTGATCCTATGCGCCGGACTTGTCAGACCTACGACAAAAACCATGGCTGAACCTGCGACTGATGCCACAGATGCGCGTGATTCTCTGGATGCCTTGCTTAAGCGTTTAAGCGGATTGGATCTGTGTTTTATCGGCGCAAATGGTTTGGCCGTTGAACACGGCATCACTATGCCGACGACAACTGAATGGGGATTCAAGAGCAAGCTCATGGCAGCCTCAATTCACCCGTACATCGTAGCTGACGCCGCCAAATTTGGCCTTCATTTCCCGGTCCAGATCGCCGACTGGAACTCCCGTCTAACAGTGCTTACCAATCGGCCACAGATTTCTTCGCCCGAACTGGAAGCCGTCCTTGCGATGAACCGTTCCGTGGATGTGGTGTTTGCTTGACATATGTTACTCGCCTATAGAAGGAAGACCTTCATATGAGATCTTCAGGAGTGAACCCGCTCGACTACAATCACGTTCTGATCGTTGCAGACAGTACGCGATATGACACAGTGATGCGCGCTGATGCACCATTTTTGAAATCCTTAGGCAGGATTCGACCAGCATTGTCACACGGCACATACACGTGGCCCTCCCACATGGCCATGATGATGGGCCACCTCCCCCACTGTCCTGAAGATTTGCCTCTCTACAATCGATACCGTCAACAATTATGGCGACTTGGTGACGGAAGAGGAACCGGAGGAGGTCAGTTTCAAGAGTGGCCCTTCCTACTACTGCCGACTGAAGAATCGCTACCAGAAGGATTCCGAAAAATCGGGTTTACAACGGTCGGAACGGGGGCCGTATCCTGGTTTTCACACCGGATATGGCGTGACTGGTTTGATCATTTCCTATATGCCAATGACGTGAACAGCCAAATAGAGTGGTTTTTAAATTCAATCTCCAAGAGCAAGCGATTCTTCGGATTTCTCAATTTTAAAGAGACACACGAGCCGTACTCACATGGATCTGTCGTTTACTCAATGCCGGACAGGTATCAGGAGCACAAGCTTTCTTTGGGCCCCCTCACTGCGAAGGACTTCTCTGAGCTCCATAATCGCCAAATTCGCGCTCTGGAATATTTGGATGCCCGTATTCGATACTTTTGTAGCCGACTACCTCGGAATACGGTGTTGGCATTTACGGCAGATCACGGAGAGTGCTTTGGAGAAGAGAATCTGTTCGGGCACGGCTTCTGGCATCCGAAGGTTATGGAAGTACCCCTGCTAATTGCGTTTCTTGACGATCTCCCGGGCTAGTCCTGAACTCATTGGTTCTGTATTTGCGGATTCAGCTATGCAAGCAATACCGAAACTGCGTTTCGACGAACTGGCGGTGTAGAAGCCGAGCAGACTAAGCCGCTTTGTTTGCTTACGAGTCGGAATACTAGTCGGAAACGGCCGACCAGATCCTTGCTGTCCTCTTCTTTCCTCTTTCACGATATTCACTACAGAGATTTCTCAGTCGCAACTCTCGTACAGGACCCATAGCAATCCCAGAAGGAAGGCTGCGCCATCTCTAATCACTCAGTCCTCTTCCGGGTGGACACCGCTTGGCCGCGGCTCGGACGGGCGTTTCGGACTGCGCCGGTTTCGCGCCAAACTAACTTCAACCCCGTTTGGCACTCACCGCGCTTTCACTCACGCCCTGCCACCCTCCTTCGGCCTCCGTTCTGTCCCTTTCACCGTCCCGCCTTGTTTCTTCCCGCTGCCGCTCAAGTGAAGAAAGAAACAAGCCGGAAACGGCAGAAAGGGAAAAACAATGAAGTTAGAAGAAGTCAACAAACGAACCAAAGAGGCCGTGGATTTCCTCGTCGCAGCTCTGGAGTCCGGTCACAGTGAAGTCCTCACCGCATACCTCGGAGCGATGGCGAAGTTTCACACCTACAGCTTCGGCAACATCATGCTCATCGCACGCCAGAAGCCCGATGCTAGCAACGTTGCCGGATTGCGGACATGGAACTCGCTTGGCCGCTTCGTTAAACGGGGAGAAAAAGGCATTTTTATTCTTGCCCCGATGGTCGGAAGACGAAACACCAAGGATGTAGCGACCGACGAGCCGAGTGAAGACGCAGCAACGGATGGTCAACGGACGCTGTACGGATTCCGGGCCGTCTATGTTTTCGACGTTACTCAAACCGAAGGCAAAGACCTCCCAGCTCTGACCGAAGTCAACGGCGACGTGAGCGGATACCGCGAACGCCTGTTCAAGTTCGTGGAATCGCAAAGAGTCGAGCTTAGCTTCTCAGAACGAATTGCTCCCGCGAAGGGTCTTTCGCATGGCGGAAAGATCACGTTGCTGTCAGGGATGCAGCCAGCCGAGGAGTTTTCCACGCTCGTCCATGAGATCGCACACGAAATGCTCCATCGCGGCGAACGTCGAACGATGACCACTAAGCAGGTTCGTGAAACCGAGGCCGAAGCCGTGGCCTTTGTGGTCTGCCAGTCAGTCGGACTACAGAACGGAACCGCGTCCCAGGACTACATCCAGCTTTGGCACGGAGACGCCAACCTCCTACGCGAGAGTCTGGAAGCCGTTCAGCAAACCGCTACCGTCATCCTCGGGGGCATTGCCCCCGAGGGGGCCCTCGCCGCAGCGGCCTAGTTCTGTTGCGTTGACTTTACTGTGTCTTCAGAATCACAATGGTCTACCGTCACCTTTGGGGGTCTAGGATATGAGAGCCGCCAGTCACATGACGAGACGAGGTTTCTTTTGGTCGCTAGCGGTCGGTGCCGCGGGCGCCCGGTTTGCCTTCGCCCACGATTGGTCCACCTGGAAGCTCCCGAGGTTCTCTTGGCCTTTCGGAACCAGACTCGTTAACTACGATGGGCTAGCGGCTCAAGCGCCTTCACGGTCAGCCCCGTTGCCAGGAATTTCTATAAAAAGATTCACGACTCCAGGTAAACAGTATGCAACTGCTGCTGATACGCTCCGGGAAGAATTACATTCTCACAGCAAAGCCAAGACACCGTACCCCATCAGCAGGATATTTTCACTCTTCCCGTTTCAGGTTTCGGATGAAATGAAAAAGAAAGCCCTCATAAACCGCGGCTCTGTTCACTTTGATAAAACTGTGGTCTCGAATCGCGGTGAGAAGTTGGAAGTTCAGTTCTACGACGAATTCTTGAAAAAAATAATTGTGGTCTTCCCCGAACTAGTGCAGGCCAATTTGGAAGTTTTGCCAGACAGTGCTTTACGCCTAGAGTTCGATCCGGACCACACGGGGCAAGTCGTGCTCTACATGCTTGATCCAAGCCACGAAATAGCGCCAAACCAAAAGCTTGAATCTATAACTTTTTCCAAAAAGAATATCTCGTACCTTCTGCATCAAGAAACCAAGGAAAACCAAAAAATCAGGATAATCGTCGATCTGACAATGTCTCCCCCAGCTACTGCATAAAGCTCACTGCAAGCCCCACAAACTTTGACGCCACCCGCGTTCCTCTTGCCCTCACATTGTTAATGTCGGTCACCTTGAAAGATTGCTCCCCGAAGTCGATTTCTTCGACTGTCGTCTTAACAACATCATTGACCGCTCCCGAAACAAAGTCGATGATTTTACCTACAAAATCCACGGACTCGGGGTGGAGCTTGTAGCCACCTAGTTTAGGCTTGCCGACGGGAGTGCAAGTGACATTTACTGAAACTCCGTCGGTCGTATCCTGCGTCCAGAACTCGCACTTTACTATCGATGTTCCATCGACATCGACATTCCAATCTATTTTTCCGATACCCGCGTCCAACGAGTCGGCATAGTTAGTGTGCCAAGCGATTGTGACCGACACCGCCGATGATCCAGGATCAAAGCTCAATCTACCACCCAAATCGATTGACATCGGAAGATCAGGCTGACTCAATTGTGAGGCCAACGTTCCCATTTTCGATTTGACGAGCCCTAACAATCCATCTTCAAACAAGCACAGTTCGACATCACAGTTTGGAGGCATCTGATAGGCGCCGATATCTCCAACGTGACTGTTCTTTGGGAATGAATCCGCAAAAGCTGCTGGCGGATCGAGTCGGCCAACTATCGATGTCTCATTGAGAATTACAACCCCTGAAATCGAAGCCCCTATACTATTGATGTCGGATGCTAAAGGTACCTGCACCGGCAACTTTTTGGCGAGTTGCTCATTGAAGGCGCTTGTTAACTTTCTCCTAATAGTCGCTTCTGAATCGTCACTAAGGCACGCAAGCGCACTTTGCGAGGAATCACACTGCATGGCTCCGCCTGTATACTGCAGGTTAAAGGCGCTTGTAACGCCATATTGTGCGCCCGCAATCACAAAATCGAGTTCAATTCCAAATTCGTCGAGAAAGAGGATGCTGGGTCCTAAGATTGTCGGGCAATCTGGTGCTTTGTAGGAACAGGAGACATGGGGTGGCTGGAACTGATTGTCATCGCTCTGAAGTTGCGCTTGGACACTGGATATTTCTTTGTTGAGCACACCTTGAAGGTAATCTTTCGAGATGGAGATCAAGACATTGCAGTCTTGTAAAACGAGGTTTCTAAGAAATTGCCGTGCATTCTGTACCAAGGCTGCGTATGCCTCATTGGAGACCGAAGCAGACAGAACATATGCGTTCACACACTCAGTATCCATTGTCTCGGCAGCGGATTCAAAAGCCGCTACTTGAGCCTCTACCTTGTGCATTTGGTCTAGAACTTGCCCCGAGAGTCTCAGAGTGGAACGCCTCCATTCCTCGTACTCAGGTCTCATTGAGGGGCTCCCGGTTGAGTGAGCTTGACTTTGGATAAGAGCAAATCAATTCTAGAGAGGGCCGAATCGAGCTTTTGCTGTAGTTGCGAGGTTGTCCGTCCAATCGAATCTAGTTGCACCTTTTGATCACGCGCAATTTCCTCAATGTCCTTTATCTCTTTTAGTGCGTCAGCAAGACTCCCCTGAGCAAGCGTCAGCGGATGAACAATGGGCCCATCGGTGGCAAGCTGTGCATGCATCTCCTTGAGTTGTTGCTCAATCTCGCCCTCAAGACTTTTGAACTCGTCTAGGAGATCATTGTGATAAACACATGCTACGCAGGCGTTGACCCGGCCTCCAGGCAACTCTCTTTTGTTAGCGTCACCTTCTAGCGATCCGTGACTAATGATGAGTTGCAAATCCATGAGGTCAACCAATAGCAAGGGCCCAGTCTGCTGAGCCTTTGCCAGCACTTTGTTAATGGAGACAGGAGCAAGGGGAATGTATGCATAAAGAAAATTGATTGGGTGCAAAGTGCCGCCCCAATTGTCAGTTGTGCGCTCGCCGAGTCGAGTGATCCACTTCGACGGGTCTTGTTTTGTGAGCGTGTCTATGTTTGCCCGCATTTTGTTAAGAAACTCAGGTGTGTAGGTCAACTGTAGTTGCTCAATGAGCCGCAGTCTCTCCTCGGCACCTTCTTTGAGGCACTTGGATGATCTCTCGCTCCCTAGCGAAGCAAGGCTCGCCTGAATCTCAAGAATGACCTTGTCGGTAATGTCTAGTGTCTGGATTCGCGATGAAGCAGTGAATTGCAGGTACACATGGATATCGTGCACCCCGGTGAATTGGGCTGCAGGAAGAGCGAAGTCGATAGGAGTCGGCAAAGCTGTAATAGTCAGATACGCTTCGACCAATCGAGCGTGGTCTGGATTCACAATCGGCAACCCATGCCGGACATTGAACGCGTCAAACGTACAGACACATTGAAAAATGCGGATAGGGTCAATTGCCGGGTTTAGCGGGAGTTGTTTAGTCGTCATCTGAGTCATCGGCACTTGCTATCGTCCACAACTTGACCACCAAGCCCGTCAGGATACGGTGCAGTACATTGATGCCTGCTCATGCAGGATGGAGCCCGGTTGTTGTTGCCCTCTGAATCGCGATCATACGCGCAACAGACCTGGCCCTTATCGCAAGCGTCTCCGAGCAGCGGAGAGATCTTTCCACAATTGCTACCCAGCGACATCACCGCCACCCCGATGGCAAAGACCTTCTTGGCTATACCTGTCATTTGCATACTCTGACAACCTCTTCAGAATGAGCAGAATAGATCAAAGGCACACAATGTCAACGAGTTTTTTCCCGGATTTACAGGTCTGTAACAAGATCTGAGTCAGCAAGACGCTGTTACATGTGTAGAAAGCATGGGCTGGTGCACTAGCAAAGCCGCGCATACCGAAAATGCCCTTGTAAACCGAGGCCCCAAGACAGATTTGCAGCTCCGCGATTTTCTTGCTCACTTACAGGTCATTCCGATGACTTCAGAGTTGGGGTCATTTGGGCTGTCGCCCGATCGCAAGTTACAGTGATTCAACACCGCATCCTCAAGATCGACTGAAAAAGCCGCCCGGAGCAAATCATGGCTACGACGGGCGGCTCGTACCCCCTCAGCTTGCTTCTGCATTATAAAGCGTTTGGTTCATTTCTCAGTTTCAAGCGGATACCCGCATACTTCTTCAAGTCTCACTTTCTTGTTGGATTTCCAGAAAACTTATTCAAGCCAGCCGGGTTCTTAGCGTACAAGGGAGTACCGGCCCTGGTGTTCAGAAAGCACTGGGTGCCTTTTATCCGATAGAATTACCTAAACCGCCACCTCAAGCCCACTTCGCTGTAGTCAAGCCCAGAGAACCTCACATGTGGATTCGTGTCCCAAAGAGAGGAATCGCGGCCTTTGCCCTGATTGTGGCCTCACTATTGTATGGCGGGTACTGGGCCTTCACTGCCCACCGCAGAGCAACCGCGCTCTCGGCCCTTCGTCCGAATGGTGAAACGGCAACCCTGTTGTCTGTAGATCCTGAAGCAGTAATTCGCGCCGCCAACCACTACTACTGGCTGAGTAACGGACCCGCAGCAGCCCCCCTGTACGCGAGGGCGGAACAACTGTTCCACGAAAAAGGCGATGAGCGCGATGCACTCTACGCGAAGATCGGGCGCCTCCGAGCGAATGCGGAGACCATGTCTTTTGTCGATCTCTCCAAGTTTCTTGACCAACAACTACAGACCTCAATCGTGAAGCAGGACAAAGAATTGCGCCTGTGGTGCCTGATCGCAAAAGGCTATACCGACATCGAAATTGACTATCGTGCCTCAAAGCGCGATTGGCTAGCAGCGCAGGACATTGCAGATAGCCTAGGTGAAACCCAATGGGTTACGCGCGCGTCCGGTGAATTGGGCCTCATTGCATTCTTGGAAGGGAACCCAGGACGAGCGGCCAAGCTTCTCGGCGGCGCTCTCCTGTCGACCATGACAAATGGGGACACTGCTGGCCAGGTACGCTTTCTAGAATTGCTCGGGAGGGGCTTTGAAGAAGTAAACCGTAACGCAGAGGCGCTGAGATTCTTCGAGAGAGCTATCAAACTAGCCGAGGCTGAGCCTGACTGTGGGCTTCCGTTCATGGGATATGAGGGAAAAGCGCAGGCCCTGACCTCGCTTGGCAGAACGCAAGAGGCGAGGTCGGTGCTAGAGAGTGCGCTCGCCAAAGCGCAGTCGCAAGAGAAGCGTGGCCATGAGGCGGAGTTGCTTGTTCGTCTCGGAAGGCTGGCGGCACAGACAGGAAACCGGCAACAGGCTCTCACTTACTTGGAAGACGCTGGCCAATTCGCAACCAAAGTGCAGTTTTACAGAATCGAAGCCGACGCCATGTACGAACTCGCGCAACTCTATCGCGATGACGGAGATCTATCCACAGCGGACGCACGTGCCACTCAGGGCGTGACCGCAAGCCAGCAGGTGGGTGATCGCTATTATGTGCCTCGCAATTTGACCATCCTCGCTGATCTAAAAGCACGTCGTGGTCGCTATGCCGAAGCAAAGGCTCTCTACGATCAAGCAGAAGACGTGATCGAAGGGATGTTGACCAGTGTGGATGAGCCGTATTGGAACAGTTCAGTTGTGGCCGCGCAGAGCCAGACCTACGTGCAGCATTTCGAGCTCGTAACCCGGGGCGGAGATGTGCCCGAAGCGTTCCGTGTGTTGGAGCGCGTCCGTGGCCGAACCCTCGCTTGGGCTCTCGAAGATCGAAAAGCATTCCCCACTTCAGAATCAGAACAGACTGCGTCGTTGGAGACCGATGTGGCTGGACTCCAAACTCGATTGATGCAGAGCGGCAACGCCACCGAACGCGAGCAACTCCTGGACAAACTGGTCGAATACGAGCGGCGTCTCGGCCTAGCCTGGACAAAAGGAGATGAAGCGAACACACGACTGCCGGCACAGCCTGCACCTTTGAAAATCGTGCAGGATGATCTGAAGCAGGATGAAATACTTCTGGAGTACGTTCTTGACGACCCCAACTCCTACTGCGTTTTGATATCACGTAAGGGCGCTGTCGTGAGAGTGCTCCGGACAGGGCGTAAGGAGATCGAGAAATTGGCGCAGCAGTATATCGATGAAATCCGCGGGAAGGCATCGGGAACGGAGATATCGAAACAACTCTACGACCGGCTGCTAAAACCGATCCCGGCACTTTCCAGGGCTGACCGGATTATCATCGCGCCTGACGGCATATTGCACCTGCTTCCATTCGAGGCCCTTGAAGATAACCGGGGCCAATACCTTCTGAAATCGCACACTATTAGCTACGTGTCATCCGGCACGATTCTGGATACACTTCGCCGCGGCCAAAGGCACGAACCGGCGCCGAAGCCGCTCTTGGCCGTGGGAGATGTCGCCTATGAGAATCAGGGCGGTGCAGGCAAGAGATTGCCCACTCCAACCTCTGTGCGCGGACGGATCGAACGTGGTATCGCGGACTTATCGGGCGTCGCCCTCAGTGACCTTCCGCAGACGCGCGGAGAGGTTGAGGAAATCGGTAAAATTGTAGGACCGAACGCGGTCATCCTTCTCGCCAAGGACGCGACTGAGACCGCCTTCAAGAAAGAACCGCTTGATCAGTTTCGTGTCCTCCATTTGGCAGTTCACGGGTTCGCCGACACGCAATATCCGGAGCGATCAGCACTTGTTTTGGGGATCGACCCCAAATCGGTTGACGACGGTTTGCTGCAGGTGCGGGAGATCATCCGGCTACGGCTGAACGCGGAACTAACGACACTGTCCGCATGCGATACCGGAGTGGGAAAATTGCAGGGGCAAGAAGGCATCAGCAACTTGGTGGAAGCGTTCCTAGTGGCAGGTTCCAAAGCGGTTGTTGCGAGTCTCTGGAGTGCTGAAGACACTTCCGCGAGCGCGCTGATGGAACATTTCTACAAGCGGTTGGCCCAGGGAGAGAGTATCGACTCCGCTCTGAGGAACGCCAAGCTCGATTTGCTTGCGAAATATGGAGACCAATTAAGCCCGTTCTATTGGGCCGCGTTCATCCCTGTTGGAGAGACTTCAACCCCGATTGGAATCAAACAGCAATGAACCTGACTCTCGATGAGCGTACGAAGATTCTCGACAAGGTTTGCCGACTGGTAGCGACCAAGCACTTCGACCCCGGAATGAACGGCGTGGATTGGAACACTTTAGCTCGGGAGCGCCGGAACCTGATCCTAGCGTCTGCCGACCCCGAGACCTTCGAGAAGGAGGTCCACAAGTTAGTCGCGGAACTCAAGACCAGTCACACCGGTTTTCGCCATGCGGGGATGCGCAACATTCCCGCTCGCCACGCCATCAACGCGACCCTACAGCGGATCGTTGTCAACGGAAGCGGGCGCTGGATGTTCCAAGACGTACATCAAGGAGGACCGGCGTTCGCGGCTGGAATACGGCCCGGCGATCTCCTGCTCGAATGCGGTGGACGAGAAGTTCTGCCGCCGAACGATCTAACGTTCTCTGTTGGAGAATCCGCTAGCCTTCTGATTGAAAAGCTCCACGGCGAAGTGCAGAAGGTCAATGTTCACTTGCCGATGCCCAAGTCCCAGAAGCATCCGGTCACGGCACCGCAGGCGGTTACCACGGAAAGGCTCAGCGATGAAATCGGATTGCTGAGGGTCGCAATGTTTCCGGGCGCCATCGGAATCGACGTAGCGAAGGACATCGACCGCGGCATCGCCGCACTCGACGGATGCAGTCGGCTTATCGTCGATCTACGCGGCAATACTGGCGGAGGAATCGGCGGGCTACGCTTGATGAGCTATTTGACACCCGGGAAGCTTGAGGTCGGCTACAGCCTCACGCGGAAACGTCGCGAGAGCGGTTATCGCCGTGAGGAACTGACCCGATTCGGACGGATTCCTTCCCACAAAGCGACCCTCATATGGTTAGCGGCCCGATATGCCTTCGTTGAAAAATCTATCCTTGTGGTCACCGAAGGACTTGGTGAGCGTCCCTTTCACGGTCGAGTTGTGTTGCTGGTAAACGAGCACACTGCAAGCGCCGGTGAAATGGTCTCAGCCTTTGCCGAAGAAAATGACTTAGCCACAATCGTGGGAACGAAAACGCCGGGCCGTCTTCTAAGCGGAAGCGCATACAAGGTCGGGCACGGATACATTCTGGGCCTGCCCGTCGCCGCCTATCTGACGTGGCAAGGACGAATGCTGGAGAACAACGGTATCGCCCCAAAGTTTTCAATCGAACTTTCGCGAGATGCACTGGGAGAAGGAAGAGATACTCAACTCGAAGCCGCCATCGAGGTTGTGAAACTCTCCGACAGCCGAGCTGCCTGAAAGGCATAGCCCTTTCATCCGAGTTGTCGGCTGTTCGCCATGAATGACGGCGACGCTGAATGCAGAACGGTAAAGCAAATGTTTGTCGTCCGGCCCACAACACCGCACCTTTCGAAGTAGGACAGCGCGATCAGGACGCGCCAGGTCGAATCAGCGACTTCAGTTCTTGAGCAAGGGCTTCGAGGTCCGGGAAAAGATAATCAGCGCGAAATCCGAGCAGCTGGAGTTCTCGACGAAGGGGGGACACGGCGGCGGCGGGCACGACGAATCGTCGCAACCACGAGTCGGAGCCCGACAGAAGGTTCAGCGGATTCGCCGATGCATGCACCGTAAAAGCTCCTTGTTGCATCTGCATGCGTGGGTCCGCCTCGACTGCCATTGCGGCGACGATATTGTCTTTAGTGTCAGCGCCTTTCTTGGCCGGTTCTAAGAGGGGCCGTAAGGAGTTTGCCGACAGAGGATATAGCAACGGCTCAAACCCTTGCGATCCGTTCAAGATGGAAGGAGCTAGCGCCCAAATGCAAGCGTCTTCGACCCTATCCTCCGATCCTGCAGTAGCAAAATATGCCGCAACGAGCGGCGAGAACGACCAATCGAGCAAGCGTGTCGGAAGGCGGTAGTGCTGCATCAGCGATAGCCAACCAGCCACATCCGCTTCGTCAGGACAACGTGCATAGCGAGTCCCCGCACGGCAATAAAACTCGTTGTAAAAATACTGCTCCTGTTGGAGGGAATAGCCTCGCTTACCAGAAGGAATTAGATCGTGGCGGGTTGACGAAAGACCACGAAACCACCAACGAAGTCGGGTTTCCGCTATGAGACCGACAATTGATGCGCTTATGTCGCCAACGGTTCGCACAGGGGGCATTTCAATCATGGTTGGAGCTCAAGATGCTTATCCTTCATCATCAGCGAGACAGTCCTGGCCTTCCCACTTCGCACAAACAGCCTCAACGTCGGGCATAGGCGATTCACTCGTCCAGCTTTTGTAGAATTGCGGGTTCTTGCTTCGCGGTGTCGGATCGGCCTCGCGCATCTCGACCAGAACGGGTGCCTGAACACACTCACCGAGGACAAGCGCACTTCTCGGTGCCAGAGCAGGCAATTGATCGAGAAGCTGCCCGTAGATACCAGGAACGATCTCCCGGAAGTAGCGCAAATCCTCCGGATTCTGAAGCCGGTGAACAATGAAGCTGTTGCATTGGGAGAGTACCGTCTTAGACAGTTCGCTGGGGCGTTGCGAAGCGACAACAAGACCGAGACCAAACTTTCGTCCCTCGCGTGCTATCCGTTCAAAAACCTCTTTGGAAATCGAGTCCTCTTCAGACTTACGACCCTCTCGAATGTAATTTTGGGCTTCCTCAAGGACGAGGATCACAGGAAACTCGCCGCGCCCCACGCCGCTCACCGGATCGCTTAGCCGCTGGAGAAACTCGTGGATCAGGCGCCCGATCAATGCCGTGACGTTCTCCAATACCTCCGAGGCGAGTAAACTCAAATCGACAACGACAACATTTGCTTTATCGGCGCCGATCCGTTGTCGATCGTAGAAAGGTAAGACTCCGTCCGGCAGAGCCCCTGTCTCCGTCAGACTGGCGTCAGGGCTCGATTCAAGGCCAAGAATGTCCCGCAGAAATGTTGCCAACGCCTGCTTTAGGCTTGGCCATTCTTCTGAGCACGGCCCAAACAGAAATTCAAAACGTGAGTCTTCTAGTAATCGATATATCCGCGTCAACATCGTTGAGCAATTGTCACGCGCACGCGCAGAGTTCGATTGATCGCGCGACATCGCTGTTTCCAGATGGCGATAACGGAAGGCCGTCTTCCCAAAATAAGACGGTCGATCTGCCGAACTAGAACCACCTTCCATTCCGGAGACAGGAACCACGGCGAGGCCGGAAATCAAAGCGCTCAGCATACCTTCTGCCTGCTGCCGCTGAGCCATATTCAATGGATCGTAGCTCTGTCCCTGACGCCCGGCTGAGCCTCTCACTTGCTGAAAAGTTGTGGCGGGTGGCACCGTTTGCAGAGATGGGTATTGGACAAGAAGATCTTGCAGGGCGCCCTGATTATCGGCGTTCGCGAGTGCTGATACAACACCATCGCATATTGCATTGATGTTGTTTCGATCTTGCCACGTCCCTGTCGCCGTGAGAGCCAAGACGCGATGACACTCCTGCATCAGCGTATCCCGAAGAAATGACCATTGCGGCCCTGCTCCCTCCTGCCGAGCAAGGGTCAGACTATTGAGGAGAACGGGGCGTTGAACTCCCGGCGCCGCACGGAACAACCTCACGAAATCGTCTGAATCCATAAACCAATAAGGAATCGCCAACCGCTCAGGTTCCGTGGAATCAGTGGGGATATACAAGGTCCGCCGGTCAGGAATTGCATTCTCGTAAGTGCCGTCGCTCTTCCTTTTCTCAAATGCGGCACGATATTCGCCATTGGTATCGAGAATCACGATTCGCGTCCGCTTGATGTCGTCCCTGGAGATTATGGATTGGAGAATCGTAGCGATCGAGCAAGACTTGCCCGATCCCGTACTACCGATGATGGCCGCGTGCTTACCGAATAGTGCGTCTGGGTCAACATAAATTTTATAGTCGGGAAAGACTACAGACTTCCCGATGTGAACACAGTAGCCGGGATTCTCCGGATCGATGTCAGCTCCGTTGCGACCGGTACCAAAGATTGCATCAAGGTCCCCCCTCGTTGTAAGGAACACCTTGGAGTCGAGTACTGGAAACAAATTAATCCCTTGCCGAAAGTCAGCGTCGGAAATGGAGCCGATCATTGTCGCCTTCATGAGCCGGCGCGTGGAAGGAAGGGAAACCATCATCTTGTCGGCCTGTAACTCATTCTCCTCGCTCATGACTACTCGCGTCACCATGCCAACGATGCGATGCGCCCCGACGGGAATGATGATATAGGAATTGATGCGCCCGACTTCTATAGTTCCCTCATAAGTCGAGCGTGTTAATGCCTTCAAGTCCCGGTTGAGCTCGACCGTGACTTGAGCCGTATCCACGGCGACCACTCTCCCAATTTCATGTTCAGTCGTCACCGGAGTTCTCCGGGATAGCATCCGTAGGCTGTGCTGCGCCGCTCAATACCTTGTAGGTCTTCATCACCTTGACGGTTATCTCCTCTTCCTGCAAGTCGGGCAACAGCTTTTCGACGAAATGCTCGAAAGTGCCCAACCTCCATCCGCCAACCAGCCAGACCCGTTCATCGCCAAGCTGTTTTAAATGGCTCACGAAATCGCTTTTTGGTTCGGGATCTACGACAACAAGGCTGAAGCTCGGGATAGCGAGTGCCTGGCGAATTATGGCGTTCACATGTTCATCTCCGAAGCCATACCCGATGACGAAGAGCACCGACTGGGGCTGCGCGATTGCAGAACCAAAGCGGCGGAACAACTCTGAATAGGGCAAGCCTAGTGCTTGCCCATACTTGAGCGGCGACGGGTAAATCTGTACATCATCCTCTGGAGCCCCTTGATTGTAGAAGGTGGCATAGAGGCCGTATGGATTTTCCCAATCAGCGGCACACCGATGCCACGTGATCGAGCCATGAAGTTTGTAGAGATGGAGTGCACGGTCGAAGCGATGAACACGCCCCTCCGTTGTCTGGGCAGGAAAGTAGAAGTCCAGATCGTAGGATTCTGGACGAAATACACGGCGGAGAGTTCCTACAAAACCATCCACTAAGACGGCCCCTTCAGCGTCAGCCGCTTTTTCGATTAAAGTGTCGTAGTTAAGAGTGAATAAATTAGCCCGGCGTAGGTTGAGCGGACGCGTGAGAATCTTCTTGATAAGGCGACGGTGGTCAGTAAGCGAATTTTCTTTACCGTTGATGGGGAGATTCGTCAATGAAGTCAAGCTGCGGTTTATTTCTCGAATCAGGCTGCTGACGCGCCCCTCAGATATGTCCAGAGTGACGTCCTCGCCAAGCCTAAAGGTTGCGCTTTCCGCAAACTCCCGTATGCCCGCAAGCCATATGTGAAGCCGGGTCAGATGCTCTTCAAGATTGCAGGGTATCTTGGGGACCTGTGCGAGGTCGCCAGCCAGGGCCTGCCGACGCTGGGTGAGATCGAAGGTCTGATCAGTCAGCGCTGAGACAGTCTCATAGAGCAGAGACAGCCAGCTTGTGTCCTCGCCCTCCTCGGCTGCCTGACTTCTTTCCTGAAGCGCTCTTTCGAGTTCCAGCGGAATCGATGCAAGCCCGATACCGCCAGCCTTCATTGAAGCACCGGCGCCGATCAGAAACGAGACATTGTCTGTCTTAAGGAGCGTGCCAACACGAACACGTGTCTCTTTCAGTCTCTCGCTGAGTGCACCGTCCGCTTTCTTCTTGGTGTCGGCGTCAGCGGAAGAAAGATCGGCAATCAGTTCGGCGCTGAGAACTTCGTTCCCACCGATCTTCAGATAATAATTCTCGGTCACAGCGCGTTCTTCACCTCCCGAAGACATGAGAACTAACATCCAGTCTCTTACTTCAATTCAACTTTCGAGTGTACGCCCCTTACCCAATACTGCACACATCAGTCTCGAAACTACTCCTTGCAGAACACAGATTCATGAGTTATCTGGAGTCATAGATCGTTTTGGTGCCACAGATTGTTGGCTTAGCACCAAGACTTGCATGATGCACTACGTAAGAATCTCAAGAACGAAACTTGCTGCAATCGTCGCTGTGCAATTACCCCCGGATCACCGGCACGTCTAAAGCGGTCCAACGCGGCTGTGGAAGCAATTGACTGGCGAACAAAAGGCGAATCTGATACGCTTCCGTGTGTGGTTCTACGAACCTGCCGAGTTGCGGTGAAGGATGTTCAAGAGGTTGAGCACTCCATAGAGGTCAACGCCGAGACACTCTATGAAGCGATCGCCACCGCTCTTGCGGCCTTGCAGCAGGACAACTGGGTAGGGGAGATCGGCCAGGGATTTACCACCGTGACTGTTGTTGTCCAGCAGCCGCCAGTAAAGCACGAAGTCAAAATGAAGGACTTTATCTCATGGCTCGGACGCCAAGGACGCTCTCCCGCGGAGGTCATTCTGAAGCAAAAGCTGGAGAAAATATTAGGCAAGGAGAACCGCGCGAGGACGTGACAGAAACGGCTAAACAGCCGAGCGGCAGCAAAAGATCACCGAGGTCTCACTGACTCTGAGTCTGGCCCGCTTTATGGGAGTGCTTAGGTTGTTGCCCCGAGTCCGCAGCAGTAGCTTTCTTGGCTGACGGCTGCGTGATGGTCGCACTTGGTGCGAAGGGGTCCTTTCCTTGAAGCACCGAGGATGCAACGAAACCAACAAATATCATCCCGCTGAGCAATCCCCACACGAGAACGACTGGTTTCCAGGGAACGAGAATCCGCATGGCAGAACCTCCGGGGACGAAGAGCGGGTCACGATTAGCTGCATTATACTGCGAAATCCCTAGACATTTTTCCCTGAAATATCGTGCTCACGCGATCGTCGGAGTCGTTGCCACAGTCACCGCGCCTGTACTGATCTGAATTTCCTCTGCTACAATTCATTCACGGGGCAGGGACAGCTGCTCTGGGTTCGTGTTGCCTGTAGCACAGTTTTTGGACAACGGTTGAGCTTGGTGTCCATGGTGTCCATTAACCTCGGAATTCTGTTCTACGGGGTTGAAACAGGCGACGCAGGTGAATCGATTGAACCTGAGGAAAGCCACTAAACACGCGGGTTTCCGATAAAGGTAAGAAAACAAGTTGGGGACGTAGTTCAGTTGGTTAGAACGCTGCCTTCTCACCGTCACAATGATGTAAGCGATTTAAAAATCAGCAACTTAGTTCAACCCACATCTATTCGCCCTGTCACGGTGTCTGCTATTTCCCTAGCATTTCCGAAAACTTGTTGTCCGTTTTGTTGAAGTTCCTGACGTCTCCTCCTCCGAGATCGAAGTGCGTCACGTATGGCGAACAGTTTTTCGTCAAGAACTGATCGCCGAACTTTTCAATGAGGAGAGCTAATGGGAATGCCGGAACTCGAAATTTATTCCATGATTGGCGCGGAAGGTTTCGCAAGGTTAGTCGCCGCCTTTTATCGACAAGTCCCTCAAGACGACCTTCTAGGGCCAATCTACCCGGCAAATGATCTTCCAGGGGCCGAGCAGCGCCTCCGAGATTTCCTGATCGGCAGGTTCGGGGGCCCCCAGACTTACATTGAACAAAGAGGCCATCCCCGCCTCCGGGCGCGGCATTCGCCGTTTGCTATCAATCAGGCTATCCGCGACCGCTGGATGCGGCTGATGAAAAATGCGTTGGGGGAAGCTTCGCTGCCAAGCAATGCCGAAGGAGTCCTTCGGAAATTCTTCAATGAGATGTCTACCTTCATGATCAATCAGTCAGAGCCTGGGATCAGCTAGCGCGAAACGACGCGGAGAGGCGGCGCACGGCCAAATCCACGGTATGTGACACTAATATTGCATGAAGAAAATTGGTTTTCTCTCATTCGGCCACTGGACACCTTCACCGCA
>Ga0181537_10000233_pt1 | contig 51831 bp, 43 predicted proteins | sample PEATcosm2014_Bin_39_FD_119765 | JGI IMG/M metagenome (GOLD analysis project Ga0181537, IMG submission 119765) | Peatland microbial communities from MTU Mesocosm Facility, Houghton, MI, USA - PEATcosm2014_Bin23_10_metaG | ecosystem: Environmental > Terrestrial > Soil > Wetlands > Peat | place...
GCATCTTTCACGCTTTAGTTTCCGCCGGTTATGGCGGTGCAAACGCGAAAATCCAAAGCGGCCAAAAATCAAGGGCGTGAAAAGCCTTCCATGCCCGAGCCATTCCCTCTTCAGCCCGAACCCGTCAAGCCTGCCGAAGGCGATACCACGGCGTTCATCCGGCGGGAAGTCGAGCGTTACGACGGCGACACGGCCATCAAGCTTTACCTGCGCGAAATTGGCCAGGTGAAACTGCTCACGCCGCAGGAGGAAATCGAACTCGCCGCAAAAATCAAAAAGGGCGACAAAAAGGCGCGCGAGCAGATGATCAAGGCGAATTTGCGCCTCGTCGTGAAAATCGCGCGCGATTATGAGGGCATCGGGCTGCCCCTTCTGGATTTGATCAGCGAGGGCAACATCGGTTTGATGAAGGCTGTCGAGCGGTTTGATCCGAAAAAAGGCGGCAAGCTTTCCACCTACGGCTCGTGGTGGATCAAGCAATCCATCAAACGCGCGCTCGCCAACCAGTCCAAGACCATCCGCCTGCCGGTGCATCTGGTGGACAAGATTTCCAAGATGCGCCGGGTAGGGATGAAATTGCAGGAGGAGCTTGGCCGCGAAGCGACCGACGAGGAACTGGCCGACGAAATGGACATGACCGCCGCCCGCGTGCGGCAGATGCGGCTGGCCGCCATCCGGCCCGCCTCGCTCGACGCGCCCATCGGCGACGACGATTCAAACAATTTTTCCGACGTGGTTGAGGATGAAAACGCCACCTCGCCCTACGGCAACCTTGAGGACAAGACCGTCACCGACATGTTGCAGGACATGGTCAAGCACCTCGACACGCGCGAAGCGACGATTTTGCGCTACCGGTTCGGCCTTGATGGCGGCACGGAAAAAACCCTGGAGGAAGTCGGCGTGAAATTCGGCGTCACGCGCGAACGCGTCCGTCAAATCCAGAACCTCGCCCTGCGCAAGCTGCGGAAAATGATCGAAAAACTCGAAAGCACCAAGAAAAAGGAAGATTAACACCATGCCAGCAACAAATGCCGTGACCCCGAAGGACATCGAACAAGCCATCCGCAACGTCCCGGATTTCCCGAAGCCCGGAATCCAGTTCAAGGACATCACGCCCGTGCTGGCCGACGCCCGGCTGTTCGCAGGCTCAATCGAACTGCTCACGGAAAAGTTCAAGCCCGGCGAGGTGGATGCTGTTGTGGGCATTGATGCTCGCGGGTTCATTTTTGCCGCCGCCGCCGCCACGAAATTGCACGCCGGTTTTGTGCCCGTCCGCAAAAAAGGCAAGCTGCCCTACAAGACCATCGAGCAGGATTACGCGCTCGAATACGGCCACGCCACGGTCGCGATGCACACCGACGCGCTCAAGCCCGGCGCACGCGTGCTGCTGATCGACGACCTGCTCGCCACCGGCGGCACGTCCGCCGCCGCAGTCGGCTTGATGAAAAAACTCGGCGCGCAAATCCTGGAAGTCACCTTCCTCATCGAGTTGAAGTTCCTGAATGGCCGTGAAAAACTGATGGGGTCGCCGATCCGCTCCATCGTGGTCTATTGACCACCCGCGCAATTGAGTTTTCAACTCCGCGTTTCCCGCTACATTGTCGGCGATGCATTGGCTGCAAACACTCGACACGAACCTGTTTTTATTCGTCAACCGTTCGCTGGCCAATCCGTTCTTCGACTGGCTCATGCCGGTTCTAAGCGGTAACAACGGAGTTAAGGGTGGATTCATCGCGCTGGCTGCTGTGGTTGGCACCGCTCTGCTTTGGTTTGGCAACCGTCGCGCGAGGTTGTTCGTATTGCTGACGGTTTTCATTGTCGCGACCAACGATGGATTGCTTTGCAACACGATCAAGCATGCCGTCGCCCGCCCGCGTCCATTCGTCACGCTACCGGAGGCGCGAGTGTTCGGCACTGTCGGCCAAGGCTACGTCCCGCCGCAAATCAACCAATCCGGTGTGGACATGGCGGCAGACAAAGGCAGCCGCAACAGCATGCCGTCATCGCACGCCGCCAACTGGTTTGCGGCGGCGATGGTCGTGTTTCTTTTTTACCGGAAAAGAATCCTGGTGGTGATGCCGATGCTGCTCATGGCCTCGGCCGTTTCCATTTCGCGCGTCTATAACGGCGTGCATTATCCCAGTGACGTCCTGGCCGGCGCAATTTTGGGCGCGGGCTATGCAGCCGCAGCCGTCATCGGGCTGCAAGCCACTTGGAACCAGATTGGGAAAAAGTGGTTTCCGGCATGGCATGCGCAAATGCCGTCGCTGTTAAATGCAGAATGCAGAATGAAGAATGAAGAAACGGAAATTCAAAATTCTTCCGAAACCTCAACCCTCAATCCTCAACCCTCAACCGATTCCCACTGGCTTCGCCTCGGCTACGTTCTGATTTTTGCCATGCTCATCGCCCGCTGGATTTATCTCGCCAGCGGCGCCATCGAATTGAGCCAGGACGAGGCGTATCAATGGGTCTGGTCCAAGCATCCCGCGCTTTCGTATTACAGCAAGCCGCCGGCCATCGCGTTTATCCAGCTCGTTGGCACTTCGATTTTCGGTGACACGGCATTTGGCGTCCGGTTTTTCTCGCCGCTCTTCGCTGCGATCACGAGCTTGCTGCTGCTCCGTTTTCTCGCGCGGGAAATCGGCGCGCGCCCGTCATTCTGGCTGCTGCTCGTCGCCACCACCACGCCGCTGCTTGGCATCGGCACGATTTTGATGACTGTTGATCCGCCGCTGGTCCTCTGCTGGACGTGGGCGCTTGTCGCGGGCTGGCGCGCGTCCCAACCGGATGGAAAAACGCGCGACTGGCTTCTCGTCGGCTCCGCGATGGGTCTCGGTTTTCTCTGCAAATACACCGCCGTCATGCAAATCGCCTGTTGGGCAATTCTTTTCGCGCTCGCGCCGGCAACCCGGATTCATTTGCGAAAGCCCGGCCCGTGGCTTGCGCTGCTAATTTTCTTGCTTTGCACCATGCCGGTCGTCATTTGGAACGCGCAGCATGGCTGGATCACCGTGCATCACGTCGCCGGTGACGCCGGCCTGCACGGCCGGTGGCATCCGACGCTCCGTTACTTTCTGGACTTTCTTGGCAGCGAATTTGCGCTGCTCAACCCGTTCTTTTTCATCGGCACAATCTGGGCAATGTTCGGTTTCTGGAAGCTCCGGCGCGAGCGCCCGCTCTGGCTTTACTTTTTTTGCATGGGCACGCCGGTGTTCCTCGGCCATCTGCTTTGGTCGTTCTACTCGCGCATCCTGCCGAATTGGATTGCCGTTTCAATATTGCCGATGTTCTGTCTCATGGTGGTTTACTGGTATGAACGCCGCCGCGTCGCAAAACCGTTTTTTGTCGCCGCCGTGGCGCTGGGCATTTTCGCCATAGCCGTCATGCATCAAAGCAACCTGATTGCCAGGATTGCCGGCCAGCCGTTGCCCGGCGAAATGGATCCGTCGCGCCGTGTGCGCGCCTGGGACGCGGAGGCCGCGCTTGTTGAAAACGCGCGTGAAAAACTTGCCGCCGAAGGCAAGCCCGCCTTCATCATCGCCGGCCATTATGGCATCACCGGGGAGTATTCGTTTTACATTCCGCAGGCCCAAACCGCGCTGAAGTCGGAACCACTCGTTTATAGTGCGGACTCGGACGAACCGGTGAACCAGTTTTATTTCTGGCCGGAATACAATTACCGCGACCATCGCAAAGGCCAGAACGCCATATTCGCCGCCGAAGCCGGCCTTTACAAACTTGAAAAAGGCTGGATTTGGAAATGGCTCGCGCATCAAACGGTGAACCATGCTGGAACCCCGGCGCCGGCCACCCTGCCGCCACGCATCGCGCAGGAATTTGAATCCGTCACCGACCTCGGCGAGCAGGACGTGAAAATCGGCGACCGCGTGTTTCACCGCGTCCACCTCTGGGCGTGCTACAACTTGAAGTGAGAAATGAAAAGTGCGAAGTGAGAACTGAAACCCGCGAAGCCGTCGTGAAAACAGGTTCTTCCTCCTCGTTCTCGTCCTCGATTCTTCTGCCCGTCCGCGATTACGATTTGGCCGCGACGCTCGACTCCGGCCAGGTTTTCCGCTGGCGGCAAAATGAAGGTTCATGGGAAGGCGTTGTCGGGAAACATTTTGTCCGGCTCATACAAACGCACGACGGTATTCGCGCTGAAACCGCCATGCCCGTCGCCGACTGGCAATGGCTCCGCGATTTTCTTCAAACCGAAACTGATCTGGCGGCTGTGCTTAAAACTTTCCCCGACGATGAACCGATGCGCGCAGCCGTCACCGCGTGCCGGGGATTGCGCGTGCTGCGGCAGGAGCCGTGGGAATGCCTCGCCTCATTCATTCTGTCCTCGACCAAGCAGATTGTCCAAATCCGGCAAATCATCGCCCTGCTCTGCGAACGGTTTGGGGAGCCGGTCAATTGCTGTAGCGGCGTTTCGGCAGAGCGCCGCAAATTATTTGGAATTGATAAATCCGGCTTTCCACCGAAAGCAACTCCACTCCTTTTGAAGAAATCTCAATTTTCATTTCCATCACCGGAAAAACTCGCCACCGTGAGCGAAGCAGAACTTCGCGCCTGCAAGATGGGCTTTCGCGCACCGCACCTGCTCGCCGCCGCACGGCAAACCGCCGAAGGGAAATTCGATTTGGAAAACGTCCGCAACCTGCCGCTGCCAGAAGCACGCACGGAATTGATGAAACTGCGCGGTGTTGGCGGCAAAATCGCCGATTGCGTGCTGCTGTTCGCCTATGGCTTCGATTCCGCGTTTCCGGTGGATGTATGGGTCGAGCGTGCGCTGCGACAGCTTTATTTCCATCGTCGTCGCGCAAACGAAAAGCGGCTGCGCCATTTCGCCGCCACGCATTTCGGGCCGCACGCCGGTTACGCCCAGCAATATCTTTTCCATTACATGCGAACCAAATTGAAATAATATCTCGCGCGACACCAAGTGAAAATTAATGCCATCCTGACACCGGCGGAACTGCCCGCGCTGGCCAAGCGCGATTTGAGTGAAACGCTTTGCGTCGTTTTCGACGTGCTGCGCGCCACGAGCACGATTGTGACCGCGCTGCACAATGGCGCAAAGGCGGTCATCCCTGTCGGCGAAATTTCCGAGGCGATGGCCATCAGGAAGAAGCAGCTGGACGTTCTACTCGGTGGCGAGCGCGACGGCGTGAAAATCCGCGCCGCACAGACCGGCGGAACCGATTTCGACCTCGGCAACTCGCCGCGCGAATTCACACCGGAAAAAGTGCGCGGCAAAACGATTGTTTCCACCACGACCAACGGCACTCGCGCGTTGCGCACCTGCACCGGCGCGAAAACGGTTTTGGCCAGCTCATTTTTGAACCTCACCGCGACGGCGGAATTCATCAAAAAGCTTCAACCGGCGGAAGTGTTGCTCGTCTGCGCCGGCACGGGCGAAAAGACCGCACTGGAAGATGTGCTGGCGGCGGGCGCATTGTGCGAATTGCTGGAGGTAGGGTCATCGCGCTGCGATGACCGGATGGCGCAGCGCGCCGTCCCTACCAAAAAATCCGACTCCGCACAAATCGCCCGGTGCGTTTATGCGCAGGCAAAGTCCGATTTGGCGGCGTCAGTCTCCAATGCCACGAACGCCCGTCGGCTGCTGGCGATTCCTGAATTGCGCGATGACGTGGCATTCTGCCTGCAACGCGACGTTTTCCCGCTCAGCGCCAGAATGGAAGCGGATGGTGTCATCAGGCGGCAACCGCGAGCGGTTCCACCGGTGTGACACAGCATGGCGCTTAAACAGGCCGGGTAGTCGCATCCGTGTGTCAACTCAAAGGCCGAATACCGCAAAACCTATGCGAAATTTCTGCCGACGCAGCGAGCCAGTTCGTTCCAACCAGCGGGCAGCGGTTCAGGCCGGGTTGTTGAGCAGGCGGACTTCACGTTGCGGGAAGGGGATCCCAATATTGGCGGCGCGGAGCTGCTCGGCGACGCCCTGGATGATTTCCCCCTGCGCCGGGATGTAGTCCACCACTAACACCCACGGCTTGATCGCGATGTTGATGGAGCAATCGGCCAGCAGGGTGGCGCAGACGACGGGCACGGGTTCCTTGAGCACGCGCGGGTTGGCGGCGAGCACGCGGCGGACGATGGCCGTGGCTTCATTCAAGTCCGTCCCATAGGCCACGCCCACGGCGAGGTCCAGCTGCCGGCGGTTGCCGTAATTATGGAGGATGTCGCCGACAATCTTGCGGTTGGGGATGATGACACGGGACAGGTCGGTGTGGATTAGCGTTGTGGAAAAGATTTCGATCTTCGTCACCTGCCCCGCCACATCGCCAATCTCAATCCATTCGCCCACGCGGAACGGTTTGGTAAAAATGATGGTAAGGCCGGCGACGGCATTCCCGAGGACATGTTGCAGCGCCAGTCCGATGCCCACGCCCGCCACGCCGATGCCCGCCAGCGCCGGACCGGTGGCGACGCCCAATTTATCCAACGCCTGGAGCAAGGCGACGAGAAAGATGAGCAGCCGGACGACGCGCACGGCGAGCATGGTGATGGGCGGCTCGATTTTCTTGGATGCCATCCAGCGGCCCATCGCGCGTCCGACCCACCAGGCGATGACGACGCCGACAGTTAGAATGATGATGGCACCGATGATTTGAAATCCGTATGCGGTCAGGAAATCAATCACCTTGTTTTCAACCTCGCTAAGGTGCGAGATGGCGGCGTTGGCGGTGTCGTTCATAATATGATGTCTCCGATTCGCGGAATGAAATAATTGAATTCCCCGGATTCGGCAACCTCAGAATGATTGACGCAACGGGATTTTTTGACAAGCTGCGGGTCATCCGCATGACTAAGCAGACCCGAAACTGGCTGATTGCGCTGTGCATCCTGGCGTTTCCATTCGTCCTGTTCTCCATCTTCTTTTTTTCCCGACTGGCGGACATTCCGCCGACGCCGCCTCCCGTGCCAAATCCGAATGGCTATGATGATTTAGTGAAGGCGTCGCAAATGTTGGTTGCCAATGGCGACAACTCCGATGCGACCAATCTGGAACAACTGCGCGAATGGGTTCCAAAGAACGCCGGGGCGCTGGCGGTAGCGCGCGCCGGATTAAGCAATCAATGCCGCGCGCCAATCCAATACACGGAGTCTTACATCAGCAATCATCTGGACGATTTGGCGGGACTCAAACGATTGGCGCGGGCTTTCGCAGCCGAAGGCAGATTGGCGGAAACAGAAAATCGCACTAACGACGCCATCAAGGCATATTTGGATACGATCCATTTTGCCAATGAATCGGCGCGCGGCGGGGTTTTGATTGATACATTGGTCGGCATCGCCATCGAATCAATCGGAACGAGTCATTTGACAAATCTTGTTGGCCACCTCGACGCCAAATCGTGCCGCGAAACCGCCATAGCGTTGGAAGCCTTCGATTCCCAAAGGCAACCCTGGAGCGAAGTGATGCAACAGGAAAACGCCTGGTCGCACGCTGCATTTCGTGGTTGGCGCTATGAGCTTGCCCGGTTGGAGGAGCGTAATACTCTGAAGGCCGTATTTGCAGGAACCAAACAAAAATTCGACGCACAGGTGCAAAGGACGCGGCAATTGATGATTGACCTCGCCGCGCGCGCCTATGAACTGGACAAGGATCATCCACCCGCCAGCGCCGCCGATCTGGTGCCGGAATATCTCAAGGCCGTTCCGCAAGACCCGGTCACCGGCACGAACATGTTTTTTCACCGTAATAATGGGTGGCAGCCGACGTGAGTCGGCTCTGAATTCAAATAATGAGCGGACTCACGTCCGCTGCGATAATACTCATTCACCGCGATAAACCGCGCGCGCCGTGCAGGTTTCGGACACGACGACTTCCGCGAGCAATGGCAGCTTCGGCTTCAACCGTCTCCAAATCCAGACCGCGACTTGCTCGCTCGTCGGATTCTTGAGGCCGGGGATTTCATTAAGGTAGTGGTGGTCGAGCTTCTCCCAGAGCGGCGTGAACGCCGCCGTGATGTCCGCGTAATCCATCAGCCAGCCGAGCTTCGGGTCGCACTCGCCCGCAACGACGATTTCGACCTTGAAGCTGTGTCCGTGCAGCCGCCGGCATTTGTGCGTTTTCGGCAGGCGCGGCAACAGATGCGCGGCTTCAAATTGAAATGTTTTCCGCAGTTCCATTTTCATAATTTTTGACCACGGATTGACACGGATAAACACGGATTTATTTCACTGGTAAAGCGCGTCACTCCATGCACGCCGTTTGATTGCAACCAATGCTTTGGCGGGCAGAGGATTTTCCGCCCTGCAAATTTGTTTTTATCCGTGTCCATCTGTGTTCATCCGTGGTTGATTAAGTTTCCAAATCCGTCCAGGTAATCAAATCGCCGAGGGCCGGTCGCCCATCGTGCCGCCACATCAGCGGCGGATTTTGCATCCGGCCGAGCGGGCAGACGCGGGTTGCGCCCCAGCGCGCCAGTTGCATGGCGATCTCATTTGTTTTTTCCTCCGGCGCGGCGATGCCAACCGTTGATACTTTTCCGCGAATTTCATCCGCTCCTTGCATCGCCGCCGTCAAATCTGACACAGCCTTGACGTAAATGAACCGGTTCAGGCACGACATTTGAAACCGGGTGTCGGCTTCATAAACCACCGTCCAGGCCGTGGAATCTTTGCTGCACCAATGCCGCGTCGTCTCCGGCGAATGGGCGGCGCGCACCTCGTAAATCCCCCGGCGCGACGCGATGACCGCCGCGTGTTCCGCCGCCAGTTCGCCGCGCGGCTCGGTTTGCTCGCGCCGTTCCAGTTCATCCGCGAGCAATTCGGCAAAGTTCTCCGGCGAGACTTCACCGCCGGCTTCAACGTAAATGACGTGCGGTGAAAGACAGCCGAGTTGGTTCCAAGCCACCACGTCGTCCGCCGCCGCCGCGACAATCTTTTTGGCGCGCGAGCCGTGCAACACCTCGCCCGCCACGAAACCGAAACTGACCCGATGGCCGTAGCCGAGAAGGCGAGTTTTAATCGGGAGTTGCGCGCGGATGGCCGCAAGCGTTTCGTCGCCGCCGGTCGCCGTCACGCAATCAGCCTCTGCAAATAAGGCGCTTTCCAAAGCCGCGTTGCCGCCGCGCCATTCGGCGACTTCCAGGCACGCGCCGAGTTTTGGGTCGGCGTCGTAAATCGAATGGGCGAACATTCGCGGCAGAAACGACGAGCCGCTGGCGCACTTCACGAATTGCGCCGAGCGCGTGAGCAAGCCGAAAACAATGCTGGTGAGCGTCGGGTTCGGAATGTTCCCGGCGGCGATGTGAACAATGAATTCCGGGCCGACGGCCATCGCCGCACGGTTTGATTTTTCCTCGGTGCTGGTGGCAACAAATTTGTCGAGCCGATGCACATGATTGAATTCCTGTTGAAGCAGCGAGTGAAAATTGTCGCGTGTCAATTGCCTGAAGAAATTGTCCAAGCCCTTTGCCAGAATCGCGCGCGAGAACCCGGTCTTCTCCGGCCCATACTCCAGCGCAAGTTTGCGGAATGGATTGTGCAGCTGTAGCCAGCTTTCCGCCACCTCGTCCAGGATTTTCACCAAACTGTCGGTTGAGCGGGAAGCGAGGTAATGCTCGCGATTCCGCTTCAGCGTCTGGCACGCCTCCGAGATCATCACCGGCGACAGCGTTGCCTCCGACGGCAAATCGGCCAGAAAGTAGTTTGGCAGGTTCATGCTGTCATCAAGGAACAGCCGCGCGGTTCGGCCAGTTGTGCGCGGCCGACCAATTCAAATCCGTCGCCACGGCGGACGCCCAAATCTTCCGTCTGGACGGCGGCAACGGAAAAGATATTTGCCAGATCAAACACGCGAATGAGTCCGATTTCCCCGTCGGCAACTTCGCGCGCGGTTTCCGGCGATACGATTTGCACCCGCGCCCAGGGCGGAAAGTTAAAAAGGCGCGAGGCGTGAGGCGCGAGGCGCGGGGTGTCATACGCCTGCGAACTCAATTCGCTCATGCCGTATTCGCAGACGATGTTTTCCGCCGGAATGCCGAGCCGTTCCGTGATGAGTGCGTGCAATTCCGCTTTCGGCATCGAGCGCGAACGGTTTTTGTAGCCGCCTGTTTCCATGACGCGTGAATTTGTCGGCAATTGGAATTTCAGATTGTTCTTCGCCAAATAATCCAGCAGATGCACAAAGGAGAATGCGGTGCCGAGAATCAACTGTGGATTGCGGATTGCGGATTGCAAATTTTTGCCGAGCGCCGCGAGCGCGGCATCGAAATCCAAAGTCCACAAGCCGTCAATCGCCAGCTTGCCGACAAATACTGTTTCTGACGCACCCAGTTGTTGCCGCACGGTTTCAAACATGTGGATGAGCGACGAATGCGGCACCAGTTCCGGTGGCGGCGTGAGGCAGACCAATCGTGAATCGTGAATCGTGAATCGTGAATCGAAAATGTTTTGCTCAAACCATGTCAAAAGCGACGCTTCATAAACCGCCAGCGATTCGGCGCTGTGAAAATGGCGGCTGGGCTTCTGTTCCGTCGTGCCGCTGGAATGAAAGATGGCGGTGCGCTCCTCCGGTGGAATGCACGAAAGCTCCAATTCCTTGAACGCGCTTGTCGGCACGAATGGAATTTGCGTCCAATGTTCGACCACTTCTGGCGTCAACCCGCGTGCTTTGCAGATTTTTCGGTAGGCAGTGTTGTTCGTGAATTGCAGGGCGAACAGCTCCAAAGCGAGTTCGGAGAATTGCCGACTGCCGATTGCCGATTGCCAATTGGCAATCAATCCGCGCAAACGCGCGGCGTAGCTTGAAAGTTCTTTGTTCATGCGGTGTTTGTTCATGGCTGGTTTTCCGCGACAGCCGAAACACATAATAACATGAAGGGTTCCCGCTGCAAGCGAGATTGCCATTACAGCATTTGTCGGCCAGACTGGCGGTTCGAGAATGAACAAACGGTTCTACATCACCACCGCGATTGATTACGTCAACGGCCAGCCGCATCTCGGGCATGCCTACGAAAAAATCGTGGCGGACGTGATTGCCCGGGCGCACCGCAGCCTGGGACAGGAAGTTTTTTTTCTGACCGGCCTCGATGAGCACGGCCAGAAGGTCCAGCAGGCCGCCATTGCCGATGGCAAAACGCCGCAGGCTTATTGCGACGAACTCGCCGCCGACTGGAAGGCCTTCGCCAAAAAGCTGGAGTTGACCAACGACGATTTTGTCCGCACGACCGAGCCGCGCCACAAGGAATTCGTGCAGGCCACGCTCGCCAAACTCAACGATACCGGCCATTTTTACAAGGCGACCTACACAGGCTTTTATTCGGCGAAGGAAGAAACCTTTCTCACGGAGAAGGACCGCCTCCCCGACGGCACGTTCGACGCGAGCTACGGCGAAGTCGTCGAACTCAAGGAGGATAATTACTATTTCAAGCTCGGCGCGCACCAGCAATGGCTGATTGACACCATCGAGGCGAACCCGGATTTCATCGCGCCGTCCTACCGTCGCAACGAGGTCCTCGGCTTCCTCAAGAACAACACGCTCGAAGACCTGTGCATCTCGCGTCCGGCGGCGCGGCTGAACTGGGGCATTCCCCTGCCCTTCGATCCGGAGTTCGTGACTTATGTGTGGTTCGACGCGCTGGTGAATTACGCGAGCATCGCGGCGGCACACCCGGAGCTGGGTCTCTGGCCGGCGGACATCCACGTCATCGGCAAGGACATCGTGAAATTTCACGCCGTTTATTGGCCGGTGATGCTCAAGGCGATGGGCCTGCCGTTGCCAAAACAAATTCTCGTCCACGGCTGGTGGCAGAAGGAAGGCGCGAAAATCAGCAAGAGCACCGGCAACATCGTTGACCCCGTCGCCGTCATTGACGACTGGGGCTTGGACGCCTTTCGTTTTTACGTCTTGCGTGAACTGGACATCGGCCCGGACGGCAACTGGACGGACACCGGTTTCCGCTCGCGTTACTCCGCCGAACTCGCAAACGGCCTCGGCAATCTGGTCAACCGCTCGCTCTCGATGCTCAAGCGCTATCGCAACGGCGTCGTTCCGGCAAAACATGACGAACTCGCCGCCGACGCCGCCAAGGCCGCGGACGAAACCCGCGCATTGCTCAAGCAAAACCAGCTTCAGGCCGCGCTGCAAAGCATCTGGGGACTCGTCACCCGCGCGAACCAATACGTTGACCAGACCGCGCCGTTCAGGCTGGCGAAAGACCCGGCGCAATCGAAGCGGCTCGACGAGGTGCTTTACAATCTCGCCGAGGCGTGCCGCGTGCTTGCCGTTTTGCTCCGGCCATTCCTGCCCGGCACGGCGACGAAGATTTATGCGCAGCTTGCTCTGGCTGAAACACCAGACAAACTGGACGCCGCAGTCTGGGGCGGATTGCCCGCCGGCCACGCAATCGGCGAACCGTCGCCGCTGTTCCCGCGCAAGGATGTGTAATCAAATTCAATTTTGTGGGGGCGAGGCTGCCGACGAGCCGGCTCGCGAGGACGCTCGCCCACCAAATTGACTTTCTACAAAACCAAACGCCATTTGCACTTCGGCGTTGCTTGGTTACATTAAGCCCATGAAAGCAAAACCCACCGCCAAAGCCATTTGGCCAGCCATTTTGTTCCTTGCCGCGGCGTTCATCGCCGGATGCAAGACGACACCGTCAGTGGATTGGAACAGCCGCGTGGGCAATTACACCTACAACCAGGCGCTGACCGAACTCGGCCCGCCGGACAAGCAAACCAAATTAGGCGACGGCAGGACCGCGGATCAGTGGATTACCCTTCACGGCAACAATGGATTCTTCGGAGACCAAGCTTATGCCAACGGCAACTACGGCATGGGTGCGGGGCAGCCCGTCGTGCAAACCTACAGAGACCACGTTTTGGAACTGATCTTCGACGCCGACGGCAAGCTCGTCTCCTGGGCGAAAAATTATTGAAACGAAACGATGCCGGTGACATCATCCAAACATTGGAGGATTTGAAGCATGAAAAACATGACTGTTCAACATCTCGGATTGATTCTCATGTCGGGACTTTTTGTCTCCGGCCCTGGCTGCGCGTCGAAGCCGGCTCTGGCTGTGCAGCAAGCCGGTTTTACCAAGGACAAGGTGGACGCCCGCGGGTTGTTTTTGGAAAATTGTTCGGCCTGCCACGGCAAGGACGGGCACGCCAAGACATTCCACGGCTGGCTCGTTGGTGCGCAGAATCTGACTGATGCAAAGTGGCAGACCGACTCCACAGACGAAGAGATTGTTCACGCCATCAAGACCGGGCCTAAATTGATGCCCGCCTTCGACAAGAAATTGTCTCCGGCGGAGATTGACGCGCTGACAATGTATGTGCGCACATTCAAGCACATGCAGTAGCCGCAAGAGAACACCAAGGGCGCAAAGAAATCATCTCTGTGTTCTTTGCGTTTTTTCGCGGCAATGAATTCTCACCCGTAGCAGCGAACGTCAGTTCGCTCTGACTTCAATTTGAGCGGACTCACGTCGTCTCCTACTCAATAAACCAAAACGAGAACGGCCGCATCCTGCGCCGACTGCACCACCTCCTCAAACTTCCGGTCAGCCGTGTTCGGCACTTTGAGCTTTCCGTCATCGCCCAGCATCTTGCGCCGCGCCCTGTGAAATAATGCCCCGCGCCAAGGCTTCTCATTGTATCCGCCGTATTTCACAGGGCGAGCCACGCGCCCCGTTGCCCCTGCGGCATTCGGAATACGGCGTGCGCCCCGTCCCCGTTCGTCCCAACGGGACAACCGGAAATTAGCCAGACACGCAGTGTCTGGTTCACCGTTCAAATCGAAATCCGTCTGAAGGGACGGTGGAATCATTCGATCATTTCCATCGTCGCTCCGCGACGCAATCCGTTTTTCGCGTTCACCGGGGACGTTGTCCCCGGCTAATTTCCGTGGCCGCTTCGCGGCTTTGCACTCTGGCGTATTTGCGTTAAATCCGTTTCCTAATCGTCCATCCCAAACTGAAAACCGGAAAAGAGTTCCCGTCCGCCGGCATCAGATTTCCGTCATCGCCCAGCATCGTGCGCCGAGCCACGCGCCCCGTCTGCCTTCATCTGATTTCGGCGCGACCAAGTTGCCCCTGCGGAATTCGGACTGCCGTAGCAGCCGACGTGAGTCGGCTCCAACTTCTCCCTCGCCGGAATAATGAGCGGACTGACGTCCACTGCTACGTTGGAATCGGGAGCGCCCCGTCCGCTGCCACACAATCTCCAAACAACACAGGCCGGAATTGGTCTGGCATCCTCCAAACACGGTCTAACACCAGCGAAAGGCCGTCCCGCATCACCGGAACACGGTCTAGGGTCGTCGGAACAACGTCTAACATTGCCGAAACATCGTCTAACGCCACCAGAACATTGTCTAACATTACGGAAACACGGTCTGGCATCGCCGGAACACCGTCTGGCATCGCGGGAAGTCAGTCTAACATCGCCGTAACATCGTCTAAAATCAGGGGAACACCGTCTGGCATTAGCGATACAGGCTCTGGGATTATCGAATCAGTTCAGCGAGACGCCGCGACGGACATAGGTGGGGATGTCGAGGTCTTCGCCTTTGTGAATGGTCGGCTCGCTTTTATCGAACCGGCCCTTGGAGACGATGGCCAGCGGTAATTGCGTCTGGAGCAGCTTGTTGACGGCCCGGCGTGCGCGGCCGGAATGACGCGCGGTCAAATGCTCGCGCTGTTCCATCGAAAGCGACGGCATCGGTGAATTCTGGCGGTTCCCGGAACGCGGGGTGGTTTCAGGCGAAGCCACCGAGTCCGGCAAATCCGGGGGCGTTTCCGCCCTGGCGGTGGCATTCCTTCCAGCAATAATCGTGACGGACAGGCGGCCTTTCATTTCCGCGTCCACCGCCGCGCCCATGATGATCTGGGCGCGCTCGCAATAGCGTCCGATTTGCTCCATCACGCGGTTGACGTCGGCCATGGTCAAATCTTTTCCGCCCATGAGGCTCACCAAGACAGCGTCGGCCTCGGCGAGGGCGCGGCCTTCATCCAACAGCGGATGGGCTAAAAGCTTTTCAACGGCTTCGCGGGAGCGGGCGGGGCCGCTGGCTTCGACAAACGCAAACGCGCTCTCGGAATGGCGGTCTCGCACGAGCACGCAGAGGTCGTCAAAATGAATCTGAATCAGGCCGGGACGCGTGAGCAGCCGCCAGACGCCGCGCACGCCCTCGACGAGCAGGCCGCCGGTGATGCGGAAGGTGTCGAGGACGCTGGTGTTGTCATCAATAAGCTTGAAGGTCTTCTGGTTCGGCAGGCAAATCACGCCGTCGGCGACGGATTTCAATTGTTCCAAACCCTGCTGCGCCTGCTGCTGGCGGCGGTTGCCTTCGCACACAAACGGGAGCGTGACGAACGCGAGGACGAGCGCACCGGTCTCCTTCGCGGCGCGCGCGAGGACGGGGCTGATGCCGCTACCCGCGCCGCCGCCAAGCCCGGCGATGATGAGCACGACATTCGCGCCGTCGCAGGCGGATTTGAGCGTGGAGAATTGCTCCTCGGCGAGGGCGCGTCCGCGTTCGGGATCGCCGCCGGTGCCGAGGCCACGGAGCAATTTCGTTTCGAGATGAATTTTGACGGTCGCGGAGGAAGCGGACAATGACGCGGCGTCGGTGTTGATGGCGGCAACACCCGCGCCGGCGAATTCCTCTTCGTTCAACGCGTCGAGCAACGCGACACCCGCGCCGCCGACGCCGAAGATTTTCACGGCGGGCTTGGTCGCCACTTCGGAAGTTGCACCGGGGGTTTCAGATTTTGTTTTCATAGCGGGTCGGGTTCAAGAACGTCGCAACAGGCTGGAGATGGCACCTTTGATTCCCTGCGCGAGGGAGGATTTGCCGTCGCGTTTGCGGTTTTTGAAGGAGCCGAATCTGACGAGGCCGATGGCGGCGGCGAATTCGGGCTGGTCCAGCGCGGATTTGAGGCCGCTGATGGAATTGGTCTGGCCGATGGAGACGGGCAATTGGAGGATCGGCGGGGCGAGCTTCGCGATGTGCGGGATGCGCGCGCCGCCGCCGGTGAGAAAAGCACCGGCGCGAAGATAATCGAAAAGGCCGGCCTGCTCCAAATCCTGCGCGATGAGCTGGAAAATTTCCTCAAGGCGGAGCGACATGATGCGCTGGAGATGCCCGACGTTGATGGTTTTGATGGGCAAACCGAGTTCGTTCGTAAAGGTCACGGCACGGCCCTGGGCGGCCTCGTCCACGACGGCCGAGCCGTGCTCGAGCTTGAGTTTTTCCGCGCGGCTCAACGGGACTTTCAAACCGTAGGCCAGATCGTTGGAGACGTGGTCGCCGCCAATCGCGAGGACGCCGGTGTGCTTGATGACGCCGCCGACATAAACGACGTAATCGGTGGTGCCGCCGCCAATATCAATGACGAGCGCGCCAAGTTCCTTTTGCTCGTTCGAGAGAAGCGCAAGCGAGGCGGCAAGGCCATTGAAGACGATTTCGTTGACCTGAATCTGAAAGCCTTTGACGAGACGGATGGCGTTCTGAAGGCGGTTCGTGTTGCCGTGAACGACATGGACATCCACTTCCAGCCGCGAGCCAAGCATCCCGACGGGATTGGTGATGCCGTCCTGGCCATCCACGAAAAAGTGCTGGCGGATGGCGTGGACGACGTTGTTCTCTGCGGGAAGATTGATGGCCTTGGCGTTTTTGACGACATCCTGAACGTCATCGTCGGAAATCTCGCGGTCAGCGGAGACAACGGGATGGACGCCGCGGTTGTTGAACCCGCGGATGTGGCCGCCGGTGACGCCGAGATAGACGTTGCTGATTTCCGCTCCGGCCATGCTCTCGGCTTCGACAACGGCGTTCCGCACATCCTCCTCGGCCTGTTTCGGATCCACAATCTCGCCCTTGCGGACGCCGCGCGAGCGCGCCTGGCCGAGGCCGATGATATTCAGCGTGCCGTCGGCAGCCTGTTCGCCCACAACGGCGCAGACCTTCGACGTGCCTATTTCCAGACCGACAATGATATTCGAGTCGTCAAACATTTTTCCTCCGCATTGGTGCAGGTGTCAGATATTCGGCGCGGCGACCGCCGGATTGTTCGCCTCCATCCAGCGCACCGGCACGTTGTTGGCCACCGCCAGATCCACCGAAGCGATGGCTTTGTTGTTGCGTCGCCCCAAATCGTAAATTTCGCGCCAGCGCCCCAATTGTTGCTCCAAATTTTGCAGACCGAAAGTAATTTCGCCACCCTGCCCCGTTGTCACCACGACGACGCCCGGCGCCGACACCTCGATACGGCGCAATTCCACCAGCCCGGCCATCGGCGAATGGCCGAACGCGGAGATCAATTGCAGCGCCGCCTGCGCCTGCGGCAGCGTGACGCAATGCCCCGGCTGAAGTTGGGCGACGTTCATTCCGGTGATGACCGGCAGCCCGCCGTTCTTCAATTGTGACAGCGGAATCGCGTTCGAGCGCGGGTCGAGCGGCTGCATGACGACGCCGGCGGCATCCAGTTGAAAGACTGAAATCATGATGCCGTTCGCGCCGTTGACGCGCGGCATGTTGACCTGCGCTATCGGTTTGCGTTCGGTCACGCGGATTTTCAGCGTGCGCGGCAGGATGCGTTCGACGGAAACCGAATCAATCACCGGCCAGAATTCGAGATTCCGTTTCACCGATGCGAGATCGAGCGCGATGAGATTCGCGCCGGGTTTCACACCCGACCAACTGCGCAACTGGTCCGGAGTAATGACTCCGTCGGTCTGCACGTCCACGCGCTGAATGGCGAACTCCGCATTTTCATAAACGAATTTGTCGAGCGTCCATTCGCCGGCACGCCAGAGCAGATAAAGGCCGAAAAACGTAAAAACCGGAACGCTGATCGCCATGACCGCCAGCCGGGTGCGCGTCGCGCGCACCTGCTCGGAGCGCAGCCGCACGTCAAGCACGTGCCTGCGATTCAACCGCCGGTTTTTTGGTGCGCGTTTAAACCACATTTTAAATCAATGTTGCGTCATGATGGTGACCAAAGTTGCCGTCGCCACTTCTTGCTCTTCTTGCAAAGTTGTTGCAGCCTTCCTTTTCAAGGCCAAATCAATCATTCGCTGGCAGAGCTCCGCATAATTCAAGCCCGCCGCCGCCGCCGCCTTTGGCAACAGGCTCGTTTCTGTCATGCCCGGCAGCGTATTGACTTCCAAAACCACCGGCGAACCGTCCGCGCGCACCATCACATCCACCCGCGCATAATCGCGTCCGCCCACCGCCTTGAACGCACCAAGCGCGGCGGCTTGAATTCCTTTTGTCGTCGCCGGATCAAAATCCGCCGGGCAGAAATACTCCGTGCAGCCGGCGGTGTATTTATTCCGGTAATCATAGCCGCCGGCTTTTGGCCGGACTTCGACAATCGGGAGCGGCTTGCCATCCATAATGCCGACCGTCGTTTCACGCCCGATGATTTTCTCCTCGACCAAAACTTCCGAATCAAATTTCAGCGCCTCCACCAGCGCATTCGGCCAATCTTCAATTCGCTCAACGAACTGCAAGCCGACGCTTGAGCCCTGTCGAACTGGTTTTACGACGAGCGGCGGCTGAAGATTTTTCGGAAATGGCGTTTGCGCCGAATTGACGACCAGGAATTTTGCCGTCGGCACTCCGGCCTCGATGCAAAGTTTTTTTGTCAGCACCTTGTCAAAAGCGATGCGGCTCGCTTCCGCGTCGCAACCGGTGTAAATCGCGCCGAGCTTTTCAAGCTGCCGCTGCACCGTGCCGTCCTCGCCATAGGTCCCATGCAGCGCCAGAAAAACCACGCCGGCTTTCTTCGGCAAAATGAATTTGCCGTTCTTCGGATCAATTTCAAAAACCTCGTGGCCGCGCGAGCGCAGCGCCTTCGCCACCGCCGCGCCGGAGCGCAGCGACACTTCGCGCTCGGCGCTAGGGCCGCCGAACATCACCACGATTCTTAATTTCGCGCTCATTCCTCGCCGATGATTTCCACTTCGGTTTCCAACTCGATGCCGCGTTCCTTTTTTGCGCGTTGCTTCAACATTTCGATTAGCTCCAAAACATCGCGCGCCGTCGCGTTGCCGTCGTTAATTATGAAATTGCCGTGTTCCTGCGACACCACCGCGCCGCCGACGCGCGCGCCCTTCAAGCCGAGTTCGTCAATCAATCTGCCCGCCGGAATGGACGGCGGGTTTTTGAACGCGCACCCGGCGCTTGGGGCGGCGGGTTGAGATGTCCAGCGTTTCTGGTTGAACGCGCTCATCCGCTGCGCGATGGATTCCGGCGAATCCGCCCGGCCCTTGAACACCGCGTCTATCGCGATATGATTTTTCAGCGTGGCGCAACCGCGGTATTTCACCGTCATTTCCTCCGGCATGAGTTCGAGGACGCCGCCTTTGAAATCCATCACGCGCACCGATTCGACCACATCGAAGGTTGTGCTACCCATCGCGCCGGCATTCATGCGCAGCGCGCCGCCGACGCTGCCGGGGATGCCTTCGAGAAATTCCATTCCGCTCAAACCATGTCGTCGGGCCTCAACCGCGACGCTTTTCAATTTTGCGCCCGCGCTGCAGCGCAACCGTTGGCCGATGATTTCAACTTTGCTGAAATCCGCGTGCGCGAGGCAGATAACAACACCGCGAAAACCACCATCGCGCACAAGCAAATTCGAGCCTCTCCCAATCACGAAAAACGGCACGCTGCGCTCATCGCAGAATTTCACGATGGCGACCAAGTCCGCCTCCGATGCCGGCTCGACATAAACGTCCGCCGGTCCCCCGACGCGCAGCGTTGTGTGCCTCGCCAGCGGCTCGTCGCGGCGGATGACCGCCGCGGACGAAACACATTCCGACAATCCGCCGACAATGCTCTCTTTGGTTCGCATCGGCGCTTCCAAAATGTCGGCAGTCGGCGTCATGGTTCAATGCGCGTGTTTGGCCGCGCCGTGCGCGTGACCGCAACCGCACGTTTTCGCCTTTGCTTTTGATGTTTTCTCCATTTGTCGCGCAACCGCGCGCAAAATGTCTTCCGCAATTTGTTCCGCCGCCCTCGGCGCGTGCCACTGCGCCAGCGCGGATTGCATTTTTGAACGGGCGGCTTCGTCTTCGACCAGTTTCGCCAGGATTGCCGCGACTTTTTCCGGCGAGGAATTTTTTTGTTCGAGCAGCATCGCCGCGCCGGTTTTTTCAAAAGCACTGGCGTTGAAAAACTGGTGATTGTCCGCCGCCGCCGGGAACGGCACGAGCAACGCCGGCAATCGCATCGCGGCAATTTCCGCCAGCGACGACGCGCCGGCGCGGCTCACGGCAACGGTTGCCGCGCCAAGGGCCAGATCCATTTCCGCGAGGAACGGTTTCACCATCGCCTCAAGTCCGCGAGAATCGTAAGCGGCTTTGACCTTCTCAAAATCGTTTGCGCCGGTGAGATGCAGCCATTGCCAGTTTTTTTCCGTGTGCCGGGGCAAAGCGGACAAAATCATTTCGTTGAGGCCGCTCGCACCCTGGCTGCCACCGACGACCAGAATCGTGGGTCGGTTGGGTTCAAGCCCGAGCGTCGTCCGGCAATTGTTTATTTGGGTGGGGCAAGCGTCCTCGCGAGCCGGCTCGTCAGTAGCCCCGCCCCACCGAAACTGTGGGCGCACCGGTGTGCCGGTTGTCGTGACCTTTCGAGCCTTCAATCTGGCGGCGGCTTCGGGAAAGCCGACAAACGCCTCGTCCACCACGTGGGCCAGCAGCCGGTTGGCCCGGCCGGGAATGGTGTTCGATTCGTGCAAAAAGGTTTTCGCGCCAAAACTTTTGGCGGCAAAAACCGGCGGCGCGCTTGTGAAACCACCCATGGCGAGAACGGCGGCCGGATTTCGCGCGCGGAAGATTTTTTTTGCCGCGCTTCGCGACTGCCAGAAATAGCGGGCAAATGAAAAGTAGTTACTGTTTTGAAGCGCCACGGCGGGCAGGGTGAAAATTTCCAAGCCGCGCGCGGTTTTCACGGCCTGCTGGTCAATGTCCTTCGGCGAGACGAGCAGCGCAACGTCGCAGCCTCGCTGCTTGAGTTGTTCCGCCACAGCCAGACCCGGAAAGAGATGCCCGCCCGTCCCGCCGCAGGCGATGGCGACGAAGGGCGTTTTGGTTTCCGGGTTGGTCATGTTGCCCTCGCGGCGAAGGGGTTGTCGTCGGCTTCGACGACCGGTTTGGAAATTTTTTCGCGCACCGGCGCGTGGCGCGCGATGCTGAACAAAATGCCGACGCCGGTGAACATGGCGAGCAGGTTCGACCCGCCGTAGCTGATGAACGGCAGCGGCAGTCCCTTGTTCGGCAGCGCGCTGGTGACGACGCCGATGTTGATGGCGGCTTGAAGCGAAATCAAAAGGGTGATTCCCATCGCGAGCAGGAATCCGAACGGCTCGCGGGCGTTGAGCGCGATGTAGATGCCGCAGACGGCGATGATGACGAATCCGGCGACAATGAGCATCGTGGCAACCAAACCAAGCTCCTCGCCAATGATAGCAAAGATGAAATCGGTCTGATGTTCAGGGACGAAGCCGAGTTTCTGGAGGCTGTTGCCGAGGCCGAGGCCGGTCCAGCCGCCGGAGCCGAGCGCGATCATCGCCTGATACGCCTGATAGCCAACGCCATCCTTGTGCTGTTCCAAATCCCACCAACTGAAGATGCGCTTCATGCGCATCGGGTCGTGCAAAATGGAGATTACCAGGCCCATCACACCAGCCGCGGCCGGAATAAGGATGTGTTTCCAACGAACGCCGGCAACGAGCAGCATCGAGCCGCTGACGGCCGCAAGCAGGATGGTCGTGCCGCGATCCGGTTCAATGAAGACCAAGCCCAGGATCAACGCGATGAGGAAGCCAGGCAGGATGACGCCGCGTTTCCAAGTCTGCATCTGCCGCTGGCAGCGGTCTCCATACCACGCCAGCATGGTGATGAGCGCGAGCTTGGCGAGTTCCGAGGGCTGGAATCGCACGCCGTGGAAATCGAACCAGCGGCGCGCGCCGTTGATTCGAGGAGCGGATAAACCGGCGATACGGTGATTCCCCATGACTATCACGAGCAGGAGGAGGAAAACCGCGAGACCGAACATCGGCCAGGCGAATTTTTTGAGCCATTGATAATCAAGGGCTGTCGCCGCCACGCAGAGGATGAAGCCGAACGCGCACCAGACAAGTTGCAGCATCAAATAGTGCGCGCCGACCTGGGTCATGCTCGAGCTGTAAAGCATCACCAGCCCCAGCGCCAGCAGGGCGGCGACACAAAACGCCAGAGTTGTGACGGCGACTTTCATTTCATTTTCTCAAATGCCAGCCGCTGTTTTGCACGCGGCTATTGTCCGTTCGGCGTGCCGGCCGGCGCGGGCGTCGTGACGGGCGGAGCCACTGGCGCGGCGGGCGCGGGAGCCGGAGCCGGAGCCGCAACCGCAGCCTCGGCACTGGCTGGAATCTTCAGCTTCTGGCCGACTTTGATCTTGGTCGTGGACAGGTTGTTGTCAGATTCAATCGCCTTGACGGTCGTGCCGTGCGACTTGGCAATCTTCGTCAGCGTGTCGCCGGATTTGACAGCGTAAGTTTCCCCGCTTTCGCTTGAGCCAACGGTCAAATCGGCTGCCGCCGAAGCGCCAGCCGTTGCCGGGGCGGCAGTGGCGCCGACCGGAAGGCTGAGTTTCTGGCCAACTTTCAGCTTGGTGGGCTGGACATCAGGATTTGCAGCTTCGAGCGCCTTGAGTGTCACGCCATTTCTCTTGGCAATCTTTCCAAGCGTGTCGCCCTTGACCACGACGTATTCGGTTCCGGCGGTTTCCGGCACGACGGGCGTGACGGGCGCGACGACCGGCGGCGGATTTGTAACGACCGGCGCCACTTCCGGCGCCGCGTTTGTCCCCATCGGCGGCAAATTGGTGTCCGTCGCGTAACTGTTCGTATCCACCGGCGGCGGCGTGTTGTCGGCGCTCTGCTCGCGCTTGCAGCCCTGGATGAGCATCGCGGTGAGGCCGCAGACGCTGACGGCGAGCACGATAAAAACAGCGAGTTTCATGCGCGAACGGCGTTTGTTTTGTTCCAGCACGGAACCTTGTGGGAGGAATGGATTGGGGTTGTTCATTTTTTTGGCGCGATTGGCGTCCTTTCTTCGAGGTGGTTTTGATTGTTTCGCTGCGAAATTTTCCCTCGGCAAATTCCACGGCTTGTTAAATTGTTTCTGTTCATTGGCACGGGCTTGAAATCGTCGCTGAATCTTCCGCCGTCGGGTGAAATTGAAACCGTTCCGCCGGTTCGGGCGCGTCCAGCCGCTGCGCCTAAAGTTATTAACAGTCCCGCGCCTTTTGCGCAAGGAGCAAAACGCAATTTATTCAATGGGATTGACGGTTTCATCTTAGTTTCAAAGTGGCCAGCGCGACGACCGCGAACAGGACGCACAATATATAAAACCGCATCACCACCTGCGATTCATACCAGCCCTTTTTCTCAAAATGATGGTGGAGCGGCGCCATCAGAAAAACCCGCCGGCCCGTGCCGGTGCGCAGCCGCGTGAACTTGAACCAGCCGGTTTGCAACATCACCGACGCCGCTTCCAGCACGAACACGCCGCCGGCAATTACAAGCACGAACGGCTGGTGAACCAGCACCGCCATGATGCCGAACGCTCCACCGAGCGCAAGCGACCCCGTGTCGCCCATGAACACCTGCGCCGGATGACAGTTGAACCATAAGAATCCCAGACCCGCGCCGATGAGCGCCGCGCAAAAAACGGTCAATTCTCCCGCGCCACTGACGTAGGGAATTTGCAGATAGGCCGCCGCCTTGATGTTGCCCGCGACATAAGTGAACACCAGAAACACAAACGAAACGATGAGCGTGCAGCCGATGGCCAGCCCGTCGAGGCCGTCCGTCAAATTGACCGCGTTCGAGCTCCCGACAATCGCCAGCAGCACGACCAGCAGACCACCGGCGACGCCTGCGTGAAGCGGATATTTGTAAATCGGCAACATCACGGCACTCACGAGATTGCTGGTGACAACCGTTTTACTGTCGGAAAGCCGCAACTCGCTTGTCGCCGGCAATTCCAGAAGATAAATCCCCACGAACAGGGCCAGCGCGATTTGCACAACGAGTTTCAGCCGCGGCGGAGTGCCGCCACCGCTCTGCTGGATGATTTTTGCATAATCGTCGTAAAAACCCAACCCGGCCAGCACCAGCACGGCGAGCGCGATCAGTTCCACCTGCGCATTCCATTCCGTCCACAGCATTGTCGAGAAAACCAGCACCATCACAATCAGAACGCCGCCCATCGTCGGCGTTCCTTTTTTGCTCAAAACGCGAGCGGCCAATCCGCCTGCCTCCTCCGCTTTGTCCTTGTAATCCTGTCCGAATTTCAACGTCTTCAGCCAGTGGATGATTTTTGGTCCAAGCCACCAGCTTAAGACCAGTGCCGTCACGGCCGCGCCCGCGCTTCGCACCGTGATGTAGCGGAACAGCCGCAGCGCCGAAAGGTGATCCGCCCACGGCGTCCCCTTCGTCCACTCCAGCAATTTCTGGCTCAAATAATAAAGCATGGCTTCAAGCTTTCCCCGACTTCAACGTTTCGGCGATGCGCTCCAGGCGCGCCGCCCGCGACGCCTTCAACAAAACCACGTCGCCGGTTTTCAAAAATTGTTTCACCGCTTTCATCGCCGCTTCCACGTCCGCAAATTCCATCACCCGGTTCAATCCCGCGTCGCGCGCGGCCTTCGCCATGACCGGCGCCATTTTGCCGACGGCGAACAACTGGCCGATGCCGAGTTCCGCCGCGAGGCGTCCCACTTCCGCGTGCGCCGCCTCGCTGTGCGCGCCGAGTTCGTTCATGTCGCCCAGCACCGCCACGCGTCGGCCTTGCAGCGGCAAATCGCACAGCGTTTCCAGCGCGGTGATCGTTGAGTCCGCGTTGGCGTTGTAGGCGTCGTCCAACACACGAACGCCGTTCGCTTCCCAAAATTGCAGCCGCATTTTCGGCGGCTGGCATTCGGCCAGGCCGCGCTGGACTTCAGCGCGGCCCAGACCGAGTTCCTCACTGACCGCAATCGCGAACAAGGCATTCATCACCTGATGACGTCCCAGCAAATTGATCCGATACTCGCCGCAAATTTCTTCCTTCGGCGCCTGCACCCGAAATGTTACGCCATTTTTGTCCAGACGAATTTTCTCCGCGCGCCAGTCGTTGTTTTCGCCGAGACCAACGCGGACCACCCGCGCTTTCGTGCGGGCCGCAATTTTATCGGACCATTCGTCGTCGCCGTTCAAAAATAATTTTCCGTCCGCCGGCAACAGTTCCGCGAGCCCGCCTTCTTCCTGCGCGACGCCGGCGACATCGCCGAAAAATTCCAAATGTTCCCGCCCGATGTTCGTAATCACGCCGAGTTTCGGCCGGATCATTTTCACCAGCGGCGCAAGTTCGCCCGGATGATTCGTGCCCGCTTCCAACACGGCGGCTTGGTGCGCTTTTTCGAGTCGCAGCAGCGTCAGCGGCACGCCGATGTCGTTGTTGAAACTCGCCTCACTCCACAGCGTCGCCAGCTTTTGCCGCAGCACCGATGCAATCAGTTCCTTCACCGTCGTTTTTCCGTTCGAGCCTCCGACGCAAATCACCGGCAATGCAAATTGTCTCCTATACGCCGCGGCAAATTTCCCGAGCGCAGCGCGAACATCACTAACCACCAACACGGCGCATTTTGGCAATTTGGCCGGGATTTTTTCCACCAGGATGACGACCGCCGTAACATCTTTGGCCGCAACCTCGGTCAAAAAGTCGTGGCCGTCGTGATGCTCGCCTTTGATGGCAAAGAACAAATCACCCGCCTGCGCCTTTCGTGAATCAATGCAAACATTTTTGACCGCGGTTTCCCCCGCGCCGCGCCGGATTTCTCCGCCGCAAGCCTCGGCGACAAATTTCAAAGAACGTGATTCCACTTCGACTTCAATGTGGATTTCCCGCGTTCGCCACGAGCGGCGCCGGCGAATCCGGCGGGATGTTCAAATAGCTCGCGCAGCGCTCCGCGACATCGCGGAACACCGGACCGCAAACCTGCCCGCCGTAATAACCCTCCTTCGGCTCATCCATCACGATGGAAATGCAGAGCTGCGGATTATCCGCCGGGAAAAATCCAATGAATGACGCAACATATTTGTCGTGGACATAAACCCCGTTTTCAACCTTCTGCGCCGTGCCGGTCTTGCCGGCAACGGTGTAATTCTTCATCGCCGCGCCGGCGGCGGTGCCATCGGGCGACACGACCGTTTTGAGCGCCTCGATCATCTCCTTGTCCGCCGAATCGCTGACGACCTGCCGCACGCGCTGCGGTTCGTATTTTTGGACCACGTTGCCGTTGCGGTCTTCCAGGCAACTCACAAGCATGGGGCGCATCAGCCAGCCGTCGTTTGCCAGCGCGGCCATTGCCATGAGCATTTGCAACCGCGTCACCGCCACGCCCTGCCCCATCGGGATTTGCGCGACCGACACCTTGGTCCAGTCCTTGACCGGATGCAAAATGCCGCCGACCTCGCCGGGCAACGAAATTCCCGTCCGCTGGCCAAAGCCAAAATCGCTCGCGTAATCGTAAAGCTTGTCCTGGCCGAGTTTGATTCCGATTTTCGCCGCGCCGATGTTCGACGACTTTGTGATGATGCCTTCGGTGGTCAACATGCCGAACGGCTCATGGTCGTGCAGAACTCTTCCGGCGTAGGCAAAATGGCCCTGCTCGCAATCAAACTGGTCGTTCAAACGGACCACGCCTTCGTTCAGCGCGCCGGAAACGACAACGATTTTGAACGTAGAACCCGGCTCCACCACGTCGGTGATGACGCGATTGCGCGTGTCCGGCGAAATGGTGTCCGGCTTGTTTGGATCATAATTTGGCAGTGTGACCATTGCCAGGATTTCACCCGTGCTCGGGCGCATGACGATGCCGGTGATGCTGGCGGGCGTGTGCTTTTGCATCGCGTCGGCCAGCGAAGATTCGAGAATATTCTGGACCGCCGCATCAATCGTCAGCACCACATTAAGCCCGTCGTGCGGCTGCACATCTTCATCACGCAAGGCGACGAGTTCGTGCTGCTGGCGGTCGGTTTCCGTCACGCGCCAGCCGGCGACGCCGCCCAAGGCGGAATTCAGCGCCAGCTCAATGCCATCACGCCCGGAAATCTGCGAAACCGGTCTGTCGTCCAACTTGAATTCATCCACGCCCGAAAACCCCAGCACCTGCCCGGCCAGCGAACCGTTCGGATACACCCGCATCTGGTCCGGGTCGGCGAAAATGGCGTATTGACGCAGGTTGCGGAAAAAGACCCGCCCGCTCTCCGGCAGTTTTTTTTCATCCACGCCGAAGGAGGTCTGGCTCATCGCCTGTTGAACTTTTTGCCAGGTCTCGTCAGTGACATTTTTTTGCAGCCGGACGTAATGGAGATTATTCGTGACCGTTTCGCCCTTTTCATCCTTGGAAACACGCGGGAACAGTTTTTGATAAAGTTGGGCCTCGTTCATTTGCAGCAGCGGTGCAAGCGCATGCGCCACGATGGCCTGCTGGTTGCCAATCAGCGACGGATCGGCGCAGACGGTTTTCACCGGGACGCTTGTTGCCAGCAGATTACCGCGCGCGTCGAGGATGTCGCCGCGCCGCGGCGCTTGCCGGAATTCGCGCTGCGTGTTGTCCTGCGCCAGCTTCGCCAGTTCGTCGTGACGCAACACCTGCAAATCCACCAGCCGGTAGCCGAGGCCGGCGAAGGCCGCGCAGACAAACACGGCCAGCGCCAGCACCCGTCGAAGTTGCAGTCTTTTCGTCATTGTAAAATCAGCCGGCCGCCCGTGGCGATCGGTTCCTCAACCAACGGCGTCACGAGCGGCGGCCAAAATAGTTTCATTGCGTCAGCGGAGCGCCGCCTTGCCGCGCGGCCAATTGTCGCGCCGAAAGGTTGCTCTCCGGCGGCAGGGCTGAAGGCTCCGGCAACCGCCAAACCTGAACCGGTTGCGCCGGAGCCAGTCCCAGATTCAATTCGCGCACCCGCTGGTCGAGCATCAACGGCGAACGCAAATCCGCAAGCTTCACCCTCAACTTTTCATTGCCGTCCGCCATTTGCTTCAAACGAAGCTCGTCCTGGCGAATCTGCTGGCTCAAGCGGTAAATCTCATTTTTCTGCCAGACATAGCCAATCGCCGAGCCGGCAATCAGCATGCACAAAAACAACGCCTTGAGCGCCGGCCCGAACCGGATCGTCGCCGACTGATTTTTTAGATTTCCAGCCATCTTAAATTTTCTCCATCACCCGCAATTGCGCGCTGCGGCTGCGCGGATTTTCATTCAATTCCATTTCGCCAGGCACGATTGCCTTGCGCGTCATCCATTTCAATTCCGGCACGCACGGATGCCGCAGCTCCGGCACGTCCACCTCGCCGCTGAAGGTGTAATCGCGCGTTTTTTCGCGGCCAAATTCCTTCACCACGCGGTCTTCGAGCGAGTGAAACGTGATAACCGCCAGCCGCCCACCGGGCTTCAAGATTTCCACCGCCGCTTCCAGCCCGCGCTTCAAAGAGCCAATCTCGTCGTTCACCGCTATCCGCAGCGCCTGAAAAATCTTCGTCGCCGGATGCGCCTTTCTTCCGGCGCGCGGCGAAATTCTTTCGATCAGCTCCGCTAATTGCCGCGTCGTCCCGAATTTTCGCTGCCCGCGGTCACTGACGATTGCCCGCGCAAACCGCCGCGACTCGCGCTCGCCACCAAATTCCCAGAAAATCTTCGCGAGCGACTCCGCGCTTTCGCCGTTCACCAGATCCGCCGCCGTCAGTGGCTGCCGATCATCCATCCGCATATCCAGCGGGCCTTCCTGCTGGAAACTGAACCCGCGCTGCGGTGAATCCAGTTGCGATGAACTCACGCCCAAGTCCAGCAGCACGCCGTCGCAACTCGTCGCCGGAATCCAGCCACCCATCTCCGCAAAATTTCCGCGCCGAATCTCAAATCGTCCGGCAAATTTTTCCGCCAACCGCTTTTCCGCCGCCTCAACCGCGGCGCCATCGCGATCGCACCCAGACAGCCATCCAGTCGGCGAACTCGCGGCCAAAATGCTCGCCGCGTGACCAGCCCCACCGAGCGTGCCGTCGGCGTATCGGCCGCCCGGCCGCGGCATCAGCGCCGCTAGCGCCTCCGCCGCCATCACCGGTCTGTGAACGAAATCTGACACTGCGCATGGTTCGTTTGATTAAAGCGCGGTTGCCCTCAAAAGCCGTTCGCCCAAAATCTCCCAGGATTTTTTTGCCGGCGACAAAGCGGGAACTTCTGCTGCCGCCGGACGCGATTTGATCGGCACCACTTCCACTTCCGCGTCGCTCAAGTCGTTATGGACCACTTTTACGCTGTCCAATGAGAGTTCAGACTGCACGGCGGGCAGCGCTTTTTGCTCCGCCGGCGCCGCTCCAGCCCAAAGCGAAGCCGGGTTCAGTTTGGTTGTCCAAGCGGACAAGGATTTTGACGCGCCGGAAATGGGCGGCAGCTTCCGCACTGACGCCTGTGGCGGCAAAATGTCCTTTTTGGCCGTGAGCGGGGAGGTTTCCGCCGGCGTTTTGGACGGCGAAAAGGGATTTTTTGGCGAAACGAATTTGGGCAGGGCCACTTGTTTGTTTTGGCGATACGAAATTGTTTCGCACCCGTTCACGACGCTATTTCCGGCAAACAATAATTTTCCCAATTTCATAATTACTCCATCAGTTTGAAGGCTTCGGACGCCAGCACGGCGTCCGCCGCCTTGACGTTTTCGTAGCGGGCCGGGTTCCAAATCTCGAAACGGTCGAGCAACCCCACCAGCACCGCCTCATCCTTGATGCCCGCCGCGCGGGCCATTCCTTCCGGCAAACAAATCCGGCCCGCCTTGTCCAAAGTCACCTGGACGGACTCGCTGCCGATAAATCTTTTCAAGACGCCTTTGTTCCGGTCGCCGTTCGACATCGAGTCAATGTCCTTTTTCATCTTCGCCATTTCCGAAGGCGGCAACACACGCAGACAGACGCCGGCTTCATGCTTCGGCCAGACAATCACCGTCAACTCCGTCCCCGATTTGTCGGGCCGCCACTTGGCCGGAATCTGGACGCGCCGCTTCTCATCCACACCATGGAGAAAGCGTGAATTGTAATACGTCGGCTCTTTTGTCTGCGCGTCGCTCATTTGTTCACATCAAATCCCGAAACTGCTTTCATCACCCATAACGACCCATTTCTACCCACTTTCACCCACCACGTCAACAAAAAAATGCGGCAATTTTTAAGTCTTATTCAAAAGTTATTCACAGCCCGGAAATCATGGCGAACAACCTTTCGTTGCACTACAGCTTGAAACTTGAAGCTGAAGGCTCGAAACTCGCGCGGATGCGAACCGCTGATTTTGATTTTGAACTGCCGCCGGAGTTGATCGCCCAGCATCCTGCTCCAAAACGCGATGAATCGCGCCTTCTGGTTTTGCATCGCGACGGCAGCCGCATCGAACACCGGCGCTTCCCCGATTTGCTCGAATTTCTCCGTGCTGGCGATGTTCTGGTGCTGAACAATTCGCGCGTGATTCCGGCGAGATTGCGCGGTGTCAACGCCAGAACTGGCGGGAAATTCGAGGTTTTGCTGCTCGAAGAAAATGCGCCAAACGATTGGTGGGCAATGATGCGCCCCGGCAAGAACGCCCGCATTGGCACACAAATCATTTTTTGCGATACCGATGGCAAACCGGGTGACGTTCGCGCCGCAGTTCTTGAAACCAACGACGAGGGCCATCGGCTGCTGCAATTCTCCGGCACGCCGGAAATCCGCCACGAACTTGACCGGCTTGGCGAGGTTCCGCTGCCACCTTACATTCAACGCCACGAGCAACGGCCAGAAGACAAGGAGCGTTACCAAACCGTCTTCGCCAAGACCGACGGTTCGGTGGCTGCGCCAACGGCGGGTTTGCATTTCACGCCGGAATTACTGGAGCAAATCCGTGCGCGCGGCGTGCAAATTTGCTTCATTACGCTCCATGTCGGCGCCGGCACGTTTCTGGGGGTGAAAACCGAGTCGCTCGCCGCCCACAAAATGCACGAGGAACGGTTTGAATTAAGCGAAGAAACGACAAACCTCATCAACGCCGCAAATAATTCCGGTCACCGCGTCATCGCCGTGGGCACGACGACAGTGCGCGTGCTAGAAAGTGCTGCCGCGCAGAATGGCGGAAAACTTGCAAAAACCGCTGGAAAGACGGGCATTTTCATACATCCGCCCTTTTCGTTCCAAGTCGTGGGCGCGCTGCTGACGAACTTTCATTTACCGCGCTCGACGCTGTTGATGCTGGTGAGCGCCTTCGCCGCGCCGGGCGAAATCCGCGGACGCGAAATGATTTTGTCCGCCTACGCGGAAGCGGTTCACGAGCGTTACCGTTTCTTCAGTTATGGCGATGCTATGATGATTTTATGAAAAAACCGCGAAGAAAGAAAGCGCCCCTGCCCTTCATTTTGGTCAACATGGCGATGACGGCGGACGGCAAAATCGCCACGGCGAATCGCGCGGTCCACTCGTTCAGCAGCAAGCGCGACTTGGGACATCTCTACGAACTTCGCGCCTCGGCAGACGCCGTGATGTGTGGCGCGCGGACAGTTGAAATCTCGCGGAGCATTTTGGGAACTGGCGGTGAACAATTTCGGCGGCGGCGGCTTAAACGCGGGCTAAAGAAATACAACATGCGCGTGATCGTCAGCGGCAGCGGTTCAATCAACCCCCGCGCGGCAATCTTCAAAAAGCGCTTCTCGCCCATCATTATTTTGACAACCGCCCGGGCTTCAAAGGCGAAGCTCCGATATCTGCGATCCCTTGCGGACGATGTGAGGGTTTGCGGCAAACGCGAAATCAATTTCGCGGCGGCCCTGTGCTGGCTGCGGGAGAAATGGAACGTGAGGCGATTACTTTGCGAAGGCGGCGGCGAATTGAATGACGCCCTCTTCCGTGCCGGTCTGGTGGATGAGTTGCATTTAACAATCTGCCCGAAAGTTTTCGGCGGCGGCGAAGCGCCGACCATCGCCGACGGGAAAGGTTTTGGCCGGCTGACGGAAGCGGCACCGCTTCAAATCAGGTCATTCAATCAGGTTGGCAATGAAGTTTTTGCCGTATTCCGGCGGAAGGCGCCGCGGTGAAAAACCACTATGTTATTCACAAGGCCGACTTATCAATTGTCACCGGTTTGTCACAGGGCCGATTTGCGTCAATGGTCATTTCCCTGCTGAAGGTTGCTTCGCTTCCACCCAGCGCGCAAACAGCCAAAGCAAATCGCTCAAACGGTTGAGATAAATGATGATTTCCGGGTTCATCGGGCTGCCGGACTCCTTCAACGCGCACACGCGACGCTCCGCCCGGCGGCAGACCGTCCGCGCCACGTCCAGCGCGGCAGAATGAACTGTCGCGCCCGGCGTCGCCCAGCCTTTGAAGGTTATGTTCTGCGATTCAACTTCCTCCACCAGCGCGTCCAGCGGCACCGTCATTTCCGGCGTCACGAGTGAGTAACCGTCCTTGACGTAACGCGGCAAATCCTCCGGCAGCACGCCCAATTCGCCCATCAGCACAATCAAGTCCTTCTGGATGGCCGGCAGGTTATCGCGGACAAAACTGTGCTTCGCCGTGGAACGGGCCAGCCCCAGCGCGGCGTTCAACTCATCCACCGCGCCGCACGCCTCCACGCGCGGATGATTTTTCGAGACGCGCCGGCCATACATCAGCGCCGTCGTTCCCGAATCTCCGGTTTTGGTGGCGATGCTCATTCAATTAGTCGGCTTCAAATAACAAATTCCAATTCCTGCCGGTGCGGAATCAGGCCGCGCTCGAACGCCTGGCCGAGAAAACGGCGGATGGATTCCCTGCCCCGCTCGCCATAATCCAGCGTCCAGTGATTGACATACATGCCGACGAATTTGTCGGCGAGGTCGCGCCCCATGTCGCGGGCGTATTGCAGCGCGTGTTGCACCGCCTCGGCTCGATGGTCAAGGCTGAACTGGATGCTCGCGGTCAAAATGCCGGAGATTTTCCGGCGCGTCGCCGGATCAAATTTTTTGTGAATCACGTTTCCGCCGAGCGGCAGCGGCAGGCCGTCGTTTTGCTCTCCCCACCAGACGCCGAGGTCTTCGCAAACCACCAAACCCTCGTTTTGATAAGTCAACTGGCCTTCGTGGATGATTAAACCGACTTCGGCAATTCCACTTTTGACGGCGGAAAATATCTGGTCGAACGGCACGACGACGTAATTGAATTCCCTCGCCGGTTTGCCAAGCCAAAGCTGCAACGCAAGAAAAGCGCTGGTCATCGTTCCCGGCACTGCAATTTTCTTTTTCAGGATTTCTTCGCGGGAGAATTTCCGCCGGGCCACGAGCATCGGGCCGTAGCCATCGCCCATGCTCGCGCCGCTGGGCAGAAGCGCGTATTTGTCGGAAACGTAGGCGTAGGCGTGGATGCTGACGGCGGTGATGTCGAGTTCGCCGCGCGTGGCGCGCTCGTTGAGGGTCTGGATGTCCTGCAAAATGTGAGTAAAGCGGAAACCGTGCGACGGAATCAAATCCTTCGCCAGCGCGTAAAACATGAAGGCGTCATCAGGATCGGGAGAATGGCCGAGAGTCAGCGTCGTTTGTTCCATCCGCGAAAATTAAACCACGCAGCGCGCAGTGTCACGACGAGAAGCTTGATGAACGGTTCGTAGGACATGATTTTCCAGCAACCAAGCCCACCCGCACGCGCCATGACCGATCCAGCCGCAATTTGATCGCCGACCTCCTTTGTCGCTTCAATCACATGCAAATCGCAGGCAAACCGATCAGGCGCGTGCGTCGCGCTCCTCCTCCAGACAAACAATTCGTCCGTCTTCCCGGCGTCGGTTTTCGCCAAACGCCGATCCCCATCACCTTTCGTCCGTTGTCGGATCCCCACCCAAATCAACCCAAACTTACAGTTTCAACAAACACACCTGCGCACCTTTTAGCACGGCGCGTGCCGAACGAATCAATTCCGTAAATTTGATGGAAATCCAAATGATTCGGAGCACTGGCGATCAGAGCGGCTGTCGTTATTTTTCCATCGTGATAAAAATTGCGCCCGCCGCGACGCGCCGATGGGTTGACAACGCGCTCGCGCGCGGTGTCGCCTTCGACATCCTCGGCGAATCGTGTTACACCCGTTATCAGGGGCCGCCCGCAAATTGGAAGGCGAACTTTACGACTTGGGCATGCGTTATCCCAAGCTCTCCTTCATCATTGCGGAAGTCAGCTACGAAACCGCCGACGCAAATGAGATCATGCACGGCCTGCCGAAGCATCGCGGCCTCGGCACCTTCATCCTGGAACCCACCCAGCGCGGCAATCAACAGCAACTGTTCGATAGCAGCGGAGCCGTCATTCCGGAAAAAATGGCCCTTTATAACAAGGTCGTGAAAGACTACGGACTGAAACAGTGAGGCACAGGGAATCGGCGCGCTCTGGAGGGCTAAATGATGCCAAAAATTCATCGGTCCGTGGATGCGAAAGCCGAAACTAATGGTTGCGAGGCTCATCAGGATCCCGTTGAAGTCGCACTCGCCCAACCGTATGGCATTGTTCATGCGGCAATGCCACGGCATCGATTCCGAGCTTTGCAGCGTTGACCTTTGTCCAGGCCGAAAATAGAATTTCGTTCCTAACGAAGCTGTTGAACCGCCAATCTTTATGGACATGACTCGCCGCGAATTTCTGGTCGCCGTCCCCGCTCTAGCCATGGCGGGTTCAGTCCTTGCCGACGCCGATGTCCTAGCGCCGGCGCCCGTTGCTTGGGCGCGCAAGGTCCGGCGCATCGGCCACCCACAAATTGCCTTCGTGGTCCTGGAACCAGCAACCCACCCGGTCGTCAGGCAGACCGTCCGCCGCCGAAATGCGTTGCGTGGTTCCGTCCGGCTTCGCATGGAAAAGTCCGCGCCCGTAATTACGAAACCAGACTCCGCCGTCCCCGTCCTCGTAAGCGCCCAGAAACGTGGGGTTAACCTGGCCCAAATCCTCCCACCAATTCGCCTCCGCCACCCATTGCCGCCCCACACACTTGCGCACCTTGCCGTCCGCCAAAACCCAGCAGCCATTGCTCGCGGTGCAGGCGATAAACGACGTGTTGACCACCGCCTCGCCATTCGTCGGCGTCTGATCTTCAAAATGGTCACTCCGCCAGAGCAATAGCCGCTTCTCCGTGCCAACCCAGATGCGGCCGGCACCGTCCGAAGTCAAACAGTTGACCCGCTCACCGTTCAGATAAGTCGCGCTGGAAACCGGTTCGGAATTTGTTCCGATGATCCGTTCAAGCGCGCCGTCGCGCGTCGCATACCAAATCACACCGGCGGTATCTTGACGGAACAGAGTGCCCGCCGTTGGCCCGGCGAGTGGGATGGATTGCCATTGAGGTTGTTCTTCAGAGCTTCCAGTCCGACAAACCAGTTGGCCGCGCAGCAAGGCAAAGAAAATTAGATTTGACCGCGAAAAAACGGCGGACACCTGGCCGCCCTGCCATTCGTGGGTAAGGACACCGTTGCGCCACGATGTCATCGAACCGTCATGCGTGTTGATCCACAGCGTGCCTTGCGCATCCACGAACAGCCCGTCCACCCGCGCGTTTTTGAGTTCCGGCGTGTTGAACGGGTCAAAATCAACAAATTGCACCCCGTCAAAACGCGCCAGCCCATTATAAGTCCCAATCCAGAGATAGCCGTCGGGAGTCTGGGCAATCGCCGTCACCGAACTGTCCGGCAATCCGTTGTCACTCGTCCAAAGATCAATCAAATAATCCGCCGTCCCAACCGCTGGTGAACAAACCACCGTCAAGGCGGTGGAAAAAATCAGGGCGAGGATCAAAACCCATTTCAACTCACGCGGGCGAACCGCCCGACGAAATGGCTGGTGGAGAGGAGGCACGGGTCAAGTTTGCTTCTACAGCAGGAATAAGACAAGACTGCTTGCAAAATTGCGCTTACATAATATGGAATGCGCCGTCGTTGATCCAGAAACTGATGGTCGAATAGGGTGTGTTGGTGAAATCGGAGTGATGAATCTGAATCCCCAGATCGGTGATTACGCTTCGCTTGGAACTGCGGGCGTCTGGGACCGTGATCACACCGCTTTCGACTTTCAACAGGTAAAAGTGTGTTTTACACAACCGTGCGAATCCCGCATTTTAAGTTCAACATGACTGCGTGGATCAAACGACTCGAAAACTGGTCAAAGCCGTCGCTGATGGCGACAAGTGTGGGCCTTGTGACGGTCGTCGGTGTCGTGGATTATTTCACCGGATACTCAATTTTCTTTTCCGCGTTCTATTTGATTCCGGTGGCCTTGGCGGCATGGTTCGTGGGGAATGCTTTTGGAATAGTGATTTCCGTGTTGAGCGTGATTGTCTGGCTGGCCGGGGATTTTGCCGCCGGCGCACACTATTCCAGTTTGCTGATTCCGATCTGGAACGGCGCGATTGCCCTGACGGTTTATTTCGTCGTGGTGAAAACCCTCGTCAGCCTGCGGAGGTCGCATCAGGATTTGGAAGAACGAGTGCGCCAGCGCACTGCCGCCCTCACCAAAGAAATCCGGGAACGGGCGCGGCTGGAAAAAGAGCTTTTGGAAATCAGCGAGCGTGGACAGCGGAAAATCGGCCATGATTTGCACGACAGTCTTGGCCAGCATCTCACCGCCACGGCGTTTGCCAGTCAGGTTCTCACCGAACAGTTGGAAAATAAATCACTGCCCGAATCGGCGTCGGCTAAAAATCTGGTAAAGCTGGTCGAAGAGGCGATACTGCTTACACGCACATTTGCGCGCGGTCTGAACCCGGTTGAAGTGGAACCGGAGGGGCTTATGGATGGTTTTCAAGAACTGGCGCGCAACACCAGCGAGCGGTTCAAGGTGTCCTGCGAATTTGAATGCCGCGAACCTGTGCTCCTGCATGACACTGCAAGCAGCACCCATTTATATCGAATCGCGCAGGAGGCCATCACCAACGCCATCAAGCATGGGAAAGCCAAAAACATCAACATCGGTCTCGAAAACGCGGACGGCATCATCACCTTGACTGTCATTGACAACGGCATTGGCCTGGCCGAAAATGCACACGCTGGCCAAGGAATGGGGCTGCGTATCATGGCCTACCGCGCCAACATGATTGGCGCGACGTTTAACATTGAACGTTTGCCCCAATCCGGAACGCGCGTCATCTGCACGCTTCCTTCTGGCAGCGTTATTGATCCTGAAACCCATGGCGCAAAAAATTAAAATCCTGCTGGTGGACGACCATCCGCTCGTGCGCGAGTGGCTTACCAATTTGATCAACCAACGGCCCGATTTCCAAATCTGCGGCGAGACCGGCAGCGCGCCGGAAGCGTTGCGGCTGGTCGAATCCATCAAACCCGACATAGCGATCGTGGACGTTTCGCTGGCCAGCGGCTCGGGAATCGAACTGATCAAAAATATCAAGGCCAGCCAGTTCGACACGGTGGTGCTTGTGCTTTCCATGCACGATGAATTGCTTTACGCCGAACGCGCTCTGCGGGCTGGCGCGGGCGGTTACATCATGAAAAGCGAGGCGACCCAGAAAATCTTTCAAGCTATCCGCGATGTGTTGGAAGGGGAAATTTATGTCAGTGAAAAAGTCGCCGCCCTGATGGCCAAAAAATTTGTCGCCGGCAAATCCGGCAAAACATCCTCTCCTGTCGAACAATTGAGCGACCGTGAATTGGAAGTTTTCCAGCTGCTGGGACGCGGCTACAACACCCGGCAAATCGCCGACCATCTTCACGTCGGCTTCAAAACCGTTCAGGGTTATTCCGCCCGCATCAAGGTCAAACTCAACCTCACCACCGCCACCGAGTTGTTGCGTGAAGCCGTGCGCTGGCATGAAAGCCGGGAAAATTCCGGCGGGCGCGCGTAGGATTCCGCCTCTCAATAATTCAAGGCTTCGCCGCGCATACGTCTTGCCGCGCGTCCATTACCGTGTGCGCGGTGAAAAATCTAATCGTCACATTGCTGATGGTCATCGCGGTTTTGGACGCACGCGCGCAAACCAACGTCACGTCGCCGGAACCGAGCGTGGAGTTGTCGCCGAGCCAGTTGAACGCGATCAAGATTGAAGCGGTTGGAGCGTATCTATTTCCAGTTGAGAAAGAGGCGGTGGGAAGCATTGGCTTCGACGAGGACCCGGCGACTGTCCAAGCCGAATCCACGCTGATTGGCGCGGCGGCGACTTTTACGCTGACGAGCAACGTGCTGGCGCGCGCCCAGGCGCTTTACGGAACCAACGGCGTTTCGAAAGCGGAGCTGGAGCAGGATGTTTCGGCTGCCGAAACCGCCGAGGCCGCGCTCAAGGCGGCGCGCGATGCCGTCCGCGCCCTCGGCAAGACGGATGCCGACATTGATCAGATGATCGCCGCCGGGAAAATTGAATCCGCTCCCAGCTCGGCCAAATGGGCCACGGCCAATGTCATCGAGAGCGACAGCCCGTTGATTCAGGTGGGACAGCCGGTCAAAGTCGAGGCTGCGGCCTTTCCTGGTCGCGAGTTTGACGGCAAAGTTTCAAGAATCTTCGCGACGGTTGACCCCAATCTTCATCGGGTGGAAGTTCGTTGCGAGGTGGACGATCCCAAGGACGAACTTCGGGTTGGGATGCTCGCCAACTTCGTCATTCGCATCCAAGACCCGGTGGAAGCGATTGCCATTCCCGCCAACGGCGTGGTCCGCGAGGGCGATGGCACCATGACGGCCTGGGTGACGACCGATCGCCGGCACTTCACGCAAAGAATTATCAAGACCGGCCTGCGCGAAAATGGCGAGGTTCAAATTCTTGACGGTTTGAAGGCCGGTGAATTGGCGGTGACGGACGGGGCGGTTTTCCTCGACAACATGCTGCAAGCGCCGCCGGATGACTAACGTGACATGTGACGGGTGACGAGTGGCAAGAATTTCATGTCACAAGTCACAAGTCACTTGTCACCGCGAAAAATGCTCAACTCCATCATCGCTTTTTGCCTGACCCGCCGCGCGATTGTCGTGTTCGGTCTGCTGCTGTTTGCCGGCGCCGGATTTGTCGCGTTTCAAAAGCTCAACATCGAGGCGTATCCGAATCCTTCGCCGGTTGTTCTCGAAATTACGGCGCAGGCGGCCGGCCTGTCGGCCGGGGAGATGGAGCGTTACTACACGATTCCCATTGAGAATGGTCTCTACACGGTGCCCGGCATCCAGGTTGTTCGCTCGACTTCGTTTTACGGGCTATCCTTTGTCCGCGTGGTCTTCAACTATGGCGTGGATTATGATTTCGCCTACAGCCAGACAGCCATTGCCCTCCAGCAAAACGTCAGCCTTCCGGGTGGCGTGATCCCCAACGTCCAGCAGAACAGCGGCACTGGGGAAATTCTTCGTTACCAGGTCGTCGGACCGAAACATTTCGGGCTGACCAATCTCCGCACGGTTCAGGATTGGATTGTGCAACGCCGGCTCCTGCAGGTTCACGGTGTCGTGCAGGTCAACAGTTGGGGTGGGCCGACGAAGGAATTTGATGTCGAAGTGGACCCGCACAAATTAGAAGCCTACAACCTGACGGTGCCGCAAATCACCACCGCGCTCGGCAACGCGAACATCAACGTGGGTGGACGCGAAATCACCATCGGCCAGCAATCCATCAACATCCGCGGCATCGGTTTGATGGATGACGGCGGCGGCGATGACCTGACCCAAGGCTACAAGGTTAATGATATTGAAAATGTCGTCTTGACCCAGCAGAACGGTGTGCCGGTGCTGGTGAAGGATGTTGCAAAGGTCAGCGTGAGCTTTGTGCCGAGGCTCGGCATTGCCGGTCATGACCAGGATGACGATATAGCGTTTGCAATCGTGGTAATGGGCCGCACCTACCAAACCGACAAGGTGCTGCCCGCAATCAAGGCTGAAATTGCCAGGATGAACAGCGATGGCAGTTTGCCGGCGGGAGTCAAGGTCGTTCCCTTTTACGATCGCGCGTCGCTGATTGCCGTCACCACGCACACCGTTTTGCACAACCTGATTTTCGGTTGCCTGTTAATTTTCCTGATTCAATGGATTTTCCTCGGCAATCTCCGAAGCGCGCTCATCGTCGGAATCAACATTCCGTTCGCGCTGGTTTTCGCCATCATTCTCCTGGTGATTCGCGGCGAAAGCGCGAACCTGCTTTCGCTCGGCGCGGTGGATTTCGGGATCATCGTGGATTCGGCGGTGATTCTTGTGGAAAACATCTTCCGCAATTTCCAAAAGTCCCCGGAAGAAAGGCAGAGCCTGCTTCAACGGCTGGCTGGCGGTTTTTGGGGAATGGATCCAACGACAGCGGCTCACCACACCGAGCCGGTCCACAGATGGACGGATCGTCTGCGGCTGATTCTGGTCAGCGCGATGCAAATCAATAAAGCCGCTTTCTTTTCGGTCTTGATCATTGTGGCCGCCTTCGTGCCGCTCTTCACCATGCAGGGAGTCGAAGGCGCGATTTTTGGACCGATGGCGCGCACTTACGCTTACGCGCTGGCTGGCGCGCTGATTGCCACGTTCACCATCACGCCGGTGCTGGCGTCCTTGCTGCTTCCGGAGCAGGTGAAGGAATCTGAAACCGTCATCGTCCGCGGGCTGCACCGGCTGTATCATCCCACGCTGCGTTTCGCGCTGGCGCACCGCGCTCTCGTGGTTGGGATCGGGATCGTTTTTCTCGCCGTGGCGGCGTTCTTCGGATCGCGGCTCGGCAGCGAATTTCTTCCGGCGCTGGACGAGGGCAATCTTTGGATTCGCGCCGAGTTGCCGATGACGACTTCGCTGCAAGACGGTGAAGCCGCCACCCGGAAAATGCGGCTGATTCTTCAAAAATACCCGGAGGTCATTACCGTCATTTCCCAGCATGGCCGGCCCGACGACGGCAGCGACGCCTCACCGTTTTCAAACGTGGAACTTTTTGTGCCGCTCAAACCGTATGCCCAATGGCCGAAGGGAATGACCAAGGAAAAATTGATTAACGACGCATTGGCGGAATTCGAGGGCGAATTGCCCGGCGTCAACTTCAATTTCTCGCAATACATTCAGGACAACATCGAGGAGGCGATCTCCGGCGTCAAAGGCGCCAACTCAGTCAAAATCGCCGGCCCTAATCTTGAGACCTTGACGAAGCTGGCCGCGCAGGTCCAAGACCAGATGAGCCAAGTTCGCGGCATTACCGACCTCGGCACTTTTCCGGTTCTGGGACAGCCGAACCTGAACATCCAGGTGGACCGCGCCAAGGCCGCGCGCTACGGACTCAACTCCGGCGACGTGAACGCGGTCATCCAAGCGGCGCTCGGCGGAACGGTTGCCACCACGATTCTGGAAGGAGACCGCCAGTTCAGCTTGGCCGTCCGCTATCCGCCCGAATACCGGGACAGCATCGAAAAGATTGGCAACATCACGGTGGCCTATCAGACCAGCAGCGGCGCCAATGCCTACATTCCGTTGAAGGAACTGGCGACCATCACGCTGGACACCGGAGCGTCCTGGATTTATCACGAGAACGGCGAACGGTTCATCCCGGTCAAGTTCAGCGTGCGCGGGCGCGATCTCGGCGGCAGCGTGGCCGAGGCGCAAAAGCGCATCGCGGAGAACGTCAAGCTTCCGAGCGGCTATCACCTCGTCTGGTCCGGCGAATTCGGAGAACTTCAGGCTGCCAAGGAGCGCCTGGAAATCATTGTGCCGGTCAGCCTGGTGCTCATCTTGGGATTGCTTTACAGCTTGTTTAATTCAATACGGGAATGTCTTTTGACGCTCACGGGGATTCCTTTTACGGCTGCCGGCGGCGTGCTGGCGCTTTATTTTACCGGAACCAATTTCAGCATCTCCGCCGCCATTGGCTTCGTTTCGTTGTTTGGCGTGTCGGTGATGATCGGCATTTTGTTCATCACCTATTACAACCAAGCCAGGCTTCGTGGCGGCACGCCCACGGACGCCATGTTCCACACCGCCTCGACCCTGATGCGGCCACTGCTGATGATGAGCCTCTCCGCCGGCATCGGGCTTTTTCCGGCGGCGATTTCCCACGGCATCGGCAGCGAGGTGCAGCGTCCGCTGGCCACCGTGGTGGTGGGCGGCATGTTGTTCGGCTCATTCATGCTGCTGCTGGTTGTGCCAGCATTACAAATAATTTTTCTGGGCCATGACCACGAACCGGCTCCCAAGCCTGAATCAAAATGAAGAGCACCCATTTTCTTTTCACGATGATTGGCTGCGCGGTGTTGACACATGGAATTGGTTACGCCGACCCGTCAAGCGCGACCACCGCACAACCGCCTTCCGGGAATCGAGGCTCAGTCGTGAATAAAACGGTCATCAATCAGGCGGTTCGTCCGTCAAGCGCCGTTCCGCCCACCGGGACATCGCCAAAAATTGCGGGCAATCGAGGTCCAGGCCCGGCAGTCATCGGTGGACCGGCGAACTTAACGAAAAATACCGCGGTCATCTCCGGCAAATCGGCGAACCCGACGAAAAACACGATGGCGATAAATGGAACCGGGATGAAACGCAAGCATTGATGAAATGATGAGCATGAATTCAAACCGCAAAATTCGGATTCTGCGCTTCATCGCGGCTTCGTCGGCCTTGATGCTTATCACCGGTTGCGCGGTAGGACCGGACTTCAAGAAACCGGCGGCGCCACAGGCCGCTGGCTATACAACGAGTCCGCTTTCGACGACGAGCAGCGTGACCAACATGGCCGGTGGAGAAGCCCAGCGCTTTGTTTCGGGCCAGGACATCCCGTTTGATTGGTGGAAGGCGTTTCAATGTCCGGAGCTGGACGCGCTGGTTGACAAAGCGCTTCGCGCCAGTCCCACCATCACCTCGGCCAAGGCGGCGCTGCGCCTGGCGCAGGAACAGGTCTATGCCCAGGAGGGCGGTTACTATCCTGCGGTCAGCGGTGACTATAATGTGGAACGGCAGCAACTGGCGGGAAATTTGGGCGGCAATTCTCCGGGCATCCAGGGCAACGGCAGCGTCATCTCAACTTATCAAAATCCCGGCGGGCCACCGCCATTCAATGGCCCGGTGACTTATACCTTTCACACCGCCCAGGTAACGGTCGGCTACACCCTGGACGTCTTCGGCGAAAACCGGAGGCAGGTGGAGTCTTTGGACGCGCAAGCGGCGATGCAGCGCTTTGAACTGGAAGCGGCCTATACCACCCTGGCATCGAGTGTCGTGGGCGCGGCAATCCAGGGAGCTTCGACGCGCGCACAGATTGACGCGACGGAAAAAATTATTGACGCCAACGCGCAGACGCTGGAGGTTCTCCAGACCCAGCGGAAGTCAGGCTATGCATCGGACATGGCCGTTGCCGCCCAAGAGGTGACCTTGGCTCAAATCCAAGCAACGCTGCCCCCGCTCCAAAAGCAGCTTGAGCAAACCCGCGACCTCATCCGGGCGCTGGCGGGCAATCTGCCCGACCAGGACGTGAAGGAAACGTTCCAGCTTTCCTCGCTGCATCTGCCGCAAGACCTTCCGTTGAGCCTGCCGGCAACGATCATCCGGCAGCGCCCTGATGTTCGCGCCGCCGAGGAGCAGATGCGCTCCGCGAACGCGCAAGTCGGCGCGGCCATTGCGAACCGGCTGCCGCAGTTCTCGCTCACTGGATCCTATGGAGGGACTGCTTCAAAGTTCAGCCAGATGTTTGAGACCGGCGGCCCCTTCTGGACCCTCATCGGCGATGTCTCCATGCCCATATTTCAAGGCGGCACGCTGATGCACCGGCAGCGCGCCGCGAATCAGGCGCTTATCCAGGCCGCGGCGCAATACCGGAGCACGGTGATTGGAGCTTTTCAGAACGTGGCGGACACACTTCATGCGCTTGAATCCGATGCCGATGCGCTGAAGGCCGCAGTCGCGGCAGAGCAAGCGGCAAAGGGCTCCTTCGATTTGACCACGCGCCAATTCCAAGTCGGCTACGCCAACTACCTGGCACTCCTCAATGCCGAGGAAGCTTACAACCAGACCGTCATCGCCCTCATTCAAGCCCAGGCCAACCGCTATGCCGACACCGCCGCGCTGTTTCAGGCCCTTGGTGGTGGTTGGTGGAACCGCGCGGACCTCAACACGAACCAGCCAATGTCGTCGGGCAAACTTTGAAAAATATGAAATCCCCGTCGTTTCCAAAAATCATCGGCACACTTTTGTTGATAGTGTGCTGCTTTACCAGTGTCGCCGCCTTGGCACATAAAGCTCTTACTTGCGATCCACGTTTGTGGGTTGGTGCATTATATGGCGAACATCCGCCGACATCTTCAACGTTCCAGTGATCCTTCAGAACTTGCTGCGCGGTGACTGCTTTGGCTACAGTCGGTGTATGCCGGTGTGGCGAAATGGCAGACGCACAGGACTTAAAATCCTGGGACCATAAAAAGTCGTGCGGGTTCAAGTCCCGCCACCGGCACCAGTCCCCAAAGCGGGATCGTCACGCCGAAGCTCGCAGAGCGAAGGCGGATTTTCTCTCCAACAGCGCGGCGGCTTCGGCTTGGCAAGGCAGCAGGCCAATGCCGAAATTTCTTGTCTTGCTTGCCCGCTAGGAGTATTTCGCCAGTAACACCGTCAAATGGGAAAATCTTTTACAATTGTCTAACAATATCCGGTGTTCAATCATTTAACTGTGGAACCATTATGAAACAGACCATGATCATTGCCATGCTAGCCGGGCTGACGGCACAGACCGTTTTGGCCCAGCCTGCGCTCACCATCTACAACCAGAGCTTCGCCGTCGTGCGCGACACCGTGCCGCTCGATTTGCAGGCCGGCGTCAACACCGTTCGCTACACCGGCGCGACGGCGCAGGTCGAGCCGGATTCGGTCATCCTGCGCGACCCGGCGGGCCAGCATTCGCTGCAAATCCTCGAACAAAATTATCGCAACGACCCGGTGTCGCAGGAATTGCTCCTGTCGCTTTTCGAGGGCAAGACGATTGATTTCGAAAATACCCGGCTTAAGGACAACACTCAAACCACCGAACTCATTCCAGGCAAAATCATCCGCAGCGGCTACGTTCCCGGTGGCGAAGCGCAGCAGCCCATCATCGAGGTGGACGGCAAATTACAGTTCAGCCTGCCGGGCGAGCCGCGGTTCCCAGACCTCGGCGACGACACGGTGCTGAAGCCTTCGTTCAATTGGCTGCTGCAATCCGACAAGCCAGGTAAATTCGACGCCGAAGTCGGCTACGTCACTGACGGATTTTGTTGGAGCGCGAGTTACAACCTCGTCTCGCCGGAGAAAGGCGACCTCGTGGATTTGGTCGGCTGGATAACGATGAACAACCAGAGCGGCAAATCATTTGAAAACGCCAAAATCAAATTGATGGCAGGCGATGTGAATAAAATCCAGCCGCCGGGATTTGGTGGCGGTGCGAGATATAGAATGGTTGAAGCTTTGTCCGCGGCTGCTTCAGAACCCGCCGTCACCGAGAAAGCCTTCGACGAATTTCATCTTTACGACATCGCGCGTCCGACGACGTTACATGACCGCGAAACGAAGCAGGTGGAATTTGTCCATGCCGAAAAAATGTTCGCGCCGACGATTTACGTTTATGACGGCGCAACCGATTATCGTTTTTACGGCGGACTGAACACCGACCAGGGCTACGGCGAATCAGACAACAAAAAAGTTCTCGTCCAGCGCGAGTTCGTGAACGCGGAGACGAATCAGCTCGGCATCGCCCTGCCGGCGGGCAAGCTGCGGTTCTATCGCCGCGACGATGACGGCCAGTTGCAATTCGTCGGCGAGAACACAATTGACCACACGCCGCGCAACGAAACGGTCCGGGTCACGACGGGAAATTCTTTCGACCTCGTCGGCGAACGCAAGCAGACCAATTTCCGCGTGGACACCGGCGACAAATGGATTGACGAATCGTTTGAAATCAAGCTCCGCAACCGCAAGAAAGACACACCGGTGGAAATTCGCGCGGTCGAGCACCTCTACCGCTGGAGCAATTGGGAAATCACCGCCAAATCCGACGACTTTGTGAAAAAAGATTCGCAGACCATCGAATTCCGCATTCCGGTGAAACCCGACGAAGAACGCACGGTGACCTACACCGTGCATTATTCGTGGTGAAACTGGTAGGGCGCGCCACTCCGTGCGCCTCGTCGCGGTAACTTAAAATATGCAGCGGGCAGAGGACTGCCCGCCCTGCCTCTTACGCCGCCACCGGCTCCGGAGTTTGTGGCAACACCGGCTGTTCGGATTCCTTGTGGAATTTCACGCTGACGATCTTGCTCACGCCGTGCTCCTGCATCGTCACGCCGTAAAGAATATCCGCCATGCCGATGGTCCGCTTGTTGTGCGTGATGATGACGAATTGCGAGCGTCCCAGAAACCGCTGCAAGATTTTCACGAAGCGGACCACGTTCGCTTCGTCGAGCGGCGCATCCAATTCGTCCAGCACGCAGAACGGACTTGGCTTGACCTGATAAATCGAGAAAAGCAGCGCCACCGCCGTCATCGTCTGCTCGCCACCGGATAAGAGAGAAATGCTTTGCAACTGCTTGCCGGGCGGGCGCGCCACGATGTCGATGCCGCTCTCCAACACGTCGTTCTCGTCAACGAGAATCAGGTCCGCCTTGCCGCCGCCGAAAACCTCGACAAACAGGCTGCGGAAATTATCGCGGATTTTTTCGAACGTCTCGACGAACATCTGCCGCGTCTGGACGTTGATGCGGCTGATGATCTCCAGCAGTTGCGCCTTGGCCGAAACCAAATCGTCGTGCTGCTTGGTCAAAAATTGATAACGCTGCTCGGTCTCCTCGTATTCCTCGATCGCCACCAAGTTGACCGGCCCGATTTCGTCGAGCCGTTTCTGCAACGTCTCGACCTGCTGCGTCACTGCGTTCCAATCCGTCGCCGCGCCGCTCGCCGCCATTTCCTCCGGCGTGAGCGTCTGCACCTTGGCCGGCCCTTCGTCGGCGTAAGTGATGGTGATGCATTCGCTGCGGACGTCGTCGAGGTTGACGTGATATTTCTGCTGGATTTTTTCGCGCAGGTTTTGAACCGACATATCCTTCTGCGCCAGTTCAACGTCCAATGCGCCGCGCTGGTTTTGCAATTCCGTCAGCCGGCTTCGTTGGGTGCGCAAATTTTCATCGCGGGATGAAATTTCCGCCTCCAGAGAATTTTTCCGGCCGGCGAGTTCGGCAGTCTGCGCGCCAACCTGTTCGCGGTCGTGCTGCAATTTTTCAATCTGCGAGCGCGATTCCTGAATTTCGGATTCCGCCTGCTCCTTGCGGCCGACAAACGAGGAAACCTCGCCGCGCCGCTGCTCCAGCGCCTGCGTCAACTCGCGGATGCGCTGCTCCAATGCCTGCTGTTGCTGGCGGAATGACGCCGAAAGTTGCTCCTCTGCGGCAAGGCCGACCTTGCTCTCGGTGAGCGCAGCATTGGCGGCATCGCGCTGCTGGCGGAGATTTTCCAGTTCCGTCGTAAGCGCGACGACTTTTTCCTGGCCGGCGCGTTCACGGGCTTCGAGTTCGTTCAATTGCACCGTCAGCGCGCTGCGTTTCTGCGCACCTTCCTGCTCCTGCGCAGCGAGGCTCTGGACTTCAAAGACGACCGTCTCGATTTTCTGGTGCAGCAGCCGGTTTGAATTCTGTAGCGCGTTGAACTCGCCTTCGCGCGTGGCGATGGCAACTTCCTGCTCGCGCAATTCCGTCTGCGCCTGCTGCAGGCTCGCCTGCAATTCGGTCTGCTCGCTCAACAGCGCACCGCGCTTGCGGCTCATCTCGGCCACACGGTCCTGAAGCGCGGTCAATTCATTTTGTAGATCGGTGATTTGATTTTTGCGGCCAAGAATGGATCCCGGCGCCTTGGGATTGCCGTGGCCGTTCAAATAGCCGCCGGTGTAAATGCCGTGACGGCTCAACAAATCGCCTTTCAACGTGACAAAATCACAGCCCGCGTGGCCGTTCTGGATTTGCGCCGTCGCCGCCGGCAAATCGGCCGCGATGAACGTGCGGCCGAGCAGCGACTTCAAAAGGTTGTCCACCGACGGGTCGGCTTGAACGACGCTCAACGCGTGGACAATCTGGCCGCCATCCAAAGTGTGCTGCGCCGCCGCGCCGGTGTTCCCCGGCGACATGTCGCCGTTGAACGCAAGCTGGTTCTCATCTTTGTGCTGGATGGCCAAAGCTGCGACGCTCGCGCGTCCGGTCTTGTTGGTGCTCAAGTCGGCAAGAATTTCCTGCGCGGATTCTGGCTGTTCCGTCAAAACGAGTTGCAGGTTATGGCCCAGCGCATTTTCTATCGCCACCACAAACTGCTCCGGCACGCGGATGCGGTCGGCCAGCGAGCCGATGACCGAACGCGACTGGCGCAACGCGGCGACCGCGCCGGCGTCGAAACCTTCGCGCGAGCCTTCAAGCTGCTCCAGCACACCTAGGCGCGAGCGCTTCTCGGCCTGCGTCTGCAAAAACTGGTCCTGCTCGGCGGAGGATTGATGCAACTCGTCCTGGATTTCGCGCAGCCGGTTCTGACGCTGCTCGACCGAGCCGCGCGTGCTTGCAACGTTCAATCTTTCCACCTCGACGCTCGCGGTGAATTCCTGCAAGCGCGATTCCAAGCCAGTGCGTTCCACTTCCAACTGGATTTTTTCTGCGGAAAGCTTTTCCAGACGGATGCTGTTGCCCTGTTTCTGCAAATCGAGCGCGGTGATTTCGTTGCGAATGCGCGTCAAATCCTGCGCGGCGGCGAACGCGGCAGATTGAGCGGCGCGCAATTCCTCCTGCAAGCGCTTCAAATCATTTTCAACCTGATTCAGCGCGAACTGCTTTTTCTCCAGCGCAAGCCGGTGCTCCGCGAGTGCGCCTTCGGATTTCGACAAATGCTGTTTCACACCCGCCAATTCCTCCTCGGCGGCGCGGCAGCGTTCCTCGGCCTGCGTGATGTCCGCAAGCGCCTTGGCATTCTGCGCCGCCAACTCGCGCAAACGTTCTTCGTTGAATTGAATTCGGCTTTCGTGCCGGTCCGTCTCGCCTTTCAATTCCAGCCCGCGCTGCTGCATCGCAGCGATTTCGTGTTCCAAATCAGAAAGCCGTTCGCGCAGTTGCGCGATTTCATTTTCAAATCGCAACACGTCAGCGGAACCCTGTTCAATTTCGTTCCGCAATTTTTCAACGGCGGTCTGTTTTTCGGAAATCTCCGCCTGCAACACGTCGAATTGATGCCGCGCAAGCTGCGTGTCGAGGTGTTGCAGTTCGGCTGAAATTTGTTTGTAGCGGCGCGCCTTGCCGGCCTGGCGCTGGAGCGACCCGATCTGCCGCTTCACTTCGCGGATGAGGTCGGCCACGCGCAAAAGATTTTGCTCGGTGTATTCCAGCTTGCGGAGCGACTCCCGTTTTTGCGACTTAAACTTCGTGATGCCGGCGGCTTCCTCGAAAATCATCCGGCGGTCTTCCGGCTTGCTTGAAAGAATCTGCGTGATGTGGCCTTGCGCGAGAATGCTGTAACTCGTCCGCCCGATGCCCGTGCCCATAAACAGTTGCTGGATGTCCTTGAGCCGGCATGGTGTGCGGTTGAGAAAATATTCGCTGTTGCCGTCGCGGAATATCCGGCGCGTGAGCGTGACCTCGTCGTAAGTGACCTCGACGCCCGCCGCACGGAGATTTTCCCCATCCACGTCGCCGAGCGTGAGTGATACTTCGCCCATGCCCATCGGCTTGCGACCGTCTGTGCCGTTGAAAATCACGTCGGCCATTTCGCCGCCGCGCAGCGCCTTGGCGGACTGCTCGCCGAGCACCCAGCGGATGGCATCGGAGACGTTGGATTTGCCGCAGCCGTTCGGCCCGACAATGGCAGTGACACCGGGCTGAAAATTCAGCGCGGTTTTGTCCGCGAAGGACTTGAACCCAAACAGGGTTAAATTCTTTAGATACATGACCTAGCTTTCAGTTAAATAATCAAAACCGCCGGTTAAAGTCCAGCAAAAAACCACAATATAAAGCACACAACCGCTCTTGCGGCACAACTAATTGGTGAGGAACCTAGATTGGCGTTGTGCCGCTAACTACCCGTTTATCCATCAATTCCTCGTTATTTTACGCCTGCGGCGGGCTTCCGTCAACTGATTTTTGAATCCAAAAATTCCAGTTGACACTTTACCGCTTTGATATCACTTTACCCGCACCGTTGATTTGACGGACTCATGACGAGTGGTCGAGGGACTGGCCCGATGACACCACGGCAACCGGTTGAACTTGTTTTCAATGTCAGGTGCCAATTCCAGCTCAAGCACCATTAGCTTGGGAAAAATGAGAAGAGATGCACAACCGTTTTGTCGCCCCTTCTCGTCACGAGTCGGGGCTTTTTTGTTGCCCAAAATCATCGGCAGCAGCGAACGTTCGCTCTGACTAAAAATAATGAGCCGCCTTACATCGGCTTCTATGATTGGAATAATTTATGAGTGAACAACACGGTTTCATGAAGGCGCTCAAGTGCCGCGAGTGCGGACGCGAATATCCGCTCACGGCCAACCACGTCTGCGAATTCGACTTCGGCCCGCTTGAAGTCGCCTACGATTACGACCGCATCAAAAAATCGCTGACCAAGGCGGCCGTCGAGTCGCGCCCCAAGACGATGTGGCGTTACCGCGAGTTGTTGCCCGTGGCCACCGAACCGACCGTCGGCAAACAAGTCGGCTTCACGCCGCTCATCAAGGCCGACCGGCTCGCGAAGGCGCTCGGCATTCGCGAACTTTACGTTAAAAACGATGCCGTCAATTATCCGACGCTCTCGTTCAAGGATCGCGTCGTCAGCGTCGCCTTGAGCCGCGCGAAGGAACTCGGTTTTGAAACCGCCGCATGTGCGTCCACTGGAAATTTGGCGAACTCCGTCGCCGCGCAAGCCGCGAGCGCGGGACTAAAATCCTACGTTTTCATTCCGTCGGATTTGGAGCAGGGAAAAATTTTGAACTCGTTAATTTACGGCGCGAACGTCATCGCCATCAAGGGCCATTACGACGAGGTGAACCGGCTCTGCGCCGAAATCGCCGGCAAGTTCGGCTGGGCGTTTGTGAACGTCAATATGCGCCCCTATTACGCCGAAGGCTCGAAGAGCATGGCGTATGAAATCGCCGAGCAGCTTGGCTGGCGGCTGCCGCAGCACACGATTGTGCCAATGGCGTCCGGCTCGTTGCTGACGAAAATTCACAAGGGCTACCAGGAATTTGCCAAGCTCGGCCTCGTCGCAAATTCCGAGACGCACATTCATGGCGCGCAGGCCACGGGCTGTTCGCCGATTTCTGTCGCGCAAAAGGCCGGGCTCGACTTTTTCAAGCCGGTGAAGCCCGATACGATTGCGAAGTCGCTTGCCATCGGCACGCCCGCCGACGGTTTTTACGCGCTCAAGGTGATGCGTGACACCAACGCTGCGGCTGACGACGTGACCGACGACGAAATCCGCGACGCGATCAAGCTGCTGGCCGAGACGGAAGGCATTTTTGCCGAGACCGCCGGCGGCGTGACCGTGGGCGTGGCGAAGAAACTCATTGCGTCGGGCAAGATTCCGAAGGATTCTTCCGCCGTCATCTGCGTCACCGGCAACGGATTGAAGACGCTCGACGCCGTGCAGCATCACTGCGGCAAAGCCCGAGAAATCAAGCCAAGCCTGCGCGAGTTTGAAGCACTGCTGGCGCAGGAAGAAAAAGTTAACGCATAAATTTATGTCAAAGAAAGTCCGCATCCCCACGCCGCTCCGCAAGTTGACCAACAACGAGGAGCTGGTCGAAATCAACGCCGCCACCATCGGCGAGGCGCTCGTCGAATTGCAGACGCGCTTCCCCGGCATCCAGGAA
>Ga0181537_10000234_pt1 | contig 51742 bp, 45 predicted proteins | sample PEATcosm2014_Bin_39_FD_119765 | JGI IMG/M metagenome (GOLD analysis project Ga0181537, IMG submission 119765) | Peatland microbial communities from MTU Mesocosm Facility, Houghton, MI, USA - PEATcosm2014_Bin23_10_metaG | ecosystem: Environmental > Terrestrial > Soil > Wetlands > Peat | place...
CCGCCTGTCCGGCGAATCATCTAATGCACCACGCACGAATCTGTTCGGCCCTGAGAAATTCCTCGGCGCCCGCGCCTCGGAGCAATGCCAGTTTCGCCAGCTGTCCAGCTTCCGTGCAGGTCGGCGCATGGACCGTGACCGTCCTTGGCGCATGCTCGATCGGCCATCCGGTTGTCGGATCCAGCACATGCCCGAAGCGTCGGCCGTCCTGCATCACATATCGGTATGTGTCACCGCTAGTGGCCAGCGCACCGTGAGAGAGTTCCAGCATTCCCGCCGCGGTGCCCAACCGGTCTACATCCTCTATCGCCACCCGCCAGGAAGTACCATCCTGTCGGGGTCCGGAGACCCGCAGATCCCCACCGAGGTTAATCATCAGCGGCACGTCGGACAGTTCGCGAGTTAGCAACAGCGCACGGTCAACCGCGTACTCCTTGCCTATCCCTCCCAAATCGATCTCCATGCCAAATGCCAGGCGCAGCGATGGCCGGTGCCAGCTGACTCGATGCCATCCGACAAAGCTCAGTACCTTGCGCACTTGCATTTGCGAGGGCGCATGACCACCACTGTCGAAATTCCAGACGCGTCGGAGCGCGCCAGACGTGATGTCGAATCGGCCCCCACTTAGCTCGTAACACAGGACGGAAAAGTCGATTAGGTTTGACGTCTCCTCGTCCAGATCGATCGAATGGCCGGCAGACTCGTTGATGCTCGTAATGACACTCGGTCTATAGCGCGAGAATTTCGCTTCGATACGCTCAGTCTCGGCCCGAACGCACTGTCCTATGTGCGTCCCCAAAGCTATATCCGTGGTATCCACCAGCACCATGCATGGGCTGGCCATTGCCTTGAAAGCGGTCGACACGTCATTGTGCCGTGCCGAGCCGGGCCCATGCGCTTGCAAAGGGACCGGCCCATCAACCTCAGAATGCGTAGCTATAGCCAAATAACACCGTAATCGCCGTCAGATCAGGGAAGAGATTTTGTTGCCTCAGCTGCCCGATCGCATTCGCGGGCGATCCATTGCCGTGCTGATTATAGTATTCCACACGAACATTGAACTCGGAGCGCTCGTTGAGCGGCAGTCCGAACTTGAGACCGTATGTCAGTCCATGAAACTTTGCCAGTCTCGTGTCGGCCGATGCGTATTCAGGTAGGGGCTGATCGGCCACTAGGTAGTAGTGGAAGAAATCCGCCGCCCCCTGCTTATAAAAGCGCGCGTGCGGCTCCAGATAGTAGTCTGGCCCTAGTTGGTAACGGTAGCGAAGATCCCCAGTAAAGGATTTGATGCCCCAATCGTCCTTATAGCCACGCAGGGACAGATCAACAACATCCTGGGAAAGGTGCACCTTGTTATCCAAGAAGATGCTTTGCTTGCGCCGCGAATCCGGGCGACTCTCGTAGAGTTGCGCCGTCGGTTGGCCGCTCACGGCGTCCACGACGGATATGAGTTTATATGGGTCGTTCTCATAGCCATGAGACTGAGCGTAAGAATAGCTCAGCGACGACAGCCATCGCCGGCTCATGACCTGCGTAAGCCCTACCACAGCGTCCCATTCGTCGCGCGTGGCATCCGGCCCCTTCCAGTTGCCGTTCATGGCCGTGAGTGGAGTGGGCGTACCGCCGATTGGGAATGACAAATCGGATTCGTAATTCACGCCGGCAGTGAGTGTCGTGTTATGAGCATTGAAATCTTGTGCTACACCAAGAGTCGCGCTTTCAGATCGCCAGTCATGCTCTTTTGAGTAGGCAAGACCACCGTTGACTTTGAAGTTCGACGTTAGGGCCTGCTCCCAACCGATGTTTCCCGCATAGCGGGTATCACGGAACGAGCTATCGAGCGGATAAGTATTAGCAGGTACGACGGTGCTAGCTGCAAGCGTCTGCGACTTCGCTCCTGTAGCCGGCGGAACGATGACCACGGTCGACCCCCCGGAAGCGGTCGTCGTCGTGACAGCCGTTCCAAGTGGGACGATCTTGTACGGGCGTACGTAGGTCTGGGGTAGCGATGACGGCACGGCGCCCAACGGTGTGGCCCCCGTGAGCGAATCGGCGGAAACACCTAAGGACAGCGTCCCGTCTTCGCCGACCTTCTGCGCAATATTTAGCTGCGGTTCGATTGCCTGTACGCGGCCGTTGTTCTCGTGATAGTACAACACCCCCGTGTCAATGTTGGTCGTCGGCAAAGCGCTGTCGGCGTCCTGCGCGATGCCTTGACCACTGGCCAGCAGCCCGGCCGTCGCCGCGCCGAGTGCTGTTCGGAGGCTCAGACGCCCACTCCTGTCCCTTGCTTCAGTTGCATCCGCAACCACCTCCGGCAAAAGTGCGACCGCCGCTGGAAGCCTCCTTGCTGAAATAGATGTGATCATCTACAGCTGCTTCCAGCGGATAAGGATTGACCTGCATGGCACGCTGGGACAGCAGATCATGGTCCCAGGGTTTAGCACCCAACACGCCGCACCCGCTTGTACTTGCCGCCAGGCCGCCCGCCAATGCCGCAAGACTAAGAAGTCGGCTCTGCAACCAATGCCCGGACATGCGCTTCATACTCGTCCTTCTTCTTGAGTGAGAAACCGTCGTGTCGGAACCGCACCCGACCGGATCGATCGATCAGCACGGCGCTCGGCATCCCGAGGATCTTGTAGGAGGCCGCAATGTCGCCATGCGGGTCGTAGATCACGGGGAAGTCGGCCGGTGTGGTATCGAGAAATTGCTGCGCAAGCTGGTGCTCGTGATCCACGTTCACCGCGATCACGACGAAGTTCCTCGTACGGTATTGCTGCGCTAATTCTGATAACCATGGAAAAGACTCCCGGCACGGTGTGCACCAGGACGCCCAGAAATCCACGTAAACCACCTTGCCACGATAGGCACTTAGATCCAAGCCGTCGGCGATCGCTGGGCGATTGATGAACGCCAGCACGAGAATGGCCCCGACGGCAAGAAGGGGAGCCCGTGGGTACAACCGTCTACTTAGAAACCTTATCAGTAGCATGGAACTCCCTTACATCAATACTCAGTTGACGCGCTTTGTCGTACATCGTTCATTTTGCGCTGAACGTTTACGCAACTTTACATAGGCGCTCGACGATGCCTTGTGCAAGCCAACGGAAGCTAAGGCGTATCTCAAAACGTGGGCGATAACCTGCGTGCGTATTGTTGGCAGGTCGGCCACCGATTGAAGTCACGACTTAGTTCGTCGCCCCAAGCCCGCCAAAGCTTATGGGTCTGCGCGAAGCGCGTTACTAGATGCGCTCAGGTTGCCAAAGCCGAATTGATTGGCCATGACCCGTCGACAACGCTTTTGAACGTCGTAGCTAGCGTGTCATTGCCCCGGCCTGCAACCGACTCCTTCGTGAAAGCGGCTAGTCGCAACTTCATTACCCATGGCGCCATTAACGCGCAATGTCGCCACGGCAAAACACTAGATGACATCGGCGCCGCACGGCGCTAAATAATGGCTCCGCCGATCCACTGTACGTCGTAACGTTCTGATGGAAACGACCTACTCAGCACCCGCTCCAAACGTCAGTTCCGCAGGCGGATAGGACGCCCACTGTGTAGGGATCGCTGCGTTCAAGGTCCCCCACCAATCCTTAGTGATGCCTCTTTGCGTGATAGTACCGAGCCTGGTCGGGGTGTACCCACCCACATCGTTCGGACTCGCCCCATTCGTTGCGGCGATGTCGGGAGTGTTGGAATTGGCATTATTGCAAGTGACGGTGAACGGCGCGGCAGCTTGCCAGTGCGGATTCTCGTCGAAGGGCTTGGCGTAGGAGCCCATCGTATTTGCGATGAAAACCTCCAATCTTGCCTTGGCCAGGTAGTTGCTGCCGTCAAAGGACCTTGGTCGTGTGTCAGATGCTTCTGTGGTGCTACGGTAATACTTCCGGACCGGCACACGGGCCTCGGTGAAACGACCGTCCGCAATGCAAATTGGTAAAGTTCCGATTAGCAGGGGTCCCGCGGAATAGAGCGAGGTACGCAGTGCGATGCTGTTGTACTTTTGCGCGATGCCGAAATCATAAGAATGGACATACCACTCATTGGCTGCGCCAGGAGCGTACGCCAAATCACGTCTGTCGACTTGGCGCCCGTTCTGCTGCTGGTGAAATCCCTCCCTCCAATACGATTGAGGCTTATCCGGAACTGTCCAAAATTTGACCTTCTCGTGAGCGAAGACCCAGATCACAAACAAGGTAACTAGCATTGCTGCAATGAGCGCCATCAATCCCTGTGTCCGCATGAATGTCTTGGCCAACACCGGCACAATATTTGCCGTTTTGTCGACCGTTGCCTCACCTTGTGAATGAGGTATTGGGGGCTCCAGCTGCTGCAGATCCTTCCGGTATACGTGGCGATGTCTGGCAGCTGCTGTGGCGCTCATATGTCTCGTCTCCTACGCCCTATCGGTAATCGACGGCGTCGAAGTGCCGCGATTACACTCCGTGCTCGACCATCTGTGCGCCTCGTTGAGTACATCGCCCGTAACGGTGCTCCGATGGCCACACGCGAGCTGTGGTTGCCGCCTCTGGCGGCGGCGCCACACACTCGGCTAACAAAAGTCAGGTCACGTCTGGGACGAAGTATCACTCAGGCGGGCGTAAAGCGCAGTTAACGCGCAGAAAGTGAGGGTAAAGTGTTGTAAAGACGTCTGCTCAGGCAGGCAGGCAGATCTCAACCGCAAGGCCGCCCGATGTTCGATTGACTGCGCTGATGCGGCCGCCATGCGATTCGATCACCTTTTGGGTGATCGCAAGGCCAAGGCCGTGGCCCGAAGTCCCCTGCGCCGCCTCGCCGCGGAAGAAGGGTTCAAAAATGAACGCTAGTTCGGCGGTTGCCACTCCTGGCCCTTCATCGGCGACCGTAAGCCGGACTTCGCGCCGAACGGTATTGTACTCGCCGGCGATATGGACCTGACCGCCGCTCGGCGTATGTCGAACCGAATTGCGCACCACGTTTTCAAGGGCGCGATGCAGCATCTCGGCGTTGCCAGTGACATTGGCGACTTGGAGTGAATCTACATGGACATCGAACGCAACCGCGACAGAACTGGCTGTAAGTTCGAAGGCCGCATCTGCCACTACCTCGGTCACGAGCTCAGCAATATTTACGCTCTCTTGCTGCCAGCTATCCATGCCGGCTTCCAAGCGCGAGAGCGTGAGTAGCTCGGCGACCAATTTGGCCATGCGAATAGATTCGCGCTCGACGCGATCAATCGCCGCATCGATGTTGCCTGGGTGCTGTCTCACTAACCCAACTGCAGCTTGCAGGCGCGCCAGTGGCGAGCGCAGTTCGTGCGAGACGTCGTGGAGAAGCCTTCGCTGCCCGTCCATCAGCAGCTTCAGGCGCGCCGCGGTGCTGTCAAAATCGCGCCCGAGATCCGCCAGCTCATCGCGCCGACGTCCAACTCTGTCACCTATTCGCACGTCGAGGTCTCCCCGCGCCGCTGCGTGCAGTGCTTGGCGCAGGGAGCGGATCGGCTTCGAAACATACCACGCGAGCAGTGCCGCAACGGCCAGGCTTGTAAGAATACTGCCCATCATCACTTCGGGTGGAGGCCTTGGCGCGCGCACAACATGGGGCACCCAGAACACCATCGCAAACGCTGCGGTCGCCATCTGCGCCAGCATGAAGAAGAAATAAAACTTCCAGAACAGTCGACGCATGGTCTATTGCTCAAGCAGCTGGTAGCCGTGCCGCACGACAGTCTGAATCCACGAACGTCCATCCGGCGTGGTTCCCAACTTGCGACGAATGCTGCTCACATGCACGTCGATGCTACGGTCGAAGCGAGCAAGCGCTTTGCCCAAAGCCTGCTCGGACAATGCGTTCTTGCTTACCGGATGACCTGCCTGGCGCGCCAAGGCTTCCAGCAGGTTGAACTCGGTGCTGGTCAGATCAAGCGGCTTGCCACCCCATTCTGCCCGTCGCTGACGTGGAAAGACCTTCAGTAATCCCGAAGCGATCACCGCCGGGGCTTCTTCGACGGCGCGCGTCCGGCGCAGAATTGCGCGGATGCGCGCCACTAGCTCTCGCGGCGTGCAAGGCTTAGGTACGTAGTCATCGGCGCCGAGTTCGAGGCCGATTATACAGTCGGCGTTGTCGCCTTTAGCCGTTAGCATAAGTACAGGGATGAGGCTGACCATGCGGGTTCGCCTTAAGGCTTCAATGCCGCTCATTTGCGGCATCATTACGTCGAGCACGACCAAGTCATGGTTGCCGGAGACCGCCGCTGCCACCCCCGTCGCCGCGACATTGGTGGTGGTAACCGCAAACTCTTCCCGTTCCAGATAGCTCTTGAGCATGTCGAGCAGTTCGACATCATCGTCGATGAGAAGGATCCTCGCGGTGGTCACGCCCTACGCCCGATCGGTTGGACACGTTAGATCATAGCCGATGCATGCGACCGCGCGGACTGCCACGGGCGCTATTTACACAGTTTTACTGAAGCCGCGAGAATCCCGTCGTCGGAACGCGGGTCCATCCCCTTGACGGCCGCTCAGCTTACGAGTTTGGGAAACCTAAAGCTCCGTGCTTGGTCGAATCGGTTCGGAGCCTGCCCGCCCATAGGAGAGCCACCGTGAATGATCGGCGCATCAATACCGTCGAACAGCATGCAGCGTCGTTGCCCAGCGAGCGCAAGCCGCCCAGCGGAATTCGTTCCAACCGCAGGCATCCCGAATGCGATAGCCCGGTCCACCGCTCAACAACGTGTGAACTCAACGAAGAGGGGCGTTTTAACGGAATTGAAGTCGTCGATCAGTGTGCAGCCCGGATCGCACATGATCTCAACAATCTGCTCAGCACGATTTGCGGCTATGGCGCTCTCGCGCTGCGGCAAGCGGGTGGCGGTGAGCCGAGCCGCTGCATTGATAAAGTGCTCAAGGCCAGCGCGCGTGCCCAGGCGCTGACGCAGCAGCTTTTCGCGCTCGGTCGCGTCGCGCCGAATCTGGATGTCCCGGTGTACATCCAAGGTACCGTCGAGGAAGCCCTCGAGTGGATGGCGATCACACTGCCCGAAGGCGTACAGCTGCAGACAGATCTGCGGGCCGAAAAGGTGCGTGTACTGGCTGATGAGACCCAGATCTATCAGCTCGTGATGAATCTGTGCACCAACGCTGCGCGAGCGATGGAACATCGGGGCGTACTTGCTGTGGTTCTTGACGAGGTCTCGGTACCGTTTGCGCAGGCCACAACGCATGGATCCTTGCTCTCGGGCGTCTACGTACGGCTGTTGGTTAGAGACAACGGACCCGGGATTCCTCCCGGAGTGCTTGAGCATATCTTCGATCCATTCTTTACGACCAAGGCAGCGAGCGGAGGCAGTGGGCTCGGGCTTGCGATTGTGAGTAACATTGTCCGCGCATTGGGCGGCGCAATCGACGTCAGGACCGAAGTGGGAGTCGGAACTACTTTCGCTGTTTGGCTTCGCGCCAGCGGCTCCGACACTGCCATCGGGAAGGCGCTGCTGGCCAGAGGCCATTCCTGAGGGCGCTCCCCGCACTCGGGCAATTCGCGGTGGATGGCCGGCGTTTGTGGAAAAACTAAGCTCGGGCGCCTGCCTACGATGCTGGTGCTGCTCTGCTTCCAGGTCCTAGTCGGGCGGTAACCCGAACCCATCTGCCCGAAGCACCCGGGCGAGCCGTAATCTGGTTTCCGCTCATCGTCTCGACCGCAAAGTTTGTTGCTGCTGCACTTCAGCCCGAAGGTTGGCGATGCCCTATCCTGGGCGATCCTTGTCAGCCGCCGATTTCTACTCATAGCGGAGTGCCTCGATCGGATTGAGCGCGGCGGCCTTGCGCGCAGGATAGAAGCCGAAGAAAACGCCGATCGAGAAGCTCACCCCAAACGCGAGCAGGATTGAGCCGATGGAGATGATCGCCTTGAAGTTCAGGGCCAGCTCTAAGAGCTTGGCGATCCCGATTCCCAGCAACACGCCCGCTGATCCGCCCAAGACACTGAGTATGATAGCCTCGATCAAGAATTGAAAACTGATCGCCGCGGGCTGCGCACCGACTGCCATACGGATACCGATCTCACGGGTCCGTTCCGTGACGCTGACGAGCATGATGTTCATGATGCCGATGCCGCCGACTAGCAGTGAGATCCCTGCAATGGCACCCAACAGCAGCGTGATGATTACGGTGATCGACCCGACAGTATCGGCGATCTCCTGCTGATTGAAGATGCCGAAATCGTCGCTGCGTTCCGGTGCAAGTCCGTGCCTCTGCCGCAGCAGACTTGTAATTTGCTGTTGGGCCGTGGTCATTCGCTCAGCACGGGTCACGCGGACGTTGATGGAGCGCAGATACCGTTCGCCAGTTAAGCGCTTCATGGCGGTCGTATAGGGAATGATAAGGCGGTCGTCCTGGTTCTGGCCCAGGGCGGCGCCCTTGGAGACCAGCACACCTGTGATGGTGAATGGAATATTGCGAATGCGTACGCTCTGCCCGACTGGATCCAGCGGACCAAACAGTTCCAGCGCGGTCTTGGAGCCAATCAGGGCTACTTTGGCGGCGCTGCTGACATCCCGGTCAGTGAACATGGTGCCGCTTACCAGCTTCCAGTCGCGAATTAGCAGGTACTCGCTCGACTCGCCCACGACGCTAGTGGACCAATTGCGGCCGTTCGCCACGGCTTGGGCGGTACTCGAGCTTTCCGGACTGACCGCGAGGACGTCCGGCACTTCGCGCACAATGGCGCCGGCATCCTCAATCGTGAGACTGCTGGCACTCCCAAGGCCACCGCTGACCCCACCGCTGCGCATGTTACCGGCGAACACAGTCAGCAGATTCTCGCCGAGCGTAGCAACCTGTTCTTCGATATCGGCACGTGCGCCGTTCCCGACTGCGACTAGGCTGATCACTGATGCTATCCCGATGATGATGCCCAACGCCGTCAGTCCCGACCGCAATTGGTTCCGTCGCAGCGCGCGAAGCGAGATGGAAGCCGTGAGTTGCGCCTGTAACAACAGTGGCCGGAACGTAGAAGCCATCTCTCAGCCCGTCCCAGAGGATCGTTGTGTAGCCGTCAGCTGCGGCGCGGCATTGATGACATCGCTGAGAATTCGGCCATCGAGCATGGTTAGAATGCGGCCCGAGTAGCCTGCGATGTCCGGTTCATGCGTAATCATGATCACGGTAGTGCCGCACCGGTTGAGTTCCCGGAACAACCCCATGATCTCAGCGCTCGTATGTGAGTCCAGGTTACCCGTGGGCTCATCAGCCAGCAGCACCTCGGGATTGTTGACCAGGGCGCGCGCAATGGCGACCCGCTGCTGCTGCCCACCCGATAGCTGACTTGGGGTATGGCCGAGCCGCGAACCCAGGTCGACGCGCCTGAGCGCCTCTCCGGCGCGCTGGTGGCGCGTGCGGGCGCGGCTCGGCTGCGTGCTATACAGCAGGGGGAGCTCGACGTTCTCGAGAGCAGTCATGCGCGAGAGCAGATTAAAGCCCTGGAAAACAAAGCCAATCTTCTCATTGCGCACGACCGCAAGCTGACGTCGATCGAGCGCCGATACCCTAACGCCGTCCAGTCGGTATTCCCCGCTCGAGGGCTTATCCAGGCAGCCCAGAATATTCATAAGCGTAGACTTCCCCGAGCCGCTCGCCCCCACGATCGCGACAAACTCGCCATGGACGATCTCGGCATCAATGGCGCACACCGCCTTGACTTCGACCTCACCGGCTACATAGGTCTTGGATACCGCGCGCAGCTGCACGACCGGGATTTCGGCCGCGGCACTCACTTTGTCCCGGACCCGCTGCCAGGCCCAAGTGTGCCCGTGGCAGGGGCGCTCCCGAATGCCGCAACTATTACCGAGGTGCCCGTGGGGATATCGCCCAACACCTCGGTGACCACGCCGTCCGTGATGCCTGCCTTAAAAACCAACGCCTTTAATTTCAGACCGCTGCCACTCAGCGCGTAGGCCAGGCGTTGCCCGCGCTCGAGTTTGATGGGCGGCGCCCGCTCGAACTGAGTGCCATCCGGAGGCGTAAAGCGCAACGCCGTGTTGGGGATGGCCGCCACCCCTGAGTGTTGCGCAACCAAAATCGACACGTCGGCTGTCATCCCTGGAAATAGTTTCTGCTCCGGATTTTCAATGCCAATAATGGTCTCATAGGTAACGACATTTGAGATCGTGGTCGGCGCCATGCGCACTTGTACGACGGCTCCATGAAAAACCTCGTCTGGAAAGGCATCGACGCTGAAGTCAACCGGCTGACCGACGCGGACCTGCCCGATGTCGGCCTCTGAGACGGCGGCACTGATGTGCATGCGAGTGATATTTTGCGCAATCGTGAAGAGCACGGGGGTCGTCATGGCCGCCACCAAGGTCTGGCCGACGTCGACCTTGCGCGAAATGACAATGCCGTCCACGGGCGCTGTGATCTTGCAGTACCCCAGATTGGCGCGGGCGCTATCGAGTACGGCGCGCTTAATGGCCGCCGTCGCCTGGGCCTGATCCAGGTCGGCCGTGGCTTGGTCGAGGTCGAGCTGGCTCGCCGCGTGTTGTGGCGCGAGGATTCTTTTGCGCTGCAGATTCTGCCGCTTTAGCAGAACGCCGGCCTCGGCACTGGCCAGGTCGCCTTCCGCCTGTTTGAGGACCGCAACATAGACTGAGGGATCGATCTGCGCAATCAACTGCCCTTTTCTGACGGGTGAATTGAAATCAACGTTCACCGCTTGGATCTTGCCGGACACCTGGCTGCCGACGTCGACGCTGATCAACGCGCTGAGCGTACCGCTCGCGGTTACATACTGCTCGATATCGCGCCGTATGATTGGGGTCACCTCATACCGAGTCGTTCCGTGGCCGGGAGTACATGCGATCAGCATGACCGTAGTCAGCGTTGCGAGGGTGACGGCAATAGATCGATGGAGGGGAAGAAGCAAACACATGAGTCGGGCCCTTGCAGTGGAGCTCATTGCCAACCACCGCCAAGGGCCTGGTAGAGGGAGATCTGGCTGGCAATCCGGTTGTACTGAGCTGATAAGAGCCCCTGCTGCGCTCCATACAGGTCCTGCTGCGACGACAGGACGTTTAGGTAGCTATCCTCGCCCTGCCGGTAGCGGAGAGTGGCTAGAAACAGCCGCCGCCGCTGGGTCTCGATCGCCGCGGTCTCGGTGTCGATCTCTTGCGCGTAACTGCTATTTGCGACAAGCGCGTCGGCAACTTCACGGAACGCCGTTTGAATGGCTTTCTCGTATTGCGCGACGTCAATTCGTGCCTGCGTTCGTGCCACATCCAGCGATGCGCGATTCGCGCCGGCATCGAACAGCGGCAGCGTGATCTGCGGGGCAAAACTCCAGGCGGCACTTCCGGTAGAGAAGAGGCCGGAGAGCTGCGGACTGGCCTTGCCGGCTGAGCCCGTCAGTGTGATGCTTGGAAAGAAGTCTGCACGGGCCGCACCAATATTCGCGTTTGCAGCGCGTAGCGCGTGCTCGGCCTGCAGGATGTCCGGCCGACGTTCCAGTAGATCCGAGGGGATACCAGGGGGAATGGCCGTGGTCTGCTGACTGGCCTCGAAGGGTCGCGGCGGCGGCAGGCTTGAGGGTATGGGTGCCCCCAGGAGCAACTCCAATTCATTTTTGGCCTGACCTAACAGCCGCTCGTAAGCGTGCACATTGATCTGGGCCGTTTGCACCTCGCCCTCCGCAGTGCGCAGATCCAGTTCGTTGGCCTCGCCGGCCTTGAACCTGACGGTGTTGAGCTGTAGGGAATCTTCAACCGCGATCAGCGTCTGGTTGGCGAGCGCCAGTTGTTCCTCAGCCTCCCGCCAACTGGAGTATTGGGTGGCCACCTCCGCCACCAGCGCGATCCGGGCACTACGCCGTGCCTCCTGGCTTGCCAGGAACTGCTCGAAGGCCTCGGAGTTGAGGCTGCGCGTCTTGCCGAAGAAATCCAGTACATACGCGCTGGTTCCCAGGCTAACGTCCCACTGTCGGGTCGGCAGGCCTTCTGTATATTGCGCAGAATAGCCGGCATTGGCCTCGATGGAAGGCAGCAGCGAGGCCCGCGACAGGCGGTATTGTGCGTGGCTCTGCTCCACATTCAGTGTTGCGATGCGCAGATCCCGGTTGGTGATGAGTGCCAAGTCGATCAGGGCCTGCAGGCGCTCATCCGCAAACACCGCGCGCCAGCTTAAGCCTGCCGCCGGCACAACCAGGGGGGCCGTCGCCGATGCCGCGCCGGGGAACTGACTCGCCACAGGAGCGATGGGCCGCTGGTAGGCAGGGATCAGCGTGCACCCGGCGCTCAGTGCTGCCATCAACACGCCAAGGGCGGCCATCATGGTTCGTCCACTCTGGAACTTCATCGCCCAGAGTCTGGCCGGTCATTGTTAACGGCCTGTCCGCAATTTGTATCAAATTGCTTTTGCAGCGTACCGCGTCTGCTCGAAGTGCTGCAAATGCGCTAGGCTGCTAGGCCATGGCGCTCCCCGACGTCCCCACCATTCTCATCGTCGATGACGATGAGGACATCCGCGCGCTCCTCGGTGATTATCTCCGGGGTGCGGGATTCGAGGTTCGCACCGCCGCCGACGGCAAAGGCATGCGACGGGCGCTTGCCTATGGAGCGATCAGTCTGGTGGTTCTGGATCTCATGCTGCCCGGAGAGGATGGTCTGAGCTTGTGTCGCGCCTTACGCGCCGAATCGACACTGCCCATCATCATGCTGACCGCCCGTAGCGCAGTTGTCGACCGAATCATCGGCATCGAGATGGGCTGTGACGATTACCTGGTCAAGCCCTTCGACCCGCGCGAACTGCTGGCAAGGATCCGCAGCGTGCTGCGCCGCAGTGGCGAGCACCTTGCACCTGCGGAATATAAGCGGGTCTCGCGCTATCGATTCGCCGGCTGGGTGCTCGAAGTCAGCAGCCGTAACCTCATGGACCCCGAGGGAATGGTGGTGCCGCTCAGCGGCGTGGAGTTTCGACTGCTCACAGCGCTGTTGTCGCGACCGCAGCGAGTATTGACTCGGAACCAGCTGATGCAGGCGACCCAGCGCCGGGACGCTGATCCGCTCGATCGCGGCATCGATATCCGCGTGAGTCGCCTCCGGCAATTGCTGCGGGAGGATGCGCGTGAGCCTGCCCTGATTCGCACTGTGTACGGTGAGGGCTACATGCTGGCTGTCGAGGTGGCAGCAGAGTGAATAACCCGCTGCGATGGCCCGCCCTATCAATGTCAGTCAGACTGCTGGCGGTGCTGGTAGCCAGTCTGCTCATTTCACAATCTGTCACTGCGCTTTTCTTTCTCCATGAGCGCGCTTCGCTGGTCGAACTGTCCTCAGTGGTTGATTTAAGTACCCGGGCGGCAGATATGATCGCGCTGCTAGACACTTTGGACCCGAGTGCACTTGGGAGTACCCGGCGCGCGTTCGCACCCGAGCCGTCTGCGGCCGCGGAGCGCAACACGGTGCCGGTCGGGTCGGCCAACGCGGCCTATCGCGGGGCCGTGACCGAACTGCTGCAGAAGAAATTGCTGAGTGATCGGCCCGTGCAGGTACTGCCGCCGAATAGAGCACGCAGGGTGGACATGGTACTTTCTGACCGGCTGTACCGCGCAGGCGCAGCCATCGCGCCAGGCTTTGATATTCTGACGACGCTACACAACGGTCAGCCGCTCACATTGCGCGTCGAAGTGCCCTCACCACTCGCCCCGCCGTTGCGGCTCGTTCTCTCCTTCTTATTGACACTGATCGCTACGCTATGCGCCGGCAGTTATCTGCTGACGCGCACTATTTCCCTTCGCCTCCGTCGACTTGCGGAAGCCGCCGACGCCGTCGGACGCGGGCTGCAGCCCGCGCCACTGGCGGAAAGCGGCCCCCCGGAACTGCGCAAGGCGACGCGCGCCTTCAACCGCATGCAGGATCGTCTGGTGCGGTACCTCGGCAGCCGCACGCGCGTGCTCACGGCCATGTCGCACGATCTGCGTACGCCCATCACGCGCCTGCGACTCCGGGTCGCCTCTGTGTCGGACCCCGCGCTGCAAGCGAAGATGGCGGCTGATTTGGAGCAGATGGCGGCGATGGTTCAGGAGTCTTTGGAGAGTCTTCAGGGCCTGGAGGCGACCGAGACGGTGCAACCGGTGCGCGTCGAATCCCTGTTGCGCGCGTTGCAGTCCGAATACCAGGAACTGGGCTTTCCGCTCGAGGTGCACAATGCATTGCATGATTCGCTGCCGGCTCGACCGCAGGCACTGCGCCGTGCGCTGGCCAACCTGATTGATAATGCTCGCCAGTTTGCAACTGCTGCATCGATCCGCGTGCAGCGCGTCGGTGACGACTGCGTCTTCCTGATCAGCGACAACGGTCCGGGGATTCCCGATGCCGAGTTGGAGCGGGTTTTTGAGCCGTTTTATCGTCTGGAATGCTCGCGCAATCGCGGCACTGGCGGCGCGGGCCTGGGCTTAAGCATTGCGCGCGACATTGCGCACGCACACGGGGGCTTGTTGACTCTCGCAAACAGGCCCAGTGGCGGACTGGAAGCGCGACTCGTGGTGCAGATGGGCGGCTGAACGGGAGGTGCTTCAATGACCTCGGCGCCGCGCTGGCTGCCCCGGCCGGTGAAGTAGGTCGCGCGCCGAACGGCGTCAACATCGTTTTGATCTCATGTACTCTAAACATCATCGCATAATCGTCAAGCCAATTGCCTGAGCTTGTACTGCTCTTTTCCGCGTGAGGCGTTAGAAGTTGCTCTATCATACCGACAGAGGATATAAATGGTTACCCAAAGCGATCTGGCCGAGCGCCTGCGCAATGCTTACGCAAACGGTCCGGTCGCACCGCTGCGGGACGGCCTTGATGCGACGGATGCAGCAGGCGCGTATGCGGTGCAGTCAATCAACACTCAAACATGGCTTGAGGCAGGGCGGCGCATCGTCGGACGCAAGATCGGCTTGACGTCAAAGGCGGTGCAGGCGCAGCTCGGTGTCGACCAGCCAGACTATGGCGTGCTCTTTCACGACATGCGACTCGAGAACGGTGCCGAGCTCCTGGCCTCCAATGTGCTGCAGCCCAAGGCAGAGGCGGAGGTGGCCATTGTCATGGCACACGATCTTGACGACGCTAATGCGACACCACAGGATGTCCTGCTGGCGGCCGCGTATGCGCTGCCGGCCATCGAGATAGTGGACAGCCGTATCGCCGATTGGAAGATTACATTTGCCGACACCGTGGCGGACAACGCGTCTTCCGCCTTTTACGTGACGGGCAATGAGCCGCGAGCGCTAGCTGGGCTCGATCTATGGACGTGCGGAATGGCGCTCGAGGTGAATGGCAAAGTGGCGTCGCTCGGCGCCGGCGCGGCGTGTTTAGGGCACCCGCTGATCGCGGCGGCGTGGTTGGCGCGCACGCTTGCCGGCCTTGGAGAAGGCTTGAGAGGCGGGGATGTCGTGCTGACCGGGGCGCTAGGACCCATGATCTCGATTCGAACAGGCGATGTCGTGCGGGCACAAATCGGTGGCCTCGGGAGCTGTAGCCTTGTATACGCCGGCAAGACCTTCGTCTAATCGCGCATCGACCGACGACTCAGCAGGAATGGCGGATACACACCGACCCCTCCCAGGCTGCGGCGCTCCGACAAAAGATCGCGAGTCCGAGGTCCGCCACCAACTGTTTTGACTGTGTCGCCGCGTTATATTCGCTTTGCCAGCTATCCAGTTGCTTTTAAAAGTCGTAATGCCAAGCGAGTCCTTCATAAGATGCCTCTTGGCTACGTCCCGACAGCATCGCGTTCCGAAGTTCACGCGCAACGGATGTCGCGTGATAGAATTCTCCATACATGCGCGCAAGAATTTCGCATTTGCCCGTACGCAGATATCGCGCCTCTTGATAGGCTTGCAAAGCCGTCTCCAGATCTCCGTCGGCTTGCTTGACCGCCTCCGCGAGCACCACAGCGTCGTCCAACGCCATACACGCACCCTGCGCGAGGTACTGAAGCATCGGATGCGCCGCATCGCCAACAAGCGTGGCCGAGCCCGCACTCCAATTTTTAATCGGCTCTCGATCGCAAAGAACCCACATTCTACAATCCTGGATATTGCTCACTAACGTTTGCACCGCAGCACACGTGCCGGCGAAACGACGCCTTAATTCATCTGGATCCCCTTCCCTGTTCCAGCCTTCCAACTTCTGGTCACTGTGGATTACCGCGACGAGATTAAAAAGCTTCCCACCACGTAACGGGTACTGAACTAGATGGTTCCTTGGGCTGCCCAAAGGATCATCGCCTGCTTACGAAACGGCTCGGCTACATGCTCAATCGGTAACACCGCTCGATACGCGATATGACCCGACAACTGCGGTGCGCCATCTCCCACAATTTGTTGTCGAATAACAGACCATATACCGTCGCGCCCACTAAAGCGGATCCCGAGATTTCCTCACCAGATTGCGTGTGAAGCAATATCCCGCCACAGCTACGACGGAGAGAACCGTTTAACCGTGCATCCCGTCAATACGTTAATCCGAGCTTCAGCGAGGCAAGCCTTTAGCAGCACCGCCTGTAAATCGGCACGATGAATAAGTGAATAGGGATAGTGAAACCGCTTAACGAACTCCTCGCCGGTTGGAATTGTCGTGACCATTTCCCCCGATATACTGTCCATCATCGTGAGTTCTCGCGGAAACACTGCAACGCGAGCCGCCTTCTTCGAGAGACCCAATCGATCTAACATCTTGTATCCGTTTGGCCCAACTTGTAGGCCCGCTCCTATTTCCGTGAACTGAGATGTCCGTTCAACGAGCTTAACCCCATATCCCTGTCGCGCAAGCGCGATTACCGCGCTTAAGCCGCCGATCCCGCCGCCAACTATCACAATAGGTTCCCGAACAACGCTACGCTTCATTTCCCAACCACATGCATATTTAGCGATCCCCGCCGCTCAATGCGCGCACCAATTTGGTCTCCTGGTCGGATAGGACCAACTCCGTTGGGTGTACCAGTGAAAATGACGTCTCCTGGCTCTAATACATAAAACGAGGACGCATATGAAATGAGCGCCGGTACGTCGACAATTAAGTCTCGAGTATTTGCTCGTTGCCGCGCTTCGCCATTTACGTCAAGTTCCAATGAAAGTCCGCCTGGATCTGGGAGTTCGTCGGCTGTCACAAGATACGGCCCAAGGACCGAGTAGGTGTCGATCGACTCGCGAAGACTACGCTCCTCCGGTCCCCGCAAAGTGATATCGAGCCCAATGCAATATCCTGCAACGTGTGAAAGTCATGCGTCCGGCTTACATCTTTGCAGCGATCTCCAATAATAACGGCCAATTCTATTTCGTCGTCGGTCCGCCTATCCGGGTGTTTAATAACGATGGGTTGAGACTGACCGATCAATGAGCTTGTTGCCTTCAGAAATGGTCCAGTTTCGTGGATCGGGCGCACCTGAGCCGCGGTATACGTTTCCGGGTCTAACCTCGCTTCAATAAGGTGCGCCTCATAATTGAGTCGCAGAAACATTCGAAAGCCAAGTCGTCCAGCGAAACCGCCTGCCTTTCAAGCGCTTCGCCTCGGCAAATGCGAACACGGTCGCTGCTGAAGCCCCCGAAGGCCCATTCCCCAATTTAACTACGCAATATGCCGCGTCCCCAGGTATTGAGCGTTCGTTCTTCGTGAGGCCAGTTGCCCACGGGACGATCATGCGTCACTGATTCGAGCTCAGCAGATATCTCGATCCAGTTGCCATCCGGATCGTGAACAAAGACAAATAAATTATTACCGGGACGATGCCGACCCGGCCCCCATTGAACCGGTACACGAATCGATGCGAAATGATCGCTCCAGTCACGAATGAGAATCGCCTCGATCATCACTGCTACGAGTCCACCGACTGGAATAGCACGGTATTGTCGTAGCCGATGCGCTTGATGGTCTCACGCGCGACCGCCTGATAGTCCACCATCGCGTTAGACGTGATTTCCCCGGCAAGGACGATCAAGCCCGTGTTGCATAAAGTCTCCGCGGCAACCCGAGAATATTTGTCCTGCGCCAAAATGGCATCTAGGATGGCATCGGAGATCTGATCTGCCACTTTGTCCGGATGACCTTCGGAGACCGACTCCGATGTGAATAGAAAACCATTCGACATGTGGTTACCCCGTGGACGTCAGTGCACGCATCAGACTCACCCAAGCAGCCGGAATGTGCCTGCTTTGGAATCGATCTCGAAATTCCCAGCGGCGACCTGCTGTATCCAACGCGCAGTTTCAAAGCACCCACCAAAAGCAAAAAATGAGGCCCCATAATCTGCACCCCAGGCGGGGTGGCCATCGCCATTAGCCGTAGCAGATGCTGGTCCGGACTAATCGCGATCTCAGCCGTACCGCTGGTGGCACTGAGATTACGCATGACTGTACGAAGCGATATTCCAATCCCGCACTGCATCGCAAAGTGAATGAGCTTAGGCAGAGGTGCCGGACCGGCAATGCCCACATGCACTGGCAAGTGAATCCGGTGGCGCGGCAGCTGATAGCCCCAATCGCTCACGGCATTGGCGTTAAAGCCAAACTGTGTAACGATGTGCATCTGCACACTCGTGCGCTCAGCAAAGGCCTGCTTGGCTTCGAGCGCTTGCCACAAGAGCATCGGGCCGACCGCTTTATGCCCCTCCGGATGCCCGGCCACGCCGATCCGCGCGATACCCGCCTCCTTCAGCGCGCCGCACTCAAGCACATCCTGCGTGCAGGAGAAATTCCCGGTAGCCCGCGCTGAATCACCCGCAATCAGCAGTATTTGCTCAACACCTCCTGCTCGCAGGTCGGCCAGCGCGTGGCGTAGTGTCAGGGTATTGGCGATGCGCCGCGCCGCAATGTGAGGTGTGGCCGAAAAGCCCGCCCGCTGCACGGCGAGCGACGTGCGAACCACATCGCCCAATGAGACCATGGGCGTATGAGCCACGTAGAGTTCAGTCCCGGCCGGGAGCAGCGAAATCAGGGCCGGCAGCCTTTTTTCTTCGGCTGGCGTGATTTCGCTCGAGGCGCTGCGCATGAAGCGCATAATCCGGGCTTTCAAGTCCTCGCCCGTGACCTCGGCCACAAGCGCCTGACGGTCCCCCCGCGCCATCAAGGGCGCCGGCGCGAGACCACGAAGGTCTCATCATTGAACCACAGACCAGCGTGGCGCTGCAGCACTTGCTGTGTGGCATCGAGGTACGCCCCAGTGGCTACGACTGCATCGAGCCGCTCGTCTTCGATCTGATTGACGTAGATGGCCGCATTCCAGGCAGCAAACAGTGTCGACGTACCGATCCTATCTCCAATTTCGGACGGTAGCGTATGCATGTGGTAGCGGAAGATGCTTTTCTCGTCAGGGAGCGCAGGGAATAGGTAGTCTCGCGCATCGCGTCCGAGCTCTTGTTTGAGAGCCGCGATCAGCTGGTGGCGATCGACCTGAAACGGGTCTTCTCCGGGCCAGAGTTGCTGGACGATCTCTAAGCCCGGGTCGTTGCCGCGGGACTGGATTGCCAGAAGGCGTCCGCCCGGTGCCAGACTCCGAGTCAGCGGCGCGAGGACTTTCTCGGCCTTGAACTTCGCGGCTATCCGTGCCCGCCAGGGCTGGGAGGCAAGAATCAAATCGTAGCTTTCAAATATCCGCCCGGGCCTGGGGATCACTGAATCGAGCAGAAACCGATGATCCTCGCGATGGATAACCAGGACTGAGGGACGCACATAGCTCGGATTGCCGGTCTTAGCACTCGGTTTGGTTTGCCAGCCATAGGTGAGCGCTGGCAAGAGTTCCTCGATTTGCTCCGCGTACTCATGAGCCGAAGTGCCAGAGAGGCGTACCTCCTGCCAGTTCAGCGCGGTGGCCGACTGCAGGTCGCGTGACATAAGCCGTGGCGCCTCGGCGTAGTTTAAGTTTGTCACGACGAAGACGGTCGCGGGATGCTCGAACAGTCGGTCCGGTAGTTTGTCAAGACCTAAACGTACATCTTCCAGGCTGATTTCCTTGGCTACCACGAGCAGTGGCAAAGTCGGGAATTGGCGGTGGACGCTGCGCATTAGGCGTGCTAGCACCGTGGCATCGCCCATGCCAGCATCGAAGAGGCGGAGAGCGGGCGGCGAGGGATGAATCTGAGCAAGTTCCAACGCCGCGCGACGCGCCACAGCGGACTTCTCATTACAGGTGGTGACGAACGCGAGGTACTTTTGGCGGTTGTCATAAAAACGGAACGGCGTCGAATCAGCACGAGGGCTTCCGCAGGTGCTGCCTCTCGCGCAGATCGAATACGTACTCTCAGTAATCACCAGAACCCCATCATTTCATTTTCTTCCGCCATCAGTGTGGACCCAATAGACAGAGCGGCTGCGGGCAGCCGGTCGTCGAATCGCACCTCCTATTGAGTCTTTCAGCAGCCGACCACTCCTGCGCAGGAAGCCAAATTGCGGGGCCAAACACAGGGGGTTCACGCCGCGCCAATTCCGAGCCCAGTGCCCGATGCCTAGGTGACCGGCGTCCAGCTGGCAAAGGCTACTCCGGTAATTGCGTGGTAGATCGGCATATAATCGATCACCTTAGCCTGCACGCTCCCCATCGCAGCGGCCGCCACAAGCCACGCGCGAATCTCGCCAGTCCCGCCGTGATACGTATCTGAATTGAGCTGGTAGAGGCTTTCGAGCTTCTCTGGTTTTCCGGCCGCCAACGCCGCTAGCACCGCCCGGTCGAGCGGCTCGTCGATCCAGCCAGCTCGCGGGCCGCGTGGATCATGCGAAAGTCCCCCGGTGCCAAATATAGCGATCCGCTCCGGCCGCTCCGCGAAAACGTCGGCAATCGCGCGCCCGAGCGCTAGGCATCGCCGCGCCGAGGGAAGCGGCTCGTAGTAGCAATTGAGGAGAATCATAATGACCGGGATGTCGAGATTCGGCATCACCTTGGGAGCCGTGCGGGTAAAGCCGTGACCGAGGCCGCCGGCAATCCCCATCGGCTTAAAGACCGATGACACGGCGATATCAAAATCTCTTTGCACCAAGCCATGCGCTAGGAAATTGGCTAGTTCGGTGTGTGTCCGTAAGGTGATCGATTCTGGAGCGGCGCCCGGATCGGTAAAATTTAGCCGGTAATTACCGCCCGCGCTGTCACCAGTAAAAATCCCGATCGCCGGCATGCAGGCCTTCTCATCGTACATTTCACCATGATCATCCGACACCATAACTAGTGCATCGGGCCGGTAACGTTCGAGCTGCTCGCGCAAAGCCGTGAACCCAATCTTGATCCGACGGGCGTAATCCTGTTTAACTTCGAGCGTTTCCCGGCTGGCTGCTAGCGGCTGTGGCACATCGGCGACGGCGTGCTTGTATCGAGTTTCCCACTGCTCTACTGGAATAAACATGTTCGGGCAATGCGAAGAGGCCAGTCCGAGACCGATGGGCATTGGTGGCTACTCCCGTACGAAATCGGAACTGTCGGCATTGACATTCTTGAGATACTTACTCAGAAATTGCATCGACCGCTGCCAAGCGAGCTGCGCGGACGCCTTCATAAAGTTCGGATGAGTATCGTCATGAAACGCATGATTCGTCTCCGGATAGCGGTAGAATTCGACCGGATAGGGCGCCAATTTCAGCGCTTCCTCCAGCAGGCCCTGATCGGCCGACTTGACGGCCTCGTCGACCTCACCGAAATGGACCTGCAGCGGGCAGGTCAGCTTCGCTGCCTCGGCCGCGCGTGACAGCGGCTTGCCGTCCGGCCGCCAAGCCCCGGGGACGATGACTGTCGGATAAAATGCGACTGCGGCCTTGATCCGAGTCGTCTGTCCGAAGATCCAAGCCAGCATCGTACCGCCGCCCATGCAATAACCAATCGCACCGACACGGCCGACATCGTCTACGCCGTTCTGCTCCAAATAGCGACATGCGGACTCGAGATCTGGGATCGCCTGCTCGTCCGCCGTGGCCAGGAACGCTTTGCTACGGCGTTCTTCCGCTGACTTGAAATCCTGCGGAGGGCGTCCGCCGATCCGGCTGTATAGATCGACCGTGAGCGACGCAAACCCCGCTTCGGCAATTCTGCGCGTCACGTCCTGACGGTGCTCTATGATGCCGAGGTTTTCATGCACGGTAATTATTGCGGGCAGGTTCTTCGCACGCTTCGGCCGGGCGAAGTAGCCGCGAATGTCGTCCTTCCCGCTCTTGAACTCGACCCAGCCGCTTTCGACGTTGCGGTCCCAGGCAGGGGGTAAGGGCATTGACCATCCGGGTCCCATGACTACTATCCTCTCACTAACGGTTGAGTTCGAAGTCGTACAGTGGTTCCTCACCTTTGAGCTTGATTTCGACATCCAGCAGCCGTGCGCAATTCGGGCACGCGTACCGCACCGCCTCGAGTTCCGCATGCAGCGCAATCCGCGGACCCAGCTCGGCGGCCGTCGTCGTAGCGCGGCCAGCGTAGTGCTTCCAGTTTTCATGCGCTGGGGCGAGCACATGGCCGCAGCCGCAACTATAGAACGCCTTACCGCCGATGCTCACATACGCCGCCGTATCACCCACAAGTGCCAACGGCTCGGGATTGCCCTGGGGTTGCTCTTGCAAAATCTTCTCGACCGGCCAGCTCAGCCGTTGCCGACGGATTCCCGCCCTTCGCGCCAACGTGGCCGCCTCGTCCAATTCGCCATTCAGCTTCAGCACGACGCCATAGATGTCGCTCGCGGCCTCGACCGATACGGCGTCGAACCGCACATCCTCGCAAATTCTCTGAGGCTCCCGTTCGAGTGGATCCCCCCACCCGGCTCCGGCGCTGGGGCCTGCCTCGTAGACATCGGCAGCCGTGAACTCAATCGGTCGCGTCATCTTCGCAGGGAAGCTGAGCAACTCGCCTTTGAGCGTGCTCGTATCGGCGGGCATTCGCCCCTGCGCGATCGTCTCGCGGACATTCGAATTGTGCAGGAAGCGTCGACGATTGCAGGCGGACGGATAGCCGCCGAAGAGGCCCGTCGAAGTCGGCGATTCGTAACAATGGCATGCCATCCTGAGCGCCATTCGCTCGACGTCGTGCAAAATATATCCGACGCCAGCGCTATTCCCGCCTCGGTTCCGGCCCGGGCCGCCGCTGTCGCGTAGGAGCTTTCGATAGAGGTACAGTAGCGGTGCGACCTGCTCGTTGGCCTCTACATTTTGCAGCCGCAGCGCGGGAATGTGGCGATGTCCTTGCGGGCTCAAACCGTCTCGATGAGAGTAGGCGCCGCCACCGACATAGATCATGTCAAGGATCGCGCCGTGGAAATCTTCGCCATACTGGTTTCGGCCAAACATGCCCATGAAATCCGGACCGCCATTCGGCATAGCCTGTGCTTCGCGCATGAATGTTTTGTCCGCCGCGAACAGCCTCGACAGCGCACACGTAACAACATTCTCGACGAGCCACATAGCGCCGAGCGGCCCCTGACTCACGGGCGCCGGAAATTTCGCGGAGACGATTGACCCCGGACGGGTGATGAGCTCCATGGGTCGGAAGACTCCCTCATTCCAAGGCACGTCGTAAGCGAGGATCGGTAACATTGCCGCTCGAACGCCGGCAAGGGTTCCCGATTCGGTGCAGTTCATGAACCGCGGCGTCTGGTCGGCGGACTTCGTCATATCGACGATGAGTCGATCACCCGCTTTCCGCAATTCCACGTGGACCCTATATAGCTTATTTTGCTGGCCGTCGTGGTCGAGAAACGTCTGCGACCGATATATCCCGTCCGGGAGTTTTTTCAGGCGTTCGCGTATAGCCCGCTCTGACATGTCAATAGCCTCGTCCATGACCGATAACACGTTATCGACGCCATAGTGGTCCAGAGTCTCCTGGAGACGCTTTAGCGCAACGTTGTTAGCCGCTAACATGCCGCGGAAATCGAGGCCCATATGAGTCGGCAGCCGAGACATCCCGACAATCATCCGCAGAATGTCGCCTCGGAACTCGCCATTTTCGACGATCTTGACCGGTGGTACGAGCATGCCTTCCTGCAAGACATCCGTCGCCTCCGGGAATGACCCGCCCGGTGCCATACCACCAACATCGAGCTGATGGCAGCAAACGCCGATCCAGCCGAGACGTTTGCCGTCATGTATGACGGGTGCCATCAAGCCGAAATCCGGCGCATGCAGAGAGCCTTTATAAGGATGATTGACCATAAACATATCGCCGTGGCGAATTCCCGGATCCATTTCGCAATCGGCGATGGTGAATTTGATCATTTCCGCGAGCGACGCGGCGTGAAACAGGACGGTCTTGCCCATCGCCACGATCTCGCCATTAGCACGAAATATTCCAGTGTTGTAGTCTGTGGCCTCGTTAACAAGCGGTGAGCCAGAAATCGCGGATAGAGTCGCCGCTTGTTCTTCCGTGATCGAAATGAGTCGATGATAGATTACCTGGAAGGTAACCGGGTCCACGGCCTTACGTTTGAATTGATAGTTGGCCGAGTCCATTGTCCGCGCCGCAACCGTAGGTCCAGCTGTCACAACCGCTGCTTCTGCCATGTCGGCGTTCCTTGTTAGCTGGTCAAGTGAATGACGATGTTGCCATAGGGCTCAACCTCAGCGCGTTGACCCACGCCGATCACGATGGTCGTATCGGGCCGCTCAACAATTGCCGGCCCGGCGATCTTGTGCCCGGGTTCAAGATCTTCTGACCGATATACCGGCGTCCGCTTCAAACCGTGGCCGTAGAAGTAAACGCCGCGCTCGCCGATTGCATCAAGCTTTCGATCCCTTTTAACCGCCGCTCTACGTTCCGGATTGGCAACTGCCGCAAGACATTCCACCCGTAGCGTGACAAATTCGACCCCAGATATACGCAGCGCCGTGCCATTGCCATAGATTTGCTCGTATCGCTCCTCAAACCGGTCAACCAGCGCGTCGATTCCCGGAGCGTCCATTGTCCCAGGCGCTACGTCGACCTCGATCCTGTGCACCTGTTGGCGAAAGCGCATCCCAATCGATCGTTTGATTTGCGCGTCTTCGCCGAGCGCGTCGCGAGCTTGCTTCTCCAGCTGCGTGAAGCCGTCGTTGAATTTCTGGATATCGATGTGATCCGAGGCGCGCTTGAAGCGCGCCGGCGAATGCTCGCCATAGGCGCGCGAGAATGATCGATGGCGATCAGCCGTAACCGCACCAAAGGCCGAATGGCCGGAAGCAGTAGTCGGCACAATGACCGTCGCAATGCCGGCGACCGCGCTGTAATGATATGCATGGGTCGGTCCGGCGCCGCCATAGGCAAACACGACGAACTCACGCGGATCGTAGCCGGCGCGTGTCGTCACCCGACGCAACAAGTCCGCCATGTGGTTGTTCGCCACCTCTCGGATGCCTGCCGCCGCCTCGTGCAAGCTTAAGCGCAGCGGCTTGGCGATACGATCGCGGATTGCCTTCTCTGCGCGGTCGGTATCGAGCTCCATCCCGCCGCCCAGGAAATAGGCGGGATCAATGATGCCGAGTACGACATCCGCATCGGTAATTGTCGGCTCAGTGCCGCCGCGGCCATAGCATGCCGGCCCCGGAACCGCGCCGGCGCTGTCAGGGCCGACCATGAGATGTCCAGCTTGAATGCGCGCTATCGATCCGCCGCCGGCACCAATTGCAGTGACCTTGATCGACGGCAGCGCGACGTGAAAGCGACCGACCTCGCGCGACATTTCCAGGACGGGTTCGCCCTTCACAATAACGCCAACATCGAAGCTCGTGCCCCCCATGTCGGTAGTGAGAATGTTCGCATATCCCAGCTGTGCCCCAAGCTTCTGAGACGCCAGCACGCCGCCCGCAGGTCCGGAGGTCAACAGATTCGCGGCTTGAAATGCGGCTTCCGACGCGGGCAAAACACCGCCGCCGCTCTCCATGATCGAGATGGGGCCGTCGAATTTCAGACCGCGCATCGATTTCTCTAGCCCGCTGATATAGCGATTGATGACTGGTCCGAGATAGCAATTGATTGCCGTCGTCGAGGTACGTTCGTACTCGCCGAGAACGGGGATCAGCGACGACGAGGTGGTAACGAAGATCTTGGGATTCATCTCCTTGATGATTTCTGCCAGTCGCTGCTCATGCTTTGAGTTGCGAAACGACCAAAGCAACGCTATTGCAATCGCTTCGACATCCAGATCAAGCAGATGTCGAATGTGCTCGCGGGCACCAGCTTCGTCCAATGGGACGACAATCTCCCCTTTGTAATCTACGCGTTCGTCTATCTCGGCCACCAGATCGATCGGTACGATCGGCTCTGGAATCGTGCGCATCGAGTAATGCGCAATTTCATGGTCCTGCAGCCCGACCCAACTCGCCATGCAACGCTGGATGCGAAGCGTATCCTTGAACCCGCGCGTGGTCAGTAGGCCGGTCCTGACGCCCTTGCGCTCGATGAAAGCATTAGTCGCCGCCGTCGTGCCGTGCGCGAAATATGCAAGCTCTGAGATCAGGGATTCGAGGGTCATGCCTCGTCTATCTGCGGCGATAGCAAAGGCGTCGAGCACGCCTTTGGTACGGTCCTCTGGCGTTGTTGGCGTCTTCACGATCATCACATCGCCAGCATCATCCAACATAACGAGGTCGGTGAAAGTGCCGCCAATGTCAGTCCCTACGTAGTAGGCCATGCATCGCCCTCAAATTCTATCGCGCAAGAAGACATCGCCCGTCAACGCAGCGGCCTAGCATCCCACAATAGCTCCATCCCACTGGCAGCTCGTCATTTGGCCGCCCCGAGATCGCGCCTGCGCGCCGCGTTATTTATTGGCTATAACTTACAGCAACGCCGCGTATAAATGCAATGATTCATAAGACTGTACTTTTGGCGGCGTGCGGCGCGACATGGACTGAACGGCGTTGTGTTTTCCGTTCATAGTTAATATGATGTAAATATGGTCTAATGCTGCAACTCCGCTGCGAAATGTGCCACGGGCTTAGGCTCTAGTTGGACGTGCCATCTGATCGGACGTCCGCACTTGGTCGGCGAACTTGCATTGCAAGCATGAAGGGTAATGCCGGTATGAACCGCAGGACGTCAGCGCCAAATAGTCGCCGCCAAGCGCGATCGAAAGCGCATTCAACAAAGCTCGATCGTGAGGTCTTGCCCATCGCCGCTGGCGCCCCCGAACGCATGGCGGGCATGGTGGCCGGCATCAGGGCTGGCGGCTTCCTGTTCTTCTCCGGCATTCGTGGACGCAATCCAGTGACCAATACTATTGACATCGATCCCGCCGTCCAAGCGCGTCAAGCGCTGCGCAACCTTGAAGTGCAGCTGGTCGATGCTGACGCGACGCTCGGGCATGTCGTCAAGGTGACGTTGTTTCTACAGGACCTGGAGAAGCGAGACGCATTCCACCGGGCTTGGGTGGAATTCTTCCCCATAAACCCGCCAGCTCGCATCGCCGTATGCGTCGCCGATGCCAACGCTGCTCCCGGTGGAAATGCTCATTATGCCCTCGACGTGATCGCATTAGCGCCCTAACGAGGGCAACCGACAACGAGGTAGGCACAGAGGTAAAGCAAGTGGTTAAAGAAGTTCTTCGGTCGCGGTGGGTAAGTGCGAACGGTATCAAAACCCACTATACGGAATCCGGCGCCGACGGTCCGGTCCTCGTGGCACTGCACGGCGGGGGCCATGGGGCCTCCGGCGCCTCCGGAATGGGTCCGTTAATGAGCGAGCTCGCGGCAAGTTTCCGCGTCGTGGCTCCGGATTCAATCGGCGGATATGGTGAAACCGAAGTATCGGCGCCTACTCCGCGAGGCCTGCTTAGCCGTGTGGATCATGTACGCGACTTCGTCGACGCCCTGTGCCTCGATCGATTTACGATCATTGGGAATTCTCAAGGCGCTTTCGTTGCGGCGCAATACGCTATGGAATATCCGGAGCGCATCGACAAACTCATCTGCATTGGCTCGCTTACCATTGCCATTGCCATGGGCGTGGAGCAAGCACCCACCGCGCCACTCAAGGCGCTGATGGCATATGACGGTACACCGGAGGCGATGCGTCGCATGCTCGACGGTCTTGTCCTCGATCGTTCCAAAATCACGGATGAGGTGATTGCAAGGCGGCAGGCCAGTGCAACGCGCCCCGGCGCAATGGAGGCCATGATGCGTTTCACCAAGACCACCTCGGGACTGCCAAAGCATCCAGTGCATGGGATTAAGATGGATATGCGCCAGAGCCTTCCCCGCTTGACGAAAGCAATCCCGACTATTTTCATTTGGGGTGAAGGTGACACCTTCGCGCTACCCGCTACCGGGCGCAGTTTGGAAGTCCTATTGCCAGATGCGAAGTTTCACTGGATTCCGAACGCCGGCCACCAAGTGCAAACGGACAAACCGGACCTCGTCGCCAACATCATCCGGACCTTCGTCCTGGGCTCCTGATGGTCTGGCGGGGATTTGGTCCCGGCAGAAACCCCGCTCCAACGACGACAGTCGTAAATGGTGACTGAACCACACTAGTCACTGAACGCGCGGTGGCGGTTGGGCGCGGCCTGATTGCGCAAACAATCACGCGCAATAGCGCGCCGCCCAGGCGCCCCATCTCATATGTCAAGCCGGGCGATTTCACTGTGTAGTACCAGCAATGAGGGAATCGTCGCGGGCGGTCGGCGGCCGAAGCCACACTCCGTGGCTATGCCGAACTTCTTGACCACTCGATTCGCCGCCGCGATGCGTCGTTGTGCTCCGGCGACACCGTCCGTCAGATGGACGAGCCCTAGGTACAACTCCGTCTCAGGTCGTACTTGGAGGTTCCGAAGCGGCCCAAAATAGGCGTCGTCGTTGCGTTCACGCGGCACCGGCATGTGAATCCAATTCAGCACGTGAGAGCATTCGGCGGATAGGTAGTTTGCGAGCTCTACCATTAGGCTTGTATCCTTCGGATTCACCAGGTGCTTGTGTCCGGCATCGCCGTAACAGAAGTGCACGCCGAGCTCGACATCCGAAGGCACGCGTTCGCAGCAACCCAGGAGGCCAGCGAGAATTTCCGGTCGCGTGAAAAGCTGCGCCTCTTGTTGGCTCATGTAGCTAGGCGAACCAGCCGCCGTCTCTAACGTGAGAATTTCAACTGCGACATCCCATTGAATCGCCAAATCGCAATGTGGGATAGCCTGCGTGACCTCATCAAGCTCGCTGAACATTTTAGACTCGTACACCGGCCAAATCCGGTGGACAGTGTCCGCAAGAAAAAAGGCCTGTACCACCGCGAACGGCGTAGGTAGGGAAACCTGGAAGCGCGTGTCAGCCGGGATTTTCTCCATCGCACGAGCTCTCTTGAAGATCTCGTAGGATTCCCGCGCAGCAGCAGCATAGCCAAGCGGCGGGAATACGATATCGGTTGGTTTCAGATCGTCCTTGACACGCATTCGGGGAAGCTTGTATTGCTCCATGCCCGGAAGATTGACGTAGTTCGCGATTTCCAGACCGTTCGTCTTAATAAGGTTATCCACCTGCCATTGGATCCAGCCTGCTCGCGGGCCCGTCTCGCCGTCTGAGATGCGCTTAGCCAAGCTGCCCAACGTAGAGCCTACCCCATCGAATACGTCGGCAGCCGAGGCAAACGGAACGCTTCCGACCAACAGAACCGGACGCGGATTGGGAACTGAGCTCATTGCGAATCTCCTGAAAGTCCGTTATTTGGAACCGCGCTCGCAGCAGCGCTCCGGGGGAATGCGCTGGGGCGCAAAAGGAAATGGGCCAGGGCTGGCAAAAGTACGAGCGAGCCAACCATGTTTACAAGGAACATGAAAGCAAGCAGGATGCCCATATCCGCCTGGAATTTGATCGGAGAAAATGCCCAGGTTGCAACGGCGGTGGCCAAAGTGAAGCCAGTCAGCATCACAACCTTTCCAGTGAACAACAGCGCACGGTAATACGCCTCTGACAGGGTCGCGCCGTTTCGCAGATGCACGAGTGTCACGCTTAGGATATAAAGCGAGTAATCCACGCCGATACCGACGCCCAACGCCGTTACTGGCAAGGTTGCTACTTTGACGCCGATCCCGAGACACACCATCAGGGCTTCCGCTAATACCGATGTCAGCATTAGGGGCAGAACCGCCGCAAGAACCGCTCGCCAGGATCGGAAAGTGATAAGACTCAGTAGGAGTACCGCGGCGTAAATATAGAGGAGCATCGAGCGATTGGCCTGCTTTACCACAATGTTGGTTGCTGCTTCGATACCGGCATTGCCCGCGGCAAGCAGAATCGACGTGCCAGGAGTAGGATGTCCCGCCGCAAACCGCTTTGTGATGTCGACCACGCTCGTCAAGGTTTGCGCCTTGTGATCGCGCAAAAAGAGAAAGACGCTTTCGAGCGAGCAGCTCTGATTGTATAGGTCATGCGCGAGGGTGATTACTTCGTTGAGGCTTTCCTGATTTGGAACAAGCTCGAACCAGCGGAGCGCACCCTCATTGAAGCCGACCTCGAGTTGCCGGCTAAGATCCGCAAGAGAAACCGTTGCCTCTACGCCCGGTACATCGCGTAGATTCTCCTCGAGGAAGTCGACATCCGCGAGCGTGGCATACGCACCGCATTGATTAGGCGGCGTTTCGACCATGATGAGAAATACGTCGGTACTAGTCGAGTAATGGTGGATCAAATAGGCGTTATCGCGGTTGTAGGTAGAGTTGCGCCGCAATTCCGGGGCACCCTCGTCGAGATCGCCCACTTGTATGTTGCGGCCCACGACATAGCCCGTAGCCCCCAAGACGAGCGCAGTGCTAACGGCAATCCACGCGCCGCGGCGCCCAGTGAGCAGATCTAGCGCTGCCCATAGCACATGCTTCTGTTTCGCTGCAGCCATCGCGTCCGCGCGAAGACTGCGCTGCGCCGCCTGCAGACTGACGCCTGTGTAACTGAGGAGGATCGGCAGCAGAATCAGATTAGTGAAGATTAGTATCGCGACACCGAGGCTGGCAACCATTGCTAACTGCCGGATCGATGGTATGTCGATCACCAACAAAACAGCGAAACCGAACGCGTCGCAAACGAGGGCGGTAAAACCGGCCAGGAAGAGTCGGCGGAAGGTCATCCGCGCGGCGACCAAACGGTGCACACCGCGCCCGATATCCTGCATGATTCCATTCATCTTCTGGGCGCCGTGACTCATACCAATGGCGAAGACCAGGAACGGCACAAGGATCGAATACGGATCGACTTTGAACTTAAAGAGAGGTAAGGCGCCGAGCTGCCATCCCACAGCCACTAACGAGCAAAATACGACGAGCGCGGTGCTTCTAACGCATCGGGTGTACAAAAACAGAACAACGACTGCGATCGCGATCGAAATGACAAAAAATGCGAGGATGCTATTGAGGCCTTCGATGAGATCCCCGACGATTTTGGCAAAGCCGACGATGTGGATGCGAATACCGTCACTTTGATATTTCGCCCGGATCGATTCGAGCTGCCTCGAGAGCTTGCCGTAGTCGAGGTTTTTGCCGGTGGCGGCATCGACATCGAAGAGCGGTACGCGAATGATCGAAGACTTGAAATCTGCCGCAACGAGCTGCCCGATCTCGCTCGAATGTTCGATATTCGCGCGGAGCGTCGCGATGCCGGCGGGCGAACCATCGTAGTCGGGCGGCATGATCGGGCCGCCCTCCATGCCGTCCTCCGTGACCGACAGCCAACGCGTCGCCGGGGTCCAAATGGATCGCATGTAGGCACGATCAACGCCTGAAAGCAGGAAGATCTCGTCGTTTAAATTCCTCAAGGTCTCCAGATATTGCCGATTAAAAATCGAATCATTTGTTTCGACAACAATCCGAAGCGTATTACTCAACCCGCGGACGTCGTCCTTGTGTCGAAGATAATTTGTGACGAATGGATGCGACGACGGAATGAAGCTTTCGAAGCTTGTGTTTAGTTCTACGTGGCGCGCCGAAAGGCCAAGTACTGCGCTCACCACGATGCACAACGCGATAACAAGCAGGCGGTTGTTGAAGATGAGACGTTCAAGCAGGGAGCCGCTTGAGCGATCGAAGTCCTCAAGCCGCCCGCTCGCTTGATTTTGCTGAACCTCGCTCACCGCCGTTGAGCCAACTCGGTGAGCTGCACCCGCGTGAGGCCCCTTGGGCCGGCGACAATGATCGCACCGTCCCGCGCCTGGGCGAGTGAGGTTACCGATTGCGATGCATCAAACGAGTTTGGAAAAGTGCGGCCATCATCCTCGCTCACGACGAGACGGGAGCACTGGCAACCAAGCACGATTCGTCCGTCATCAAGCACGGTCCCCGCGGTTAGTGACTGATTGACGCTCGAGCTGACTTTCTGCCAATGATCACCCCGGTCATCGGAGCGTAGCAGCGTACCGCGCAGTCCATAAGCCAGCAGTACGCCACTGTGCGTCGTTGTCAGGCCAAAGAGTGTGCCCTTGTAAGGGCTCGGTAAAGCCACAAAGTTTCCACCATCCGACGAGCGAACCAATAAGCCGCGTTCGCCCACAACATAGGCGCGCTCCTTTACGAGCGCGCTCGCATAGATGTGAAACCCATGAGGATTAGGGACATCGGCAACCGGGATCCAGGTTTTTCCGGCGTCCGTCGTAGAAAAGGCTAGACCGAAGGCGCCCCACGCGGTCGCGTTCCGTGAATTCTGAACCAGCAAGCTTAGGAAGGGCTTGTCCGGGCCATCGTCGACGAACTGATGCGCCGTCACCAGCGCTGCGGCCGCCTCAGAACTGCTCGGCGCAGCATCGGCCCGTTCCGTTGCTGCAGCGAGCATTAGATTCGCGGCCGCGACGCCGTCAAGCTGCTTACTCCAATTCGAGCCGCCGTCGGCGGTGTGAAGGATCACACCCATATGCCCGACCGCCCAACCCTCTACTGGCGTTGCAAAGCTTACTGAAGTTAGTGTCACGCTCGTGGGCGTCGCAGCTTGGCGCCAGGTACTTCCATCATCGTCTGAAAGCAAGATATAGCCGCGCTCGCCGACGGCAACCAAACGCTCGCCGGCGACGGTCACGCTCAACATCATTGCATAAGCGGATTTAACCGTCTGCCGCGCTGGACGATTGATTGCTTCCGAAGGCGCGACATCGGTTCCCGTCGGGCGTGCGGTGGGATCGAATCGGGGAAGATCGCTGGCCGCAGCCTGAACCATGGCGAGGCAGACGAGTGCTACAAACTCCGCGCCCCGCGGACAATTCACTAGCGGGACATCCTCGCTGCCATGGCATCCGGGGTGAAGTAATAGGCTGGATAGGGCTCCGGAAGTATCCGATAGCTATTTCCCATGGTCGACGTTGATCCGGCATCTACGACATAAACACCAGTGTGAAAGTCATAAGTGACCTGACCCCATAGGACTGTGGCGGGCGCCTCCGGCACCACAAGAGTGATTCCGACAATATGACGCCAAAAGCCGCCGGAGGCATCCCATTCCTCCGCTACAAGGGCCTGCCAAGTATCCTCGTCGAGGAAAAGCCGGCGCTTGGCAACGGCATTGCGTTTGCCAGAAGCCAGAGTCGCTTCAACTACCCATACGCGATGCAGCTCCCATCGCACCGCCTCGGGCGTGGTGTGATGCAAGCCCATTTGATTTTCCTTCGGCAGCAAACGTATTTTGTTCATGTTATATGGGACGATCATTTCCTTCTTGCCGACGAGTTTGAAGTCGTATCGGTCGAAGGCGCCATAAAATAGGTTGAAATCATCCATCTGACCTACGCCCGATACGAAGAAATTCGGCGTGTCATAAGTCAGGCTGGGTGCCTTGCGCACGCGCCGCTGCCCGGGCAAATATTGCCAGACCGCCTGTCCCTCGCCATAGGTGTCGACGTTGTTGACGAGCATGGTGGCGTTTCCGAACTGATACGGAGGCTCGGTGATCCAGACAAATTGCCTCAGATATATTCCGTCGAACTTCTCCGCTGAGCCGTCTTTGAAGTAATAAGGGTATTCGCCATTGCTGGTTGCAATCGAAGTCAACACGAGCTCCCCCGACGTCGTCCTGAGATACGCAAAGTCAGTGTCGGAATAGGAGACACCCTTCCACGCCAAGAGGTGATTCCACATTGCCTCGTAGCCGTCATGCGGGATCGGGAACGGAATTCCACCGTAGGCGTCCTTGATGGTTAGCCCGTTATTGATGGTCTTCGCCCGAAGTGCATTCTTGTACGTATTCTCGTATACATAAGCCGGTGCGGCAGCCGTGCGGTGGGTCGGATACACTTGGATCTTATAGGTCTCGGGATATTTCTTGAGCAGTTCGAGTTCCCCAGGCGTCAGCTTGTCGGCGTACTGACCAGCGTTTGCGCTCGTGATCGTATAGAGTGGTTTCTCTTCCGCAAATGGATCGGGACGTGGATCCCCGGATTTGTAGCCAGGTGGTACCGTCGTGTAGCCCCCAGTCCAGGCCGGGATCGTGCCATCGTTATTGCCAGCACGCTCTCCTCCGAGCGGAGTGAGAGTAGACTTCAGCTGTTGCGCCTCCTGCTCGGTAACAGCGGACCATGCGGGCAAACTAGACAACGCCAGCGTGGCGGCAGCTACACACGAGCGCGCGCCGCGCAGGCGCGCGCGCAATACCCAAATACGATCCATTGTTCTAACTCCTTGCTTACCTGCAATTCTTCGCGGCTCGGCGCGAAAATCCTCCGCCCGAGAGCCACTTTCATCGCTTTCACGCCCTACGTCATTGGCGAGCCATGATCGCAACGTCTTCAGACCATAGTTCATGTTGCTTTCCCTTAATCTTTACGACAACGTTCCGGCGGATCATCAAGAACTCCAGCCTGCGGTCATTTAATACAAAGCCTTCGTCCTGCAACAGCTCCTCAGCCCGATGCTTCGCTCTTCACCATGTCGTCCATAAGGCGACGAAACTTCAACGCGGCCAGATCCGCCTTGAGGCTGACTTCAGGTGCGTCCGGACCCACTTCGTCGTAGATCGCCTGAATGGCACCGAGCGCATCGCGATCCTGGACGATCACAGCGCGCAAATGCTCGACCCTGTCCGGCGTCACCGTATCAGGGTAATTCGTCGCCTGTGCTAGAAGTAGATAGCACTGTTGTGGACCGGCCGGAGTGACGCCAATAATCGCGACGTTGGTATGCGGCTGATCTTTACCCGCAGCGTCGGTGAACCTATTCGTGATTACGCTTAAGTTGGGCGCGTATTCTTCAGTCATTAGAAGCCGGCGGTATAAGGCGCCTTCGCGAAGCTGAAACACTTTGGCCGAGCTGCTCGTTGGCACCTCTTCGAATTCGCGAGAGATCCGAATGACATTGCCATCGAATTGCATATCAGGTTCGACCGCGGCTGTACCGCCCGAATCGAACATGCCGGGATGCAGGAATGATATGTGGGTCGTATCCAGCAGATTTTCGTGGAGCATTTCGGAATTGCTATCTAGCGGCATGAATAATATTGGTGTGCTGTACCAGCCTTCCGCTCCTCCCAAGCCCAGTTTGTTGTGATCAGGTATCAGAGCGGGATCGGCCTTAGTTGAATCACCCGGCCAGATCCAAACCCATTGCCACGTCTCTACCACTGGGTATTTGCGCACCGACATCGCCTTCGGTAGCGATTGCTGCGACTGAATCTTCACGCACTGACCGGTCTTCCCGTATTGGATTCCGTGGTACCCGCATTGAATTACGTTGTCGATGACCTTGCCTTTCGACAGCGGCATTCCGCGGTGCGGACAGCGATCGGCGAGCGCAATCACCTCACCATCGGCGGTCCGAAATATCGCGACCATATCGCCGGCAATGCGTCGCTGCAGCGGCGCCTGGGTAATTTCATGCGAAAACGCGATCACGTACCACTGATTGCGCGGACAGTCTTGATGGGCCGGACTGCCGAGCTTATTGACGGCATTCATGCATTTACTCTCCTGGGGACACTACCACACACACTAACGCAGCCCTTTAATAAGGCCTCGACGTTGATGGGCATACACCGCATGGCATCTCTATCCGGATCAGAATGTTCGCTGAATAGACAGGCTGACAAAATTCCTATCGATCAGCGGATTCATGATGTAGTCTGGGCCGTTCTGATTGAAGGTCTGAACAGCTTTTCCGAAATAGTTCGTGTAGTTAAGTGTCGCGATCCAGAGGTTTCTCCAGGTCCCTACCAGTCCGACGCTGAGATCGCCACCATGATCAGCCCCGCTCCCGTTGAAAAATGTCTCAGTCGGCGACCGACCGTCAAAATTCCAGCCCAGGCCAATCGGAACCGTCAAATCCACGCCGGACAACACCTGATAGTACTGCGGCTGAAGGACGATACGCGCGCCGAGCGCAGACCGCGATCTAGATTGATCAAAATTGGTCGGATTCTTATAGATGTCAAGTACCCGCACACCGGCTATCTCGCCCAATGCGGTAATACCCTGATAGAGCGGACTGGCGGGGCCAATATAGATGGTTGAAAGCTGTGCGTGGAGCGTATTGCCTATCGCATAGGCAGGATTATTGCTGTTGTCCGCGACTGCGGCATCGCGCGCATCCAGGATGACTGAGCTGACCAGCGGCGAATTATGGCGAATGGATGTTTCACCAGCCACGTTCCAGTTCCCTAGGGTTGTGCTCGCGCTCATTCCGTAGAGCTGGACGCCTTCCGGATAGACCTCGCGATACGATCCCATTACCGGAGTACCGCCGAATGCGGCTGGCGTAAAGGGAGCCGCGAAATTCAACGGACCGAAATAGAGCTGCGGCGATGTGTCGTTATAGCGCTCGGCGTAGAGGCCTAGGTCCCAATTTGTCGTTGGTCGGAACTTTAACGCGACGCCGAACTGGCCGAGGCCGCTGCCCCTCATATCCGAGCCGCGAATTGCGTAGCCTCCGCCCGGGAATGCCAAATTGGGCGTACCCGGCGGCAGGAAGAATATCCGCTCAGCGCCTTGCCCTACCGCGTCGAATGCGCTGAAATAACTGCCCGCCGCCGGAATGCGCGTTTCCCGCCATTCGAATTTACTGAAGGCCTCCACGCTCACCTTGTCGGTGAGCGTAACCTGTGCAGAGGCTTGGGTGGTCGGCAAGAACAGTTCCTTGGCCTGCGTATTCGGTACGCTCGCAATCTTGATAGCATCCACCGGAGATTGGCCGTAGGCGACACCGTTGTCAGGGAACAGCAGGCTTTCGCCCCAGATCAAAGTGTAACGGCCGACACGCCAATTCACCGGCGTGTTGCCGATCACGTTCCGACCGTAGATAAACGCATTGCCGAGCTCCAGGTAACGCCCTTCGATGTCGCGCGTGGCCACAGTGAACCGGTTGTAGGGAACACTTAGATTGTTCGATGTCAGCGGTGAGTTGTTTGAGTTGCTAGTGTTGTACTTCGTGTCGTACCAGCCGTCTGCGCTCGCGGTAAAGCCGTAGTTGAGCCATTTAAGGTCGAACTCGGAAAGACCATCGATGCGATTGGAGGCGATACCTCGGGCAAGATTCCGGTCACCGTCATCTGTGTTGGCGTTGGCGAGATCTACGGCATTGGGCGACCCCACGCGGTCGAGGACGGAGTATTTGAGAGTGTTATCCCACCGGACAGTAAATGCCGGATTGCCGGTATCAAAGTCTATCGCGCGCGCTGATGGCCCAAAGAGCACCGCGATGGCGGTTGCGGCATAGGAGAGGCGCCGCACGATCGCTGCCCGCGATAAGGCTGTCGTTGAAACCCTGTACATTTTCCCACCCCTCAAGACCGATTGGTTCTCGTGACCTTTAAATCCAAACCCGCCTCGCCGCGGGGCCGATTCGTTTCACCCGGAGAGCCAGCAGCCATTGGCCAATCTGAGCTCTGGGATGCCCGCCGTTTGGAGGCTATTAAGTCATACTACCGTACTATAGCTCTTGACGAAGACATTATCCCAATATGCGCCTACTGGAAAGTGTTTTTCGCGCCTAGGGATTGTTACTGACCTCGCCGGCCAAGGCCATTGAAGGTCATAGGACTGTACTTTCGGTTTATGACGTTTAGGCACGCGATCGCGGCACTGCGTCGCAGGACATCCGCCATGAGCGGGCGGCCATCGAAGTCGCTATCCGGCGGCGATGCGAGGGCCGATCACGATGGCGTATTGGTGTTACTGATCGTGAGAGTTTCCTGCTATAGCGGGAAGGCGAGGCCCTCCGATCGAATGTGCATCAGTGGGCTCAGCAACAGTTGACTGCGGACGTTCGAAACTGTGCTTTCCGCTGGCTAATTCCAGGCGCACAGGCCCGTCTGCAAAATCCATGCCTGTGGCAAAGAGTGACTGAACGATTCCAGTAACCTGGAGACCGTTGATCGTGTAAAAGCTTGGGGCGAATTCTAAGCAGCTTGAATGGGTCAACGGACACCCGCAGCTTCCGACACCTTAAGTTGTCAGTCGGCGCGGTATATCCGAATCGTGGAGTCTACGGCGCGTCATTACTGCCAAGCGCTCTCGCGCTCCAAAGTTCCCAAGCCCGATCCAACGCTAGCGCGCCGTTGTTCGTAGCGTCAGCCGTCGCAGCTTCGAATTCGTTAAGGTACGTGATCTCGCCGCGTCCGAGACCTAGTGCATCAATCTGCAGTCGAGCGTTTAGTTGCGCATAAATGGACCGGAATACTGCTTGCCTAATGGACTGCCCGACGACAACGTTACCGTGTCCTCGCATTAGGATGACTGATGATCCCGCAAGCTTCGCAGCGAGAGCGGAGCCGAGTTCGCGAGTGCGAATCAGCATGTCCGTGCGATCACCGGCGGTTTCGCGAATCTCAAATACTGGTGCGCCATTGCCAAGAAAGGAGCTCATATGAAATAGCGGCCGTAGAGGTACCTTGGCCGAACAGAATGGAATGATGGCCGGAGAGTGGCTGTGCACGACCGCGTTTACACTTGGATACCGCGCATAGATTTCGCTGTGAATGAACCGCTCCACATAGACCGCCGCGCCCATCCCATTTTGTACATCGCCCTTAAGATCGAAACATAGGATATCCTCCCGTGTAACAAGGGCCGGCGCCAAGCTTCTTGAAAGAAGAAAATACCCTTGGTTCTGATCGTGGCGGACGCTGACGTGGCCGAAGGCATCGACGACCTGTTCGGTAAACAAAATTCGGTTGGCTATGACCAGGTCAGCTACTAGCTGAGGATTAGCGCCGGCGAAGTTTGGACCTTGAACGTTGACCTGCATAAATACCTCGTGCGCGTGAGTGGTCACCGTTTGACCGGTTATTGGCCGCGCAGTTTATGGGTACGCAGATGAACTCACGAAGAAATCCTCTAAGGCATACAGCAACGTTTTGTACAACTAAGCGGCAGGCCTCATACTTTCTCCAGAACGGCTCAAGAATATATGATCATCGGTGGGTTAGTCCGGGTAGCGATTAACGCAGCTAAATCGGAGGTGTGGGTGCACACCACTACGATCGCCAGCCGAGGATCGAAGATTCCCGTCGATGAGGCGCACCGGATGCTGAATACGTACGCCAACGCCATCTGGCAGGGAGCGTGGAAGCGGCACCGAACAGACGGCACGATTACGGCGCTTTTCGCTCAGCCGCGGACCCAGGGCGTGTTACCAGGACTGTGGCGCGCGGGCACCCGTCCGGTTTATTATTGATGTGGTGGAGAGCGCGACCTTCGCTTGCATTGCGGCACTCTCTGCGGTATATCTTTTTCCACAAATTGCGCAGCAATTTATGCGCTAAAAGCTTGAGGATTGGCCTCCATAGGGAATATCGGAAAAGGTCGTTTGAGAATGCGTGTGCGATCAAATGGGCCGCGACGAACGGCTGCTCAGCCGCTCGTTGTCGATTGGCGGCCTCCCGATTCGCGCTCGCGCCTATCTAAAAGCCGGACGCTGGACGTCGGCCGCAATATGGTGCCGATATACGTCCAACTCGTAACCGTCTTCCGCCGCCTCGTCGAGAGCGGCCAATGGGCAGTTGATGCACAGATTCCGACGCTCGAGGAGATCGCGGCAGAGTTAGGGGTAGCGAGAGCGACCGTTCGGCAGGCTATTGGATTTCTCGAGCGCGAGGGATTACTGCGGCGACATCGGCGGCTGGGCACGTTCGTTATCGCACAACCTCAAAATAAGATCTGGTATCGACTCCCTACCAGTTGGATCGGCGCCATTCAGGCCTACGATGAGCTTAATTGCAGCTGGACTGAATCACAGCGTCAACAAGACGCGCCTGTTGTACATCATCCTTTGCAGAAAAAAAAAATGCGAAAGAGTATCAGCGTATCGACGCGATATTCCATCGGAACGGCGCGCCCCTGCTGATCGAAACCGTAAGCATGGACCGGAAGCTCTTCCGCGGGATGAGCGGCCATCGCCTAGTCAACAGATCGATTGTGAAATGTCTATACGAGTCTTACGGAAAGCGGATCAAGAACGTCGAACAGACGTTGGTAGTCGGGATGTCGGATACCGAGACCTCTGCGTTACTTAAGATTCCCCTAAATTCACCAATCGCAATTGTCTACCGGACCATTTTGGGCGCGGGTAGATCGCATATCTGCGAGAGCGAAGGCCGCTATCGCGGCGATGTAGTGCGCATCGACGAGGACATTACGCTGTAACGTGCTGTGGCACCAAGCGACCGAAATTGTCGCATTGCGATGTTCTTGAGTCCGTCGATGGAGTGCGCATATCAATTCAAGTGGCATAACGTATGCGTGGATCTTGAACCATATCGCGAAACAACTGCGGGGATGGAGCGGAGGAGTTTGAGTTAAAGCTCGGCGAGCCATTTTTCGGTGGATCAAAGCAGATTCACCAACACGGTCAAGTCAACTCTCCATCGATACTGATGGCCTCGCACTACGCACCATGGATATACCGATGAGTAACTACTGTCCTGCAACGCCGGCTCTTGCGTCGGTAGAGTTGAGTGATCGCAACAATGAAAGCTAAATCAGAGAGGGGCGGCGGCCGAAGAGGTCCGACACAGATCCTCCGCGCGAATCTCGGACCCGAAGCAGCCGATCACACCGATCCGATTTTCGCCATGAGCAATGCGACGCCGATGTACGTTCAGCTCATTCTACTTTTTCGGCAACGAATTGACGGTGGGAAATGGCCCATAGGAAGCAAGATTCCGGTACTCGATGAGCTGGTGGCGGAGTTTCGGGTTGCACGCGCGACGATCCGGCAAGCCCTGAATTTTCTTGAGCGCGAAGGGCTGATCACGCGATCGCGTGGACGGGGCACTTTTATCACTGCCAAACCGCATGGCCAGCTTTTTATGGATATCCCAAATTCGTGGCGGAAAATTGTGAAACAATCAAAGAGTGTCGTCGGAGATTGGGCAAACCTCTCGGTGCCTCTGCCCAATTTGAATGAAATTAAGGGAGGTACACTCGCGCCGAAATACTACGTGATGCGCCGGGTTTTAAGTTGGGACAGCGTGCCATATATGCACGGAACTTCGAGTCTGGATCAGCGCCTGATCGATGAGATTGGTATGGACTGGCTTAAACGACTAAGCATTTTTGAATTCATCGACAGATCAAGAAAATTCAAGGTGGCAGGGGGCACACAATCGATCCATATCGGTCGCGCAGATGCCGAAATCAGCTACCTGCTGCACATTCTGCTCAATTCACCAATCGTGATCCTGCGGCGCGCATTCTTCGACCGCAAATCGACCCTCATCTATCAATCTGAGGGCATCCTCCGCGGCGACTTCGTATGTATTAAGCGCCGGCTAACCATGAGTGGGGAACATCGGGCCGCCTTACCACGTCAATTGTCGGACCGCGTGGCCAACGCAAAGGTGGCTGGCGGCCCGTTGGCAAAGCCGCTGTCGTGATAGTGTGGTCTATCGGAGGAAAGTAGGGCTTGCTTATATCTGTCCTCGGTGGCGTGGGTCCAATGAATAGAACATATGGGTAGACGCTGGCAGCAGCAGCGCTCCCCTTAAACGCCTCCCGCGGCCCGAAGAGAACGTGGAAAGTCGAGGCGGTCGCCTCCGATTAATAGTTCATCGAGGAACTCCATGCGATCCCGTGGAACGTGTGCCGCTGCATCGCTGAGATCCGATCAGTACGCAATATCGTGCTCTGTACAGAGCGGCGGTCTCATTTGCTGACAATAATAACGCCTCGCCGGATACTGCCATCTGGGCGTACGATAAGACTGCTGCGTTACAGTACGCTCGCTCCATTTGGCGCTCCCAGTACACTGGCCGCAGAGGCGTATGAGCAACAATCCGCTGTTCAATGAAAATCGTCTAAAGCTGGGGGTCTTTGGCTTCAACGGTCAGGCACCCAGCAACGCCATCTTAAACGAACTGTATGTGCCATCCTGGCCGCGCATTCTGGATATAGCTGCCAAAGCCGACGCCGCGGGGTTCGAAGCATTAGTTCCCTTCGCGCGGTGGAAACGCGGGCGAATACGAGACTCCACCGAACTTGCGGCCCTCGATGTATACGATCCCTACATTTGGGCTGCTGCACTTGGCCAAGCAACCCGTTACCCCGCGGTGCTGGCAACCTCTCACATGTCGCTTATGCATCCAGTAATTGCGGCAAAGCAGGCGGCTACCATCGACCAAGTGAGCGGCGGCCGCTTTGCGCTTAACGTGGTAGCGGGGTGGAATCAACCGGAATTTGAGATGTTTGGTGGGTCCATGCATTCACATGAGGATCGCTTTGAGCAAGCGGCCGAATGGCTGGAGGTGGTCACTCGGCTTTGGCGAGAAACAGACGAGTTCGACTTCAACGGTCGATTTTACTCTATTAAAAAGGGCGAATCTTTTCCAAAGCCCATCCAGGTGCCCTTTCCGCCCATCATGAGCGCTGGCGGCTCAGACAAAGGTAGGCAATTTGCGGCCAAATACGCCGATCTGTGCTTCACAATCATACGAGGCAACGATGCTGAGATGGCCAAAGCGGATGTGACGTCATTTCGCGAATTGGCTGACCATGAATATGGTCGACGAATTCAGATGTGGACCGTTGCATACGTCATTCAACGCGAGTCACTGGCTGCTGCTCGAAAGTACGAGCAGTATGTGCTCGAGCGCGCCGATCATCGTGCCAACGACGCCATGATGGCTATGATCGGAGTGCACTCCAAGATGATGCCACCAGCGGTTCTCGAGGCGATAAAGCAGCGTTACATTCTTGGCGCCGGAGGTTTCCCGCTTGTGGGGACAGCGGAGTCAATCGTGGATCAATGCCACGGCCTCACAAAGGCCGGGATCGATGGCATTCTTCTGTGCTGGATAGACTTTATCGATGGCTTGGAGCGGTGGAACCATGAGGTGATGCCCATGCTAGTCCAGGCCGGCCTGCGTCGATCCTGGTCAACCTAAGCAAAGCGAGCCTAGCGCCCTTCCCATCCAGGAAGGGACACGTAGCCAAATTCCTGCCAAGGAATCCAGCAACGACCCCGACGAACGCGGCGGCCACGACGTACCTTACCGCACGAACATTTAGTCTCGACATTATTCCCGCTTTTTGGTAATAATGTCCCCTCTACTGTAGAGGTTTGTCGGCTATCCGTCTGATCAAAGGCAGCGGACCCACCATCGTCGTTATGATCAAAAGAATGACTAATTCATGAAATTCGCATCGTACTTGCGCGACAGCGTGCCCAGTTGGGGGATTGTAGAGGACGGGCACGTGCTGGATGTTGGCGCGATCATGAGCAATTCGCATCCAAGCTTACGTGAGGCGATCGCAGCCGATGTCTTAACGGAGGCAGCGGCATCAAAGCGGGCAGAACGAGTAGAGTTGGCCTCGTTGCAATTGCTGCCCGTAATAGTCAATCCGACGAAAGTACTGTGCGTTGGCCTCAACTATGACGATCATCGCCGCGAGACCGGAAGACCCGAATCAAAATACCCGACGATATTTACACGTTACGCCGACAGCCTGATCGCCCATGGAGCGGATATTGTGCGGCCGCATGTCTCGACGAGCCTCGATTTTGAAGGAGAGCTTGCCGTGGTCATTGGTCGAGGCGGTCGATACATTCCAGCGAAGGATGCGATGCGGCACGTGGCAGGCTATACCTGCCACAACGACGCGACTTTGCGGGACTGGCAGCGCCATACTACCCAATTCACACCGGGCAAGACGTTTCCGGGCACCGGCCCCTTGGGTCCCTACCTGGTCACCGCTGATGAATTGTCAGATTTGGGTAATCAAACTTTGGTGACGCGCCTGAACGACGTGGTTGTCCAATCGGCAAGTATCGGAGATATGATCTTTTCTATCCCCGTGCTTATCGAGTACCTCTCAGCCTTTACGCCGCTTTCTCCCGGGGACATTATCGCGACAGGTACTCCAGGCGGCGTCGGATTTAAGCGCGAACCGCCGCTCTTTATGAAACCTGGCGATCGCGTGGAAGTCGAGATCAGTGGCGTCGGCCGTCTAGTGAATGGCGTGGTAGACGAACGCTGACGACGTCTATTATGGCTTCTGCGAAGTCACTCGGCAGCTACGACACGCAGGTTCTAATCATTGGCGCAGGTCCGACCGGCCTGACCCTGGCGAACCTGTTGGGCGCCAATGGCACCCACGCAGTAGTTGTAGAACGCAACGAAACTACCGTCAGGGAACCGCGGGCCGTATCGATAGACGACGAGTCACTCCGCGTCGTCCAAAGCATCGGACTACACGATGTCGTCCTGGCGAGCATCATCCCGGGGTACGGGTCCGATTACCTGATGCCGAGTGGCCGGTGTTTCCTGAGGGTCGAGCCGACGGGGCGACCGTATGGATTTCCCCGTCGCAACGCATTCCGACAGGTAACTCTGGAAGCACAACTACGAGCTGGTGTCGACCGATTTGAAAGCATCAAGGCCTTCTTTGGCTGGTCTCTGGAAGGTTTTGATCAAGACGCGGAGGGGGTGACTGCTCACCTAGTGAGCACCGGAGGCGCGACACAAACCGTTCGTTGCAGCTATTTAGTAGGGTGTGACGGAGCCTCCAGCACCGTGCGGCGCAAGCTCGGCATCCGACTCGAGGGGAAGAGTTTTGCGGAACGTTGGCTCATCATTGATCTGGAAGGTTCGCCGGTCGAGCGGCGCAACACGATCGTCTACTGCAATGCGAAGCGACCCTGTATCGCTTTGCCAGGGCCCAGCAGGACGCGCCGCTTTGAATTCAAGCTGCATCCTCACGAAAGCGATGAGGAGATGTTGCGAGCTGAAGTCGTGGATGATCTATTGCGATCGCACGGAGCCCATCCTAGCAGTCGGTTGGTTAGAAAAGTCGTCTACACCTTTCATGCGCGTGTGACTCCTCGCTGGTCGGAAGGACGCGTCTTCCTGGCGGGCGATGCTGCCCACCTCACGCCGCCCTTCGCAGGGCAAGGCATGAACAGCGGCCTGCGCGATTGCAGCAATCTCGCCTGGAAACTCGCGTTCGTGACCGCAGGGATTCTCGGCTCCAATCTTCTAGCGAGTTACGAGCGGGAGCGGCACCGTCATGTGTGGCAGATGATTGCGCTGGCGCTCCGAATGGGTCGAATGATGGGTCCAAGATCGCAGCTTCGTGGATACATAATTCAGTATGGTTTTTTGCTGTTGGGACTCTGGCCAGCGGCGAAAAGCTTCTTCGCTGAAATGAAATATAAGCCAAGACCCCGTTTCGCCGCGGGATTCGTGCAGCCAGACGGCTTGGGCAAAAGCCGAACGCTTGTCGGACGCATGATTTTGCAGCCAGATGTCATGACTCCCAACGGAAAAAGAGTGCCCCTCGATGAACTACTGGGGGGCGGCTTTGCCCTTCTCGCGCTCGAACTGTCTCCAGAAGATCTGCCGCCCCTCACACGCCACGGGACGGTGGCCGGCCGGCTGACGCCAATGTGCGTCGTTATTAATCCAACGAGCATCTCTTCCGCAGGCTCTGTGGTAACGGCAACTATGGCAGCGTACCCGCCCGAATTCGAACCCTATAGAGGCCGGGTGCTACTGATTAGACCCGACCGCTATGTAGCGGCATCGGGAACTTGCAGCGGCCCGGCCTCGATCGAGGATGCGATTGCCAAACTCTTGAGACCCTATATCAACTTCAGCGAAGATACCTTGCGATCGATTATTGAATTCCATGCGAAATCAACGGAGTCCGTATGAATGCCCCGACTGGCGAAAACCCATGGGATTGGTTGCAGCCACGCGACAGTACACGATTTGGTGACGTTATTAATAGTGCGGACGAGCGCACTCGATGGTGTCGCGTCGTACTGACTGGAGGGTTACCGTTGCTCTGGCGAAAGAAAGCCAAGGCTGTCCGTGATCTCATGTATTTGAAGATGGATCTGCGCGCGGGCGACAATATGTTGCTGATAGGAGAGAGCCTGGACGGATGCGGCTTTCTGGAGGACATACGGGGGCGCATCGGGCCAGCAGGTACCATTCGCGCGATCGACATTATCGAAGATGCTCGTGATGCGGTGGCTGCTAACCGCCGTGGCCGTAGCGGCAAGCTAGGGACATGGGCGTATGATTACACTGCTAACATCCCTGATAATCATTACGACTGCGTGGGAATCCTGCAAGCCGTTCAACACTGTGACGATTGGAGCGAGGCCGCTAGGGAGTTCGTGCGGGTCCTCAAGCCTGGCCGTATGGTGATGTTATCCGAGATAGGGTTTGGGCCTTCCATGCAGAACGCCATGGCAATGGACCTCCATGTCGAGTACTACATGGATAAACTTTGTCGGGGCGCGGGATTGTCGGGCATGGATCTGGCATATTACAGCCCAAAGGAACTTCGAGACGCCTTTGCGGACCTGCTTACTGCACCTACGAACTTCGAGTGGAGGGGCGCTGAGCTGTTCTGGGGTCAGAAGCCTGCGTAAGGGCTCGCTCAGTCCTTTAGAGCTGCCACTTCTATTTCAATAACATTTAGCGGTCAGAATGACGGATCGAGCCTTTCAGCTTCTAGGACTCTTCTCACTGGAACAGCCTGTATGGACGGCGGAGCAGATTGCGCCGCGACTCGGGGTCGCCATTAGCAGCGCGTATCGTCTAATCGGCCGCCTGTCCAATGCAGGGCTAGTCGATGCAGTAACACCCGGACGTTATGCGCTAGGACCCGCCATAATTCAACTGGACCGACAGATTCAGCTTACCGATCCACTGGTACTTGCGGCCCGTCCTGTCATGGACTACTTGATAGGGTTTGCGCCCGAAGGTTCAGTGGTATTGCTGTGCCGGGCCTTCAAGGAATCGGTGCTTTGCGTGCATCAGGTCGCCATAGGCCCACAGACGCCAGTAAGTTACGAGCGCGGAAGGCCACGTCCGCTGTTTCGCGGGGCGACTTCCAAGGCTATCCTGGCGTCCATGCCGCGTCGAGTGTTGAAGCGCCTATACGGCACGCGCGCTCGAGACATTCAGGCGGCCGGGCTGGGGGAAAATTGGAAGGAATTTTTAGCGAAGTTGCGTGCGTGGCGCGTGGCGGGGCACGTGCTGGCAAGCAGCGAAGTTGATCGTGGAAGGTTTGGTATTGCCGCGCCGGTACTAAGCGCTGATCGCAAGGCGATCGGTAGCTTGAGCTTTGTCCTCGAGGCGACCAATGCAGATGAAAGAACCGTCAACAGACTCGCGCCGATGGTAATGTCGGCAGCTCGTGAAATCGAAAGGGCAATGGAGGAGCACGCCAAAGTGAAGGCCGACGTCGAGCGCAAAGCTCCAAAGAAGGCCTCGTCCAAACAGCTCCGTAAGTCAAAGGCACGAATAAAACAGTCCCCGCGCTAGCTCCGCAGAACGCCACGTCCCCAAACGTTGAGTGTCCGTTCCTCATGCGGCCAAGCGCCGACCTCACGGCCCGGCGTCACTTGCTCCAGCTCGGCCGAAATTTCGATCCAATTGCCTTCTGGGTCATGCACAAATACAAATAAGTTGTTGCCTGGCCCATGCCTACCAGGTCCCCATTCCACGGGCAGGCGAATGGAGGCAAAGTGATCGCCCCAATCACGAATGCTGTTCCAGTTGGCGGATTCGTAGCAGTGATGATCGAGACGATTCGAATCAGCTTGAAACACCGCGAGGCTGTGATGCTCATGATCGCTGCGCACAAAAAAAGTGCGCAGCCCGCCAGATGCATCGACCACGAGATCCGACAAGCGAAATCCGACCACATCGCGGTAGAACGCTAGCATACGAGCCGCATCGGTGCTTCCAAGCACAATGTGCTGCAACCTCGCTGGTAGCACGCCGGTCGCAACGGGCCGAGCCGCTACCCGGGGAAGGCCAAATACCAGGCAGTTGCCGTCCGGATCAAAAAATCGAATCGAATCCGGGTTAAAAAGCGGTGTTGAAAAGGACTTCACGTCCACGCCCGCGTTGGCAAGGCGTTCAGCCAGCGCCGCCAGCACCGTTGCGTCGGCGGCAGCATAGGCAGCAAAGCCGAGAGTCCGCGTAGGTCCGGGCGCAATCATAATCGCACGATTCGGACCGACGCAAAGGCACTGCTCCTGCGAAACGCTGACCTTCATTCCTAAACACTCGCCATAGAATTTGGCGAGCGCTTCCGGCTGCGGAGATAACAGTTGCAAATGATGAAGATGGCCTTGCAATCCGACGCTGTCCTTCAAGGACATTATGTGAACCTCTCCGCTACCCCTAGGCCTGATGAGCCGATAATAAACGCCCTGCGGGAAATACGAAAGTCTCAGAATATGATAGTTTCTTACCGCTTCACGAAACTGCCTCCGATCAACATAGGATGTGGACTGTCGCCCACGCTTCGTTCTATATGAAGGGAAAAGTTAATTGAGCCAACTGCAAGCAGAACGCGCGTTCCGTGTCGATGCCATTATCGACGCGCAGCCGGTCTGTACCCTTCAAATACGAGTGGTCGCGTTATGCTGTTTAGCAGCTGCACTCAATGGTTTTGATGGCCAGATCATCGGATTCCTGGCCCCTACTATCGCCACCGACCTAAAACTCGACATTCGAGCATTTGGCCTGGTGTTCTCAGCCGGGTTCGTCGGACTGATGTTAGGGGCAATGTCGCTCGGGTCGTTGGGTGACAGAGTTGGCCGTAAACGCGCGTTGCTCTCCAGCATGCTGATTTTTGGCGTCTTCGCAATGCTGACCGGTTTGGCGCGATCCTTTAATGGCTTGGTTCTGCTTAGATTTTTGACAGGCGTAGGTCTTGGTGGATCGTTGCCCAACCTCGCCGCGCTCGCCACAGAATACGTACCTGACCGACTGCGCCGCATTCCGGCGAGCCTTATTGGCGCAGCAATCCCCACGGGCGCTATGACTGCCGGGATCATAGCGGCCGCAACCTTGCAATACTGGGGCTGGCGTTCGATGTTTTATCTTGGCGGACTGTTGCCACTGGTACTGGCTGGAGTGTTGTATTTCGCTTTGCCGGAATCCGTGCGGTACCTAACGTTAAATCCGTCGAATCGGGCCAAGGTACACGCGATCATGGCGCGCATTTGGCCGGAAGCAGCGACGTTCAAAGCTCGCTTCGCTGAGTCGCCCCCGAATTCGGTGACCGAGGGATCAATTATCGATCTGTTCCGCGCCAGCCGGGGCACTATCACCGCTTTGCTCTGGATTATCAACATCATGAGCTTCATGGTTCTTTACTTCATTATCAGCTGGATGCCGGCCTTATTGGAGGCGGTAAAGCTCCCAGCGCGAGTGGGGATAATGGCAATTACCACCTTTAGCCTCGGAGGAATTGTTGGGTCAATCGCCGAAGGGCCATTGATGAATAGACTTAGCGCTGAGCTCGTGCTTTTCGTCGAGTACACGTTGTTCGCAGCGTTGATTGGTGTCTTGGCGATAAGCCCAATGTACCCTTCCTTGATTGCATTGCTGTCTTTCGGACTCGGCCTCTCCCTCCAGGCTGCACAGGCCGGCCTGATAATCCTTGCCGTTACACTCTACCCAATCGAAATCAGAAGCACCGGCACAGGCTGGAGCCTGGCCGTCGGCATAATAGGATCGATCATCGGCCCCCTGTTGGGTCAATGGGCATTGAGCGCCGGTTGGAGCAGCCAGCAGATCTTTGCAGCCTCGGCGTATCCCGCATTGTGCGCAGCGGGGGCAGTGAGCGTTCTGATATTCAGGCGACGGAGAATCTAATCTGAGTACCGGTGCCTTTCTGAATGCCGCGCGCCGACCACGTTCTCAGGTTACGACTTCTTCCAGCGTCCTACGAGGACCGTTTTCTTGCAATACGGTAAAAATGGACGTAGCATGCGGCCTCGTATTACAAGAACTGAGTGGGGGATTTGGCGATGAGAACACACCAGGTCTATCTTTCCGCAGCAGTGATCGCCGTCATTCTCATCGGCAGTTCTGCGCTGGCTCAACAGGTTTCGACTCCGACTGCCGACGCAACCAACACTGAACTCGCCGAAATTGTAATCACGTCCGAAAAGCGTTCGGAGAGCATTCAGTCATCCGCGATCGCGGTTTCGGTTGTCACTCAGGAGTCGCTCTCGGACAAAGGCGTCACCGACATCCTGCGGCTGAATGATGCGGTCCCGGGATTGGCCACCGACAATAGCTTGGGTCAGACCGTACTATACCTTCGTGGTATCGGGCCCCAGATCAACTTGCCCCAGTACGCCTCAGCGGTGCCGTTTCAAGTGGATGGAGCCGACCTGCAGCGCGAAACCATGGCAACCGGCCTGTACGATTTGGCGCAATTGGAAGTCTTACGAGGCCCGCAGGGCACTCTTTATGGGCGCGATGCAATTGGCGGCGTGGTTAATATCGTCACGAACCATCCCGTGGATCGATTCGAAGGCGCGGCGGAGCTTGAAGGCGGCGATTACGGGCTGTTTCGATCCAGCGGAATGCTCAACGTGCCACTCAGCGACGTCGTGTCTTCCCGCTTCGCATTTCAGACCGTGGCTCATGATGCCTATTTAACGAACGGCGCCGGACAGCTCATCGCGCAATCGGGGCGCTTCGAGCTTCTCTACGACCCGCGGGAGAACTTTGATTTCCTCCTCACGGTCTCTGGGGGTCATGAGGGGGGTAACACGGCCGATTGGATTCCGAAGACGTGCGGATACGCGCTCCCACCCACCATCCAGAATCCCGCCGCTTGCGGAAGCACCCCGCATAAGTACGGCCTAATCAATTCGGACAATCCCTGGTACGACAATCAGTCCACAGCAGGGAATTTCGAGCAAGAGAACAATATTCAGATTGCCGCCGAAATGAATTACCGCTTCGCCGGCGACGTGACCCTCACCTTTCTACCCGAATACGCGCTGGCACGTCAGAACCAGTACACGCTGGTCGGTCCCAGTAGCATCGAAACAGCGGTACATGACCAGCAGAACTCTGAGGAACTCCGGCTCGCCAACTCGGCCAGCAAGGAACAAGGTTCATTCAACTGGCTCCTGGGGCTATACCATTTCCTCTCCAACAACCCATTCGAAGCTCATATCAATCCTGCGACCAGCCAGCCGTACGATTATCCGATCACCGCGCCAACGGCCGCATACTTTCCCCCTATTCCTGGTGCCTATGTCAAGGTGAGCGAGCCGCAGATCGAACAACAGTCCTACGCCGCCTTCGGGCAAGTTACCTACTCGTTGTTCGATTGGATGCGCGCCACGGGCGGCGTTCGCTTTTCGTCAGATGAAGAGAAAGGCGCCAGCGAGTTTGGGCCGAGCTTCCTACCCCTGACCTACACTGACCACGATCAGAAGAACAGCCGCGTCGATTGGAAGGTCGGCCTCGACATGGATGTGAGTAAGACCTCGCTGCTCTACGCCAACATTCAAACTGGCTACCTGCAGGGTGGTTTTTCTCTGGGAGGGAATTTCAGCCCCGAGACTCTGCTGGCATTCTCGGTGGGCTCCAAGAACAGGTTTCTCGAGAACCGCCTGGAGGTCAATGCGGAGGCGTTCTACTACGACTA
>Ga0181537_10000235_pt1 | contig 51718 bp, 45 predicted proteins | sample PEATcosm2014_Bin_39_FD_119765 | JGI IMG/M metagenome (GOLD analysis project Ga0181537, IMG submission 119765) | Peatland microbial communities from MTU Mesocosm Facility, Houghton, MI, USA - PEATcosm2014_Bin23_10_metaG | ecosystem: Environmental > Terrestrial > Soil > Wetlands > Peat | place...
CTCCCAGTGGAGACGGCGGGAATTGAACCCGCGTCCGCGGTCGCGTAAGAGATGGCGTCTACGAGCGTATCCGGCGCTCAAATCTCATTCCACAGTCGCCTCGCCGGCGGGGTTCTGCAGAACCAGCTCCCTAGGTGGTCCTCAGATCGGAGGGAACAAATCCTCGCTGAGCAAGCCCACTGTTGATCCCGGATCCCCCACCGCGGGCAAATGGAGGGCGAGATGATTCTTAGCTAGCTGAGATTAAGCAGCGAGGCCAAGATCAAAATTGTGCGAATCCGCACTTATTGTTTCCCAGGTTTTTAACGAGGCCTCCCGGGGCCCTCGACTCGCAACCACCCCCACGATCCGACCACGTCGAAGCCTGTCGTCCCCGGGGGTATATCGTCTGTAAGTGTAGCCGCGGGCACGAGCTCTGGCGGAAACCGCGTGTGTAAGCCCTCCGTTGACTTTCAGCACGCTCGCCGAGTTCTATGTCGCGGCCTCGAGCTCTGCTATCCGCTTGCGCGCGATGCCGGCGTCAACACCGAGACGCGCGAGCGTGCGCGTGGCACCCGCGTCTCTTTGGCCGAGCACGCAATACAGGATGTCAAGCGCGGTCAGGCGGCTGGCACCGCGCGCGGATGCGCGCGTCAGGGCGCGCTCAAGCGTGCTCTTTGCGATCGGTGAGATCACGGCTGAAGTTTCACCAGAGCCAGCATTCATCTGGCTCCCGGGAGCCCTTGGGCCTGCCTGAACCCCCCTAACGCCACCCGCGTCCGCCTGCGCCTGGCTCTGCGCGTCGAACGTAAGCGCCGCGGTGGGCTCGACCGCGTTTCGCGTCCGGGTCAACGTCACGCCTAGCCGGTCCAGTAACTCGCGAGCCCTGCGGTCGCCGCACTGGAGCACACCTAGCAGCAGGTGCTCGGTCCGGACCTCCCTGACACCCGATCGTGCCGCCTCCCGGCGGGCCAGCCTAACCGCGCGCCGCGCGGGCACAGAAACGCCGATCTCAGAGCCCGCGGGCCGGCCTGCGTCGGCATGCTCGATCGATACCACGCTCTGACGGTGACGTCGATGAGCCGCCTGCTTGGTGACGCCCAGCGCCCGGCCGATCTCGCGCCACGACATGCCCGCGCGCTGTGCCTGCGCGGCGAGCTGCGCCTCCAGCGAGTCAAGCTCGCTGCGCAGAGCGCTCAGCGCCTGTAACCGAGTCGCGGGGTCATCACCGTCAACCACCTGCAGGACCAAGGCTTCAAGATGAGCCGTGCGTTCCATACGCAGCAGCTTAGCCACCCGCCGCAGAGCCCGGGACCGTCCCCTCGCAACGCACGCGCGCCATGGCCTAGCGTCTGGGTGATCCGGCCGCTACCGGCTGACTTCGCGCAACTCCCGCTGAACGTCGCGGGCCATGTCACGTGTCTTGATCGTCTCGCGCTTGTCGTAGAGGTCCTTGCCGCGCGCGAGGGCTATCTCGACCTTGGCGCGTGAGCGCTCGCCGGTGAAGTAGATCCGCGTCGGCACCAACGTGAAGCCGCGCTCCTTGGTCTGTCCGGTGAGCTTCTCAATCTCGGCGCGGTGCAGCAGCAGCTTGCGCGTGCGTTCGGGGGCGTGGTTCTCACGCGATGCGCCCTGGTAAGGCCCGATGTAGGCACCGATCAGCCACATTTCACCGTCGTTGATCGTCGCGTACGAGTCCTTGAGCTGAGCGTTGCCGTCGCGTAGCGACTTGACCTCGGTGCCGGTCAGCACGATGCCGCACTCGTACCGCTCTATGAGGTTGTACTTGAAGGCTGCGCGGCGGTTTGTTGCCACATCGCCGGGCGCCGTCTTCCTCTTGCCCTTCGCCATTCCCTTACTCCGAATCCGAATCAAACTCCGCCGGAACCAGATCGACCCTGCCTCGCGGGGCGTCGATCCCATCGACCATCACCTTCACACTGTCACCTAAACGTAGAGCGCCGCCACTGCGCGTGCCGATCAGCGCGGTGCCGTGCTCGTTGAGCTCCCACCAGTCATCTCGCATCCTACGCACCGACATCATGCCCTCGTACTCACCGTCCTTCCCGAAGACAATGAACGCACCCGCCCCGATCACGCCGACGATCTCACCCTCAAACACCGTGGGGGTACCGCTGGGGCCGGCCACCCCGTCCCCGGAGCGTCTTGGCGCCCCAGCCTCAGCCAGCCTGCGCGCCAGCAGGAAGCAGCGTGCCACGTCATCGGCGTCGCGCTCGATCGTCATCGAGTAGCGCTCGCGGGCCGAGGTGTGCGGTCCAGCCTGCATCACCCAGCTCGATTCGGGCTCACGCTCGTCTCCGGAGATCGCGGAGAGCAACGCGCGGTGGCAGATCAGGTCCGGATAGCGTCGGATCGGTGAGGTGAAGTGGCAGTAACTGGCGAGCTGCAGGCCTGAGTGGCCGCGGTTGCGGCTGTCGTAGTAAGCCTGCTTCAGCGAGCGCAGAACGATCCGATTCAGCGCGCGAGCGCCGCGTCCATCCCGCGCAGCTATCCAATCGGCGAGCAAACGCGAAGCCTCGCCGGCCACCTCACCGGCCTGCTGCGAGGTCAGAGAGCCGCCGGGCACCGGCGGCGTCGGCACCCCCAGGGACGCGAGCTGGTCGATCATACGCTCCACGGACTGAGCCTCCGGGCGCTCGTGTACGCGGTAGAGCGCAGGGATGTTGCGCACCTCCAGGAACCGCGCCACCTGCTCATTGGCCGCGATCATCAGCTGCTCGATCAAGCGGTGCGACTCGGTCTGAGCGACGCTCTCCACCCCGACGACGTTTCCTTTGCGATCGAACTCGAAGCTCGGCTCCGCAGACTCGAGCACAAGCGCGGCGCCGGCTGAACGTCTGCGCTCGAGTGCCCGTGCCGCTGCACGGGCACTGGCCAGGCCCGCGCCCCACTCGCCTTCCGCCCGCTCCACCCCCGCGAAGACCCGATCCACCTGCTCATACGTGAGTCGCTTGTCGGAACGGATCAGCGATCGGTAGAAGGAGGTGCTCACGACCTCACTACCCCGGACCAGCATCTCAACCGTGACCGCGAGCCGATCCTGGTCGCTCACCAGTGAGCAGACCCCGTTCGACAGCTCCTGCGGCAGCATCGGCTCGACTGCACCCGGGACATAGACCGAGGTTGCGCGCCTGTAAGCCTCGAGGTCGATCGCATCGCGCGGCGTCACGTATGCGCTGACGTCGGCTATATGTACCCATATCGCCCAGCCGCCGCCGTCGGCCTCCTTCGCTGAGATCGCGTCATCGAAATCACGGGCGGTGGTCGGGTCGATCGTGAAGGTCGGCAGCCGCCGTAGGTCACGGCGACCGCCGCTGAGCCCGACTGCGATCGGCAGCTCCGAGCTCACGGTTGCAGCGCGCGTGACCGCGGGTTCGAACCCACGCGCCAGCCCGCGGTCGAGCATCAGCGCCTCAATCACGTCTCGTGCGACGTCAGGTTTACCGAGCCGCCGGGTCACCTTGGCCCGCGAGCCCCGGCTCTTGCGTCCTGAAACCTGCGGTGAGACCAGGACCAGATCCCCGACGTCATAGCGACTGTCGCGGCTCACGGCGAGCCGGGGCCCCGGTCCGAAGAACGGTTCCGCGACCAGGAACTTGCCGCGCTTCTCGACGACGGCCACCCGGGCCGTCGTCGACGGGTCGTGCGCTCCGGGCGGGCCGACGGGCGCAGAGCGAGGCGGCAGCGGACCCCTACTTGATCTGCTTTGCGAGGGTCTGCTCGGCGACATCGAGCGCCTGACGGCCCCGGTCGTTTGGCTTATCGCGCACGTAGATATTTGGCTCGATGCCCTTGCCCTCCTTGACCCCGCCCTTGACCCCGCCGGCGGCGAGGTTCTGGCCGTCCGGCGTGAAGTACTCGCCGACCGTGATGTCAAGCGCACCACCGCCTTCGACCGGCTGGATCTCCTGGAAGACGCCCTTGCCGTATGTGTTGGTCCCGATCACCGTCGCGCGGTGATGGTCCTTAAGCGCCCCGGTCACGATCTCCGCCGAAGAGGCCGTGCCGCGGTTGACCAGCACGGCCAGCGGGATCTTCGGCGCGATGGCGTCGCCGAGCGCCGTGTATACCGTGGTCGGCTGGCTGCGTCCTCTGGTGGTGACGATCGTGCCGCTCTTGATGAAGATGCTCGCGACGCCGATCGCCTGGGTGACGTAACCGCCCCCATTATCGCGAAGATCGAGGATCAGCGCCTGCGCGCCCTGCCGGAGCATGGCGCGCACCTGCGAGCGCAACTCGGCGGCGGAGTTTTGCGCGAACTGACTGAACGCCAGGTATCCGATCCGCTTACCCTTGTAGGTCAGCAGCCTGGAGGAGGCGACCGGCACCACGACGTCGGCCCGCGTGATCTTCACATCAAGCTTCCGTTTGCCGCGAGTGATAGCCAGCCGCACGCTGGTGCCGGCGGCGCCGGTGATCAACTTGCTGCTCTGAGTGAGGCTCTTGCCCGCCAGGGGCGTTCCATTCACCGCGGTGATGATGTCGCCGTGCTGCAGGCCCGCCTTGGCTGCCGGGGAGCCCTGGAAGACCTCCTCGATCTCCACGCCGGCGCGAACCGGCTCAGACCCGACCTCGACGCCAATCCCAATCACCTGCGGTGTCAGGGCGTTCTGGAACGAGTGGTAAAGCGATGGCGGGTAGTAATGCGAGTAGGGATCGTCGAGGCTCGAAACAGCCGCCTCGAGCCCCTGCTGGGTCGCTCTGTCCTCGAGCGTTTTGATGTCGAGCTTGCGGAAGTAGTCCTTGCTGATCAGCCCCATCACCTGGTCAGTGAGCTGCTGGTTCGCGCTCTGGGATACGAAGACGCTGCGCAGGGGCGACGGCAGCCAGCTCGGGTGCCCGCCGAACCAAAGTCCTACGGCCAAGACCAGCACGACGGCCACAGCGCGCGGCAGTTTGCGTAATGACTGACTCGACATCAGGTCTGAGGGTACCCGGGGGTACCGGAATAGCCAGGCAGACGCTGCCTCAGACCCGCAGGAAGCGGCGAAGCGACATGCCCGAACCTAGGGCGGAGACGCCCACCCCTGAAAGCACGAGCACCAACACGAGCGAGACGAATGAGATGGTGCGTGGCGCTGAGATCAACGCCCAGTTGCTGGCGAGCGGATCGAGCAACGCCAGCTTGGTGGCTCCCAGCACGACGATCGCCCCCACGGCGCCGAGTGCGCCGACGATCGTGCCCTCGATCACGAAAGGCCAGCGGATGAACCAGTCCGTCGCACCGACGAGCTTCATCACTTCGATCTCACGCCTACGGGCGAACAGTGAGAGCCTGATCGTGTTGCCGATCAGCAGAACCGAGGCGATCGTGAGCAACGCCGCCAGCAGGGCCGCGGTGATCGTCACGAAGCGCGTGACCGTCAGCAGCTTCTGCGTGTCGTCGGTGTGGTTGGAGACCGATGCGATCTCACGGTCCAGCTTCGCGCGCCCGGTGCCGGTGTTGCCCGCGCCGAGGATCGCCTGGCGGATCGAGAGGACGTTGCTGGGGTTGTTCGGGTAGACGTGGAAGGTGTCCGGCAGCGGGTTGGTGGACAGCAGCGCGTACGCGGTCGGGTCTGCCTTGCGCGCCTGCGCAAGTGCCTGCGTCTTGGACTCGAACACGACCTTCTGAACGTTCGGCACCGCTTTGAGCTCGCCCAGGATGCGGGTGTCATCGGCGGCCGTGGCCTTCTCCTTGGCGTAGACCAGGACCTCAACGCGGTTGCGCACACTGTCAGCGGCTCCACGGGTCGCCTGCACGATCGGAATGAACACGCCCACGACGATCAGCGTCACCGTGACCGTCGCCAGCGCAGCGAAGCTCGGGGCGGCGTTGCGGCGCATCGCCCGCAGCGACTCCCGCAGGAAGAAGCCGAAGTTGAAGTTGGCTCTGACGTTGGGCTTCATCAGACCCCGTCGGGGCGCTGGTCACCTGTGCGCAAACGCGTCACGAACTCACGCGTCGATTCATCACGCTCGTACAGGCCGGTGGCCTCGTCACGCACGATCCGGCCCTGCGAAAGCTCAAGCACGCGGCGACGCATCTTGTCGACCATTGCGTGGTCATGGGTGACGACCAGAACGGTCGTGCCGGTGCGGTTGATCCGGTAGAGCAGCCGCATGATGTCGATGCTGGTCTCGGGGTCGAGGTTGCCGGTCGGCTCGTCAGCGAGCAACAGCGGCGGGTGGTTGACGAACGCGCGTGCGATGGAGACGCGCTGTTGCTCACCACCGGAGAGCTGATCCGGGTAGTTGTGGAGCTTCGTCGAGAGCCCGGTAAGGCGCAGCACATCCGGGACCTTCTCACGGATCTCCCGGCGCGAGTGGCCGGTCACCTGTAGCGCGTATGCGACGTTGTCGTAGACCGTCCGGTTAAGCAGCAGCTTGAAGTCCTGGAAGACGACGCCGATGTTGCGACGGTAGAACGGAACCTGTTTGCGGGAGATGGTGCCGAGGTCACGGCCGGCAACGCGGATAAGACCCTCCTGCGGCTCGAGCTCCTTGATCAGCAGGCGCATGACTGTTGACTTGCCGGAGCCCGTGGATCCAATCATGAAGACAAAGTCAGAGCGCTCGATCGCGAAGGTCGCCTGATCCAAGCCTGCATGACCGTTGTCGTAGCGCAGCGATACTCCACGAAACTCGATCACAGCGTTGCTGGGGGCCGATGAGAGTGGCTGATTCGACATCTGGGAAGGTCTTGGGACGGTGCGCGCGGGGCGGGAGCGGGTGGCAGTCCGGCGGCCGCTGAGCTGGGGTTGCTTTGTAGCCATGGGGTGTGGCCACAGTAGCGGCCGACCCTTAAGGGGCACCAGCGCCGCGGCTCAATGCAACAGGATTTGCAGGTGGTTCTCTCAGCAGTGGTTTGGACCGCTCTAGCCAAGCAGGGTAGCGCCCGCGGCCGCCGCTAACTTTCGGTGCGTATGGCAAAGATCGACACCACTCTCCTGCGCAACGGACTGCCGCTGCACCGGATCGCCGTTGACGGCACCCGGGCAGTGACCCTGTTGGTCGCGTTTGACGCGGGCGCCCGCACCGAGCGCCCTGAGGAGAACGGCATGGCCCACTTCCTCGAGCACCTCGTGTTCAAGGGTGGTGAGAAGTACAAGACCTACCGCGACGTCAACGAGGCCGCGGAGCGCAACGGAGCTGTGCTCAACGCCTACACGAGCCATGACCTCGTCGCCTTCCACATCACGGCTCGCTCGACCAAGGGCATCGAGGCGGCGGACCTGCTGACTGACTTCGTCGGCCGCTCCACGCTCGATCGTTTTGAGCTCGACAAGGAGCGCGGGGTTGTGGTGCAGGAGATCGCCCGCTACAACGACCAGCCCTCTGCACTGGCTGAGCATCTGATCGACCAGGCGGTGTTCGGTGAGCACCCACTCGGGCGTCCGGTACTCGGTCCGCCTGAGCATCTGAGCGAGACCTTTACCCGTGAGGGCATCGTCACCTTCCGCGAGCGCCAGTGGTCGCCGGCGCGCGGGGCCGCATTTGTGGTCGGCAACCTGGGATCGGTCGGCGCGGGCTCTGAGCTGGAGGAGCTGTTCGAACGCTTTCAGCAGGCGCCCGAACCCGGCAGCTACGACCCCGCCCCCTCACATAGCCCGCGAGTCCTGGTTACCGAGCGCGACTCAAACCAGTCGCACCTGCGGATGTCCTACCGGCCATCCGTCGATCCGACCGACCCGGCTCAGCGAGCGGCGCTGACGATCTACTCAACGCTGCTCGGCGGCTCGATGGGCTCACGGCTGTTCGATGAGATCCGCGAGCAGCGCGGCCTCTGTTACTCGGTGAGCTCTTACCCGCATGTCTACGCCGACGTGTCGGTGCTGCAGCTGAGCTCCGGGCTCGAGAGCGGTAAGTGCGTCGAAGCGTTCCGCCGCATGGGTGAGATCGTCGCTGAACTGCGTGATCGCGGACCGACCGAGGCTGAGGTCGAGCGTGCCCGCGCCTACGCCGCCGGTGCCCGCGCGATCGCCTTTGAGAATACAAATGCGATCGCCCGGACGGCCGCCAGCCAGGCGATCGTTTACCGCCAGGACATAGATCCCGACGCGGCTATAGCCCAGCTTGACGCCGTCACGTTCGATCAGGTGCGGGAGGTCGCCGCCGGGATCTCCACCGACTACTCGGTGGCCTGCGTGGGTCCGCACACCGCTGCCGAGTTCGAACCGGCCTAGGCCCCGAGCCCGACAGCGCGTTAGCGTCCGTTAGGCCCAGGTTGCCGAGCGGTGAAAACCCTTGCGAGTGAATGCGCCAGGGGTCACAATCGCGCCAGTGCAGGCCACAGCACTCAATCGCCCCGAGCTGCGTCGCTATCTCGGCCGGGTACAGGATCGCTGGCGCTTGGACGCCGCTTTCTTGGGCGGCGCCGTAGTTGCCGACGAGCACGGCGCGCCATCGCAGCGCGAGCGGGGCTCCGAGTACCTCTTGGTGCTGGTTTCTGATGCGTTCGACGAGGTCCCGTGGCTGGAGCGTGTCTACGTGGCGGCCTCGCTCTGGGACGGCCACGAGATGGGCGCCCCGGCCGATGTGCACTGCTACACGCGAGCCGAGTTTGCGCGCAAGAGCGCCTCGATGCCGACGGTACACGAGGCCGTCTGGCAGGGTCTGGACCTGCTCAACCAGAACTGAGGAGGTGCCTGGCGCGCAGCGCTGGCAAGCCGACGCTCTGCCTGGAGCGCCGGACCAACGCACGGGCGGTTCAGCCGATCGCGATCATCCGCTCGATCGGTAGCCGAGCACGGTCGGCGATCTGCGCGGGAACCTTGACCTCGTGGCGGTTGTTTCGGAGCGCATCACGCAACTTCGGCAAGGTGATCATCTTCATGAAGCGGCAGGACGCGGCTTCATTGGCAGCGATGAAGTCGGTGTCGGGCGCCGCCAGGCGCAGCGGATGCAGCATGCCCGTCTCCGTCGCGACGATCGCGGTGCGCCTCGACCCCGCCGGATGCTCGTTCCGGCCGGCGTAGGCGAGCATGCCGCCGGTTGAGAGCATGTGCACGCCATCAGCTGAGACATCGCCGGCGACGACGTACTCCATGACGCTGGTGGAACAGCCGCACTCAGGATGGATCAGGAAGTCGGCACCTGGATGGGCGGCGCGGACGGCGTTGAGATCGCCGGGCCGGATACCGGCATGCACGTGGCATTCCCCATCCCACACGGTCAGCTTACGCCCAAGTGTCTTCTCGACATAGGCGCCGAGGAACATGTCCGGGCCGAAGAGTATCTGCGTGTCGTCACCTTGCTCGTTGAAGATATGGGCGACTACGTCCACCGCGTTGGCCGACGTGACGCAGTAGTCGGTCTCCGCTTTCACGGCGGCGGTCGTGTTGACGTACATCACAACCACGGCACCCGGGTTCTGCAGCTTCCACTGGATCAGCTGCTCGGCGGTGATTGAGTCCGCGAGCGAGCAGCCGGCGTCGGGGTCCGGGATCAGGACCGACTTCTCCGGAGCCAGGATCGACGCCGTCTCAGCCATGAAATGCACGCCACAGAAGACGATCGTGTCGGCATCGGCGGCCGCCGCCTGACGGCTCAGTCCGAGTGAGTCACCTACGTAATCCGCTACGTCCTGGACCTCAGGCAACTGATAGTTGTGGGCGAGGATCACGGCGCCGCGCTCCTGCGCCAGCGCGCGGACCTCTTCCCGTAGCGCCGGAATGCTCTCGAGCATCAGCGGCGCCTGCGCATCGGCGGCCATCGGAAGGTTCATATCAGCAGTTCAAGCAGGAGGGAGAGGTCCAGTGCGGGGGCGCTGTGGGTCAGCGCGCCAACCGAGATGAAGTCTACGCCGGTCTCTGCCACCGCCCTGATCGCGTCCAGCGTGAAGCCGCCGCTGGCCTCCAGCTGCGCCCGCCCGGCCACGTGCTTGACGGCCGCACGAAGCTGCTGGTCATCCATGTTGTCGAGCAGGACGCGCGGCGCGCCGGCCGCCAGTGCCTCATCTACCTCCGCCAGCGTGCTGCATTCGACCTCAAGCGGCAGGCCGGGCGCATAGGCCAGCGCCTTCCGCACCGCAGCCCCGACCCCGCCCGCGAGCGCGGAGTGGTTCTCCTTGATCAGGATCGCGTCATGGAGACCCGCGCGATGGTTGGTGCCGCCACCGGCCACAACCGCCTGCTTCTGCAGCGTCCGCATGCCCGGGGCGGTCTTGCGCGTGTCGAGGATGCGGGCCCCCGTGCCCTCGACGGCGCGCACGCAGCGCGCCGTCAGCGTCGCCACCCCTGATAGCTGCTGCATGAAGTTCAGGGCCGTCCGCTCCGCCGCCAGCAGCGCCACCGCTGAACCGGTGATCTCCATCACAGGCCCGTTCTCGCGCCAGACGCCCTCCGGTCCCGTTTGCGTCAGCACCGCCTGCGGGTCAACGGCCTTGAAGACCGCAGCCGCGACATCAAACCCGAACACGACTCCAGGCGCCTTCTGCGTGATCTGGGCACGTCCGCGCAGCGTCGGGTCGACCGTCGCGGCCGTGGTCACGTCGCCGCTGCCCACGTCCTCCGCGAGCGCCGCAGCCACGAGCTGATCAACGTCCATGTCCCTAGGTCCCGGTTACTTCGCCGAGCGCGGCATCGGAACCCGCTGTGGTCTGCAGTGTGAAGAACACCGTGTTGCTGCCGACGGGACCGGGGTTGATGCGCTCCCCCGACGCCGGCAGGCGGTAGCCCTTTGGGAGTTTGTACTGGCGCAGCGTGCCATACAGCGTATTGAGCACGCCAACTGTGCCCGCGCCGGTACTCGCGCTCGTCTCGTTCAAGAACCAGATGTTGCCGTCGGGGGCGGCGGTCAGGGCAACGACGTTCCTCAGACCAGCGGAGAAGGCGGCCAAGCTCTCCCCGGTGCGCGGTGAGATCGCCAGGATCAGGTCGTTCTCAAAGAGCGGGTCCGAGCCCTCCCCAGCCGCGACGTAGAGGTCGCCGTCTGGTGCGCTGGCGATGGTCCCAGGGTCGGCGCTCGCCTCACCCGTCAGGGTGGCTCCGCTGCTGAGATCACCGTAGGGCCCAGCAAAGCTGTTCCGGGTTGGATTGAAGCTGAGCAGCTCGCCCGCGTCGTCGGTGAACCAGACGCGCCCCCCACCCTGTCCGATCGCGTCAACCGACCCCGAGTCAAACTTGGTTGGCACGGGCACCTGCTTGCAAGCGGCACGCGGCCGCTTGCTGACCGCGCAGCGATCGAGGTAGCCGGCGTTGTCTGTCACCTCTATCGTGCCGCCAGGCCCGGCGCTCATATCGGTGAGGTCACCGGTCAGGGTCGCCACCTCCTGGGCATGGCCGCTGGGTGAGATCGCATATAACGGCGCGAGCGTCGCCGCATAGTCCAGTACCCAGACGTGACCGTCCAGCTCGACGCTCCCAAAGGTCGGCTCGAGGCTGGTCTGCCCGCTCGGCACGCTGGCGGAAGGCAGCAGGTCCTTGGCGACCACGCCAACTTTGCGCCCGGCGGTGACCGACACTACCTCCGCCTCGAGCCCGTCGGTGACCACCACCCATTCCTGCTTGGAGTTGACCGTCTTGGTGACGAACTTGGTGCGCTTCTCCTTCTTCTTCTTGTGCTTGCGCGTCACGGTCACCGTGTAAGTGACCTTCACGCGGCGGCGCTGACTCGGTCCGGTGCTTATGGCTGAGGTGATGTGCATCCCCGAATGGCCGCGCACCGTGAGCTTGAAGGCATGGACCTTCGGAGCCGCCGTTGCAGAAGAGGCCTCGGCAGCAGCCGGAGGCGCCAGACAGACGATCAGCGCTGCCGCGCTCAGGAGGCGGCTGATGGTGCGTTTCGCGCTGTTGATCTCGCCCGCTCGCATCACTTGTGCATTGTCCTGGGATTTCCCTGATGATCGAGAACGGCGCACCAGAGGCGAGTGTAGTAACCAGAAAAGCGGCAATTTGGAGGATCAATCGGCGGGCACCGCTAACCTCAGCCTGATGCCGGTCAACGCCAGTGTTCGCTCGCGCCGTCCGATGGGCCGACCGGCGCGGAGATCGCTGTGCCTCGCCGCGGGGCTGCTGGGCCTGCTGCTCGTTCCGGCCGTCGCCACGGCGTCACCGGTGGTTCCCAGTCGCCCCGTTTCGGACGCCGACATCACCACGACGCTGGTTCGCGCGGTGCCGCACTCATTTCTCGGCTTCTCAATGAACGTCGAGGAGATGGAGGACTTCACGAACCCTCCCGAGGACAACGCCTTCACGAGCATCATCAACAATGTGCTCAATACGAACGGCAACGGGCCATTCGTGTTGCGGCTCGGCGGGACCTACGTCGACTCGTCCTACTGGGCCGGTGACGAGAGTCTGGTGCTGCCGATGTATCAGGCCAACCCGGCCTTCTCAGTGTTCCTGAACCAGGCGTGGATGGACTCGCTCGCCAACGTCGTGCAGCAGACCGGGAGCAAGGTGATCCTCAACGTCAACGCGGAGGCGCATTCGCCGCAGATGGCATCAGACTTCATCCTGGACGCCGAGCAGACGTTGCCAGCCGGCAGTCTGATCGCGGTGGCGATCGGCAACGAACCGGACGACTACAACAATCCGATCATTCCGGTTGCGCGGAACGCCGCCTGGGCACGCGGACTGACGCCGTCCACTTTCGCCTCGATCTTCGGCACCTACGCCCGAGCACTGCACAAGACGGTTGGTGACATTCCACTCGCCGGACCTGAATCGACCGGCGGCGAGAGCAACTGGACCTCAACGCTACTGCAACACGACGCCGGTCAGGTGGGCCTCGTTACCAGCCACGTTTACCCGCTGAACGCCTGCGCCACTCCCGGCTCGTCGACTTACCCGGCCGTGGTTAAGTATCTGCAGAGCTCACTGGTGGAAGGCACGACCGCGAGCCTGCAGAGCCTGATGCAACTTGCGGACAATCTGCACCTGCCGTACCGGCTGACTGAGCTCGGTTCGGGGACCTGCGGCGGCCTGTCCGGTGTGAACAACACCTTCGCGACGAGCCTATGGATTGTCAACCAGCTGTTCTCGTTCATGTCCGCGGGGCTCGACGGGGTCAACGTCCACCTCCGTGCCGACACGCCGAACACCGCCATTGAGCAAAACCCCGATCTGACCAGCGGCCTGCAGGCTGAGCCGCTGCTGTACGGCCTGGCCGCCTTTGCCGACGCGCTGGAGCCAAACGACGTGCTCACCAAGGTGACCGGCCAGATCCAGCCGAACGTCAGCGTCTGGGCCGTCTACGGCAGTGAGGGCTGGCACCTGGTCCTGGTCAACGGCAGCTCAAGCTCGCAGCTGGTCGACCTCAGCGTGCCCGCAACGGGCACGATGACGCTCAAGGCACTGTCCGCCTCCTCCCCCTGGTCCAGCCAGGTGACCTTCGCGGGCCAGACCATCACCCCGGCGGGGACATGGTCTGGCGCGCTGGACACCACCGAGGTCCAGCCTTCGAACGGCGTCTATCAGGTGGTCCTGGCCCCCGCGAGCGCCACGGTCGCCGACGTCAGCGCGGCGCCGGGAACCACCATCACCGCGGCGCTCAAGCGCCACACCACGGCGAAGCAGAAGAAGGCCAGGAAATCAGGTTCTAGACGAGCACGCGTAAGGTCGTAAAGCTCGGATCGGCCGCGCCGTGCAATCGAGCACCGGCGCTGGTAAGCGCTCTCAAGTAGGTGATCACCTCTGCGGTGACGCGTTCACCGGGCAGCAGCGTCGGCACGCCGGGCGGGTAGCCCGCCACCGCCTCCGTGGAGATGCGGCCAACCGCGTGGTCGACCAGCACCGCCTCACTGCGGCCGAGAAACGCGTCTCGCGGTGACACCGCCGTGTCATGGCCGAGCGCGGACGGCGGCTCGGCCAACGCGCTACGCGTCGCCGGCGGCTCGCCCGGAACCGGCTGCGGGACAGACGTTGCCCGCTTGACGATCTCCCCCAGATCGTGCGCGAATCGCTCAAGCGCCTCCACCGGCTGACCGATGCCCAGCACCAGCACGACGGTCGCGTGGGTAGCCAGCTCGACGTGCATGTCGTAGCTGGCGCGCAGAGCATGGGCGACCTGGTAGCCGGTCAGACCGGTATCGCGCACATCGATCACCAAGCGCAGCGGATCCCAGGCGGCGATGCCCGGGCGGCCGATGAACTGCTCACCGACGACATCACAGCCCGGGATCGCGGCGATCGCGGCGCGGGCCTGCGTGGCGGCGTGGATCGTGCGGTCGAGCAGCCGCTCGCCGTGCACCGCCAACTGGCGTCGAGTGGCGTCCAGTGATGCCATCAAGAGCGCGCTGGGGCTCGTGGAGCGGACCAGACGAACGGCCCGGCCGACAGCCGCCTGATCGACGCGGCCGCTACCGGAGACGAGCAGCATCGCTGACTGCGTCAGGCTGCCGACGATCTTGTGAGTCGACGCCAGCATCGCGTCGGCGCCGAGTGCGAGCGGTGATGCCGGCAGCGCGTCATGGAAGCCGAAGTGCGCGCCCCAGGCGCAGTCAACCACCAGCGGCACTCCGGCACCGTGCGCGACCCCGGCACAACCGGCGATGTCAGCTGCCATGCCGTAGTAGGTGGGAGAGACGATGAACACCGCCACAACCCCGCCCTCGGCACGGCTCAGGGCAGCCTCCAGAGCAGCGGGCTCAACACCGTGGGCCATGCCCAGCTCAGGGTCGTACTCGGGTGCGACAAAGCTCGGCAATCCGCCCGACAACACCAGCCCGTCGATCACGCTGGCGTGCGAGTTGCGCTGCATCAGCACGCGCTTTCCGGGTCCCGCCAGCGCCAAGCAGAGCGCGTGGTTGCCCTGGCTGGCGCCGTTGGTCAGGAACCAGCAGCGGTCCGCGCCGTAGACATCGGCCGCCAGCGCCTCGGCGCGCTCGTAAGGAGTCGGCGACGCGCCGATGTCGATGCCCTCGATGTCCTGGGGGACATCGAGCAGCAGGGCCCTGTCGCCGATCGCGCTCCTGAGTCCGGGATCCGCGCCCGCGCCGCCCTTATGGCCGGGGACGTGGAAGCGTGTGGAGCCGCGCAATCCGTAAGCCGTGACCGCCTCTAGGTAGGGCGCGGTCGGCTGCCACTCAGCCGGCGTCTGATCGTCCGCCTCACTCTCAGTTGGCATTGGCGGCCTTCAAGAGGTAAGCGCGTACAAAGCCGTCGAGATCTCCGTCCAACACCCGGTTGGCGTCTCCCATCTCATACTCGGTCCGGTGATCCTTGACCATCGTGTATGGGTGCAGGACGTATGAACGGATCTGAGAGCCGAAGTTGACGTCCTGCGCCTCACCCTTCTCACGGGCTATCTCCTCGCGCCGCTCGCGCTCCGCCCGCTCGGCGAGCTTCGAGCGCAACATCTTCATCGCCTCGGCACGGTTCGATGACTGGGAGCGCTCGTTCTGGCACTGCACGACGATCCCGGACGGACGGTGCGTGATCCGGACGGCGGAGTCGGTCTTGTTGACGTGCTGACCCCCGGCGCCGCTGGCTCGGTAGGTGTCGACTTGCAGGTCATCCTCATCGATCTCAACGTCCCCAACGTCCTCCACGACCGGTGAGACCTCAACGCCGGCGAAGCTCGTCTGGCGGCGGTTGGCGGAGTCAAATGGCGAGAGGCGCACCAACCGGTGTACGCCCTTCTCACTGCCGTACAGGCCATAGACATTCTCACCTTTGACCAGGAAGGTCGCGGATTTGATCCCGGCCTCCTCCCCGGCCGATGCCTCCAGCAGCTCGACGCCGAACCCGCGCCGCTCCGCCCAGCGCATCTCCATGCGCAGGACCATCTCAGCCCAGTCCTGGGCATCGGTGCCGCCGGCGCCGGCGTTGACCGTCACAAACGCATTGCCGGCGTCGTAGCGCCCTGAGAAGAGCCGCTCTTCCTCAAGGGCCTGCAGCCGCTTCTGGACAGCCGAGACCTGCTCCTCGAGCTCGCCGGAGAGCGACGGGTCGTCCTGGGCCATCTCAGCGAGCGCGTCAAGGTCAGCGACGTCGCTCTCAAGTGAGCGGAAGACCTCGAACTTGCGACTCGCTCGCGAGTGCTCAGCGCTGATCTTCGCCGCCTGCTCCTGGTTGTCCCAGAAACCAGGTTCCCCCATCTTCGCCTCAAGCGCGGCCGCGCGCTCACTCAGTGCAGCCGGGTCAAAGATAGTCCGAGAGCAGTTTTAGCTGCCCGCGGATGGCTGCGAGGCGCTGCGCCAGCGGCTCTTGGGGTACGGTCGGCATCGGCGGCTACCCTAGCAGCACCAGCAGCGTCGGCGGTGCGCTCGACTCCCGAGCGCCGGACCGGCCGATCGCAGCCTTTATCCTGGGTGCATGACCGATATCACCGACGAGGGCGTACAGAGCCTTTTGGCCGCCCCCAACCACGCCGTGCTCTCCTCGTACAACCCCGACGGCACGATCCTCAGCACGGTCGTGTGGATTGACTATGTTGACGGCCAGCTGGCCGTCAACAGCGCCGTTGGCCGCCGCTGGCCAAGCAACCTCGACCGTGATCCCCGCGTCAGCATCGTCGTGCTCGACCAGGAGAACCCGTACCACTTCACCGAGATCCGCGGCACCGCTGCGGGCAGCGTTGAGGGCGCCCGCGAGCACATCGACGCTTTGGCCCACAAGTACATCGGCAAGGACTACCCCTGGCTCGGGCCGGATGAACAGCGCAAGAAGTTCGTCGTGACGCCGCAGAGGGTCCGCTACATCAAGCAGTAGCGGCCTAGGCTCCGTGGCAGCGCTTGTACTTCTTGCCCGACCCGCACCAGCAGGGATTGTTGCGCCCCGGCAGATTCTCGTCGACGTGTCGCTGCTCCACCGCCGCGGGCACACCGGCTCCCTCATCAGCCTGCGCGTACGCTTGAGCTTCAGTCGTCAAGCCCCCGGCCGCCGCAGCCGCAAGCGCCTGGGCGCCGGTCTGCGCGACACCCCCGCCCGAGTAACTGACGCGGCCTCCGCCTGTGGCTGAACTCGCCGCCTGGCTGGCCGTGTGCGTTGGGATCGCCGCCGGCGCGTCCACCGCGTCCTGGACCTGAACCTGGACGTGGTAGATCATCCGGGCGAAACCTGACCAGATCAGGTTCATCAAATCGCCGAACAGCTCAAACGCCTCGTTCCTGTAGGCGACGAGCGGGTCGACCTGCGCGATCCCGCGCAGATGGATGCCGTTCTGCAGGTAGTCCATGTCGTGCAGGTGCTCCTGCCAGTGCTGATCGATCGTCTGCAGGAGCAGGAAGCGCTCGAGCGCGCGCATCAGCTCCTCACCGAGCTCCTGTTCGCGCCGGTCGTAGTGCGCCATCGCCTCCTCCTGGAGGCTTGTCGTCAGTTCCTCACGGTCCACACGGTCGGGATCGATGGAGAGAGTCTCATCGCTCGGCTGGAAGATCTCCGTGACTCTGGTCAGCAGGCCCGGAACGTCCCAATCTTCGACAAAGTCGCCGGCCGTGTACTCGCTCACGAGCCGGTCAATCAGGTTGACGATCTCCTCGCGGGCCGCGTCGCGCATGTCGCGACCCTCAAGGATCTCATCGCGGTAGCGGTAGATAACCTCGCGCTGCTGATTGAGCACGTCGTCGTACTCCAGCGTGTGCTTACGCATCAGGAAGTACTGCTCTTCCACCTTGCGCTGCGCCTTCTCTATCTGCTTGGAGAGCATCCCAGCCTCAATCGGCTCCTCGTTGCCCTCATCATCCACGGCGCCCAGGCGATCGAGGATCCGGTAGATACGATCACCGGCGAATAGCCGCACCAGATCGTCCTCGGCCGAAAGGAAGAAGCGTGATTCACCAGGGTCGCCCTGGCGTCCGGCGCGGCCACGAAGCTGGTTGTCGATGCGTCGTGACTCATGGCGCTCGGTACCGAGGATGAACAGACCGCCGCTCGCCATCACTTCGGCACGTGCAGCCTCCACGCGACGCTCGATCTCAGGCAGGACCTTGTTGTAGTGCTCTTCATAGTCCGGCGCGCCGGGCGCCAGCCCGAGCTTCTCCAGCTCGAGCTTGGCTAGGTGCTCCGCGTTGCCGCCGAGCTTGATGTCGACGCCACGACCGGCCATGTTGGTGGCGATCGTGACCGCTCCTGGCGCCCCGGCCTCAGCGACGACCTCTCCTTCCAGCGCTGCGTGCTCGGGCTTCGCGTTGAGCACCGCGTGCGGGATACCCTTGCTCTTCAGCCGCTCTGAGAGCAGCTCGGAGACCTCGACTGAGATGGTGCCGACCAGCACCGGCTGGCGCTGCTCGTGACGCGCCCCGATCTCCCGGACCACGGCATTCCACTTGCCCTCTTTTGTCTTGTAGACCTGATCATTGCGGTCCTCACGGACCATCTTGGCGTTGGTCGGCACCTGAACCACCGGCAGCTCATAGATCTTCATGAACTCGGTGGCTTCGGTGAGCGCCGTGCCGGTCATGCCGGCGAGCTTGTCGTACTTGCGGAAGTAGTTCTGCAGCGTGACCGACGCGAGCGTCTGGTTCTCGTCCTGGACGCTGACGCCCTCCTTTGCCTCAATGGCCTGGTGCAGACCCTCGGACCAGCGCCGGCCTTCCAGGATGCGACCGGTGTGCTCGTCGATGATCATGACCTGACCGTCAATCACGGCATAGTCAACATCCCGCTTCTTCAGCGCCTCGGCCTTGAGAGCCTGGGTCAGATGGTTGACCAGCGGGCCGTTCTCAGCCCGGTACAGGTGGTCGATGCCGAGGAACTTCTCAGCCTTGGCAACCCCGAGCTCAGTGATCGCGACCGTCTCATACTTCTCGTCGAACTCGAAGTCAAAGTCGGCCACGAACTCCTTCTTGGTGCGCGGGTCCATGCCATCGGGTGTCTTGCCGGACACCATCTGCGGCGCCAGCTTCGCGAACTTCACGTAGAGGTCGGCGGCCTGCTCGGGCGCGCCCGAGATGATCAACGGTGTACGCGCCTCGTCTATCAGGATGTTGTCGACCTCGTCGACGACCGCGAACGCGTGGTACGCGGAGCCGCCCTCTTCGGGCTTGGGACGTCCACCGTTCTGGACCTTCTCCTCGAGCGTGGTGGCCATGTTGTCGCGCAGGTAGTCAAAGCCGAACTCTGAGTTGGTTCCGTACGTGACATCGGCCGCGTAGGCGTCGCGCTTCTCCTCGTAGGGCTGCATGTTCTGCAGGATCCCGACGCTCACGCCGAGCATGTCGTAGAGCGGCTTCATCCAGAGCGCGTCGCGGCGGGCGAGGTAGTCGTTGACTGTGACGATGTGGACGCCGCGTCCAGCGAGCGTGTTGAGCACGACCGCGGTGGTGGCGGTCAGCGTCTTGCCCTCACCGGTCTTCATCTCGGCGATGGCGCCGTCGTGCAGCACCATGCCGCCGATCAGCTGCACGTCAAAGTGGCGCATGCCCATCGCGCGCCTGCCGGCCTCGCGAACCAGCGCAAAGCACTCATAGAGTAGGTCGTCGAGGCTCTCTCCGCCCCGCGCCCGCTCGCGGAGCTCGTCAGCGTGCTCTCGAAGCTCCTCGTCAGTCGAGCTCTCCATCTCAGGCTCAAACGCGTTGATCCGAGCCACGCGCTGCTCGTAGGTCTTGAACTTTTTGGCTTCGCCCATGCGAAGCGCCCGGTCGAAGAAGGACATGACCGAAGGGTAGCTCAGGCGAGAGGGTGCGGTCCCGCCTGGACCGCACCCCTGAACAGACGTGCCGAACGCAGCGCCTATGCCGCTGCGCGCATTGCCGCTAGCGGGCCGCCGCCAGCCTCAGCCGAGGCTTGGCAGGCCGGAGACGGCCGCTCCCCGCCCCACCTGCCCGAACACCTCCAGCGTCTGCTCCTGCGCGGCGTCGGCAGCGGCGAGCGCACGCGCCTCTCGCCGCTTACGGCGCTTGTCGCGGTGGCGCTTGACCTGACGGCCCAGCTCCTCGCTGATCACGACAATCGAGTGGTCCAGGTCCCTGGTCGCGCTGTGAGCACGCAGCGTCACGCCCTTCAGATGCAGGGTCGCCTCGGCCACCTTGCAGTCAGCGATCGACGGGTTGTGTTCCTCGAACACCTCCACCTCGAGCTGCGCGAACTCCGACACCTGCTTGTCGATCACGCGAAACCTGCGCGCGACCTGAGCCTTCAGATCGTCCGAGACTGGCAGGTTGCGGCCCTTGACCTCGATCTTCATGCGATCGACCTCCTTGGGAACACAGGATGTATGCGGTCGACTCACCTTAGTCCTCTCGGGAGGCGTTGTCGAGGCCAGGACGGCCGTTCTCACGGCGGTTTTATACGGCGGTTGCATTGCAAGTTTTGCGGTCCGCTGAGCCGCCAGGGAGACCCTTAACCGCATGAGCTTTCGCTCGCTGGGAGAATGGCGACGGTGTCTGCACCGATCGTCTGGACATTTGAGCCGAGCGTGCTGGTCGGCGTCTGCGTACTCACCGTCGCCTACTTGTGGGCGTGGCGCCGAGCGCGCAGGCCCGGCATGCCTCACCCTCCGGGCTTTGGAAGGCTCGCCCTGTTCAGCGGCAGCATGATCTGCGTGCTGGTCGCGCTGGTCTCTCCGGTGGACAACCTCTCACGCGATCTGATGGTCGTACACATGGTCCAGCACATGCTGCTGCTCGACCTGACGCCGGTGCTGCTGATCCTCAGCCTGACCAAGGGCCTGATGCGCCCGGTCACGCGGCGCGTGATGATGATTGAGCAGCGAGCCGGGGTGCTCGCACAGCCCGCCTTTGCAGTCCTGATGTACGTGGGAATGATGGCCCTCTGGCACATCCCGGCGATGTATGACTACGCCCTGGCGCACGCCAACGCGCACGTTCTGGAGCATCTCTGCTTCTCAGTGGCGGGCTTCCTGTACTGGTGGCACCTACTCTCGCCGATCCGCGGGCGTAAGCATCTCAGCGGGATGCAGACGATCGTCTACATGTCCGTGACCAAGTTCTTCGTCGGCGTGCTGGGAATCGTCCTGACGTTCTCATCACACTCGTTCTATCCCTGGTACCAGGATCACCCTCACTACTGGGGGCTCTCGGCGCGCGTCGACCAGAACCTGGCGGGCGTCTTCATGGCTCTGGAACAGTCGATCATCATGGGCATCACGCTCGTCTACGTGGTCGTGAAGATGCTTTCAGAGGGCGAGAGGCGCGGCCCCAAGGAGGATCAGTACGGCACGGCGATGGCCAACTACCGCACGGCCGTCGCGGCACACCGGGCCTCGCGGGTCGACTGAGACCATCCGCGCCTCGGCTGTACCGCTTTGCCACCGCAGGCGGAAGCGATGCGCGTAATGGGTCTGGCATACAACCTGCGTAGCTTCCGAGTGCTCGCGCGAGCCGCGCGGGAGTGGCTTAACGGCCTGGGGGGCGCGGCCTGCGGCCGCGCCCCCCAGGGACCACCAACTGGCGTCAGTTCGCGCCAGACGCTACGGAGTCGGCGTCAGCACTTGGTTGTGCCCTTGACCGTGACGGCCGGCAGGTACGAGCTCGACGGCGCGTCCTGGGTCGGGGACGTCGCCGTTCCGGTGAAGTTCGTGCCCGTGAACCGCGCGGTGAACTTGCGGGTCTTCTTGCACCCGGTCGAAACGATGTACGAGTACTTCTTGCCGTGAACCTTGACGGTGTCGCTCCACTTGAGGTTCTCGCTGATCAGCGCGCCCCACTCGGGCAGACCGCCGGCTTCGAACGAGATGTTCGCGTCCTCAGGCACGTTGTTGGCCGCGTACCCACCCTTGGAGACGACCGTGCCGGGGTAGGGCAGCGCCGCACCGGTGGTGAGCGGACCGCACGCACCGCTGGCGACCGTGAAGAAGTAGGCGAGGTTGTTACCGCCGGCGTTGTACACATGCAGTCCCAAGGTGCACGGGTCCGCGAGGGCGTTGGCGGTGCTCAACATCGGGTTGGTCGTGGTGTTCGGGAGGATCACCGAGATCACTGTTCCGTCGGCTACCTCTGACCCCTTGGGACAGACGCTATTCCAAGCGCCGTCGGACGTCCCAGCAGCGTTGATCTGCGCCACCGTGCACTTGGGGAAGTACTTGGCGTCCGGCGATGAGATCCCCTGGATCTTCGTGAGGATGTCGGACAGCGGGTAGGGCGCGCCATAGCCCGTTGCCGGCGTCGTGCCGAGCTTCTCATCCATCGTCACGGGGGAGCCGGCCTTGCTGCCGCCTGAGACTGTGAAGCTGGCCGAATATCCGTTGTTAGTCGCGGTGGGCGCCACTGATGACGCGTACGCCGAACCTGCGAAGGCGAGACACAGCAGAGCTGTGACCGCAATTACCGTACGTCGCATTCTCTCTCTCCTTATTTTCCGCCAGTTACTCGGGTCCTCCCATGAACCCATAAGCACTAAACGTTTGAGCCTCGGAAGACTCACTCACTAAGTTAATGACTCACGAGAGAGGCTGAAGTTGCGGGTAGAACCCACTCTTCGGACCAAGCGAATCTCCCAGGTCCCCCCGCAGCGCGTCACTCAGCTCCTCCTGCGCATGGCATGCGGCCTTCGAAACTGTGGTCGCATCGCTACCTCCTCCGTAGAACAAGGGTAGTTCGCTTTGGTATTGGACCGTTGCCGTGCCGCCCGACGGGATCGAGGGCAGCGGATTGTCCGTACAGAGATAGCTTCCGAACACGTCCAGCGCCGAGCTTGCGGTCAGCGTGCTGCCGCTGCCCGGGTCGGCGTACGCGTTGCTGCGGTTGGAGTACGGGCGCTTGGACTCCGCCGTCAGCTCCTCGGGACTGAGCGGCGCTGACACGCGGACGTAGTGCAGCTGCTTGGTTGAGCTGTCGAAGCTCTGCGCGGATGCCTGGGTGGCGGCGGTGGAGTTGGCGAAGAAGGTCGCAATCTCACGCTTGTAGGCGTTTACGTAATCGATCACCGGTACCAGCTGACCGAGGAACGGGGTCAGCGCAGTGAACAGCGTCTTGGAGGAGCCGCTGCCGGCGCTGGTGGAGACGTTGAGCAACGATTCGAGTGCGGGCACTCCGGTCTGCGCGGCCTTCGTGAGCGGCCCGAGACCGACCATCACGCTCTTCAGGGGCGAAGCCAGCTTCGCGCTCTGCTCGAGCGCGTCACTCAGCGGCGTGGCCGCCGGCTGCAACTCCTTGACCAGCGGGCTCGCGTCATCCGCGAACTGCTTGACGCTCGCGAGCGTCTCTCGTGTCGACGCCAGGAAGGCGGGCAACGCCTTGATGGAGGCGGCCAGGTCATCGCTCTGCGCGGCGGTTGCCGCGAACACGGAGTTGGCATTGCGGATCAGCCCCTGTAGCTCGGTCGGGTTCTGGCTGATCGCCGCCAGTACGCGACCGCCGTCAGAGAGCAGCGTGCGGGTGGCGCCGCTGTCGCGTCGCAGAACCTCCAAGACGTTGTTGACGTTGCTGGAAAACGGGACCAGCTGGGCCAACGCGTCGTTGAAGTCCTCGCCGCGGTTGGTGAAGGCCTCGCCGTCATCCTGCATCCATGTCTCGAACGCCTGGCGCGTCTTGGGATCGAAGGTGTTGAGGATCTGGTCGAGCTGAACCGTTGGCGCAACCTGCGCCCGGGGCAGGCGGGCGCCATCGTGCAGCATCGGCCCGTCCGGATTCCCGAAGGAGAGCTCCACGTAGGTCTCGCCCAGCAGCGTTTTCTCGCGCAGGATGGCGCGGGTGTCAGCAGGGCGCGGAGCAAAGCGCGGGTCGATCTGCAGCACCGCCTTTGTCAGCCCGGTCCTGCGGTCGAGTCCGACGTCCACGACCTTGCCGATGCTGACTCCCGCGATCTCCACATCCGCCTGCGTGCCGAGTTGGACGGCCTGGTTGAACTCGACCGTGACCCGATAGCCCTGTGGCACGAACGGCACTGATCCGCCGAATGAGATCCAGAGGAACAGCAGCAGGCCGACACATGAGGCCGCGAATGCGACCATCAGAAAGACCTTGGACTTGCTTGGTGCGGTGGTGTTCACGCTCTGATCACTATCCGCAAGACGTGATGGACTTGTAGTTGGGCACGTTCAGGAGATCAAGGATCGGGGTGAGCGCAGGCGTCGATAGCTCCAGCGAGTTGAGCGTCTCGAGCGCCGGACAGCTCGCCAGGAACTGTCCCTGGACCACCGCGCCGTCGGCGTCCTCGAGGCTCGTGAGGCTGTCGAGGTTGTGCGCCAGCCACGCACCCCAGAAGAGATAGCTCTGCTCACCGCCGGGCTGCTGATAGGCGAGTGTGTTGAAGAGCGTGTTGAGCACACCGAACGAGCTGGAGAGCGCGGGGGCGGCCTTGGCAAGGTCTGAGGCGGCCGGCGCCAGCGTCTTGGCGAGTTTCAAGATCGCCGGGTTGCTCGCGAACGGGCGCAGCTGGCCTGAAACCACGGACGTAGTGCTCTTCGCCAGGCCGCGCACTGCTGAGAGGGCCCGCGGCAGTTCACGCGCGAACGGTTCCAGTTTGTGCAGCGCGCTTCCGCTTGAGGAAGCGAAGTGCTGTACCGCGGTGAGCGTCGAGCTGGTCTGCTTCAGCGCTCCCGGCAGCAGCGCGATCCCCCGCTCCAACGCCTGGTCCTGAGAGGCGATCGCAGCGAAGCTGGTGTTGGAGTGTCGCACCAGCGAGGCCAGCTGCGTATCGACGTCGCCCAGTGCGCCGGCCACTAGATCGAGGTTGTGGACCGCTCCGCGCAGGCTCGCTGAACGCTTGGAGAGCAACTTTGTGAATGAGAGAGTGCTCTGATCGAGCGGACCGAACCGTTTGAAGTCCTCCGCGAGCGCCGCGGCAGTCGAAGAGCTCGGCTTGCTCGCAGTCGCGCCGTGGCCGCTGAAGGCCTGCGCTCCCCCCGAGAGCAGTAGCAGCAGATAGGCGCGGGTGTCGGCGTCGAGCGAGTCGAGGATCTGGTCGACGTCGATGTCCGGCTGCGTGCTGGCGATCCCGAGCGTGCCGCCCGCCGGCACCGCGCCGGCGCTTGGCGTACCCGGATCAAGGGCCAGATACATGTCCTTCAGAGGCGTGCGCGGACGCAGCAGGACCGTGGCGTTGCGGTAGATCGGCGCATAGCGCTTGAAGATGTCCATCGTTACCACCGCGCGCCCGTCCTCGAGCTGCACGCCGCCGATCAGGCCCACCTCGACGCCGGCGATCGTGACCGCTTGGCCCTGGCCCGACTCAACCGCCGAGGCCGTCGAGAAGACGGCCTTCACCGGGTAGTAGCTGCGACCCAGCATGAAAGCGGGCTGGTGCTCGAGGATGTATGCGACCGTCCCGAGCGCCAGCACGAGCAGCACCGCGATCGCGATGAAGTCACGGCTGTGGGTCTTGATCGCGTGTCTCATGGCGTGCCGCCCTTAGCGGCGCTGTTGAGGTCCGGCGGCGTCTGCTTGGAGCAGGCCACCTTGCTGTCGAGTTTCGGGGCCTTGCCCGAGGACGGGAAGGCGGGTAGCGTGCCCTGCAGGGGGAGCACCGAGTTGCCGTAGAGCGAGCCGCCGTTGGCGAGCGCCGTGCTCTTCACCTGATCAGATCCACCGCCCACGGTCGCGCGCAGGTAGCGGCCGTTGCCATCGAGGTTCTGGGTCGCGCTGTCGAGCCCCACGGCGCTCTGGAAGAGCTGCTGGAAGACCTTCAGCCCGGTGGGCGGCGAGCTGTCCTCCGTGATCACCTCGTTCCCGGTCGGCACCAGCACCTTCGTGACGCACGACGAGAGCTGGCTGACCTGACTGACCAATGACGCGGTTGAGCTCAGAGTCTTCGACGTGTTGGCCACCGCCGGCGTCAGGTACTTCAGGACGCCGCCCAGCTCGCTCTTCGAGGAGAGCGCCGTGAGCTGCTTGAGCCACGGCAGCGCCGCCTTGATCGTCGGCGCGAGCTGCTTGAGCCCAGGGATCAGCTCACTCGCGAAGCGCTCGGTCGGCCCGAATGACGCGCTGAGAGCCTGGTCTGCGCCGTCCGTCGCCTTGAGCAGAGCCGGCAGCAGCGCGATGGCGCGACTGAGATCGTCCTGTTTGGCGGCAAGCGCGGCCATCGTCTGCTCGAAGTTGTCGATCAGCTGCGGCAACGACTCGCCGCTGGCCGCGAGTCCCTTAAAGACCTTCGCTTCGCCGCGGATGGCGCCGGCAAGATCGGTCGGGCGCTCGCCCAGCAGCGCCTGGTTGACGATCGCCGAGGTCTCGAAAGCCTTGGCGGAATAGTTCAGCGCGTAATTCAGGCCCTGAGCTCCGGTCATCCCCGCCACGGAGTGATCGAGACCCGCCTTCTCTGCCGTGGTCGGTGCTGTGTTCAGAGCGGCCCCGAGACCCCGCACCAGCTTCTGGAGATTGGAGCGCGCGTTGGAGTTGAGCGAAGAGAGAATCCTGTCGAGCTGCACCGGACCGGAGGTGTTGGCGGCTGGGAGCGTCGCGCCTGACTTGAGAATCGGAGATTCCGGTGTGCCCGGCTGCAGGTCCACGTAGAAGTTGCCCTCAAGGAAAATGCGGGAACGGATGTCAGCGGTGGCGTCGGCATGGATCGGCAGCCCGTTGCGGTCGATCTGCATGATCACGATGCCGGCGTTGGCGCTGCCCTTGAGCCGCTCCACACCGGTCACCTCCCCCACCTGCACGCCCGCAATCCGGACCGGCGACGGGATGTGAAGGTCGGTGTTGGCGGTGAACACTGCCCTCAACACGAACGGTGAGCCGCTGAACGGCAACGATCCCCCGAAGACCGCGTAACAGACGGCCAGCAGCAAGACGATTCCGATGACGGCCGCCTTCGTGTTGCTGACTCGCGGGGTTCGCCGGCGTACGCGTGGAGAGCTCATCCGCCGCTCACCGTGGTCGTCTCGGTGCTCTTGCCGACGTTGCTTTTGGGGTTGCCGATCACGGCGGTGTTGGCGTTGAACGGCTCGTTGCCGGCGGTGCACTCGTCGGTCTCGCCTGGTGATGCCGTGTTGGGGCTCAGGTCGAGATGCAGCAGCCCGTGGTCATTCTCCTGGCCGCTGGCCCCGGCCGAGCCCTCGGTGCCGTACGACGTGTAGGGCACGCTGGACGGCGCACCCTCGCCACCGGCCACGTCGTTGTCGATGATCACCAGCAGCGTGCGCAGCACGGTGCCGGTCCCGATGTTGTCGGAGAGCGAGCTGGCGATGTTGCGCAGGAAGAGCGTCACGTAGTTGCAGGTCGCCTGGACCGGCGCCAGGAACTGCAGCGGCTTGATCAGGCTCGATGAAGTCAGCGTCAGACGCTTCAAGCCGGCTTGAACGGTGCTGTCCTGTCCATAGGCCGCCACTGACTTGGTGAGACCCACGGTCTGCTGGTCGAACTTGGCGGTGGCCGGCAGGTTCTTCGCGCCGGCTGAGAAGGCGGCGGCGAGCTCAGGCGCGCTCTCATGTAGGGTCGCGAAGCCCGGGGCGAGCTTGTGGAAGAGCTCCGCCGTGTCGAGCGCGAACGGCTCTATTGACGGCGAGTCGGATATCACCGACTGGAAGGTCGGCGGCGTCTGCGCGATCCACTCCTGCAGGTAAGGGGTGGCAACTCCGGCCAGCGCTTTGAAGGTGGTGTCGAGGTTTACGTAGAGGTCGGCCTCTTGCGTGGAAACCGGCGCCAGAGCGGCGGTCAACGAGCTGAGGCCCCGGATGAAGCCCGCAAGGTCACTCTTCCTCGATGCGAGGTTGCGCATCACGGGCGCGAGGTTCTTCACCAGCGGGACGAACGCGCCGATCGCCTGATTGAGGTCCGTGCCACGCCCCGCCAGCACCTTGCCGAAGCCGAGTGTGGTCTTCTGCACCCCGACCTGCGTCGGGGGCGTGTACATATCCAGCACCTGGTCAAGGTCGACCAGGGCACTGGTGTGCCCAAGTGGGACAGTCGCGCCGTTCGCCCAGGTGCGCTTGCCATGTCCGAGCGTCACATCGAGGAACTTGTCGCCGATCGCTCCCTTCATGCGGATCGTGAAATGGGTGCTGACCGGCAGCGGCTCGACGTTCTTGTTGATCTGGGCATCGATAACGGCGATCGGCTTTCCGCTCTTGGTGCGTGTGGCGGTAACGCTCGACACCGACCCGATCAGCGCACCGCCCATGTGAATCTCAGCGCCGTGGGTTAGCTCTTCGGCGTTGCTGACCTCGATATGCAACGTGTACCGCGGCACGAAGGGCAGACCGTTGTTGGCCTGGAATGCCAGTACGACCCCGATGACCATCACCAGCACAGTCAGCGCGCCGATCATCACCGGGTTGGAGAACGGGTTGTTCGAGCGGCGGCGCAGCATCACTTGCTGCTGCCGCTGCCGACGAGGTAACGCATCAAGCCGCCGAGTGCGCCTGTCGAGGCCGATGTCGAGCGCAACGCCTCGTGGGCCGCCTGCGTTGCGACCGAGGCCGCCTTGCCGGTCGCCGCGAACTTCGCCGAGCAGCCGGCCACCGACACCTTCGCGTAGGCGTTGCAGCTGCCCACAACCGGCGCGATCCGGACGTAGTGCCCGTCAGCGTCGTAGCCGTTGGTCGCGCTCGCCCCGTAGAACAGCAAACCCATGAACTGCTGGATCCCGCCGGTGGTGTTGAGGCTGGTCAGCAACGAGTCAAGCGAGGTCGACGACGGGACTGCGGCGCTGCCCAGACTCTCCAGTTGGTTGGCGAGAGGCTGTGAAGCGACCAGCGAGCTCTCTGACTGCTGGGCAGCACTGCCCAGGTTCTTGAGCGCGCTCTGCGCCTCGGTGGCGAACGGAACGAGGCTCTTGAACTCTGAATCCACCGCCCTGGCGCCGCTCCCGAGCGAGGTCATCACCGGCGTCCCCTGCGAAGCCAACTGCCCCAGATCCGCCATCAGCGGCTTGAGCTGCTTGAGGAACCCGGGCAGCAGCTTGATCGACCGTGCAATCTGCGCGCTGCGCTGCGCGGTCGCGGTCGCGGTGGTGTTTGCCCGCACGACAAAGTCCGCCAGTGAGTGGCGTGCCTTGGCCAGCGGGCCGAGGACCTTGTTCGAGTCGGTCGCTAGCTGCGCCAGGAGCCGGTTCTGCGAGCCGAGGATCTTGAACACGTCCTCTGTCTCCGCGAGCGCCGGGTCGGCTCGCAGGATCACAGCTTTCAGGTCAGAACCACGGGCCGCCAGCCCCGTACCGAGCTCGTTGAGGATCACCGACAGGCTCTCCCTGACCGAGTCCTGGGAGATGTCCTGGACGATGTCCGGATCCACAGGTGAGCTGGTCTGCGACACAGGCAGCAGATAGCTGCCGGCGCCGTATCCGCTTGTGATCCGCTTGAGCCGGCGGTGACCGATGGTCCCAGGCGCGCAGTCCACATAGCGCTCCGCGATCAGCGACTGCGGCCGGATCGTGCAGGTCGCGTTCGCGTAGAACGGGGTGAAATCCCGGTTGCTGATCGTGAGCGTGACTGCAGCTAGGTTCTGCTTCGTGACCGAGAGCCCGGAGATCGTGCCGACGGTCGCCCCCGCGATCCTCACCTCCTCCCCGGGCACCGCAAAGCCAGCGTCGTCAAAGAGCGCCTCAACCCGGTAGCCGTTGCCGCTGCCGCCGATCAAACCGGTGCCGCTGAGCAGCAGCACGACGACCGCGACCGCAACCACCACTACGGCAGTGACGCCGAGCACGCGCTTCACGAGCCGGGCACTGTGTTCGAGGTGTCGCATCCGGTGACCGCTTCCGGCATCGAGCCGTCGCTCGCCGGCTGCGTGGCACTTCCGGGGCAGCGCCCGGTCTTGGACAGCGTCAGGCCGCCGTAACGGTCGGCTGTGCCGCCGTGTTGTGCATCGTCGGGCAGCGTATCGGTCAGTTTGCCGCCGCTGACCCCGTAGGCACCGTAGAACGGCTCGGTCCGCGAGTAGTGCCCGTTGGCATCGTAGTACCCGCTGATCTGCCCGATGTTGGTCAGTGCGGAGATGATGTCCGGCGTGTACTCACGCAGGTATGCGAGCTGGCCGGACGAAGTCTGCGCATCGATCGAGGCGATGATTTTGGGGAAGGCTTTGGCCGCAAGCGACTCCAGCTTGGGCGCCTCCTCGAGCAGCTTGGTCAGGTTGCCGCCTGACGTGCTGCTGATCAGTTTTGCCAGGTCCGTGATAGTCGGCGTGGAGACCGCCGCGAACTGCTCGAGCGCGGTCGCGAATTGCGGCAGCTTCCTGGCCGCGGGCTTGGCGGCGTTGACCAGCGGCGTCAACGCCGCGAGCGTGCGACGCAGGCCTGCGAAGGTGGTGGTCGACTTGGTCAGGGCGCCCGGCAGCAGCTCAAGCGAGGTCTGAAGAGCCCTGCTCTGCTTGGCGATCGCACCGGTCGCCTGGTCGGTTTGCTCGACCAGGTCGCTCAGCTGCTCGCTGCTCGATGCCAGATGCTGCATCGTCTGTGCTCCCCGCACCAGAAGCCGGTCGAAGCTGGGCTCGTACCTGTCGAGTGCGGCGGTGACGTCACTGGTGCTCTGCAGCACCGGTGCGAGGTACTCCAAGGTCGCGTTGGCGGCGGCCGTCTTGCCCTTGATGCTCGTCGCCTCACCCCGGATGATGTTGCGCAGACCCTTCTGCGTCAGCGGGTTGATTGTGTCGAAGAGCTCGTCGAGGCTGACTTCGGGGTAGGTGTCGCTCTGCCCGATCGTGCCGCCGGAGGGGATTTTCGATGCGTTCGGAGCCGCCGGCTGCAGGGTTATGTAGTGGCTCGCGATACCGGCCAGGCCGTTCTCCTCGATGCGAGCGACCGTGCCTTGATAGAGCGGCGCCGCGTCAGCGTCGACGTTGATCACGATCGCCGCCTGGCCGCTGTGGGTCAAGCCGATCGAGTTCACCGAACCTACGCTGGAGGGCCCGATGAAGACCTGATCACCGCTGACGAGACCGCTTGCGTCACTGAACAGCAGCCGCACGGAGTAGGAGGAGCCGCCCGTTAGGAGCAGGGCGACAGTGACAACTGCCGCCAGCGCTAGCGCCCCTCCCCAGAGCACACGCGCAGCTACGTAGGGCGCACGCATCAAGCCATCCTGCCACGTCTGGAGGACAGGGGCGCCCACTACCGGCGGCTGGTTCCCGGACGGTGGCCAGCTACCGCGTGCTCACCCAAGGCGGAAGGCCTTACCAGCTCAGCACTAACTCCAGGTTCGCCGGTAGTCGTCCTGGGACGTGGTCGAGACATCGATGTGGACGCCCAACGCGGCCAGCTTCAGGCGTCCGACCTCACGGTCGATCTCATCCGGGACGGCGTGCACCCCGGGCGGGAACGCGGCCGGTTCACGCACCAGGGCTTCGACGCTCAGCGCCTGAAGCGCGAACGAAACGTCCATCACAGACGCCGGATGCCCCTCGGCTGCCGCCAGGTTGACGACGCGACCGCGAGCCAGCAGGTTGAGGCGCCGACCATCCGCCATCTCGTACTCCTGCACCAGCGGCCTAACCTGCCGGGCCACGCCGCCGGCAGCGGCACTGAGCTCATCAAGATCGATCTCAACGTCAAAGTGTCCGGCGTTGGCCAGCAGCGCCCCATCCTTCATAAGCGCGAAATGGTCGCCGCGCAACACCTGACGTGAGCCGGTGACGGTGATGAAGAGGTCGCCACGCGCTGCGGCCTCGAGCGCCGGCATCACCTCATAGCCAGCCATGCGCGCCTCCAGTGCCCGCAGCGGGTCGACCTCACAGACGGTCACGACCGAACCCGCGCCGCGCGCCCGCTCGGCGATCCCCTGCCCCGCCCAACCGTAGCCGAGCACCACGACGGTCTGGCCGGCCAGCAGCACGTTGGTCGCGCGCATGATCCCGTCAAGCGCCGACTGTCCCGTGCCGTGGCGGTCGTTGAGCGCACGCTCGGTGCGCGCCTCGTTGACAGCCAGCACCGGACACGGCAGCCGCCGCTGCTCCTGCAGACGGCGTAAGCGCAGCAGGCCGGTGGTGGTCTCCTCGGTACCGCCGATCAGCCCGCGGATCCCGTCCTCACCACGCTGCTCGGCGGTGATCAGGAGGTCGGCGCCATCGTCGATTGTGACCCAGGCCCGCCCGCCGTCTGGCCCAAACGCCGCCGTCTCAACGATGTGACGCTCGTACTCCGCGTAGCTCTCACCGTGACGGGCACGCACCTCCACACCGTCAGCCACCACGAGTGCCGCGGCGACGTCATCCTGTGTGGCCAGAGGATTGGCCGAGCAGAGCGCGACCTGCGCCCCCGCCGCGATCAAAGTGCGCACGAGCGCCGCCGTCTCCGCCGTCACGTGCAGGCACGCGGCGACCTTGACGCCCGCCAGCGGGCGGGCGTCGGCGAACCGGGCCGCGACCCGAGCCAAGACCGGCATCTGGCCGCTGGCCCAGGCGATGCGATCGGCACCGGCCTCGGCCGACCTTAGGTCGGCTACGTCATGAGTGGCAGGCAGGGCCGTGGGGTAGCTCGGGCTGGTTGGGACTTGCTAGTAGCGGTAGTGCTCAGGCTTGTACGGGCCCTCGACCGGAAGACCGAGGTACGCGGCCTGGTCAGCGGTCAGCCGCGTGAGCTTCACCCCGAGCGCGTCCAGGTGCAGACGTGCAACCTTTTCATCGAGGTGCTTGGGCAGCACGTAGACCTCGTTGCCGTACTTCGCGTCGCCGTTGTGCGCGAAGAGCTCGATCTGCGCAATCACCTGGTTGGTGAATGAGTTCGACATCACGAAGCTCGGATGCCCGGTGGCGTTGCCGAGGTTCAGCAGGCGCCCTTCGGAGAGCACGAGGATCGAGTGCCCGTCCGAGAAGACCCACTCGTCGACCTGGGGCTTGATGTTGATGCGCTCGACACCCGCCGTGCCAGCCAGCCCGGCCATATCGATCTCATTGTCAAAGTGGCCGATGTTGCCGACTATCGCCTGATGCTTCATAGCGGCCATGTGCTCAGCGGTGATCACATCCCTGTTGCCGGTGGTCGTCACGAAGATGTCGGCGATCCCGACCACATCCTCAAGCGTGGTCACCTGGAAACCATCCATCGCCGCCTGGAGCGCACAGATCGGGTCGATCTCAGTGACGATCACGCGCGCGCCCTGGCCCTTGAGCGACTCGGCGCAGCCCTTGCCCACGTCACCGTAACCGCAGACGACGGCGACCTTGCCGCCGATCAGCACATCGGTGGCGCGGTTGATGCCGTCGATCAGTGAGTGACGGCAGCCGTACTTGTTGTCAAACTTGGACTTGGTGACTGCGTCGTTGACGTTGATCGCGGGAAACAGCAGCTGGCCCACCTCGGCCAGCTGGTAGAGACGGTGCACGCCCGTGGTCGTCTCCTCGGTCACGCCCTGGATCGCGTCGGACATCTTGGTGTAGCGCTGCGGATCCTGCGCCACCGAGCGGGTCAGAAGCGACAGGAAGACCTTGAACTCCTCGGATTCACCGGTGCTGGGGTCCGGGACGGCGCCGGCAAGCTCAAACTCGCGGCCCTTGTGAACCAGCATCGTGGCATCTCCGCCGTCATCAAGGATCATGTTCGGGCCGTCAGCCTCACCGGCGTTCGCCCAGGAGTTGAGCGCCTGCTCAGTGCACCACCAGTACTCCTCTAGGCTCTCACCCTTCCAGGCCCAAACCGGCACGCCGCTTGGGTGCTCAGGGCTGCCATCGGGACCAACCACCACGGCCGCGGCAGCGTGGTCCTGTGTTGAGAAGATGTTGCAGGAGACCCAGCGCACATCCGCGCCGAGCGCGACCAGGGTCTCGATCAGCACGGCCGTCTGGATCGTCATATGCAGCGAGCCCATGATCCGCGCGCCGGCGAGTGGCTTCGCGTCGCCGTACTCGCGACGGGTTGCCATCAGGCCGGGCATCTCATGCTCGGCCAGTCGAATCTCCTTGCGGCCGAACTCGGCCAGCGACAGGTCGGCAACCTTGAAATCGAACTTTGCGGCGGTGGTGCTCATCTCTCTCTCGTGCTTTCTGATCAAGCCGCGTCAAGCAGCAGACGCTCGTGTTTGCGCTGCTCAAATCGCAGCCAATCTCCAGGGTCGACGTCGTCCGGACGTTCAGCGGTGGCGCTGAGCCACAGCTCGATGGCCCGCTTCAGCTTCGGGTCGTGTCGCAGGCGCGCCGCAAAGGCGACATCTGAGAGCGCAACCCCGAAGCTCTCCAGCAGTTCCTTGAGGGTGCGTAGGCGCTGCAGTTCCGCCGCGCCGTAGATCCTGTACCCGCCAGCACTGCGTCCAGGTGAGACAAGGCCCGCCTGCTCGACGTAGCGAAGCATCCGCGCGGACCAGCCGGTCGTGCCTGAGGCCTCATTGATCGTCAAGCCTTCCATTCAGAGCTCGACCTTACCACGGTCGTGTCAAGGTTGGGAGGGTTGTCTGCAAAGCCTCTGCTGCCGCTAGCCGCCGTTGAGCGCCGCCTTGAGGGAGTCACTGGCGTCGACCGGAGCCGGGTCGACGCCCTGCAGAACCGCCAGGTAGAGGGAGACCAGATCACCGAGCAGCACGAGCGAGATCAGGCGCTCGAGCCGCGTCTGGCCGATCGAGTCGATCCGGAACGTCGCTCCGCCGCGGCTGGCTATCAGCCCGCGGGTCAGCTCGATCCGCTGTCGCACGCGCGGGTGCAGGTCGGAATCGTCCAGGAAGACCGCACTGAACCGGCCCAGCTCCCTGGCATCCTCCCAGCCGACCAGCTCGTTGTGGCACATCTCCGGTAGCTCGGACGCAAACGCCGGAGACTTGACGTTCTCGTTGATCTGGGTCTTCCAGCGGTACGCGATCGGTGCCGTGACCTCGGCGCCGGAGATCTGCGGGATCGTGCCGCGCAATCCTCTAGCCAGCGTCTTGGCGAGCGAATCCTCAGCTGAGTCCGGCCCCCATGCGGCCGCGAGTGACGCCGCATGCTCGGCGGCTACGTCGATTTCAGCGTGCAGCCGCTCACCGGCGCCGCAGAGGCCGGCCACCTCGAGCGCGACCACGATCCAGTAAGCGACTGCGGCCCGGGACTGGAATCCGGCCGGTAGCGGGATGACCGGCACCCGATGCGCACGAGCCTGCTCGGCGAGCTTTCCACCGGTCGTGACCACGACCGCGCGCGCGCCGAGCGCCTGGGCGGCCTCGTAGACGGCCAGCGTCTCCTCGGTGTTGCCCGAGTAGCTGGCGCAGAGCACGGTCGTGTCCGGCGTGGTGGACGCCGGCAGCTCGTAACCGCGGGCGAGCACGATCGGCCGGGATGCGCGGTCGCCGAGCACGGCGCGGGCGAGCGAACCGCCCAGCGCCGCGGCTCCCATGCCGGCGACGACCAGCCCACCGGGAGAGTCGTGCGGGCGCAAACCCGCCGACTGAACGCGCCACAGTGCGTCACGCAGCTGGTCGCCAAGCCCCAGAGCCTCATCCAGCTGCCCGCTGACATCCACCTCACCGACGGAGGCGCGAGAGAGTGAGCGGGTTGAGCTCAAAACTGGATCGCCCCGGCCGGAATAGTCACATCCGGGAAGATGCGCACTCCGGCAGTGAGCGTGTTGTCGGCACCGAGCACGACGCCCTCACCGATCATGGCGCCGTCATCGATGTGACAGCCGGCGCCGATCTGAGCGCCGGCACTGACTATTGAGCCGCTGATCCGCGTTCTCGGGCCGACGGTCACACCGTCCAGCAGCACGGAACGCTCGACGCGAGCTCCCTCTCCGATCTTTACGTCGTGGCCGAGCACGACGCTGCCGCCGACGATCGCTCCGGGCCCTACTACGCAGCCGTCCCCAAGCACCGCCGGCCCGACGACGCGGCCCTCCACAGTGGCGCCGTCGGCCAGACGCATGGCGCCGGAGGCCAGACGCCTGCCGACCTCGGTGGTGACGAGACTCTCCATGATGTCGAACGTCGCCTGGAGGTAGCGGTCGGGCGTCCCGATATCGAGCCAGTACCCGCTCGCCTCGTACCCATATAGGCCCTGGTCCACCAGCGTGGGGAAGAGATCTCGCTCGATCGAGATGACCGTTCCCGCCGGCGCCATGCCGGTCAGGACCTCACGCTCGAGGATGTAGGCACCGGCATTTACCAGGCTGGTGTTGACCGTCTGATCCGGTCCTGGCTTCTCCAGGAACTCCTCAACTCGCGAGTCATCATGGCAGCGCACCAGGCCGTACGCGGATGGGTCCTCGACCGAGATCAGCGCCAGCGTCGCACGGGCACCGGTGCGCTCGTGCTGCGCGACCTGCGCGGTCAGGTCTATGTCCGTGAGTACATCGCCGTTGAGCATGAAGAAGCGCTCAGCCAGCAGATCCTCTGCGAACTTCAGCGCCCCGCCCGTGCCAAGCGGCTCGGGCTCCTCCACGTACTGCAGGTGCACGCCGAACTCCGAGCCGTCCCCCAGCACATCACGGACGCCATCTGCAAGAAAGCCACAGGACATGACCACGTCATCAACGCCGTGGCTGCAGAGCCACTCAAGCATGTAACTGATGAACGGCTGGCCGACGAGCGGCACAACCGGCTTGGGCACCCTGGACGTCAGCGGGCGCAGACGGGTGGCCTTCCCGCCTGCGAGGATCAAAGCCTGCACGTCAGATCTCCTGTCACGGCCCGCCGTTCAGCGGCCGATGCCCTCGTACTCAAAGCCTGCCGCACGAGCGGCGTCGCTGTCAATGAAGTTGCGCCCGTCGATGACCACCCGCCCGGGCATCGCCTTGGCGACCTGGGTCCAGTCGAGCTGTGCAAACTCAGGCCACTCGGTCACCAGAACCAGCGCGTCTGCGCCCTGGACCGCGTCCAAGGCGGACTCAGCGAAGTCCACGCCCGGCATCATCTTGCGTGCCTCCCCCGCAGCGATCGGATCATACGCGCGCACGCGCGCACCACTGCCCTGCAGCCGCGCCGCCAGCACCAGCGACGAAGCTTCGCGCATGTCGTCCGTGTCGGCCTTGAACGCGAGCCCGAGCAGCGCGACGGTTTTGCCGACCAGCGAGCCGAGGTGCTTCTGCAGCTTGGCGATCACCCGCCGCTTCTGCAGCTCGTTGACCTCGATCACGGCCGTCAGCAGCTGGAAGTGATAGCCGGAGTTGCCGGCGAGCTGCTTCAGGGCCGAAACGTCCTTGGGGAAGCAGCTTCCGCCATAACCGATGCCCGGCCGCAGGAAGTGTGTGCCGATGCGCTGATCGAGACCCATCCCCTTGGCTACCTCCAGGACGTCGGCGCCGGTCTCCTCGCAGACGTTGGCTATCTCGTTGATGAACGAGATCTTGGTGGCGAGAAACGCGTTGGCCGCGAGCTTGACCATCTCAGCGCTGGCGACGTCAGTGCGAACGATCGGAGCGCCGAGCGGAGCGTAGAGGTCGGCCACCGCTTCTCCGCCCCAGTCGCCGCTGTCGCCGACCACGACGCGATCGGGATGACGAAAATCCTCGAGCGCGGACCCCTCCTTGAGGAACTCAGGGCAGGAGACGTAGGAGAAGTTGGACTTGCCGGTGGCGTTGAGCACCCGGCGGATCGCCGTGCCCGTTCCGACCGGAACGGTCGACTTCATCACAAGCGCGCGCTCTTGCGAGGCAGGCATGGCGTTGACCACCGCGTTGACAGCGGAGAGATCGGCGTCACCTGAGTATGTGGGAGGCGTGCCCACCGCAACGAACAGCAGGCGCGCGTGATCGAGTGCGGGAGCAAGGTCGGTCGTGAAGTGGAGACGATCGGCGCTCGCGATCACAGACTCGGCCAGGCCCGGCTCGTAGATCGGAATCTCGCCACGCTTGAGGCCATCGATCTTGGCCTGGTCGATATCGACGCACCAAACCTCGTTACCCAGTTCAGCAAAGCCCGCAGCGGTCACGAGTCCGACGTAACCAGTGCCGATCACCGCGATTGGTTCACGTGTTTCAGTCATTGGCCGGTCAGGCTAGCGGTTTGACCGTTCAGGACGTTGCACGCGTCAGCGAGGCCGCTGTCGCGACCATCTGAGCGTTCGGGATCAGGTCCTGCAGGTTGTTCTGGATCCAGTACACGCCCTGCTTGGTGTGCCAGGCGACGGTGCTGATCAGACCGCCCTGGGAATACAGGAACAGCTGCTTGCCGTCCACGTGCTCGACCTCGGTGTACTTGGAGAGGATCGGCGGGTCCTGCCAGGTGGTGCCCTGGACGGTGAAGTACTGGCCCAGAGCAAGATCGGTCTCGTTGCCGCTGGAAGCCACCAACGTCATCACATACGCCGCGTACGGCCTATGCGCGGGCCCGTCGATCTTGTAGGCGCGGGGGTAGGAGTTGTCGTACTCCGAGGGCGGGTTGGGCGACTCGATGCAGTTCTGCGTGGTTGAGAAGCAGTACGAATAGTCGTCGGGGATGTCCTTCGGGTAGAAGACGGGCATGCCGGCGTCCACGAGCTTGCTGGCCTGTGACTTCCCGTCGGATGGGTCGGCGATCATGCCGGCCGCAAGCGCCGTCCGCGCAGCGCGGCGTTTGCCGTGTTTGCGCCGTTTCGGCTTGCTCGTGGCAATCCCCTTCAGGCTGACTCTCGGGACTGAGCTCGTGGGCGTGATGAACTCGGTGTAGGCCCGCTGCTCGAGTGCCTGACTGATCGGGAAGACATAACACGGCTCGGCCTGACCCGCGACGCACGGGCCGAACGCCTCAGGAAACTGGATCGTCTTGAGCTCAAGCCCGTCGGCGTCGAGCGCCAGGTTGAAGAGGTCCAAGAGGCCGTCAACACTCTGCAGCGACTTGTCCGACTGCGAGTACTCGCCGAAAATCTTCAGCAGCCTGCCGCGTTCACTGACCAGCTGAGATGTGGAGTACTGGTCCTTGGCCCAACGGATGAAGTCCTGCTGCCGCGCGTTGCGCACCTCATCTGAGTCCGTGTGCCGGAAGCGCACAAAGGCGAGCGCGCTGTCCGGGGCACCGTTGTTACCGCAGAGCTTCTGGTAGCCGGGCTGGATATCAATGCTCGAGTAGTCGGTCTGCGCGGTGTTGTTGTAGTAGCGATGGTCGACATCTGTGTACACGCAGCCGATCGCGTCGACCAGTTTTGCAAAGCCGGTGAAGCTGAAAACGATTATGTGGTTGACATGGAGCCCCGGGAAGACTTGAGTTTGCAGCGTATGGAGCAGCAGATCAGGGCCCCCGTCCGCGTACGCAGCGTTCAGCTTGGCGTAGCCGACGCCCGGCAGCGTGACCCGCAGGTCACGCGGCACCGAAAGCATGTTGATCGTCTTCGAGCTGTCGTCGAGCCGGACCAACAGCATCGTGTCGGTGTCGCCGATACCGCCCGCCTGGCCATAGCGGTGGTCGGCGCCGATCAGCAGCAGCGTCTCCGGCTGCCCCGGCTGGGGCAGCGTGACCTGGACGCCCTTGATAGCCCCACCGAGCTTGAGGTCATTCACGAGATTTTTGACCTGCAGTAGCCCGGCAACCGCCGTCGTCGCGGCGACAGATGCGATCACCAGGACCGCGGCCAAGAGACCTCGCCACAGAACTCCCCCGCGCGTGCGGGGCATGAACCTCAAAGCCCGGTCCCCACCATCAGACCATCCAGGTTACTTGCCCTCGGCTATGTCGAGAAAGGTCTGCAGGCGCTTGCTGTCGCGCCGCGCGATGCGGCGGCGCTCGCTGTCCTCCCCGGCGCCCTCCAGCTCGCGTTCGGCCTCAACAAGGCGCTCGCGCAGCGTGGACGCGTCGAGCTGATCGACCGCGATCGCGTCCTGGACGAGCAGCATCGCGCGGTTGCCGCCGACCTGCAGATAGCCCTCGGACTGCGCGAAGCGCAGCACCTCGGTGTCCGACTTGTAGAGCCGCAGCTCAGTCGGCTCGAGCGTGCCGAGCAGCGGTGCGTGGTTCGCAAGCACGCCGATCAGGCCCACCGTCGTGCGTGTCGAGACCATCTCGACCTCCTCATCGAAGACCGCCCCCTCAGGGGTGAGGATCTCCACCTGGAACTTGCTGTGCGCCATTAGTCACCCCCTCCCGAACGAACCACTAGCTCTCGGCCTTCGCAGCCGAGACCACGTCGTCGATCGAGCCCTTCATGAAGAAGTGGCGCTCAGCGATCTCATCGTGCTTGCCCTCGAGGATCTCCTTGAAGCCGCGGATCGACTCAGCGACCGGGACGTAGACGCCCGGCGTGCCGGTGAACTGCTCGGCGACGTGAAACGGTTGCGAGAGGAAGCGCTCGATCTTGCGCGCGCGGTTGACGGTCACCTTGTCGTCGTCCGAGAGTTCATCGATACCGAGGATGGCGATGATGTCCTGCAGCTCCTTGTAGCGTTGCAACACCTGCTTGACCTCGTTGGCGACGTTGAAGTGCTCCTCGCCGAGGATGTCCGCCTTGAGGATCGTGGAGGTCGAGTCGAGCGGATCCACCGCGGGGTAGATGCCCTTCTCGGAGATCGCACGTGAGAGCGTCGTGGTCGCGTTGAGGTGGGCAAACGCGGAGGCCGGAGCCGGGTCCGTGAGGTCATCCGCGGGCACGTAGATCGCCTGGATCGAGGTGACGGAGCCCTTGCGGGTCGAGGTGATGCGCTCCTGCAAGGCGCCCATCTCCGACGAAAGTGTCGGCTGATAACCGACCTGCGACGGCATCCGGCCGAGCAGCGCCGACACCTCAGAGCCGGCCTGCACGAACCGGAAGATGTTGTCGATGAAGAGCAGCACGTCCTGACCCTCTTGGTCGCGGAAGTACTCGGCCATCGTCAGACCGCTCAGCGCGACGCGCATACGCGCTCCGGGGGGCTCGTTCATCTGTCCGAAGACAAGCATCGTCTTGTCGATGACGCCCGACTCCTTCATCTCTAGCCAGAGGTCGTTCCCCTCGCGCGAGCGCTCACCGACCCCACAGAAGGCCGACAGTCCGCCGTGCTCCTGAGCCAGATTGTTGATCAGCTCCTGGATGATCACCGTCTTGCCAACCCCGGCCCCGCCGAACAGTCCGACCTTGCCGCCCTTGGCGTACGGGGCCAACAGGTCCACGACCTTGATCCCGGTCTCGAACATCTCAGTTGTCGGGCTGAGGTCCTCCACGGCCGGTGCGGTGCGGTGGATCGGCCAACGCTCGGTGTCCTTCGGAAGCGCTTCCCCGAGATCGATCGGCTCGCCGAGCATGTTGAAGATGCGACCGAGCGTGCCGCGACCGACGGGAACGGAGATCGGCGCGCCGGTATCCACAACCTCGAGGCCACGGGCAAGGCCGTCGGTTGTGTCCATCGCGACCGCGCGCACCCGATCGTCGCCGAGGTGCTGCTGGACCTCGAGCACGAGCAGCTCGGTATCGCCGAGTTCCTCGTCGACCTCAGCGGCCGCCGCAGCGGGTCGTTTGATGGTGATGGCGTGGTTGATCAGCGGCAGCTTGTCCGGGAATACCGCCTCGATCACGACGCCCTGGATCGCCTCGATCCGCCCCACGTTCTGTTCAGTTGTGACTGACATCTATCGCTCCAGTTTCACTCTGCTCGAAAGCTTCTAAAACTCAAAAATCCGTTGCGGCCGACCGGTGCGCCGTTCCGGCACCGCATCAGCTGACGCCCTCGGCGCCGGCCACGACTTCCATGATCTCCTGCGTGATCGCGGCTTGACGCGCGCGGTTCATCTCCAGGGTCAGATCCTCGATCAGCGTCCCCGCGTTCTCCGAGGCGTTGCGCATCGCGGTCATCCGCGCACCGTGCTCGGACGCGGTCGACTCGAGCAGCGCCCGGAAGACCGAGATCTCTACGTAATCAGGCACCAAGCGCGCCAGGATCTCGGCAGGGTCCGGTTCGTAGTCCACCGAAGCCGTGTGCTGGGGCTCCTCGCCGCTGCTCGGAGCCTTTTCAGAGCCCGCGTCCTCACCCAGAATCGAGGCCTGCTGCAGCGGCAGCAGCGTCTCCCGCCGCACGACCTGCGAGATCGGTGAGATGTAGCCGTTGTAGAAGACCTCCACGCGGTCGACTTCCCCGTCGACGTAGGCGGCGATCAGCCGGTGCGCGATCCTACGGGCGTCGGCGTAACTCGGGCGGTCGGAGAAGCCGGTGAAGCTCTCCGCGAGGTTGGCGCCGCGGAACGTGAGTGACGACGCCGGCCGGCGGCCCGATGCGTAGTAAACGGGCTTGACCCCCGACTGGTCGCTGTCACGCCCGGCGGCGATGCCTGCCCGAACTATCTGGGAGTTGAACGCACCAGCCAGTCCGCGATCGCCTGCGACCAGCAGCAGGCCGACGTTGTTCACGGAGTCGTGCTCATTCAGGATCGGCAGGCTCGGCACGGCGCCGGCTGCCTCCGCCGCCTCGCGGGTCATCCGCCGGATCGCGTCCGCGTACGGACGCAGCGAATCGATGCGCTGCTCGGCACGGCGCAACCGCGCGGCTGCGACCATTTCCATCGCCCGCGTGATCGTCTGAATGTTCTTGACCGACGCGATGCGGTTGCGAACGTCTCGCTGCGAAGCCATGATCTGGTCGAGTCGCTCGCCCGCCTAGGCGGCTACGACTACCTCGTCCTCCAACGGATGGCCCTCTTCGTCCAAGTCGTAGCCGAAGTCCTCGCCGTACTGGTTGCAGGCCTCCTCAAGCGTGGCCACGGTCTCGTCGGACCAGTCGCCGTCGGCGATCTTCTCAAGCAGCTCGGCGTTGGTCGCCTTGACGGCGTCCGAGAGACCGTCCAGGAACTTCTCAACCTTGTCAACCACAATGCGGTCCAGGTGCCCGTTGGTGGCTGCGTAGATCTGCACCACCTGGAGGGCGACGGGCAGCGGCTGACGCTCACCTTGGTTCAGGGTCTTGACCAGGCGCTGACCACGCGCCAGCGTCCTCTGCGTGTCGGCATCGAGCTCGGAACCGAACTGTGAGAAGGCTTCAAGCTCGCGGAACTGGGAGAGCTCGCCCTTCAGCCGCCCGGCGACCTTCTTCATCGGCCCGATCTGGGCGCTACCGCCGACCCGCGACACCGAGATGCCGACGTTGATGGCCGGGCGCACGCCCGCGTTGAACAGCTTCGGCTCCAGGAAGATCTGGCCGTCGGTGATCGAGATCACGTTGGTCGGGATGTAGGCCGAGACGTCGCCCGCCTGCGTCTCAATGATCGGCAGCGAGGTCAGTGAACCGGCGCCCAGATCGTCGTTGAGTTTGACCGCGCGCTCGAGTAGCCGCGAGTGCAGGTAGAAGACGTCACCTGGATAGGCCTCACGTCCCGGCGGGCGCCGCAGCAACAGCGACATCTGCCGGTAGGCGTACGCGTGCTTGGTGAGGTCGTCATAGATCGTCAGCGCGTGCTTGCCGTTGTAGAGGAAGTATTCGCCCATCGCGCACCCTGCGTACGGCGCCAGGAACGTGATCGGGGCGGACTCGTCGGCGGCCGCCATCACGATGATCGTGTTCTCCAGCGCGCCGGCGTCCTCCAGCTGCTTGGCGAGCGCCACAACGGTCGCCTTGCGCTGCCCGATCGCCACGTAGATTGAGATGACGCCGGTGTCCTTGTTGTTGATGATCGTGTCGAGCGCGATCGCGGTCTTGCCGGTCTGACGGTCACCGATGATCAGCTCACGCTGGCCACGGCCGATCGGGATCATGCCGTCGATCGCCTTGATGCCGGTCTGCATCGGCTGCTTCACCGGCTGACGCTGGACCACGCCGGGGGCCTTGTGCTCAACCGGGCGATAGCCGTCATTCTTGATCGCGCCCTTGCCGTCGAGCGGATTGCCGAGCGGGTCGACGATACGCCCGAGCAGGCCGTCGCCAACCGGGATCTCAAGCAGGCGCTTTGTGCGCTTGACCGTGTCGCCCTCGGAGATCTCCTCCCACGGGCCGAACAGCACCGCGCCGACATTGTCGGCCTCGAGGTTCAGTGCCAAGCCGGTGACGCCGTGGGGCAGCTCGAGCATCTCGAACGACATGCAGTTCTCGAGGCCGTGAACGCGAGCGATGCCGTCGGCAACGGAAAGCACGGTCCCGACCTCCGCAAGGTCGGCGCTTGATGTATCGAGACCTTCGATACGGCTCTTGAGGATTGAGGTGATCTCGTCTGGGTTGATCTGCATGGTTTGTTACGGCTCCTTGACGGGGCAGTCTTTCGGATGAAGGGAAGCTTAGGCGGGTGCCTGAACAAGGGATTTCGATTAGGCGTTACGCCTGGGCTACTTCCCTGCGAAGTTGTTCGAGACGGGTCTTGATCGACGCGTCGAGGATGAAGTTGCCGACTCGCAGGACGATTCCACCCAGAATCTCGGGGTCGACCTTGCTGGACAGCTGGATCTCGTTGCCGGTCTGCTCACCGATCCGGCGACCGAGGCTCTCGACCAGTTCCGAGTCGAGCTCAACAGCGCTCGTGAGCTGCACCGGCAGCAGCTTGTTGGCCTTGTCGTAGAGGACCTCAAACTCGGTCCTGATCCGGTAGATCGCGGGTGTGCGATGGCGCTCGATCAGCGCCTCCAGGAAGTTCATGAAGACCGCGTCGGCACCCTCCACGGCACGGTGCAGGGCGTCCTTCTTCTCATCGGCCGAGAAGTACGGCGAGAAGAAGAAGATCGATACATCGCGGTTGCCCGAGAGGGCGTCCGCGAACTGACCCAGCTGCTCCTTGATCGTGTCGAGCTTGTCCTGCTCATCGGCGACCTCGAACAGCGAGCGTGCGTATACCTGCGCGATCTCTTGCATGGGATGTGCGTTCTGGCGTCGGCGGCAGAGCCTGCCGGCGCTAGTTCTCGCCTCCGCCCAGTGCGCTGAAGTCGAGCTCGCTCAGCGCGTCCTCGACCAGCCGCTTGTGGTCATCGGCGGTGAGCGCCTTGCGAGTCACCTTCTCGGTGGCCAGGACGGTCAGCGCGGCCACCTCGCTGCGGATCGCGTCGATCGCACGGCGGGTCTCGGCCTCCACATCGCGGCGGGTCTGCTCCAGCAGCCGCTCACGCTCGGCGCGGGCCAACTCGATCGCTTCCTTCTGGTGGGCCTCACCGGCCACGCGGGCGCGTGAGACGATCTCATCGGCTTGAGCGCGTGCTTCGACCAGACGCTCGCGGTACTCGGCCAGCACGGCGTCCGCATCGGTGCGGAGCTTCTCAGCGGCGTCGATCTCGCCGGAGATCGCGCTCGCACGCCTGTCGAGCGCCTGCCCGATCACCGGGAAGACGTACCTACGCAGGACAAAGAAGACAACGCCAAACACCACCAGCACCCAGACCATCAGCCCCACATTGGGGGTGATCAGGAAGGAGCCCGATGATGCGATCGGGATATGTGCGGCGACTGGCATCGGCATTTAGAACAGGAACGCAGCGATGAACCCGCCGACGAGGCCGTAGAAGAAGCAAGCCTCGGTCAGAGCGAAGCCGAGCCACTGATCGCGCTCGATGTCCTGCCGCAGCTCAGGCTGACGGGTCTTGGCCTGGATCGCGGCACCGAAAACGGAGCCGATGCCGGCACCCGCGCCAGCGGCACCGCCGCCTGCGCCGACACCGAGGGCGATTGCCTCGCCGGCCTTCTGGCCGTAGGTGTCCGCTGCCACGCCGAAGAGCGGGTGGAAGATCGTCAGGAAATGGAGGAACAACATTTACTTGGTAGCTCCTTGTCGATGGCTAATGGCTCGTGACCGCGTCACCGAGGTAAATCGCGGTCAGGATGGAGAAGATGAAGGCCTGCAGACTCGCGATCAGTACAGCCTCGAAGGCGAATATCGCGAGGCCGATCGGGAGCAGCAACCACTGCACCCAGGGATCGCCGACCAGGACTCCGAGCTCGCCTCCCATGAACGCGATCAGCATGTGGCCCGCGAGCAGGTTCGCCCAGAGTCGGACCGTCAGCGAAACCAGGCGCAGGAAGTAAGAGAGGATCTCGATCACGAAGATCAGCGGCTTGATCGGCCCGCTGATGCCGGCCGGCATCAGGCTCTTGAGAAATCCGATTGGCCCGTGTTGTGCTTTCAGGCGCTCCCAGGTGAAAAGACAGAAGACCAGAAGCGAAAGGATCAGCGGGAATGCGACATTCGTGTCGGCCGCGTAGATCTGGAACGACGGGAGGTGCACGCCGAGGATCTTGAACTTTTCAAGCGTGTCGATCGGTAGCGGGATGTACCCGATCAGATTCGAAACCATGATGAAGATGAACAGCGTCGCCACCAGCGGGAAGTACTTCTTCTGGAGTTTCTCGTCATGGAGGCTGTCGTTGGTCATCGACGAGGTGAGGCCGTAGTACATCTCCACCGCCGCCTGCATCCGCCCGGGCCGCTGCTTCAGTCGATTGGCGACGTAAAACAGGATCCCGAGTGTGAGCGCCGCGGCCAGCAGTACGTACAGGACGCCCTTGTTGAAGTCGACCGGCCCGAAGCTGAACCAGGTGTTGAGTTTGAACTCGTCGGTCGGCGTGAACTGGCCGCTGAGTACCTGGATGGATTTGTGCGGCTTGAAGCCGAAGACAGCGATGAAGAAGATCAGTCCGAGTAGCCAGAGCGCACCGAGGCCGAGGAGGATTTTCGTCGTCTTGCTCGTTCCGGCCTTGTCAGCCTTGTCGGCACGCATCGGGGCGCCGGGTGGACTGGTGCCGGCCGGCGCGGTGATCGCACTCATCTAGTTCAGCTTCCCTTCGGCTGACGGCGGACCGCTCATCAACCGGATCACGAACGCCACCGAGTAGGCCACGAAGATCACAAGCGCGGCCGTGAGCCCGTCCCTGCGTCCTGCGACCACGTCCGCAAGCACGAGCGCACCCGCCATCAGCCAGATCCGGCCGAATGCCTCGAACGTACGGATGCCGGCACGCCGGAGGGATTCGTCGATCTTTGCGGTCTGACGGAGATCGAATGCCTGCAGCCCACGCTGCAGAAACCAGGCGGCGGCGCCGACCAGGTAGCCGAAGACAGGCGCACCGAGAGCCAGAGCTGGAATCGCTGCGATCACAACGATGACGAGGTCCAGATGTTTGCGCGTGTTTATGGCAACCCGCTCAGGCGAATGGGCGTTTTGATACAAAGTAGTCATATTCCGTTGGGCGGTGGCCTGCCCAAGGTCGGGACGCCGCATCCTAGCGATTCGCGGTGTCAGGGGTCGGTTGCCAGCTTAAGCGTGAATAAGCGGCAGGCGCAGTTTGGGGATCTGCCCCTCGGCCCACATTGAGGCTAGCGCAGCGCGCGGCAAACCCAAAGCGCCTTCATAGACGAGGTAACGCGTGTCCCAGCGCGGGAAGAACTTCAGGTTGAAGCGGTAGAGGCTCTCAATCTGAAAAAAGCGGTCCAGGCGGTGGCAGAGCTGCCCGAGGCCGGCCTCGACACGGCCCTTGGGAGCGTGCATGAAACGAGCACCGGTGGCGAAGTTGAGCGACATCTCCTCTATGCCACGCCCTCGCAGCAGCTCGATTGCGTGGACCACCAGAAACTCGGTCAGCCCGTTGGGTGTGCTGGGGTCGCGGCGCATCATCGAGAGCGATACGGCCGGCCGGCCGTAACAGGGCACGAAGTGCAGGACGCCGCGGATCGCGCCCGCTTGATCGCGGGCGAGCACAAACACCGTGTCCTGCTCACAGTCGCCGCGGATCGAGTCCATCGCCATGGAGAAGCCGCGCTCGGGGCGTCCCTGGCGCCCGAGCTCGATCACGCGTTCAATGTCAGGGAGCGCCTCCCGGTCGAGCGTGGCGAGCGTGCACAGTTCAGCGGTGAAGCCGGCCTTTGTAAGCCGTGAGACAGACTGGCGGACCTTGCGGATCGGCCGTCCCTCAAGCGAGAACTTGTTGAGCTCCACAATCGCCTCATCACCGATATAGAGCGCCTGCAGGCCGAGCTCGTCGTAGACCTTGACCAGCTCCTCGCTTACGCCGACGGCTGCGAGCTTCAGACCTCGCGAGCGCGCGAAGCTACGCACCTGTAGCAGCAGCTCCGGGAACGACTCCGCAGGGCCGACCGGGTCGCCTGACAGCAGTAGCGTCCCAGCCTCGACGCGGTAGGCGACAAACGCGGTGCGCTCATCGTTGAAGTAGTAGTGCTTGTCCGGTCGCAGCTTGAAGAATGAGAGCGTGTCCTGGCCGTGCTCACGCACCACCTCAACCGCGAGGCGCCGGACCGAGGCGGTCGGCCAGGACTTCGGAGCCGCGAGTGGCCGGAAGATCAGGTAAGCGATCAGCAGCAGCGCTCCGATCTCCAAGAAGTGCACGCCGAGCGGGATCCAGGCAAAGTGGATCTCGTGGCCGAAGGCCTCGGCGCTGTGACTCTCGAAGTGGTCGTGGCCCTGCTTGAAGCGCAGCAGCGCGCTGGACTCGCCCAGCAGTTTGCTCCCGAACTTGAGGCGGCCGTGATCAACCCAGTCGGCGATGGCGACCAGGCCCACGCAGAGCGCGCCGATCAGCGGCACGCGCCAGACGACCGAGCGCAGCGTGACCGGCTCGTGCTCTACATCGAACTGACGCCGCCCGATGTGGAGCAGCGCCGCGACGCCCCAGCCGACCAACGCCTCCTCAAAGTCAAACCCCTTCAGCAGGTTGACGATGCCCACCGCCACCAGCAGCACGAGGGCGACCTGGCGTGCGCGCCTGCGACGCTTGAGCAGGTAAGGCGAGACCAGCAGCAGCGCGGCGCCACCGGGAAGCGCCAGCGCGTGGAAGACCTCGATCGTATGGATGGCTTCGACCTGCAGCAGCAGCTGCCCGCGCCAGCGAATATCGGGCGTCAGCGCCGAGGCGATATTCACAGCGCCAACCAGCGCGGTGAGCGCTGCTGTCAGTCGGGTCAGCCAGGGGCTGTCGCTTTGAAGACGTTGTCTGAGCATGTACGGGGCGGGAGGTTCGCGTAACAACCACGAGTCAGCCAAGTATCACGATGAACCGTAAGGCGAACCTCAGATACCTAAGACCTGTCTACGATCTCGCTGATGGCTTTAGGCGTCCGGTTGGCCCGCCGATGAACCTCAAGCATGTGGTCAACGACACTTCACCGCCTGAGCTTGGCTCTTGCCGCCGGCTGCGTTGGCGCCGCGCTCTTCGCCGCCGGCGCGACTGCCGCGGTTAACGCTCTGCCGAGCGGGCAAGCGTACCTGCCGCCGATCGGGACCGTCTTTCAAGGCGTCGCGACCAAGCCGGTCTCGGCCTACACCAGCACTGTCCACAAGCATCCTGCGGTCTATCAGGAGTTCGTCGCCTGGGGTCAATGGCTACCTGGCATTACAGCTGACGCGACCGCCAACCGCGCGCGCCTGATGATCGAGATCACCACCGCGTACGGCTCGACCAACAGGATCACCCCACGGGGGATCGCCGATGGCAGCGGCGACGCCTGGCTGATCGGGCTCGCAGAAGAGTTCGCCGCCTCGAACAACGTCACCTACGTGCGCCTGATGGCGGAGATGAACAACTGCAACAACCCTTACGCGGCTGACAACTGCAACGGCAGCTCGCGTGGCAGCGCGTACTCAGCGTCCGAGTTCAAGCAGGCGTGGCGCCGCGCGACCCTGATCTTCCGCGGCGGCAGCGTCGCCGACCTGGACGCCGAGCTCCACCGGCTGGGGATGCCGGCGCTGCGCACCGGCGAGACGAATCTCGCGACCCCGGATGTCTCGATGGTGTGGGTGCCGATGGTCGCCGGCAATCCCGATGTTGCGGGACTCGAGCCCGGTGTCTACTTCCCCGGCAAGCAGTGGGTCGACTGGGTCGGGACCGATTTCTACAGCCGCTACGCGAATTGGACCGGACTCGAGCGCTTCTACAACGACTACCCCGACTACCCGTTCCTCTTTGGTGAGTACGCCATCTGGGACGGTGACGATCCGGGCTGGGTGAAGAGCCTGTTCAGCTGGGTCAACACCCACCGGCGCACAGAGATGCTCGTATACAACGATGCGTCGCCTGAGTTCTGGCTGTCGCACTTCCCGGCCAGCGCAGCCGCGATCACGCAAGCGTTGGCCGGCCCGAGGTTCCCCTCGTATGCGCCCGAGTGGGCGCATACCGACCACCTGACAGCCGCGATCCGCCGTCATACCCGGCACCGAGCCGCCAAGCGCTAGTCCCCGTGGAGTCGGGGGCTGGTCCCAGCGGGCGGGCCGGCGAGCGCGGCGAGCCTCTGCTCGCACAGAGCTTGACGCTCTGAGAGTTCCCGTTCGAGCTTGCTGAGTTCCGTGACGCGGCTGCGCACGAGCGTGAGCTGCGTGGTGATGTGCCCGTGGGCCTGTGTGATCAGCTCACGCTTGCGCTCCGGGTCATCGATTCCCTTGATCTCGCGCCGGATCTCGGCACGAGCCGTCTCCGCCTCAACGAGCTGGGAGAGCTGGTCAAGTGACAGGCCCAGCAGGTCACGCAGGCGCACGATCTCAGCGATGCGTTCGACGTCGGCGCTCGTGTAGCAGCGATGCTTGCCCAGCTGGCGCGGTTCAGATTCGCTCGCACCCGCCCCCAGCAGGCCGATCTCCTCGTAGTAGCGGATCGTTCGCGGGGTCAGCCCGGTCTGCTCAGCGACCTCACCGATACGCATCGGCCGGATCACGGTTTCGGTGACCATCAGGCCGCGACCGCCTCACTGGGCTTCGCCGGAGCGGACTCGGTGCTCAGGGCAGGCTCCGCCCCCTGCTTGGGCCGTACGAATGACACGACCGCGCCGATCAGGGCGACCGCCGCGAGGGTCCAGAGAACCTCGTGCAGGTTGTTCAGGAACGGCACAAGCTGAGCGTTGGAGATGCGGTCGCCGAGGCCCGAGAAGACCCTGAAGAGCACCGACTTGTGCACCGATGAGGTCACGACCGCCATCACGAACGCGATCGAGAGCACGGCGCCCGTGTTCTGCACCAGGATGCGCGCGCCGGAGGCGATACCACGCCGGTGTGGAGCGACCGCCCCCATCATCGCCGCCGTGTTCGGGGAGAGGAAGGCGCCCGAGCCAAGGCCCGTGATCAGCTGGAAGAGGCCCGGCCAGAAGTAACCGGTGTTCCGCTGCAGCGTGGTCATCAGCGCCATTCCCGCGGCCATGACGAGCATGCCGATCGAAGCGAGCGCGCGCGAGCCGTTGCGGTCCGCGTAACGGCCGGCCAGCGGTGAGGCGATCAGCATGCCGATCGCCAGCGGCGCGAGCTTGATCCCGGCGGTGATCGGTGAGTCACCCTGCACACCCTGGAAGTAGAAGACGAAGATGAACATCAGCGAGAAGCGCGCGAGGCCGTTGAGGAAGCTGGCGGCGGCCGCGGCGGAGAAGAGGCGGCTCTGGAAGATCCCCAGATCGAGCATCGGCTGCTTCTGCCGGCGCTCGACTACCAGGAACATCGGCAGGAAGATGACGGCAGCTAGCAGGCTGACGTAGACCATCGGGCTGTTCCAGCCCTCGATCCCGCCCTTGGAGACGCCCAGCACGAGCCCGGTGAGGCCGATCACGAAGGTGATCGTGCCTGCCGCGTCAAAACCCCTCTCGGTTGAGTGACCGCTGATCTCACGCAGGACCGCGAACGCCCAGGCGCTACCTAGCAGGCCGAAGGGCACGTTGAACCAGAAGACCCAGTGCCACGAGATGTCGACCAGGGCGCCCCCCAGCACCGGGCCGATGACCAGCCCGACAGCGGCCACCATCGTGTTGGTACCCATCGCCAGACCCAGCTGCTCCCGTGGGAAGGCGTCGGTCACGATCGCAGCCGCGTTCGCCATCAGGAACGCGCCACCGATTCCCTGCACGACCCGCCAGAGGATCAGCTCGGTGCCGTTGCCGGAGAACCCGGCCCCCAGGGAGGCCGCCGCGAACACGAGAAAGCCGCCGATGTACGCGTTCTTGCGGCCGAATTGGTCGGAGAGACGCCCAGCGCTCAGCACCAACACGGTCGACGCGATCATGTAAACGAGGATCACCCATACGAGCGTCAGTAGGCTCGTATGCAGGTGGCGCTCCAGGTCGGGCAGGGCGATGATCAGCGTCCCTGAGTTGATCGTGGCAAGCAGCATTCCAAGGCTTGTGCACGAGAGCGCCCACCACTTGTAGTTGTCGTGGTGCGCATCAACGCCGAAGCGCCGGCTCGGTGGCGTAGCAGTGGTAGACAGGTGACTCACGTCCTTCGGCTGAATCGCATTCTTACGTAAACGTCAGCTTATCACGACGCCGCCGCATGCCGCGCCTGGCCAGCCAAGGC